>OFFK01000409.1_pt1 | contig 37871 bp, 27 predicted proteins | sample 1521361 | NCBI WGS metagenome assembly OFFK01 (sample SAMEA3504096, study PRJEB24116) | mouse gut metagenome | biome: mouse gut; feature: mouse-associated habitat; material: faeces | place: Denmark | collected 2011 | reverse complement strand
CGCAAAGCCCTCTGCACTGGCAGCGTCACGGCATTTGTTCAAATCGTTTAATTTTACCCAGATACAGTCGATAAGCTCCTGGGCGAACTCCCTGGACAGCTTTCCCGCCTCCAGATCCTTCTTATAATAAGGATACATATATTGGTCAAAACGTCCCGGCGAAATCGAATGCCCACTGGACTCCAGCTGAATCAGCTGCTGCACAAACCAGAAGCTCTGGCAGGCTTCGTGGAACGTGGAAGCCCCGTATTCCGGCACCCGGGCGCAGTTGGCCGCTATCTGCAGCAGCTCCTGCTTCCTGGCCGAATCCCTGCAGGCCGCCCCCTCTTTCTCCGCCAGTTCCGCATACCTGCGGGCATACCGGATCACGGCCTCACAGCTCAAGATGGCCGCCTTCAAAAACTGGCTCTTGGTACAGTAATCCGCATCCCCCGGACTGCACTTGTCCAGTTCCGCCTCCATCTCCTGAATCAGTCCCCTGTAGCCAATGGCCAGGACCTTGTCATACTGCACGGTCACATGCCCCACGCCGTTATAAAAATAATTGCCCGGAGTGAAAATATTGTGCTCCATGGCCTTCTTCGTCTCCTCGGTCATGAGGGCGGTGGCCAGTTCACTGGTGGTTTTCCCTTTCCAGTAGGCGTCCGCCTCCAGAAGGTCTTTCTTGGTCTGCTCCGCTATGTAGAAAGGGTCCGCTTTCCGCGTGGCCACGGTGTCGAACTCCGCCTCCAGCCATTGATAGGAAAATTCCGGGTAGGTCTGGCAGCCCCGGGGCGCAATGGTACTGCTGCCCACCACCAGTTCGTCCTCCCTGATAATAATGGGAATGTTGTCAAGTATATGGGCAAAAGCCAGAGCGCGCCGCATGACAATGGGCCTGTCCTCCGTCGCTTTATAAGATTCCGTGATCAGCTTCGCCCTGGCGGACTCGATCTCCGGCATTTTGGCGTAAAGATGAGCTACCAGTTTGGGGATTCGCTCCGTTTTGGGAATTTCTTCTGTGTAATACTTTGCCATTGCTGCTCCTTTCCATATCCAGTACTGTGTGCTGCTTTTCCTTTATCTGCGTTATCTCTTTATATTATGATGTTGGGATCAGACTAAATGATCTCCACCAGTTCCCTGCACAGCATAACCAAGTCATGCCGGATTCCTTCCCGGGTGTTCCATCCTCTTCCGGACCATTCTTCTCCGGAAACATCATCCCCGCCATAGATCAGCGCGCCATAGGCAAAGTTCCGAAACCGGGCAACGGCAATGCACCCGGCCTGTTCCATTTCCACAATCTTCGCGCCTTCCTCTTTTCTCCTGCTGATTCTCTGGGCTGTCTCCCGGAAAAGAGCGTCCGTGGTCCAGGTCAGGCCGTTCAGATAAGGTATGCTGCGGCCGTTGAGATAATTTTTGATTTTACCGGTAACCTCCGGATCTGTATAAATCACTCTTGAGGGCGCTATGTACTGATAGGAGAAGCCCTCGTCCCTGATGGCTCCGTCTACCACCAGAATCTCACCCACCGCAATGTTCCGGTCCAGAACGCCCCCGCCACCGCAGAACATGACTTTCTCAATTCCCATTGCATGAAATTCGTCCAGATTTCCCCCGCAGGCGGGACAGCCCACCTGTCCCAACGTCAGCAGCACATCAGGATGTTCTGTAAAATGATAAATCATAAACGGGTTTTCACCCGGCATAAGCCGCTCTTCCCTGATCTGTCCCTGTGCCGCCAGTTTGTTCACCACTTCCGGAAAAAAGGTAATTACCATCTTGTCCGTCCCGAACTTCTCGTGCCCAAAACTGCCGGGATTTAATTTCGCTGTGGGATTGTCATCAAATTCCAATACCGGAAAGTCATTTCTGCTAAGCATACTGCGCTCCTCCTCTACAGAATCCGGCCTGTCTCTCCTGCCGGATTGTCAAAGTAGTCCATATTGTTCAGTATATGCTTATATGAAAGGGATGTCAATAAATCTGGCACTATTTTTATTGATATTTTTGTGGATTTATTTTGTTTTATGTTGTTTCTTAAACATCGCAGCAAATTTCCCGCAAAGCTTTCTGTGTCGTTCGCGCCCCATCCCGCTATGACTGCCCGGAAGCCTCTCGTTTCGGAATCGTCTTTACGCCAAGCATAAAATAAAAGACATGGAACACCCACACGCAGGCAAGGACAATCCTCCCCACGGGAACCTGATCCATCATGATAAATCCCACTGACATCAAAAGCGTAACCGTCACCATAATCTTAACTTTCGTTTTCCGCGTCATGCCCCTGCCTTTCACGTAGCTTTCCAGATTGTTTTTATACAGCTTTGTCCCGGTAAACCAGTGATTCAGCCTTTCCGAACTTCTGGCAAAGCAGAACGCCGCCAGCAGAAGAAACGGGAAAGAAGGCAGAAGCGGAAGAACCGCGCCTAAAGCGCCCAACCCTGCACCGATGCATCCTAAAACCACGTATAAAATCTTTTTAAGCCTCATTATATTACTTAAGCCTCCTTCTCTTTTTCTTTGTTTCCAACACATTGCATGCCGCTCCGTATGGAGGAAGATCATCCTGCCCGGAACAGGCGCCGGATATCCGCACAGGCGCGGCTACCTGGTCTGTTGCCCGCAAAAATACACCATATCCGCAATCCTCATGGTGGACTGCCTGTGTGACACCAACAGCACCGTTTTTCCATCCTGCCCTTCCCGCAGGGATTTCAGGATGACCGCCTCATTTAAGCTGTCCAGGTTACTGGTAGGCTCGTCAAGGAGCAGGAAAGGCGCGTCATGCAGAAATGCCCTTGCCAGCCCAAGCCTCTGCCTCTCCCCGCCCGAAAGAGTATCCCCAAGTTCCCCTACAGGCGTATCATACCCCTGGGGCAGCCCCATGATAAAACCATGAATGGAAGCTTTCCGGCAGGCCGCTTCCATTTCAGCGTCCGTGGCGTCCGGCTTCGCAATCCGCAGATTGCTTCTGATGCTGTCACGGAACAGATGGGTTTCCTGGGTCATGAAGCTCTCCATATCTCTCAAATCCGCCGTGTTTATTTCGGCAATGTTCCTGCCGGAAATCTCCACCCTTCCGTTTTCCGCATCCCAGAAACGCATGAACAGCTTTAACAGCGTGGATTTCCCGCTTCCGCTTTTCCCGACAATCCCGGTGATCTTTCCTTCCTGAATCTCCAAAGACACACCGTCAAGAATGTTTTCCGCCCCATAGGAAAAGCTGACGTTTTTTGCGGCAGCGCCTTCAAAGGCCGTTTTTCGGCCCGTATTTTTTTCCCGGCCCGTCTCCTCCACTGCGGGCGTTTCGTCTAAAATGTCCAACACGCGGCTGCCCGCGGCGAAGGTATTCTGCAGCGTGCTTCCCAGATTTGCCAATGCCACGGTGGGGCCAAAAGAAGAAAACAGGGCAATGACCGGAACGAGTACCCCGTCAAAATCCGCTTCCGCCTTTTGGTACAGCATTGCGGAGACGAACAGCATACACAGATCAGATATCAGGATTGCCGTATTCGTGACCGCCATATTCCTCCCCGCGGCACGCTTCATCCGTTGTTCGATCTCCGAAAGAGCCTCCGTCCTTTCATTCATCTGCATCAGGCGTTCCCTGCCCCGTCCATACTGTATGATTTCGGACAGCCCCCGCAGACTGTCCAGGACAAACCCGCTTAAAGCTCCGGAACCGGCCCGGAACTCCGCAGCGGCAGATGCCTCTGTTCGTCCGCCGCCGCTTAACTTTGAAGTGACAGCCGGTATTGCAATCCCCACTGCCAGATATGCCAGAAGCGCCAGAATCCCCAGCGCCGGGTGGAAGGCGCCGATAAACAGACACATAACGACGGTATACAAAAATGCGATTGCCGCCGGAGAAATGGTGTGCGCATAGAAAACCTCCAACAGCTCGATATCCGACGTAATGACCGAGATCAGATCCCCTTTGTCCCTGCCCTCCAGTTTTGCAGGGCAGAGTTTCCGTAATGCAAGGAACACCTTATCCCGGATCAGCGCCAGCAGCTTAAACGCGATAAAATGGTTGCAGGACTGTTCCGCATACCGAAGACCCGCCCGCAGCACAGCAAACACAAGTACACAGGCAAATATGCATTTCAGGCTCAACGGCGTATCAATGCCAAGCAGCCCAAGCACGGCGTATCCGCCGAAAACCGTGATAAACGATGCGCACAAATGACCTGCAAGCCCCATGACCACCGCCAGGACCATAAATCCCGCAAGGGGCTTCACAAGGCATGCCAGCCTTGCCATAACCGCAAATCCGCTCCGCCTTTTCATATATCCGTACCGTCCTTTCCAAAATTTTCAAGACTCTGCTGCGTGTTCCACAGCTTTGCATAAATGCCGCCCCGCGCCAACAGTTGCTCATGGCTGCCGCTTTCTGCCACGTTCCCCCCATCCATCACATAGATATTGTCTGATTCCGTCACATTGGCAAGGCGGTGGGAAATAAGGATTACCGTTTTATGCCCCGCCAACCCATGTATTTCCCGCATAATGTCATTCTCACTCTCCACATCAATATTGGAGGCAGCCTCGTCAAAAATATACACGGGACTGTCATGGAGCAGCGCCCTTGCCAACGCAAGCCTCTGGCGCTGCCCGCCCGACAGGTTAGAGGCTTTTTCCGTAAGAAATGTATCAAGCCTGCCTCCGGACCTCAAAAAGCCTGCCATGTTCACCCGCTCCAAAACCTCCCACAGCTCCGGGTCAGAGGCGTCCGGCTTCCCCATCCGAAGATTCTCTCTCACCGTGCCCTTGAACAGGTAACTCTGGTGGCTGACATAAGTAATGTTTTTCATCAGTTCCGATTCCCTTATGTCTGCCAGTGCCCTGCCTCCGATTTCCACCGAACCGCCAAAGCCCCTGTTTCTCCCCATTAAAACTGCCGCCGCAGTGGACTTTCCGCAGCCGCTCTCCCCCACAATGGAAACAAATCTCCCTTTCGGAAACTCCATGTCAATTCCGCACAGAATTTCCCTTCCTCCATTGTCAAAACCGCCCCCACCTGAAGAATTGCCGTCATAGGAAAACCGCAGTCCGGTACAGACAATATCGCAGTCCGGCGGAAAGCATCCTGTCTTCTCTTCTGTTTCAGGCAGATCCAGCAGGCGGAAAATCTTGTCGCCTGCCGCCATGCCGTTCATCGCCACATGGAAGAAACTGCCAAGCTGCCGCATGGGGATAAAGAAATCCGCCGAAAGAAGGATAAGCAAAAGACATCCCGAAAGCGTCACATTCCCTGCACGGAACTGCGTTGCCGCCATAATCACCCCTAATGCCGCGCCCCCATAGGCAATCAGGTCCATGATGGTAATCGAATTAAGCTGCATTGTCAGAACTTTCATGGTTATTCTACGGAATTTTTCCGCCTCGCGATTCATCTCCTCATTCTTAAAACCGTCCGCCTGGTAGATTTTAAGTGTGGTAAGTCCCTGCAGGTTTTCCAGAAAGGTATCTCCCAAAGCCGTGTACTGCCCCCAGTATTTAGACAGCAGCTTTTTCGCCCATGTCTGCACCGCCGCTATGGAAACGGGTATCAGGGGCACACATACAAGCAGGACAACCGCGGAGGGCACATTGACAAAGCACAAACAGGCAAACAATGTAAGCGGGGCAAGCATCGCATAGAAGAACTGCGGAAGATATGACCCGAAGTAGGTTTCAAGCTGCTCCACCCCCTCTACCGCCACCTGCACCACTTCCGATGTCTTCACCTGCCCATTGTAAGAAACGCCCAGCCGCAGAAGTTTTTCATATATTTTTTCACGCAGTACTTTTTTTACCGTTTTTGATGAGAGATATCCCATACGGCTTGAAAGGAGTGTACAGGCAAAACGGACCGTAACCGCTGCCCCTGCTGCCGCAGCCGTAAAGAACCCGCTGTTTTTATCTGCCGTTTTATGGAAAAGAGAGGCAAGCAGGCCTGTTAATGCCGTCATCAGGGCTATATTCGCCGCAAGGGAACACCACTGGGCCGCCACGTTGCCCGCTATATATTTTTTGCTCTCGCTGACAGTCCCGATCAGCCTTTTATTGATCATCATAAATTTACCTCCTATTTGTACTGCAAATTCAACCGGTGTGCAGTATAAATCGCTGCGGATGCAGCCCTATTTGGTTAGCAAAAACTAACCCATGTCCTTAAAAAATGCGGCCGCTTTGTGTTAGTGGCCGCTAACTTCTTAAGTATACCTCTTATTTCCTGTTTTTGTCAATAGGGAAAATTCTGTTCGTCTGCCAGTACCGCCTGCCCTTCCTCCGGCAGAAACTCCGCAAGCATATCGTTTTTGAAGGTCCGTCCCGGCAGGAAGCAGGCCACATGGGCAGTCTCCCTGTTCACCGCAAACTGGGCGCCGTGGAGAATCATGGGGTCCAGTCTCACAAAAGTCCCCTGGGGTACATGGAAAGCTTCCACCGTATCCACGCTGAATTTTCTGCCCGGCAGGGGCGTGCCCACAAAAATGACAACATCGTCATCTAATGGCAGCAGTCCCTCGCAGGTAAACTGATGGGCCTCCAACATGGTAATCCGCTTCTCCTCCTGCTTTTTGGCCTGGCACACGGACACCGTGGGCAGTGTGGTATTTCCCAAATCCAGTTTTACCACATCCGCAAAAAAACCGTAGGGAAATATGGACCGGGCCGCCAATGCCTCATCGTCCAACAGATTCTGGAACTGCCCGTATTTTGCAAATGCTTTTTCGTCCAGTTTCTTAATCCTGATTACTTTCGTTTTTATCTCATTTTCTTTCACAGACATTTCGCTCCCTCCTCTTCCACAGTGTCAAACTTCAGTCCAAGGTATCTCGCCGCCTCCCGCAGCACCGGATACAGGGAAGCATATCCCCCGCCCAGATGATGGATGTAGGGACCGAACATCAGTTTTTCCTCCCAGGCCTTCCAGTCCTTTACCTCCACCCATACATAGGTGCCGGTAGTGGCAGGCCCTGTGGTGGTCTCCGCCTCTCCCGCAAAGAGATAATAGTCGTCCTCCCCGTCGTCGAATCTGCAGAGCGTGAGATGTCCCTGCTTCAGCTCAAACTGTTGCTGTCCCCCTGCCAGGCAGGCTTTCGACTCCGGAGACTTCAGGGAATAGGGAAAGGGACCGCAGTGCCACAAAAGCTCCCCGTTGTCATTTTCCGGATGGCGTATGGTCAGATCTGCCAGGAACTGCGCACCCTCCCCCAACATGGCGGCCCGAAGGATTGCCAGGGTAATGGCTCCGTTGATATCCGTCTCACAGGCCACCGGAATCCCCATATCCGTCAGCTCTCCGATCATGGCGCAGGAGGGAAGCTGCATCAGCGCTCCGCTTGGCCAACACTCAATGGCCGCCACGGTACAGCTGCTTTTCTCCATCTGCGCCAGCATGGCCAGTTTCAGCGCTGCCAGTCGTTCCAGTTGCTCCTCCTTCAGGGCGGAGCAGTCCATCCTGCCGCGGATATCTTCCATCTGTCTCTTCAGTTCCCCGCCGCCCTCTGAAACAATCTTCTGCACTGCCATCTGCAGCATCACAGGGGCCACTGCCACAGTCTGAATTCCGAAACGCTGCATCAGTCTGGCTTCGTTGGTCATCACGCTGCGGAAAGGGGAGGGACGTTCGCCTATCTTGGCAATCCGCAGCCCTCTCACGTCCTTCACCACACAGGCCACTCTTAAAAAACGGTCAAAGCCTTTCCTGAACTCTTCCGAATCCGCGGGCACATTGTAAATATAGCTGTAGGTAACGCCGTATCGCCGCAGCACCTTTGTAGCCGCGAACATACCGCACTGGGTATCCCTCCCCCGCTTCTCCGGCGAGTTGGGGGCTTCGTCCCTGCTGCCCCAGATCAGCACGGGCACCCGGAATTTGCTGACCACATCCGCCACGGCTCCCTCCTCGCCGAAGTCGCAGAAGGGCACGAATATGGCGTCCACCTTCTCCCCGGCGAATTTATCCGCAACCGCAGGCACATGGCTCTCCGATTCTATGATTCCCCTGACGCAGATATCGTCTATATCCACCAGTCTCACCTTGTCCGGATGGATTTCCCGGATGACGGCCATGCATTTTTCCTTCTCCGCAGCCGCCGTTTCCAAATCCAACATTCCTCTCCTTGTAGGCATCACGCCCAAAGTAATCTCCGCTTTATACATGTTCCAGTGCCCTCCTGTAATATTCTACTCTCCGGTCAATTTCCTCATAATCAATCTCCCCCGTCTCCAGGAAACGCTCCAGTACGGACTCGTCCGGAATTCCCGCCCTGCCTCCGATTCTGGTGCATTTGATGGCCGACACGGCACTGGCATACCTGGCGCACTCCCTGTGGCTTTTTCCCTTCAGCAGTGCCGCCAGAAAGGCTCCGTGGAACACATCTCCTGCGCCCACCGTGTCCTTCACCTCCACGGAAAAGGCCGGCAGGGTGAAGAATCCTTCCCCGCTGACTCCCACGCATCCCTTCTCCCCGAAGGTAAACACGCACAGCTTCGGACCCCTGCCCAGAATTTCCCTGCAGGCCTCCTCCAGGGCCTGGTCTCCCTGCTCCTTCTTCCCCGGGAAAAGCCCGTCAAACACAAATTCCGAGCCAACAAACACGTCAATGAGGGGAATCATCTCCCGCAGCGCCTCCGTGTAATAATCCGCGTCAATGAACACCTCCGTTCCCGCTGCCCGGGCCGCCTCCGCCGCTTTCCGGGCGAGGGGTCCGGCGTCGGCCAGAAACAGGTATCGGGAATCCGCCACCGCGCTCATGTCTAACTCGTTTTCCTCCAGGGGCCTCACGGAACCTGCCCGGAACAGTATGGTCCGGGTCCTGGTCTTTCTGTCGCTAAGTACCACGGACAGGTGGGAAGTCTCCCCCCTGCGGATCAATACCTGGTCTACATTGATTCCGTGCGCTACAAAATCCCCACGGCAGAATTTTCCGTAGATATCGTCCCCCAGGGCTGCCGCCATGGCGCATTTCGCTCCCAGTCTGGCTGCTGCCACCATACCGCTGGACACCTTGCCGCCCCCCTGCCAGCTCATTTCCTGAATTCTTGTCCCATGATTCGGTTCCGGCATACCGTCAATATTTACATTTAAATCCATACACGGAAAATCCAGTCCAAATATGTCATATTTTTTCATCTTCGTACTCCTGCGCGCCTGGGCGCGCCTCTGTCCAATCCTGCCTCCGCCGAAACACGCATTTCGGCAGGAATGCATTACCGCTTACATGGTATATTTATTGGGGTTCAGCAGGCGGATTTTATTCACCACGAATTCCGTCATGCCCTTTGCCGCCCCCAACATCAGCCGGATACCGTCCGCCTTATGTTCGGTGGCCTGTATCACCTCATCCAGGGAACGGTACATGGCCGCAAAATACTCCGTGGCGATATTGAATTTGCTCATGCCCAGGTTCACCGCCCGCTGCATCTGCCAGTCCGGGATTCCGGAGCATCCGTGGAGCACCAGGGGCACGGACACCGCCTGTCTGATTTTGGCGATTCGGTCAAAATCCAGGTTCGGCTCCTGTATGTAATCTCCGTGGGCATTACCCACCGCAATCGCCAGGGAGCCGCATCCCGTCCGCTCCACGAACTCTGCCGCCTGGTCCGCGTCGGTGAACAGATCCCTGTTGGAGATATCCTCCAGTTTCATTCCGATCCCCACATGTCCCAGTTCCGCTTCCACGTCCACCCCGAACACGCCTGCGGCTCTGGCCACCTCTTTTGTCAGCGCCACATTCTCCTCAAAGGGAAGAGCGGAGCCGTCCACCATGACGGAGGGAAAGCCGTCCCGTATTCCGCCCAGGGCAATCTCGTAGGAGGCGGAATGGTCCAGATGCACGGCCACAGGCACCGATGCCTTCCGGGCCATATCCACGGCCATGTCCGCGATATATTTCAGGGGAATGTACTTGTCCAGTCCCGGAAAAAACTGCAGAATCACCGGTACCCGTTCCGCCTCGGCGGCCGCCACCGCGCATTTGATTGTCTCGTAATTCAGTGTATTTATCGCCGCCACGCCGTATTTGTGTTTCCAGGCATGCTGCAGAATCTCGTTTACTTTTACCAAAGACATATTTATTCTCCTTTTACTTTTGAATCAAAAAACAATTGATACTCCGGCATTTTCTCACAGAATGCCCGGCTCACCCGGTCTATCCGCAGGTATTCCTCCGGCTCCAGTTCCAGTTCTATGGCCCGGATATTTTCCAGGGCGTGTTCCCTGTCTGCCCCGCCCACTATGGGGGCCGTGAGGCTGTCGTTGTGCACCAGCCAGTTGACGCAGATCTGCGCGGCGCTCCGGCCGTATTTTTCTCCTATCCCGGTCAGCTCCTCCGTAACCTCAAGGCATTGCTCATAAACCCCCGGCTGAAACAGCGCCGCTTTTGCCCGGCCTCCCGTTATGGGCGTATCTTTTTTAAATTTTCCCGTCAAGAGCCCCTGGGCCAGGGTGCTGTAGGGGATCACGCTGATTCCCTGTTCCCTGCAGTAGGGCAGCAAATCTCTGTCCGCATAGCGCCACAGCAGATTATAGCAGGGCTGAATCACATCCACCGGCCCGCTCTGCACGGCTTCCCGGAGCTGTTCCGCGGAAAAATTGGACACGCCGATGCTGCGGATTTTCCCCTTCTCCTTCAGACGCCCCATATTTTCCATGGCCTGTCCAACGGACATTCCCTGGGGCGGATAATGCAGGAAATACACATCCAGGTATTCCGTTCCGAGACGCTCCAGGGACGCGTCGCAGGCTTTTTCCATGTCCTCCGGGGCATAATGGGAGGGCCATACCTTGGAGATTATCGTGCATTCTTCTCTCTTCCGTCCCTTCAGCGCCTGCCCCAGTACTTTCTCCGCCCGGCCCATGCCGTAGATCTCCGCCGTGTCAAAGGTCTGGATTCCATGTTCCAGATAAGTCTCAATGCAGGCGATGCTGTCCCGGTCCTCCACACTGCCGAAGTAATCGCCTCCCATGGACCAGCAGCCCAGAACCACCGGCGACACTCTCACCCCGCTTTTTCCCAGTTTATGATATTCCATTCTCTTCCTCTCCCTTTCTTCTGTATTCATTGGGGCTCATCCCCACAAATTTTTTGAATTGTTTTGAAAAATGGGCAAAACTCGGGTATCCCGTCTCCTCCGCAATCCTGCTGATACTCATTTTGTTCTGCTTGAGCAGGCGCTTTGCCTTCCCCATTCTCTCCTGCTGAATAAATTTGCTTAAGGAGTCCCCTGTCTCTTTTCGAAACAGCTTGGACAGATAATTCGGTGACAGGAAAAAAACTTCCGCCAGCTGGCTCCTGGAAACATCGTCCAGATGCTCCCTGATATATTTCTGAATCTCCTGAATCAGCTGTTTTTCCTGTCCCTCCTGCTCCTGCCCTTCCGTCTCTCCCTCTGTCTCCTTTTCTCCCTCCGTCTCCTCCCCGTCCCGGCGCAGCAGACAGTGATTTCCGTACTCCATGAGCCGGCGGTCCCGTTCCCTCTGGTTTCTCCGCTCCACCAGTTTCTCCATGACTTCCCTGATAACCGCTGTCTCCACAGGCTTTAAGAGGTATTCAAAGCACTGGAAGCTCACTGCCGCCCGGGCATAGGAAAAATCCGCATAACTGGTGAGAAGGACCGTGTCCACCTCCATTTCGCGCTCCCGGAGCCATTTGAGCAGCTCGAATCCGTCCTGCCCAGGCATCTCAATGTCCGTAATCAGAAAGTCAATGACATGCTCCTTCAGGATTTCCACGGCCTGGGGGACACTGTAGCATCCATAGACACAGTCTATTCCCAGTTCTTCCCAGTCCAACTGTCTTTTTATCCCCTCCACCACATATTTGTTGTCGTCCACCACCAGTAATTTCATTCGCTATTTTACCTCTCGTGGAATATAGATCTCCACGCATGCGCCGCCTTCCTCCGGGTTGGAAAACAGAACCCTTGCCTCCTCATTGTAAATCAGCTTCAGTCTCTGGAGCACGTTGCTGATGCCGATATGCCGTCCCTCCTGTTCCATATCCCAGGTTCCGCTGTTCAGTCTCCGGAGCATTTCCCCGGGAAAGCCCTCCCCGTTGTCCGTAATCTTCAGATAAAGCGTCTCTTTTCCCGCCTGTGTCTCTCTGCGCGCAGTCAGCCGGATTGCCAGGGTCCCGCCCGGTCCCACCGCATGCTTCAGGGAATTTTCCAGAAAAGTGCTGACCATCAGCACGGGAATCTCCCATTCTCTCACCGCGTCCTCCATGTCATAGTCAAAGGAAAGCCCCTGGCTGTTCCACTCGAAATTGACCCGGATAATGGTCTCCATATGGTGGATTTCCCTCCACAGCGGCATCATATCCATGCAGTCGTGAAGCAGGTAGCGGTAATACTCCGACAGGCACACTGTCACCTCCTGTATTTTCCCTGTGTCCTGCACCTGCGCCATGCCGAAAATCATGGCCAGACAGTTGACAAAGAAATGGGGTCTGATCTGGAACTGGCGGAAGTTGATTTCCAATTGTTTTTTTGCCAGTTCCGTTTCATACAGCTCCACGGAGAGTTTTTCCGCCTTTTTGCCCAGTCTGTCCAGGATTTCATAGGCGTCCTCCACAGCCGCGGGGATCCTGCTCCCGGCATGCTCCTCCTCTTCTTCCGCCAGGCTGCCCCGGTACCTGTCCAGTACCCGGGAGAGATTTTTCACCGGCACAATCAGCCTGCGTCTCACCTGACGGATAAGCAGAAGCATCATCACCATAAGCTGGGAGGTGAGAAGAAACTGCGCGATCTGCAGCAGCATAATCTGGTAGATTTCACCCTGGCCCGACACAGCCACTCGTATCTCAAAATCCGCCTCTATATTCTCCAGGCGATACCACAGCACACTGGTTCCAAACCCCGCCCCCGCGTCCCTGTCAACCGCCTCCCGGCGGACTAAGCTGATTCCGCCGCCCGGTCCGCAGTCCAGCATGCTCATGCCCGAGAGAAAGCTTTCCTCACCGATCCACGAGCCAACCACGAAGTCCCCGTAAATCCAGGCAGTGGCCAATATCCGCTGTTCGGGCGTATCCAGAAGATGCAGGCTTCCGTTCCGGGGTTCCTCCCACAGCCAGTCTATGATGCACGGCCTGATTTGGCGGTAGCTTGAGAAAGAGAGATGGACGGCTGTGAGTTCCACGAACTTTTCGTCGTTTCTGTCAAAGATAAAGAAATTATACTCGCTCTCCGAGAGCGCACTGAGCAGTTTATACATTTTCTGCAGCTCTTCAATCCTGTTCACCAGTTCCAGACTGGACTGTTCGAACATTGTCCTGTAGTCTTTCACCAGTACGGTATTCTGGCTCATATAAGTGTTGTTTCTGTTTAAATCAGCCTCCACCCGCTCCACATACCGGTCCGCATACTGCCGGATATTGTTCTGCGCCACCCTGGATATCCTGGTGTGGGCATAGATCAGCAGGCAGACACAGAGTATCTGCACCCAAATACTGCCAAACAGAATCCATCTCATATTTCCCTTATATAAGCTGCGCTGCATACCGTTCCCCGTTACCCCTTCACCGCTCCCAGGGTAATGCCTTTCTCAAAATATTTCTGGAGAAAGGGATACAATATCAGAACCGGGACCATGGCCACAAAGGCGATGGCCATCCGCAGGCTGATACTGGGAATTCCCTCCCCCGCCACACTCTTGCCGTACTGTGTGAGATACTGGATATTCTTTACCATCACATTCAGCAGCTGCTGAATGGAGTATTTTGATGATTCACTCACATAGTATAACCCATTCATCCAGTCATTCCAATATCCCAGTCCGGAGAAGATTCCGATGGTCACAAATATGGATTTTCCCAGTGGAAGCACCAGTTTTCTGAAAATGCACAGTTCGGAGGCCCCGTCTATCCTGGCCGATTCGTACAGCTCCTGCGGAATATTGCAGCGCAGGTAGGTTCTCACAATGATGGCATTAAAGGCGCTGAAAAGCAGATTGGGCATCAGCAGGGCAAAGTAAGTATTCTTGATATGCAGTACCGTGGTATAAACCATATAAGTGGGCACCAGGCCGCCGTTGAACAGCATGGTAAACAGCAGCAGGAAGGAAAAAATCTTTTTCCCCGGCAGATAGTCCAGAGAGAGGGGATACGCCACCAGTGCGGTGATCAGTACATTCAGGCAGGTCCCCACCGCCGTAATACATATGGTGGTAATATATGCCCGGAATATGGTATCTCTGGACTGCCAGATATAGGAATATGCCCCCAGGCTGAATTCTTTCGGAAAAATGGAGTAACCGTTGATAAGCAGGGAGCTCTCCTCCGTAATGGAGGACATGAACAGCAATAGGAAGGGGAACAGCACCAGAATCATCACAACCGTCATAATGATGCAGGCCGCGGCTTCAAAATATTTGTCCTGTTTTGATCTGATCATAATCTGTACCTCCTAAAACAGCGCATTTTCTTTGCTTAGCTTTCTTGTCACGGTATTAAAGAGCAATATCAGCGTAAAACCGATTACCGATTGAAAAAAGCTTGCCGCTGCCGACATGCCGATATTGCTCTGGCTCGTCAGCGCCTTATATACGAATGTGTCTATGGTCTGTGTGGCATTGGTAATCAGCCCGGATCCCTGGGGCACCTGATAGAATAATCCAAAGTCGCTGTTGAAGATTCTTCCCACCGCCAGCAGCACCACCGTGATCATGGTGGGCTTCAAAAAGGGGAGGGTGATGTAACGTATCTTCTGAAATTTTCCTGCGCCGTCCAGGGAAGCCGACTCGTAGAGCGACATGTCAATCCCCATGATCGCGGATATATACAGAATGCATCCGTATCCCACGCTCTTCCAGGTGTTCACAAAGATCAGAATAAAGGGCCAGTACTGCTCCCTGTCATACCAGGAAATCCGCTTTCCCCCGAAGCTCTGCAGCAGATGGTTCAGAAGCCCCGCCTCCGGGTCCAGGAATCCCCTCACCATGTAGGATACGATAATAATGGATACCACAAAGGGAAACAGGACGCTGCTCTGTGCCAGTTTGCGGAATCTCTGACTGCGGATCTCCGTGATCAGAATGGCCAGAGTCACTCCCAGAACCAGATTCACCAAAATGAAACAGATATTATACCCCAAAGTATTGCGGAACAGTATGGGAAGTTCCCTGTTCTTCAGCAGAAAAGTGAAGTTTGACATTCCCGCCCAGTCGCTGCCCCATATCCCGTCCTGGACATTGTATTTCTTAAACGCCAGTACCAGACCGCTCATGGGAAGGTAGTTATTGATAAGCAGATATACAAATGCAGGCACCATCATGAGATACAGCGGCAGAAAGCGCTTCAGTCCGGCCCGCTTTTTCTTTCTCTTTGATCCTTCCGCCATAAACCCTCTCCTCTCTCCGGGCGCGGTACGGACACCGCACCCGGTCAATCTTTCCTGTCCCTTTACTGTTCAGCCAGCCAGGCGTCCACCTGCCTCTGCATCTCCGCAATCACTTCCGCGGAACCGGCATCTTCCATCTCCTGCAGCAGAAGGGGAATGTATTCCTCCGGGTCCACCGCCCCGGTAATCAGGGCCTTGTAATATTTGGAGCGCACATTGCTCACCGCGCTGATCTGATCCTGCACGGGGGAAGGGTCAAAGGTGAATCCCATGGTCTTGGAAATAATGGAGGAGGCATTGTAATCCTCTATCTTCTGGTAAATATCTGCGCCGTCTGTGGCCCAGGGTGTGCATACAAACTGATTGGGCAGAATCCATCCGGCTCCCAGGTGGTATCCTACGGTGGAAGCATCCTTCCCTTCGGGGAAGTCCAGAAGTCCCTCTCCATTCACCACATAGTCCTCGCCTTCTATCCCCCAGTTCAGCAGGTTCATGGCTTCCGTGCTGCTCATCAGGAAATTCAGCATCTTCATGGCCTTCACCGGGTCTTCACTGCCGCTGCCGATGGAGTAGCAGAACACGGCACTGGTGGCTGTGGTTGCCAGGGGCTCGGTCAGATGTACCATGGTCAGTTCCACACCGCCGCAGTTATTCTGCTGATCCACCACAGAGAGGGGATGGCCGTAATCGCTGAAGAAGGAGAATGCCTGACCGGATTTAATGTAGGAATAATAGGACTCCGTATCGGAAGCTGCGCCGCTGTTCACCCATCCGTTCTCAAACCATTTATGAATATAGGTACACCACTTTTTGAAAGGCTCCGTGTCAAAAAAATTCTCCACCGTGGTATTGTTTTCAGGATCCAAAATGGCGTAGGTCTCCAATCCGCCCACATAGTCCAGTGGAGTAAGCTCCGGCATGCCCAGGTTGTCCGGCGCAATCATCCACATTCCCGGTTCCAGGGCCGCCACCTTTTCATACAGGGCATCCACATCCTCGATGGTCTTGATGCCGCTGACGTCAAGATCGTGTTTCTCCAGAATATCCGTGCGGAAGAATACGGAAGCCTGCTGGGAGATCTCTTTATGCACCGGCACCCCGTATACATAGCCGTTGAGACTGGGCGCCGTGGCTACCTCCGGGGAAGCGTAGCTGTTCAGCACATCCTGTCCGTGCTCTTCCAACAAGGGTCCCATATCCGCCACATAACCCGCATTTACCCAGCTTGGGCCATAGGCAGATACGGAAGTAAAGATGTCCAGTTTGCTCTTGGAGCTAAGCTCCAGCTGTATCTGCTCCATATATGCCGCAAAGGGCAGAATCTGCAGGTCCAATGTCATATTCAGTTTTTCCAGGGTAAGTTCATTGAGCTTTCCCAGTACTCTGTCCACTTCCCCCTCACTGGGAGAGGCTGCCGGCAGCGCAATAATCATACGCACCTGGTAGGGATCCTCTCCTGCAGGCGCTTCCTCGCCGGAAGCATTGTCCGCTTCTGATGTCTGGCTTTCGCCGCTGTTTTCTACTGTTGACTGGGAGTCCTGATTGTCGTTTCCTGTGTCTCCGCAGCCTGCAAGCAGGCCTGCAGTCATTGCCGCTGTCAAAAATAATGCAATTTTCTTTTTCAGTTTCATTTTTTCCTCCTAATTTATGTCGCTGCGCGACAGCTCTGAAGTGTAAGGGCACTCGGCACACCTACTTGAGAGAAAATTCTTCTCGTAAGGGCTCTCGCAGCATTTTCTCTCGTGTGCCTTCGTGTCCTTACTTAAGTCGCTGCGGGCAGATTAGATAAGTATTTGCTTCTTTGCGCAGTGTCCATGTCTCTCCGTTCACCCGGGCCTGGGTGAGTTCCTGTGGCACGTAGGCTTTGATTTCTTCCACATCCATGCCCTGTGTCTCCACGGTCATGACGCCGTCCTGCAGGCGGGCTTCCATATAGCCTTCCACACCGTCATCGAAATAAACCTGCTTCATGGCGTCCGTGAGGTTGACCGCTACCTGGAGGCGGGAGAAGTTCTCGTCCGCAATATGCATGGGCGCTTCCTTCAGCATGGGCAGCATATGGTTTTCTCTGAGGTAGAGCGGAATCCTGTCAATCTCTTTTCCCGAAACAATCCATCTGTCTCCCTGAAGCCGCTCTCCTGTGTGGAGATCCACAAAGCTGCCTTTGGGCAGATAGATATGATGCACCTTCTGATCGAACACCGGGGCTACCAGCAGGGATTCTCCCAGCATGTACTGTGTGGACAGGCTTCTCACGTTCAGGTCCTCCGGGTATTCCAATACCATGGCCCGCATCATGGGAAGTCCTTCCGCGCAGGTTTCGCAGGCGGTGCTGTACAGATACGGCGTCATGCGGTATCTGAGCTTATTGATTTTCAGGAAGGCGTCCTGGGCTTCCCAGGAGTAGAACCAGGGTTCCCTGGGTGTTGACTGTCCATGGCTTCTGCTCAAAGGCGCCATCAATCCCATCTGCACGGAGCGGATGTATTCCTCATCCCCCGGGATGGCTCTCCTGCCTTCGTAGTCACAGTTGTAGAAGCCTCCGATATCAAAGCCCCAGAAGGACACGCCGCTGAGTCCCATGCTGAGTCCTCCCCTTAAGATTGCCGCCAGATTGTTCTCCGATGCAGAGGAATCTCCCGCCCAGTGAGCCGGATATTTCTGGCTCCCGGCGTAACCGCTCCTGCACCAGATCAGCGCTTTCTCTCCCGTCTCTTTCTTGATCTCCGCCGAGGCCTCGTAAATGGTTTTGGAATACAGGTATGTGTATTTATTATGCCCCTCCACACCTGTCAGTCCGTCATAGTACACGGCGGTTTCCGGCAGCTCCTCCGAGAAGTCTGTCTTAATCACGCCCACGCCCATGCGCATCAGGCGTTTTACCCGTTCCTTCACATAGGCCGCGCATTCCGGGTTGGAGAAGTCCAGTGCGGCCATCATGGCGCTTCCCGTATCTCCGCCCTCTCCCAGTTGGAAGAGGCATACGTCCCCGTTTCTGTCCTTTACCAGGTAACCCCGCTCCTTCATAAGTTCAAACTGCGCGGAATTCTCTTCGCCCCTTCCCCATCTGCCCTTCAGGGACACATAGGGGAACATCCACAGCGAAAGATGGAAGCCCTTCTCCCGGAGTTTTCGAATCATATCCTCCGGCTCCGGAAATCTCTTCTCGTCAAATGCCAGGATCTCTGTACTGCCCTGGGGAGACATCATGTCAAGCCAGCCGTCGATATGTACCACGTCCGCCGACATGCCGAATTCTTCCATCCGGCTGACGATTTCCTCCACCTCCGCCCTGTTCATATAGCTCATGCGGGACATCCAGAATCCGAAGGCCCATCTGGGAATCATGGGAGATCTGCCTGTATACGCGGTATACTCCCGGAGAAGCCCCTTGTAATCCCTGTTGCAGAACATGTAATAATCCAGGTACGGGTCCTCCGTTTCCATGGTGTATGCCACGCCGGAAGAGGCTCCCATATTAAAATGGGTTCTGGTGTATGTGTTCATCAAAATGAAATAGCCAGAAGAGCTCATAAAGCAGGGCATTCCCTTGTAGGAAATATCGGAATTGGTGGACTGGGCGTCCCGCTGCCATACCGTGATGCGCTGTCCCCTCTTGTTGAAATCCGTGAATTTTTCTCCGAATCCATAGAAAGACTCGTCACAGTACATATACATGGTTTCAAAGGTATCCGTAACCTGTCCGTCCGCTCCCACGGTGAATCCAAGGGGAATGGATTTGTATTTCTGGCCCACGTCGAAATCCTTAATCTGTTCTTGGGTAAGAACCTCGCCGTCCAACAGAACCGTCATTTCCCAGGGACATTTCCGGAAACGGAGAAGCACTCTGTCCGTGGACGCGGTGATGTACTCCGCTTCCTCCTCCACCTTCACTTTTTCGTAAGGGGCAAAGCCGAAAACCTGGTTTGGACGCGCCGGCTCCCTGCCCTCCGGAAACATCTGCAGCCGAAATACCGTCTCTCCGGAGAAGGTCACCTTTACCAGGGCGCTTCTCTCATGATAAGTGTCCGCCTCCAGTAAAATGCCGTCCTGCCGGGTCTCATAACCGGTGACCTTCCTGAGAAAATCTTTTTCTCCGTTTCTGGCAAAATGGGCATATCCCAACTCTACGTCCAGGGGATGCTCTTTTTTGTCTAAATTGTATCCAACCTTCCCCTGATGTTCCAATAAAACCATCTTATCGCCTCCTTTTCCTATATTTTTTCTTTATCTCCCGTCAACATAACCGCCGTCATTACTCTTTCGGTTGTATTTATAGTACAATATGCACATGCAGCTTTCTATAATTTATATACCTCTGATTATAACTTTTGTATCCTGATGTCCTTTTACAGGGATTCCGCGGCATTCACTTCCAGTTCAATTCTCTCATGGCTGAAAAGCCTGATCAGCACCGTGCCGTCAGATTCCTCATACCATCCTTCTTCAAAATACAGGCTGTGTCCGGCATGGGTTTCCTTCAGGGGGCGGCGGTTGAGTAAAATCCCGGAAGGCTTCCCGGAGAGTCCCTTCAGGATCAGATACGGTATCTTCCCCATGCCGTCGCAGAACAGCTCAAACCCATCCTCCCTGTGCCGAAAATGATACCGGGATGCGTCTGCGGCAGAGCGATACCAACAATCTCCGCCGTCTTCCTCCGGCGGCGTCAGCAGCAGCGCGTTTTTCCGGCTTACCGTCATACTCTGTCCCGGCTCCAGGGAACCGTTCAGCTGCAGAGGAATCAGAGCGCCGGAACGCAGATAGACGGGGATGGAGGACAGGGGAACCTGCCGCTCCACACTCACAGGCCCTTCCACCGTCTCCCGGTTGTCCCAGAAACTGACCCATTTTCCCCGGGGAAAATAGATTCGGCGCGTATTGTCCTCATTGTGCACAGGCGCCACCAATAGATATTTCCCATAGAGGTACTGATCCTCACAGCCCATGGTTTCCCCCTGTTCCGGGAAGGCCATGGCCATGGGCAGCATCATGGGAATTCCCGTCAGATGGGCATGCACGGCCCAGTCGTAGGAATAGGGCAGCAGATTCTCCCGAAGCCACGCATAGAATCGATAGAGTTCCACCGTGCCCGGGCTGTATTCCCAGGGTTCCCGGGGCTCTGTCCCGTGATAGCGCATCAGCGGGCAGAAACAGGCATATTCCGTCCAACGGATATAGGTTTCCTCGTCCCCGAATCCTCCGTATCCTCCCGCATCCACTCCCCAGAAGGGCAGTCCGGAAGCGGCAGCGGACAATCCCCCATGGATAGAGTAGGTCATTCCCAGGAAATTGGACTGCTGATCGCCGCCGAACTGACAGGCAAAGTGCTGAGAACCTGCCGCAGCGCCTCTGGTAAACAGCACATGATCGTCCCCGTAGCGTTCTTCAAAGAGTTCCCTGTAGCTTCTGGCGTACTCATAGGCATATCCGTTGTGCATCTCCGCGCCGCGTCTGCCGTCATAAAACAGGGCTTCGTCCGGCACCACGTCGCCGAAATCCACCATGCTTCCCCGGATACCGGCGTCCAATCTCTCCGCCCACTGGGCCTTCAGCAGTTCCATTCCTCTCGGGTGCGTAAAGTCAATCACCTTAGGCAGGGGATGTTCCGGGAAAACGGCGTCGGTGAGATTTTCCGTCACCGGCAGTTCTTCCCCGGGAACTCCCGGAAGCAGCGCCGCGGCGGTCTCCGGGGACATATCCGGATACTGCCAGGAAAAGACGCGAATCCCCTTCCTGCCTGCAAAGTCCACGATTTTATACAGTTCTTCCTTTCCCCCTCTGCCGATCCACCCCGCCCCGGCGCCCTCCGCATAAAAACCGGAATGAGGAATGTCCAGTTCTTCAAATCGCTCCAGTACCGCCATCTGCTCCCTGCACAGATCTTCCAACGGCCCGTGATACCACCGGCCCGCGCCTCCTCCTGCCCAGGGTTCGAACACCCATTTGGGCGGCAGCAGCGGAGCCCCTGTAAGTCTGGCGTAATCTCCCATCACCTGTTTCGGTTCCCCCAGCCATACAAAGAAATCCAGGCAGGGGCCTATTCCCGTAATCCGCATTCTGTCGGGAACTTCCTGTCCCACATCCGCCCGGATGCGGTAATGGGTATTGAAAAACAGGGAATATCCCCGGGAATCATGCAGCAGGGGAATGTTTTTGTAGGATTGGTTGCCGATGGAAGCAAGACATCCCTCACAGGCGTCCCTCTGCCACAGTGTCAGTATCCGGCCCCGCTGATGAAGTCCGTCAAATCGTTCGCCGAATCCGTAGATTACGCTCTCCTCCGCCAGATTCATGTACAGGTCAAAGCCCTGGAGTTCCTCCTGTTCTTCTGCCTGCAGCAGCAACAGGTCTCCTGCGCCGAACAGCCGTTTTCCTCTCTGCTGCCGGGTCTTGTCCTGGATTTTGTTTTCGTCCCGGATTCCGTTTTCGTTCCGGGTTTCCTGCTTTTTCCAGTTTTCGTCAGCGTCCTGGATTTTGTTTTCGTACAGGGGTTCCCGGCCTGCTTCCGGGAATCCGGACACAACAGAAATTTCCCATGTCTCTCCCATGCGGATTTCCAGTCGCCCTGCCCCGGAAAATACTTCCCATATTCCTGTTTTTCCCTTTCTGCAGGTAAGTTTACCTCTTTCTCCCGCAAAGAAGCCTCTTCCTCCTGCCCGGAACCGGTAGGCCTTCCCGTCCGCTGTGCATACCAGTTCCTGTATGCCCCCCTGTTGGGTCTCAAAACAAAGAATAATGCTATCTTCTTCCTCTCTGCATTCCTTCAGCTTTCCCAGTGCCGTCCATTTTTCTCTCCGGCGGTTGCCCAGGGAATGATCTGCATACCACCATTCCGTCACTCTGCGCAGAAAGTTCAGATATTCGTCCAGTATTCTGCAGGCTTCCTCCGTATCTCCTTTGGCCAGAGCCTCGTTGCACAGCCTTCTGTCCACCCAGGGTTCCCTGGGTTCCCATGGATTGGCCCTCACCTGGTTGAAGAAAAAGTCCATTCCTTCCAACATCAGGGTATCCTGCCAACGCTGCGCCAGACAGATTCTCCTTCCCAGGTTGTCCTGTCCCGTGGGCTGCTTCGAATCCTGCAGAGCCAGTATTTCCGCTCTCTCGTCCTCATCCGGCCAACATAAAAATCCCGGTCTCTGCCACAGCCGTCTTCCCCCGGGCAGGGTAAAAAATACTTCCTTCCCCCGTCCTGTCCCGGCCCTTCCGCCCAGTCTCGTCTCCAGAAAGGTAAGGGGGTCATATTCAAAGCGGTCCGAAAAATTTACGTTTAAATCCAGGGGAAAGGGTGTCAGCACTTCTCCGGTCTGTTTTTTCTTCCGATACACCATAAGGCCGAAGCTCTCCCCTGGAAAGCCCCCCAAAAGGGTCCAGGGAAGCTCAAGATATGCCTTCCAACAGCCCTTCTCCTGCGCTGCCCGGCTTACATAGCTTCCCTCCTCCACAGGTATGATGCGCGCCCGGTTGTCCAGTCTCTGCTGACCTCCCCTGTACGCCTGCTCTCCTCCGATATAGGTCATTCCAAACTGCTGCTCCCCATGGCTCTTTCCGTCCCGGTCCACGCTGAACACCGCAAAATCCCTGGGTCCGAAGCTTCCGCTCTGCACCGCAATCTCCACCTGATCTTCTCTGTGGAGAAATACCTCCCTGCCCTCCTTTTCCGGTTCCGGAGCCTCCTTACAGCAAAACAGGATGTACAGACAGGAAGCATCCCACAGGAAACGGCATTCCGTGGCAGATATCTGCCAGCAGGTTCCCTCCGGGGACAGTGTGCCTCCCGCCCTGTAAAAACTGTCAATCACCGCGCCGTCCCACTGCTCCGGGTTCATTTCCTCACGGGGCAGCTGCTTTACGTCAGGCCCCAGACACAGGGACGAAATTCCGAATTCCAATTTTGCCATAATATTCATATACCTCCTTTGATTTCTTTCGCAACACTTCCTGATTTCCATGATAATTTACCCCTGGATTCCCGGGCTATAATAATTGTAGCCATTCTATATCGTTTTTTACGCAAAAAAAATTTCTAACGCCGCAGAAAACACAGCGAAAGAAATTTTTTTAATCACAAACAAAACGAGAACGGTAAAAACGGCAGCAGCCTGAACCGGTTCAGACATAATACCTTGCCTGGGCATTCCACATCTGCGTATACCGGCCTCCCGCGGCATAGAGTTCCTCATGGCTGCCCCGCTCCACGATTTCCCCCTCATGGAATACGATAATTTCGTCACAGAACCGGCAGCTGCTCATTCTGTGGGAAATGTAGATACTGGTTCTGCCCTCCACCATTTCGTTAAACCGGGCGTAAATCTGCGCCTCCGCCTTAGCGTCCAGGGCAGCCGTGGGTTCATCCAGTATGACCACAGGCGCATCTTTGTACAGGGCCCTTGCCAACGCCAGTTTCTGGGCCTCCCCTCCGCTGACGGCCACCCCGTCCCGAAGATCCTTGTACAGATAGGTGTCCAGCTGCTTCTCCATATCCCTGACAAAGCCGTCCGCTTCCGCCTGGCGCAGGGCATCCCAGAGCTTCTCCTCCTGCCATTCATAGCCTGCAGCGACATTTTCCCCCACAGAGAAGGAAAACAGCTTGAAATCCTGGAACACCACACTGAAGAGGCCCCGGTACTCCTCCTGGCTGTATTTGCGGATATCCACGCCGTTTAAGGTGATTCTCCCCTCAGTGGGGTCATAAAGGCGGCAGAGCAGCTTGATAAACGTGGTTTTTCCGGCGCCGTTGCGTCCCACCACCGCCATTTTCCCCCGGATATTGATTCTGCAGTTCACGTTTTTCAATACGGGAATCTCGCTGCCCGGATACCGGAAGCTCACGTTCTCAAAGGCCAGCTCATACTCCCCGTCATCCCGTTTCTCCACCGGGATACTGCCCTTCCCATGAACATTCTCCGTGTCCAGAAACTTCAGAAATTCGTCTGTATAAGTGCAGATTTTCTGCAGTTCTCCATGCTTTGCAATCACGGAAAAGCAGGCTCCGCCAAACTGGTTCAGCGCCCCCGCATAGCGGGTGAAAGCGCCTACGGTAACGGCTCCCGTCACCGTCTTCAGCGCCACCAGGAAATAGGTGACAACCGTAAAAAGAGCATTTACCAGTCGGTTGGCATTGGCCTCCGCCCTTCCCACGTCACATCTGGCGGAAAAATAGGCCCTGGCCCTTTTGCCGAATACCGCGGAATTGTGCAGAATCATCTCCTCCATACCGTAAATGCGGATGATCTTCCCCACCTTTGCCTCCCCGAATATCTGCTGATTCAGATACATCAGCTTGTGCTCCTCCCCCGTATGGGCCTGGAAAATCTCCATCTGTCTGCGGGCAAATTTTCCGAATCCCCTAAAGGCGCAGAAAGCCATTCCCCCAAGCGTTCCCGCGAACAGCAGAAACGAGGGCAGCGGCCGGGCCAGTATCCCCAACAGGCCAAACTCCCCCCGGGGTCCGGAAGCGCACAGACAGCCCACCAGAAAAACCGACAGGAATATATTGAGAATCGCCTGTAAAATATCGGTATAATGGCACAAAAGGACGCCAAGACCGCCGTACATATCCGATGTCCTCTCGGAAAAAAGAAGCTTTTCCGCAGCTTCCGGGTTCTCCATGGTCTCGTAGTCCATGGAAAAGGCTTTTTCCCGCAGCCAGACATAGAAGATCAGCCATATCTTCGTCAGCCTGCCTTTGAACTGCCGCCGGAGCAGCTGCTCCGTAAGTCCCAGGAGCAGGCCAATTCCCAACAGCAAAAGAGCCAGACCCGCCGCCTTCCTGTATTCCTCAAGGAGCAGGGCGTCGATCATCTCCGCGGTCACAAAGAGTCCTGCATAGGTCTGCGTCAGGGAAAGCGCCACCTTGAGCAGATGCAGCGGAATAATAAGGGAATCCTCCCTGTGGATCATCTTCATGATCCGAAAGCCTGTTCTGTGAATGGATTTAAGTTTCTGCATGTCAATTCTCCTGTTTCAGATTCATCTGTATCACTTTTATGCCTTCCGGTAATACCTTGCCTGCAGGGCAAAAAGCTCCGCATAGGCCCCTCCCTGTTTCATCAGGCTCTCGTGGCTTCCCTCCTGGAGAATACGTCCCTGTTCCATAAAAAGGATTCGATCGCAAAACCGTGTGGAACTTAACCTGTGGGAGATAAATACGGCCGTCTTACCCCGGATCATTCCGTCATATTTTTCGTACATTTCACTCTCTGCAATGGGATCCAGAGCCGCGGTGGGCTCGTCCAGAATCACCACCGGCGCGTCCTTGTACAGCGCCCTGGCCAGCATCATCTTCTGCAGCTCCCCTCCGGAAAGCGTCACCCCTTCCTTATCCATATCCTGGTTCATGCTGGTTCCCGCCTTCTTCGGAAGCGCCTGTACACGCTCCCACAGCCCTGCTTTTTCCAGACAGTGCCGCAGCCTCTCTCCGTCCTCGGTTCCCGCCTGCGCACAGGACACATTCTCCGAAAGCGGGAAGGAAAAGGCGAACACCTCCTGGAATACCACGGCAAATTCCCGGAAAATCTCCCTCTGGGACAGGGTCTGCATGTCCTGGCCGTCCAGATAAATCTTCCCGGAGGAGGGACGGTACAGTCCGCACAGCAGCTTGATCAGCGTAGTCTTCCCGGCGCCGTTCCTGCCCACCAGAGCCAGCTTCTCCCCGGCCCGGATGGTCAGGCTCAGATCCTGTATGGTATCCTCCCTGCTGCCCTCATAGCGGAATGTCACATGCTCCAGACGAATCTCGTGCGGTTTTCCCTGTTTCCCGGGAGCGGGCTTCCCCTCCTCCACAATCCCGTAATCCAGGAAATCCCGATAGGATTTCATGATTTTTTCATTACTGAAAATATTGATAACCGCTTCCAGAAATCCCCTTACCCAGGCCTCAAAACCGGCCACAATGCCCACATACAGCAGAAAGGCCGGAAGTCCCAGGCTGCCCAGAAGCATCTCCCTGATCAGCCATCCGTAAACCACAGCGCTCCTGGCAAAGGTAAGCAGATGATTGCCCATCCCGGCAGCCATGTATCCGTTTTCCTCCCGGTCAATCAGGGCGCATATCTTTCTGATACTCTCCCGCATGGCTTCCGGAAACCATCTGTCCATCCGGTACAGACGGATATCCTTTCCGTTGCCCGGAAGAATGGATTCCCTCCTTAAATACCGGAATTCCTTCCAGATATCCTCGATCTCCTCTTCCATCCCGTAAGTCCGTCTGGCAGCCAGAAGATGAAAACCTGTCACAATAAAAGTCTGCAGAACCAGAAATACCAGCAGGAATCCGCTTTCCCTGCCCACAATCACCCCGTAGACCGCCAGACCGCCCAGGTTGTTAAGCATATCCCAGTAGCTTTTGGCATAGGCCTCTATCCCGGCTCCGTTTCCCATGTAGAGATTGCGCTGCGCAGCCTCCCATTTCTTCCTTCCCCCGGCGCTTTCCAGGCTCTGTATGTCCATTTCCAGTGTCTTGCGTTCAAATTCCCCTGTGATATCGATGCGGAACAGGAAAAACAGCTTATTCCGCAATTCCTTCAGATTTCCCTGAAGAAAACGAACTCCCTGGAGCAGAACAATGTAGCCTGCCACCATCAGAAGCCTCACCCAGGGCGCTTTTCCGCTTACCAGGCAGGCGGCTGCAGCGCCCGCCATGGCAGCCTCCAGAAAAGGCAGCAGCACACTGCACAGAGTATCCCCCACGCAGACCGCAAAGGCCCTTGTCCCCTCCTCTCGTCTCAGCGCCCTGAAGGTGTAAAGACAATTACTCCAGATGGGATATTTTTTTAACTCTTTCATTTCCGCTTTTTTCATTTCCTTTTTTCCTTCTTTTCTTCCCGGATTTTGCACCCCGGTCTTCTCCGCTGCAAAAACCCTGCCCGGTTCTTCCGCCTCAGCAGCCCTCTTTATTTACGTAATATTTCGCCTGGGCATGCCACATCTTCGCATAATGCCCCTGTTTTTCCAGAAGCTCCTCATGGCTTCCCCGCTCCGCAATCTCTCCGTTCCGGAATACCACGATATCGTCACAGAACCTGCAGCTGCTCATGCGGTGGGAGATGTAAATACTGGTCTTGTCTCTCACCATCTCATGGAACCCTGCGTACACCTGGGCCTCGCTGATGGGGTCTAAGGCGGCTGTGGGTTCGTCCAGTACCACAAAGGGCGCGTCCTTGTACAGCGCTCTGGCCAGGGCCAGCTTCTGGGCCTCCCCGCCGCTGATGTCCACGCCGCCCTCCCTGTCCTTAAACAGCAGCGTGTCCATTCCCTCCGGAAGCTTCCCCGCAAATTCCGCAGCCCCTGCCCGCTCCAGACAGTCTCTGATCCGGGCATCGTCCCGCTCATAAGAGGTGACAAGATTCTGCCACATCGGAAAGGCAAACAGCTTGAAATCCTGAAAAACCACACCGAACAGCTCTCTGTATTCCTCCTCCCGGTATTTCCGGATGTCTATGCCGTTCAGGGTAATGACGCCCTCGGTAGGTTCATACAGCCTGCAGAGAAGCTTTACAAACGTAGTCTTTCCCGCGCCGTTTTCTCCCACCAGCGCCAACTTGTCTTTCATTTTAATCTTACAGTTCACATGCTTTAAAATCATCTCCTCACTGCCCGGATAGCGGAAGCTCACATCCTGAAATGCAATCTCATACTCTCCGTCCAGACGCTTCTCCACGGGAATGCTTCCTGCGACATGACCGTTCTCCATCTTCATCAGCTCCAGGAAATCCGTCATATAATCATTGGCCAGTTTAATCTGCGTGTTGTACCACGCAGCGCCCTGAAAACCTCCTGACAGCTTCATCATGGCTCCCGCATACTGGGTAAACGCGCCTATGGTGACAGCCCCTGACAGTACCTTTACCGCCACGAACAGATAGCTGAACACGGTGAAAAATCCGTTGGTGAGATTCCCGTTCAGTGTGCCTTTAATCTCCATATCGCACATATTTCCGTAGAACTGATTGCTCTTTTCCCACCACCTGTCCATGTTGTCCATCAGCATCCCCTTCATGTCATAGATGCGGATCACTTTTGCCGCCTGCAGATTCATCATCACCCGGGAAAGCAGATAAGTAAGCTGCAGTTCCATTCCCGCGTGGTCCTGAAGATATTTGCCCGTAGCCTTTACCATTCTGGCATTCCCACTGGCTCTGATCACCATGGTCAGGGCCAGAAAAACCAACACCAGAATCACAGAGACTGCCGGCCTGGCGGCAAAGGCCAACAGGAAACCCTCCTCCGACGGACTGCTGAAGCATAATACGCCGATAAGTCCCACCGCAGTCCCTATCTCCAGAATCCCTGTCAGCAGTCCCTGGTAATTGTTTACCACGCTGCCCAGTCCTCCGTACATGCCGGCTATGCGCTCCGATTTAAATATCTTTTCCGATACCCCGGGCTGTTCCATGGTCTCGTAATCCAGAGTGGCTGCTTTCTCCCGCATCATGACCTCAAAAGCCAGACTGCACCGCTGGGCCGATTTCCCATAAGCCTTTTCCACCAGTTTGGCTGCCACCCCCAGAAAAAGACCTGTCAGAACCACCGCGCAGCCCCGGAAAAATCCTTCCGAGAACCTGCCCGCCAATAAGGTGTCAATAAATTCAGCTGTCAGATACAGGGTCAGATAGGTTCCCGTCACCTGCAGGACGCTGTTTATGATCCGCAGCGGAATGGCCGCAGAATCCACTTTATGTGCGATTTTCAGCAGCTCCAAACCTGTTTTATGATATTTCAGGACTTTGCGCAGTCTCCCGATTATCCCTTCTGCCGCTCTTCCTTCACCGCATTCCCTGTCTGTTCCCTTTATGCTCTCTTTGTCCATACCCATGCCTTTCGCCAATCTTTTATTCTCCAGTCTCATCTTCTTTTTTCCGGTAATTCTCCTCGTAATACTGGGCCTGTGTGCGGAACATGGCTGCATAGGCGCCCTGCCTTTCCATCAGCGTCTCGTGGCTGCCTTCCTCCGCAATCTGTCCTTTCTCCATATATAAAATCCGGTGGCAGAACTTGGTGGAGCTCAATCTGTGGGAGATAAAAATACTGGTTTTATTCTGCGTCATCCTGAAATATTCTTCATACATCCGGCTCTCCGCCAGGGGATCCAGGGCAGCCGTTGGCTCGTCCAGAATCACAATGGGCGCGTCCTTATAAAGAGCCCTGGCCAGCATCAGCCGCTGAAGCTCTCCCCCGGACAGGGTTACGCCTGCAGCATCCAGATCTTTATTCAGATTTGCCCTCTCTTTCCCCGGAAGCTCTAAAACCCTGGTCCACAGCTCCGCGTCACGGAGGCTTTTTTCCATTTTGGCATAATCGGTATCTTCCGCCGCCCTGCAGGAAACATTATCTGCCAGAGAAAAGGAGAAAGCGAACACTTCCTGAAACACCACCGCGAATTCCTTCCTGTATTCCTCCGGCGAAAGAAGGGACACGTCCCTGCCGTCCAGATATATCTTTCCGGAAGCGGGTCTGTACAGCCCGCAGATCAGCTTGATTAAGGTAGATTTTCCCGCGCCGTTCATGCCCACCAAAGCAAGCTTTTCCCCGGGTCTCACGGTCAGCGTCAGATCATGAACCGCGTCTTCCCCGGCTCCCTCATAGCGGAAGGATACATGCTCCAGGCGGATTTCGTGGACTTTTCCCGGATTCTCCACTTTTTCCTCTCCCGGACAATCCGCTCCGGCATACTCGAAAAAATCCCGGTAACGGTTCATGTAACGGTTATTTTTCAGTATTCCCCCCATAGCGCCGGTCAGAGAATTCATCCATTGCCCAAAGCCTGACACGATTCCCACATAGAGCAGAAACCCGGCCAGATTCATGTCCCCCAGCGCCATACGCCGGATCAAATAAGCATATACCAACAGATCTCTCACTGCGGACAGCGCCTTCTCAAAAAGAGAGGCATTGATGGAACAGTTCCTCTGCCTGCCGCTCCAGTAAGCCATTTCCTCCGTCATCTTCCGGAATTCCGCCCGAAACCAGCCCCACATCCTGTACAGCCTGATATCCTTGCCGTTGGCCGGAACCAGAACCTCCCGCTTCAGGTACTCATATCCCTGTCTGACTTTAATACTCTTTTCTTCATGCTTAATTGTGCGTTGATCCCCATAGAAATTCACTGCCATAATCACTCCCGAAGAGCCGAACAGCAGCAAAAGCACCCAGAAATTAATTCTGCCCATGAGCACCGAATATATGATAAGCCCGGCCAGAGCGATGACCGCATTCTCGAACTCTCCTAAAAAGGCTTCGATTCCCGTATCATTGCCATAATAAATATTTCCTCTGGCTCCTTCAAGCTTCTGCTGTCCCCGTGTGCTCTCAAATTTCTCGAAATCCGCGCTCAGCGCTGCTTCAAACAGCTCCGCTCCCAGACCGATGCGGAACATGAATCTCCCCTTCCGGCTCACATTCCCCAGATAATCTCCCGCTGTGCCCATGATCTGCAGCGCCAACACATATCCTGCCAGGGCCAGAAAGATGATCTCCGGCTTCCAACCGCTTCCCAACAGATATACCACTGCGCTGGGCAGAGCCATGGCCGCAAAGGGACGCAGCACGGATATCCCTATTTTCCCGCCGACAACCGCCAGATACCGGACTCCCATGGCCTTTCTGAACTTGGAGAAGGCTGCTCTGTAATTGTCCCACAGGGGATAACGCCTGTAATCCTCTTCTTCTTTTGCTCTTTTTGTCTTCTTCCCCTGCCTCTCCTTCATCTGCACTTCCTTTTCCTGATTTTTCTTTCCCAATGTTTCGGTTCCTCCCTTCTCACTTCCGCTCATACGCCGTATAATGTCAGCATAATATAAAAATCCCCCAAACGGGGGATTTCCTCACAAAATGTTCAATTTTCAGCACGAAATGTTCCCGGCAGATTTCTCACAGGGGCAGGGTCACCTCCGCTGCAAAGATACCCGGTTCATTGGCCAGGGTAAGATACCCCTCATATTTGTCCGCCAGAGCCTTCACCCGCTTCATGCCCAGTCCATGATTCCCCCGCTTTGTGGAAATATAATTCCTCTCGTTAAAATCCAGTTCCTCTCTGGCGGAGTTCTGAACGGACATGTAAAGCTGCGATCTGTTCACTACCATGTAAATACGCAGAAACCGCTGTTCCTCCGGAATCTTCTCACAGGCCTCCAGGGCATTGTCCAACAGATTGCCCAGCAGCACGCACAGGTCCACATCCTCCACGGACAGCACGTCCGGCAGTACGGCCTTGCAGTTTACCCGGACCCCCTTCTGCCCGGCAATGGACAGTTTACTGTTCAATATGGCGTCCGCCATGAGATTCCCTGATTTCACATAAGTGTCCACCTGCTCCAGATTCTGCTCCAGATCGTCCAGATAGCTCTTCATCTCCTCCAGCTGTCCCTGGGCAATCTGTACCTTCATCACCTGCAGATGATTGTGGTAATCATGCCTCCATCCCCTCATATTCAGATATATTTCCTTCACTTCCTCATACTGATGGCTCATGATCTCTCTCTGGAAAAGCTCCGTCCGCGCCTCGAATCCTCTGTGCCAGGAAGAAAGGGTCCCCTCAAGGGAGAGAAACAACAGCAGCTCCAGGGCCAGAAAACAGAGCAGCTGGACGGTCCCTTCCTGGTTTCTGATATTCCATAAATAAATACACAGTATACCATATACAGAGGAATTCACCAGGGCGTTTCCCATCCGGAAATATCCCTTTGCAAAGGAAAGCATCCACAGGAAAAAAGTCAGCACTGCCCCGTTCAGCAGCACGGCCCAAACAGGCCCGTCCTTCAGGGCGCACAGAGCCAGCAGCGCCCCCGGAGCCAACGCTTTCCACCACTGCTGCCCCAAAGGCTCCCGGTCATAAAACACCACATACAGAAACAGGACCAGCGCCGTAAAAAGCCAGCCCCCCAAAATCACCAGGTCAGCGGCTAAGGCCCCGGAAACCAGTCCTGCCCTGACCACAGCCTCCGTTGCCAGCAGCGCCGTTCCTGTCATTCCCCACACGGTAATCCTCTTTCCCCGGCCTTTTTCCAGATCACAGATCTGCTCTATATAATACTGGTACAAAACCAGCCACATAAGCCGGATTCCCAACTGCAGCATAGCGCCTGTTCCCTCCGTTTTTTGTCAAATCCCTTTCCCGCCGGATGCCGTCTCAAAAGCTCTGCCTGCGGAAATATTCCATATACGCCCGGTTCAGCTCCTCCCATTTTCCTCTGGCCAGAGGAACCGACATCCCGTTGTCCATGCAGATTTCCTTCTTTCCGATTCTTTCCACATGCTCCAGATTCACAAAGTAGGATCTGTGCGGCTTGAAAAAGGAATCCGTACATTCCTGCAGTTCCTGTTCCATCTGCTGAATGCCTGTCCTGCACACAAGCTCCCGGCCTTCTTTTTTCCACAGGATACAGTCATGCCCGCGGCTTTCCACACAGCAGATATCTGCCGCGAAAACCTTTTCCACTTCCCCGGCTGAAAGGCAGGCCAGAATCGCCGCCCTGTCCCTGACCCGCTTCCCGGCCCTGCCAAGCGCCGCCCACAGACGGTCTTTTTTCACCGGCTTCACCAGATAAGACACCGCCTCCAGGTCATAGCCCTCCAACGCGAAGTCCGGATTTCCCGTCACAAAGATAATGTTCACAGGATTGCCCAGCTGCCGCAGCCGTCTCGCCAGCTCCATGCCATCCGTCCCCGGCATCTCAATGTCCAGGAGCAGAATATCCGTATCCTTCCGTTCTTCCCACGCAAACAAAAAGGCATCCGCAGAAGCATACCTTTCCACACTGCAGGCCCTTCCTTCCGCTTCCGCCCAGTTCCCGGCTTCCCCTGCCAGATACTCCAGGGTTCTCATGTCATCGTCACATACAGCCAAATGTAACATCTCCGGCTTCCCTTCCGGCCAAAACACAGTCTCCAGGCCTCATTGCTCATTCTCCGGAAACCGCAGCCGTAACTGCAGCCGGGTCCGTCAGTTGGGGGCCTTCCCCCATCACTTCCCCGTTTTCCGCTGCCTTCCGGGGATCATCGTATACCTTCTTCTCCTCGTCACCCCAGAGGGAATCGTATTTCTCCTTCTTCTGCCGCTGTACCATGGCACCTATGTTCTTCGCTGTCTGGTACATTTCTTCACTGTATTCCATTAATTTCTGCTCGTCTGACGCAGGTACAATGGCTCCCCTCATGATACGGCGGGCCACCTCCATAATTTTGGCCATATCCACCGCATACTCTTCCGCTGCGTCCGCCTGCTGTTCCCCCACCGTGGCATTCCAGTAGGCGCAGTACTGCTCTGCCAGATCGCTTAAATAATTCTGATACTCTTCCTGCTTCTCCTGCAGGGTCTCCAATGTCAGCTCCAGGGTGGCAGCCTCGGACTCATACTGCTCCTTTCCCTCCGGATGCGCCTCCATCCGGCGGCGGAGGTTCTGAAGCTGCTTTGACACCGACGCCTTCTCCTTCTGATATGCCCTGACCTGTTCCCTGTAGATCCCCTGCGCTTCTCCAATCTTCATTCCGCTTCCCTCCCGGTGTTCCCTGTTCCGGTTTTTCCATCTGATACGGCCCTCTGAATCTCCCTGTCACGAGTCCAGAAGTTCAAACAGCCTGGCCCCATGGGCAGGCACAAGATCCGTCAGCACCCCTCCTGCAGACGCAATATCCCTGCCGCTCCAGAGTTCCACAGCCCTGGAGATTCCTGATGTTCTTCCCGCAAACTGCTCTACTTCCTCCAGGCAGCAGGAAACCTGCCTGGCCTCCTCCATGAAATTGAAAAACGCCAGATACCGTTCGCCTTCCTTACGGCAGCTCCAGATGGCATACTCCTCATTTTTCTCAAACTGTCTTCCCACATATTCATTTGAGACCAGTTTCAGGATCTCCTTCCTGGTCAGCAGCCACAGGGTCCACTCATCCAGCTTCGTCAGCTCTGCCCCTGCCATAAGCGGCGAACCAAATACAGACCATAATGTCATCATTGTGATCTGTTCGTCCCTGGTAAAACGGGTATCCCACTCTCCGTTCCCGAATCCGCCGCCCAGTTTCCCAATCGGCAGCATGTCACAGTCAGGATAAGAACCGGGAGCCACATGATTCTGCCACAATTCACATCTGTCAAACATATTCCGCAGCAGATCCCACTGATCCCAGAAATCATCGGTAATCCGCCACATATTTGCGTATTTTTCGTAATGCCACGCTTTCTCAATAACCGCCGGGCCCGGTGAAAGGGAAAGTATGATATCCCTGCCCGTTTTTTCGATGGCAGCATGCAGCATCTCCACCTCATGGGCGGCTGAATAGGGATTGTGGGGATACAGATTTGTATTGCAGATATCGTCGCATTTTATATAATCCACTCCCCATTGCGCATACATGCCGATAATGGAGTCATAGTAAGCCTGGCTGCCCTCTGCGTTTTTCCGCAGACCGTACATATCCGGGTTCCATCCGCAGATGGAGGATGGGTCTGCAGCCTGGTCTGCCCTTGCGCCGCTCCCGAGAATGGGCAGGTGCCTGTGGGCGGCAAGCCTCGGAATTCCCCGCATGATATGGATGCCGAACTTCAGCCCCAGTCCATGCACATATTCCGCCAACGGGCCGAAGCCCTTTCCTCCCGCCGAGGAGGGAAAGCGCTTTACATCCGGCTGCAGCCGTCCGTATTCGTCCATCTCCGCTTCGCCGAAGGGAATGTACTGGTATCTGTCCCGCATGGTACCGGCATCCCCGGCATACCACTGAATATCCACTACCACATACTCCCAACCTGCATCCTTCAAATGCGCAGCCATATAGTCTGCATTGGCCCTGACTCTCTCCTCACTGACAGTTGTGTCATAATAGTCATAGCTGTTCCACCCCATGGGTGCTTTGTACACTTGCATTCTGCCCATCCTCTCTGCAGACAGAAGCAGGCAGGCCCCTTACCGCCTCTGCCTTCCGCTCTGTTATAAATCCCGGGCCGGAAACTATACGGCCCCGCCGGTTATACTCGTGAACGCATTTAATTGCCGCTTTCAGCTCTGGATTGCCGATGCGTTCACTCGTTATACTGTGCAGACGGCAATTAATTTCGTTTGTGGGTATAAATGGAAAAATACAGCCGTCCGTTCTTCCCAAGGGCCAGGACCGTAGGAGAAAAGGTAATCCCATACCCCTGAAGCCTGCCGGGATCCATGGTCAGATTTCTGGGCGCCAGGGCATGGCTTTCCGTATCTCCTCTCAGGCGGGCCGTGTCCCATCCAAGGGCACGGAACAGCTCCACTACCGTTTCATAGGTATTTCTGTCATTGGTGGAACCGAAATTATAGACTCCCCCCTTCAGGTGAAATGCCTGTTCCAGGTTGCGCACCACCTCATTCACGTCCGTAATTCCCCGCCTGTCGTGAACCGGATATTTCAGCTCCTCCGAATTCTTCAGATTTGCCGCCAGTATCCGGAAGAAATCCCCATGCTCCCCCTCCCTGATTACACATGCGTCATACATCCATGACAGACGCAGCAGGATACATTCCGGGTTTACCTTCAGACATTCCTCCTCGGCTCTCAGCTTCTCCCTGCCGTACACATTCCCGGGGCGCAGTTCCTCGTCCTCCCTGTGCGGCTCTGTCCCTACGCTCCCGAAATACACCTGGTCGGAACTGGCAGCCAGGCATTTCGCATGATGGAATGCCGACATCTGCGCAATATTCCGGCTCCCATCCACATTGATCTTCCAGGAGCTTTCCGGCGCCCTCTCACAGGCCCCCACATCCGAAACCGCTGCGCAATGTACCACCACATGGGGACAGATCCTGTCAAATACACGCTTCACACTCTCCAGGTCCGCAATATCCATCTCCCCATGTGACGGGACGCAGACCTCATACCTGTCCCGGTAAAATGATGCGATTCTGCTTCCCAGGAACCCGGATGCCCCCGTTACCAGCATCTTTTTTCTGCCCTCTGCCATTTTCCAACCTCCTCTGTCTTATGCTTCGAACCCTGTCCTTCCGTCTCCCTCCAGGCTCCCATGCAGAGAAAGCTTTCCCTGACACGGGAAGTATTTTTAATTATAATATGGCACATGGTATCGGGAAAACAATGGGACACTCCCATTAGACGGATACAAAAAAATGGAAGCAAAGGGGCTCGAACCCTTGGCCTCCCGCTAGTCAGGCGAGCGCTCATCCCAGCTGAGCTATGCTTCCATGTCCTTAAGTATAACACAGATATCCCAAAATGGGAAGCTTTTTTTTAACTTTAAATACTTTTAAAGTCTCCCGGTTTCAGCGCAGCCTTCTCCTCCTGCTCAGCACTGCCCCGGCTCCAATGGCCAGTATAGGCCGCTCCGTGAATCACGGGCAGACATTTCAGCACGGACTGTACCCTGCCGGACAATGCATCCATGGGCAGATAGATCCCTCCCACAAATCCCACCAGAGTGCCGATAATGGTAAGCAGGCCGCTCCATGCGCTGCTGTTATGGACAAACAAAGCCAGTAAATAAGCGATTGCAGAAAACACAAAGGTATTCAGGGCAATCATGCCGCAGAGCTTCAGCAACGCCTCCATTCCCAGAAGCCCGTATCCATTCAGCGCAAAATAGCCCTCTCCAACCGCCAGGGTCAGCAGGCACATTCCCGTTCCCACCAGCCAGGCTGCCAATACATACCCAAGCGACAGTCTGATTCGATTTACGGGTGTGGCATAAAATGCCATAAGCCGCTTCTCAGCTTCATCCTGTACCATGCTTCCGGTAACAGTCAAAGTAACAGTCACGGAATTGACCACCAGGATTCCGGCAAGTGTCCAGAGCTGTATCAGATAAGCGGCATTCCTCTCATCTGCGACCCTGTCACGCCTGCCTCCAAGCTTCGAAAGCAGATTCACCAGGCTCTCGCTGTTTGTCGCCAAAACGGCAAAACAACGGACAGATCATCTGCTTCATATGGTAAACCTGCAGGATGTGGCAAACAAAAAAGTCAAATCCCATTCCGGCGGTATGAAGCAGCGTTTGGGCATCGCCCAGGCGGAGCTGAACCATCCCTCGATTTTGATACTGGATGAACCCACTGCCGGGCTTGATCCCAAGGAGCGGATACGTTTCCGCAACCTCATATCCGATTTTGCAAAAGAGAAAATTGTTATCCTGTCCACGCACATCGTATCGGATGTTTCCTATATCGCCGACTACATTTTGATGATGAAAAGCGGACAATTCTTGCTTGGAGAACCCATGGAAACAGTTACAGACCATATCAAAGGGAAAGTCTGGGAAATCTTGATTGACAACCGGGAAGTCCCAAAATACAGCCAGGATTTTTCTGTTGTAAACCTGCACCACGAAAACAATATGGTTCGGCTGCGTATTGTGAGCGATACCGCACCGGCGGCAGAAGCAGTTACTGTAGAGCCAAGCTTGGAGGACCTGTTCCTATATCATTTCGGAGAAGACGCACAGAGCGAAAGGAGCGATGATTATGTTGATTAAATATGAATTCTTAAAAATCCTGCGAAAAAAATCCACCATTATCAGGTGGAGACGCCCCTGCAATATGGATATCACGAAGGCTGGGAAATCATCATGAGCAGCTTTGAACTGCTGATGTTCG
>OFFK01000407.1_pt1 | contig 37976 bp, 32 predicted proteins | sample 1521361 | NCBI WGS metagenome assembly OFFK01 (sample SAMEA3504096, study PRJEB24116) | mouse gut metagenome | biome: mouse gut; feature: mouse-associated habitat; material: faeces | place: Denmark | collected 2011 | reverse complement strand
GCGACCTCCTGGTCCCAAACCAGGCGCTCTAGCCAAGCTGAGCCACACCCCGGAACGCTGTAAGCAAATCACTCACGACGCAAGATATATTATATGCGATACTTGTCCAAATGTCAATAACTTTTTTCACTTTTTTTCCAAAAAATTTTTAAGAAAAAAAGCACGAACTAACAGCCCGTTGCAGGAGAGCGATTGAAATGATATAATTGGAGACACTATCCTCATGAGGCAAAGAAATACTATACTCAAACAGAAAAGGATTTATGATCTATGAATGTTGTAGGAATCATCGCAGAATACAATCCCTTCCACCAGGGACATGCATATCAGATAGAAGCTTTGAAAAAGATATGCCATGCAGAGCATGTCGTCATCGCCATGAGCGGGAACTTTGTCCAAAGGGGCGCTCCTGCCTTAATGGAAAAGTACAGCCGTGCAGCAATGGCATTAAACTGCGGCGCAGATCTTGTGCTCGAGCTTCCTGCACTATTTGCCACAGCCAGCGCAGAAGCTTTCGCCCGTGGAGGCGTTTTTTTGTTAGATTGCACTGGAATCGTCACTCACTTGGGATTTGGCGCAGAGACAGCAGATATGCAACTGCTGTCAAAGCTTTCCCGCATTCTCCTTGCGCAACCCTCTTCTTACCTAGAATCCTTGCAAAAGTCACTGCGAAACGGCCGTTCCTTTCCCGCCGCACGGGCAGATGCTTTAAATGCTTATTTTAAAAACAGCACTGCTTCCAGAGAAACAGCTTTTCATGGACCTAACGTCTCTGGAGACTGCTTTGACAAGATCCTTGCATCCCCCAACAACATTCTCGCCCTGGAATACCTCAAAGCCCTGGCAGATCTATCATCTCCCATGCTCCCTATTCCCATTCTGCGTCAGGGTAGCGGATATCACGACACAGAACTGGGTTCGGGTTTTTGCTCTGCCTCTGCCATTCGGACACATGTCAAAAAAGAACTTTCCTCACAGACAGGCCACGGCAATATGCATCTTAACATCCCTGCCTCTGCCATGCCAAAGACAGCTCTTGATATCCTAGAACACTATCCTCATCCATTCCTGTTTGAGGACGACTACTCTTCTCTACTTCACTATGAACTGCTAAACGGCGACGCAGAATCGTTCTCTGCATGGGGCGGTAGTTCTGCGGAGCTTGCCTGCCGTCTTCAAAACGAGTGCAAAGATTTTACAGACTGGACGGGCTTTTGCCATCACATGAAGACGCGAAATATGACTTATGCGCGCATAAGCCGCCTGTTCACCCATATGCTGCTGCACATTACAAAGAGGGATTACGAGACAATTCCACTTCCCTCTTATCTGCGGATCTTAGGGTTCCGCAACTCTGCAGCGCCATTGCTGTCCGCAATGAAAAGCCACTGCCGCCTGCCGATCATTACACGCCCGGCAAAAGCTATGCAGCGCTTGACTAAGCAGGAGCAGCGGCTTCTATCCATAGATTTGCGAGCTACGGATCTCTATCGCCTGGGACTTGCTGCCAAAGGGGATTACAGCCTGGAATATGACTTCCGCCGTCAAATCCTTCGGATTTAATCTGCAAAGAAATCTTCCGAACGCAAGCTTTCAATCCTCACTCAAATATGTAAAAACAAGCGTTCCTTTTTCACGCCTCTATGTTCTAAGACAACTTGCTCATAAGCACACTCCGCCCTCCAGGCAATCGTCCTGTTACGGAAACGCCCTGACGTTTCAGCGGCGCCTTCTGACAGCCTTTGATAAAGCTCCGGGTCCGACAGCGCTTGCTCTGCGCACTTTGCAAATTCCTCCTCTGACTCAGAAGTCACATAACCATTCTCGCCGCTAAAAACCACGTCAAGAACGCCTGTAGCCTGCACCGCCACCACAGGGCTGCCCCCTGCCATCGCTTCTAGCAACACAATTCCCTGCGTTTCTGATTGAGAGGCAAACAAAAACAAATCGCTGGCGCAATGAAACGCTGGCACTTCCTCATTAGGCACCGTTCCCAAAAAGGTGACATTATCACTGATTCCCAATTGCTGCACATAGAACTCCAATTCCGCTTTCTGAGGCCCGTCTCCGATCACCAGGAACTGGAAATCGTCTCCTGCCCTGTCTTTCAGCACTGCCAAGGATCTCAGCAAGAACTTGAGGTTTTTCTCCGCTGAAAGCCTTGCAACCGTACAAAGCAAATGCCTTTTCCCTTTGCCATAGGTTCTTCGGATAAATTCCCGGCTTAGCCTCTCATTTGTCTGCCGTTCCCAATACTCTGAATAGAATGAATCTGGCAAACCTGTCGCAAGCACCGCCGTATCTGCCTGCCAGCCCCGTTCTTGTAAAATCTCCTGCACCTTTCTAGTAGGGGTAAGCACAAGGCTGCATCTGTCTGTAAACTGGCGGATTACCCCCAGCACTAACTGCTGTTCCACAAACTTCACGATTTTATTTTCCAACCTGCCACCCTTCTCTTTCAACCAGCGGTAAGGCTTCCAATAATGCAGATATTGCTCATACTGCGTGTGATAGGTAAAAACCACAGGAACGCCATATTTCCTTCCCAGATATTGGGCACGCTGTCCTATCATCACTGGATGATGCACATGGATCAAGTCAAAGTCCAACGCCTGAAACAAGCGTTCCATTTCCAGATCAAAAGGTTTCATAAGCGGCACATAACCGCCCGCTTTCTTTCGAAAGGCACGATAACGAATCACATATTCCTCTTCGTGCGCATACCCCTCATATTGCGGCGCAAATATGTAGACCACATGTCCTCTCTCCCGCAACCCTTGCGCCAGCCGCTCAATGGCGATCGGCACGCCTCCCACTACCGGCTTGTAATTATTTGTCATCATCGCAATTCTCATAAAACACGCTCCTATCCAAATCATCCAAAAAACTCAAACACCTTGTCCCCCAGTACATATCCGGCTCCCACAAAGAAAAAATTCCAAATGCAGATTCCAAGAGCAGAACTGACCGTATATTTCATAAAGTCGATATGAAGCACTCCTGCCGGAATCGAAATCAAAGTCCGCACCATGGGGATCAGCTTGCTGATAAAAATTCCCAGACATCCTCTTTGCTGTATCATCTGAAAGTTCCGGTCTATTGCTTGCTTTTGTTTGGGAAATTTCTTCACATATGCCTTTAAAAACACATCTCCGCCAAATCTTCCAAAAAAATATAAAATCCAGCTTCCAAGCAAGCCCGCCGCTACTGAGATGACCATGGTCATCAAAAAGCTTAACTTCCCGTTTGCCGCCCAGATTCCGGCCATTGGCATAATCACTCCCGCCGGAAAGCCTGGAAGATTCAAATATTCCAACAGCACGATCACAAAAATGGCAATCGCCCCATAATTTTCAAAATATCCTGTTATCATCTCAATACTCATGGCATCTCCTCCGTTTCTGATCTTTTGTTGCTAACATTTATTTTACCAGCGCAGCCTTTCATTATTCTTGCAAAAAGCATAAGAATTTCTTACGATTTTGTAATGTGATCCTTTGGTGCCAAAAGCTGCTTTCATAACATATAACGAAACATAAACAGGTTTTGTTTCAAATATGCAGCTTCATTTTTCAAAAATGCTTTTCTAGACTTTGTACTGTCACTGTGCTATACTAATATAACAGTTATACGAAGGAGCGTGATATCATGACAGATCATGCGTTATTGCATGCCATAACAGATAAAATAGACCAAAAAATAGAAGAAAATTTTCAACCTATCAATCAAGGCATCGCTAAATTAAAGCAAACTGTAAGGCATTTAGAAACAGACATTTCGGGTCTGGATACCGATATCACCGACTTAAAAAACAATGCCGGGAAATTAAAAACAGATATTTCGGAATTAAAGGCCGATATGGCTGATTTGAAAACAGATATTACAAAACTGAGCTTCGATATCTCTGAATTAAGACAGCGTGTCCTAGATATGGATTTGAATTTTTTACTTGAAACCCAAAATCGCCAGGAACTGCAATTACTTACGGAACACCACGCCGCCCTTGTCCGCAGGCTGAATCAGGCTTCTTTTAAAGAGGATAGATCTGCGTTGCAAAACATACAAATTTCAGGTTTTAAATACAAGCTGGAAGATTTGGAAAAGGAGATTGAAGGAATCAAGGGGAAGCTAAACTGCCAAGATTAGTTTATCAAAAAGAAAGAGGCTGTAGGAAAATGATAGTTCCAAACAGCCCCTTAAAAACACTTTTGAGCCAGCGATGAGCAGCAACCGGATGGATAAAAAAGTGGAACATAGATTAGCTACTTAAGCTTTTTTACATCCACCCATAATGCAGGACGGAAATAATCGAAATTACTTACCCAAGATCCCCTCATTTTGATTATTCCATGTTTGTCGACATATACTACCCTGTCATTATCGTAAGATGTTTCATAACCCGTTCGCAACATCCACTCGCAAAACCCTCCGGTTTCCACTGCAGAGGCTCTAGGTTTGATTCTACTCGCTTTTCGGTCTGTTTCTTCGGGAAAATACCGCTTCACTTCTTCCACGCTCAGAAAAAATACGCTGTCCTTTGTACTACTGTTATCTATTTCTTTCCCTGAATCATCCAGTGAATAATTTTTTATTTTTGATTTAGAAATAGCTTTTCTCTCATCATCCGCAAAGGTTTCCGTCAAGAATTCACTATTTAACCAATTGCGAATCGAAGAATTTTCCCAGACGCCTTCATTGTCCATTGTCACATCAAACAGCTCTTCACCTGGACAATGCTTACTGAGCAGGAGCAGTTTGTTTTTCTTTTTATCAAGCACGATCCACTCCACCATTTCATGACCCTTTAAAACTTCTTCTGGATATCTCCCAAAATAAACCGTATCTCCTGACTTTGCCTTTTTGATTTTTTTGCGCCTCAAGTTTTCTAATTTCTGAATCGCTAATTCTAACTGTTCTTTACTGTCTTGATATGTTCCAGCTTGTTCCAGCAAGTCAACCGCCGCCTCATAATCCTTCGATTCCACTGCTTTCATTGCCTGCTGATATTTTTGTCCTGGCACAATTCGAGAGGAATAAAAAATTGTATATGCAGCCACTGCAAGAAAGAATGCCGCAATAGACAATTTCAAAATCTTGCCCCTCTTTGCACGCCTCTTTTCTTTCAGCTTTCTTTCCTGTTCCCTGCGCGCTTGTTCCAAGCGGTCTTCTTGCTGCTTCCTCTTGATGATCTGAATCTCATTTTGGCATAACGTAATCTTTTCCGCTGCATCTTTCCAATCAAAACAATTTTGAAAAGCTTCCATGGCAGCTTCCACCAAAATTAACGGCTGATCATCATCACAACTGTAACCATTCTCATGAACCAGGGCATAATACTCTTCTATCTTGACGCAGCCGCACTGATAGTCCCTATCCTTTTGAATGACCTCCGCTTTGGAAATACATTCATCTGCAAGAGCGCTAGCATTCTCATACCCTGAAATACTCTGAAAAATCTGTGCCGCCTCCAAATACTCCTCTTCTTTAGAAGCGGTATCCATTTTAGAAACACCATTCTGATAAACGTCCTGCAGACGCTGATTTTCATTTCTCTGATTTATGTCCGAGAGATAGCCTTGCACCGTTTGCTTTAGTTGCTGATCTGCAAACCGCAGAATCTTTTTATAGTTATTATCGTTATCAAAAGGCTGGTCGCAGTCTGCAAGGCGCTCCTGTTTGCTAACTCTTAGTTCAGCCATCAGCTTGCCCAGATAAGCCTGGGCATTTTCCGGATCTAAATCCAGGACTTTTTCACAGTACTCGTCTGCACTGCTCCATTCCCCGTCCTCCAGAAACAGGAAGACACGTTTCAGAAGCGGGGCGGTCTGAGGAGTCTCCGAAGCAGACAATGGTTGCGTCGTTTCTCCCTCTCCTGCAGTCCCAGCATTAAGAATCTTCTTAATTCCCCGGATCAAATCCTGCAAAAATCCAAGCTGGGACATGTCCTGGGACTGAAGATGAGAAAACTCCTCCGGCAAGTCATAAGGATCCATGCCTTTATATGCAGGAATCAGCACCTTCTTTGCACCATTGCGAATCAGGGACAAATAACGGAACCATTCATTTTTGACCCATACCGCTTTGAAATATTCTGGCTTCGTCCCTAAGACCACCATGACTTTTGCAGAGTTCAAAGCTGCAAAAATATATGGCTCGTAGGCGCTGCCCAATTTATTTTCCAAAGTAATCCTGGCAAAAAATACTTTGAATCCTGCCTCCGTCAACTCATAATACAGATCATTGGCGAGTACCGAATCCTGGGTCCTTCCTCCTGCCTGATCTTTCTCCTTATAACAGATAAATACGTCAAAAGGCTCTTCCTGCCTGGAAATGTCCAAAATCCCTTTCTGGATATCGTCGATTTCTTTTGCCTCCGCTTCATAAACTCTGCGCTGATAACCATCTGCATACTGCAATGCCGCCTTATAATCCTCATCTGCAAAAATTGATGTAAGCTGGGTACGATTTACCGTAGGAATCCGCCTATGTGTGACAGGATCTTCCACATACTCAATGCCATAACGCCCAAGTACCAAAGACCAATATGCTTCCGCATCCGTATTGTCCTCATTTAGTATCTGTTCATAAATTGCCATCGCCTTGTCAAATTCGCCATTGCGCCGGAAATGGTTCGCCCGGTCATAGAGATTTGTTTTTTTATCATCATCCAGTCTAGGCAGCGTCTGTTTCGTGCCGCAATATTCACATTCTGCCACTGTCATGCCCTGCTGAATTTCCAACGTGCCGCCGCACATCTTGCATTTAAACATCGACATACATCCAGTCCCCTTCTACTTGAGTAATTTACACTTCTTATTTCTATCGCTCAGCAAAACCTTCAGTTCCTCGGCAGCACGCTCAGCCGCCTCTGGCTCTTGCGCATCCACCGCTTTCGATAGCTCAGAAAATTTCACCGTAATCTGCCCTTCCACTCCCGCAAGGGCTCCATGACTCATTGGATCGCTATAACGCACCGCCTCATACACTTCCTGCAGCGTTTTTTTCAATTCTGGCACAGCAGCATGTGCAAGAAGGCTCTCAGCATCCACGGTAAGAGAACGCAAGAACAACGTTCTCTGCTTGTTTTTGCCATCCATGTCTTGTACCAGCTCCGCCACTGCCGCAGCTTTCAACACAGATACCGCTGTAAATGCAGACACTGCCGCGCAAACCAGGATTCCTGCCCATATAGGAAAATCAGGAATCGCCATGCAGAAAGCCCCCGCCGCTACCGAGACAAAAAGACCTGCATAGCTTATCGTGACTATCGGTACATGGTAAAACAATTTTCTTTTGCATTCCTGCCGCAACGCTCGCCAGGCACAGGCAAGATGCCCCAAAAACGCAGCCAGAATCAAGACATATCCAAGCCAAAACGAAGCGCCAGCCCTCTGTATTCCACCCTCTCTTGGCATGACAAACACAATGACATGAAAGAAAATCAAAAACACCGCCCATATCGCCATATAAAATTTAAATCCCTGTTTCATCCTCTATCCCTCCGTTTCCAAGTTGATTCTGACATATCTCCATGATTTCCAAGCTCTATCCGAACATTAATTTTCAGGAGTAAGGCTCCTGCCACATTCCATGCAGAATTTTGCATGTTCCTGAAGCGTTGCGCCACATCCCGGACATTTATTTACAAGGGGAGCGCCGCATTCCATACAGAATTTCCCCTTTGCAGTTGCCTTGCCGCAGACCGGGCATATTATTTCAGCATCTTTGGATTGTTCTACTTTACAGCCGCATTCCATGCAAAATTTGGCATGTTCTGGTAACGGCTTGCCACAATTTGCGCAAACGCCCTCCTGGGAACGCTGTTGAAATGTCGCAGCAGTGCCATCCAGGGCGTCCCCGATCATATTGCTTACCATGCCGCCCACAGCGCCGCCTACGCCTGCCATAGTCCCAAACCCGAGGCCCATGTTCGTAAACTGCCCCACAGCCTCATTCTGCGCAACCTGAGATGCCACGTCAAAGCCTCGTTCCTGCTGATAAGTATAGCCTTCCTGTGCACGCTTTGCCGCCATTGCCTGAGATTCAATGATCATCTGCTGTGCCTGGGTCTGTTGGTCAATAATCCCCACCTGCTGCCTCAGCTTTGCTTCTGCAACTTCTGAATATTGACGAAAATGCAGCTCCTTAAAGGTTTCATACTGACGCTCGCCATCCGGCTTTAAGATGGTTGTTACAAAGAAACGCTCCAAAGATACGCCGTAATCGGCAAAATCACCTGAAAGCATGCCTTTTAACGCATCTGAAAATTCCACAAGATGTTCATCAACTTCAAAAATGCTGACAGCATTCTCTTTCATGAAATGCGCGATATAAGTTTTCACCCTGGTCATAAGAAACGCTCGAAAGTGGCTGATTAACTGCTGTTGTCCCAAAACGCTCTCAGTCCCCACAAGCTTTAATAAGAGCTTCCTGGAGTCCTCCACGCGCAGGCTCAATTCCCCACAAGCGCCAATGGAAACTGGAAAGCCATAAATTGGCTCTATGTACTGAACTTTACTATCCGTGCCCCACTTCAAAGACATCTGCTCTGTCTTATTGATAAAATAAACCTCGCAGTGAAACGGTGTCTGATCTCCTGTGATCCGATTCAATATCCTGCCGAGCAAGGGAATGTTCTGGCTCTCCAAGGTATACCTTCCAGGTCCGAACAAATCCAGCGCTTGACCATCCCGAAAGAAAATTGCTTCCTGGGACTCATGTACTACTAGTTGGGTCAATGCGTTAAAATCTTCGATTGGATGCTTCCAAATAAAAGTACTGTTATCTCCTTCATATTTGATAACGTCTGCTATCTTTGCCATATAAATTCCTCCATTCCGTGCGTTTTTCAACACATAAAGGCAGTTATGTGCTGCTGCAAATGGCAAAGAGACTGCCCCAAAACATCTCTGCATGGAAACAGTCCCCTTGATCAGCCGCTCTTCTTTCATTAATGATGGAACAAACGGATTCCCGTAAAGCACATAGCCATATGATATTTATTGCAGGTCGCAATCACATGGTCATCACGGATGGAACCGCCAGGTTCTGCCACATAGGAAACGCCGCTCTTATGGGCACGCTCAATATTATCTCCAAACGGGAAAAATGCATCAGATCCCAAAGCAACTCCTGTCATCTGATCCAGCCAGGCACGCTTCTCCTCTCTAGTAAAAATCTCCGGCTTTACTTTAAAAGTCTTCTCCCATGCCCCGTCCGCCAAGAGATCCATATATTCTTCCCCAATATAAAGATCAATGGCGTTATCCCGGTCGGCACGCGCAATACCGTCTACAAATTGCAGATTAAGGACTTTGGGCGCCTGACGCAAAAACCAATTGTCCGCTTTCTGCCCTGCAAGGCGGGTGCAATGAATGCGGGACTGCTGTCCGGCGCCAATGCCGATTGCCTGACCGTCTTTTGCATAACATACGGAATTAGATTGGGTATATTTCAAAGTAATCATGGCGATTGCCAAATCAATCTTTGCAGATTCAGGAATCGTTGTATTCTCCGTCACCACGTTTCCAAAAAAATCATTATCTATCTTTAATTCATTTCTTCCCTGTTCAAAAGTAATGCCAAATACTTCCTTGCGCTCTAAGGGATCGGGCTCATATGACGGATCTATCTCTATAACATTATAATTACCATTTTTCTTAGCTTTCAATATCTCAAGTGCTTCAGGTTCATACCCTGGAGCAATGACTCCGTCCGAAACCTCGCGCTTAATAATCTTGGCAGTAGCTGCATCGCAAACGTCAGATAGAGAAATGAAATCTCCAAAAGAGGACATCCTGTCTGCGCCTCTGGCTCTTGCATAGGCGTTGGCTAACGGCGTAAATTCCACATCCATATCGTCCACCCAATAGATCTTCTTCTCCACTTCTGTGAGCGGCAAGCCTACTGCTGCGCCTGCCGGGGAGACATGTTTGAAAGAAGTCGCCGCTGGAAGCCCCGTGGCTTTCTTTAATTCCTTTACGAGCTGCCAGCCGTTAAATGCATCCAAGAAATTGATATAGCCTGGCTTTCCGTTTAATACCTTGATAGGGAGCTCTCCCCCTTCCATGTAGATTCTAGATGGTTTCTGGTTGGGGTTGCAACCGTACTTTAATTCTAACTCCTGCATATTTTCCTCCATTCTGTCTAGCCATTCATTAAGGAAGCTTCCTTGATCTTACTGATTCTTATTTACAATGCGGGTTTCATATTTACCAGTCTCAATTTCAATATAACGCACAAACAGCGATACCTTGTTCTCTTCATTCAGGCTATCCCATATATTCCTGGCAAGCTGGTCAATATCTACATCCAGTTCCACAAGCTTTGGCTCGCCCTCGAAGCTAGGCAAGGGATTCCCATCCCCCATATAGGTATGGATAAAATGCCCTTCTCCATTTAAAGGATTCTCATAGGCAAATGTATAGCGGTTGCAAGATTTTGGATCTCCATTGCTGCTCTTTAAGATCGACATGGCATAATTATACTCACCATTTTCCAGATGCATAATTCCGGAAATCCGAGGCGTGTAATTCGGAGCGTCCGGCTCAAACTTTCTAGTACGCAACGCCTGTTCAAAAGTCTGTTGCTGATCCATTAGTTCATAAATCGTATCCGTCTGATCCCCATTGGTCACAATCGTCTTATTGCCAAGCACCCGTACTGGAGCATAAATAATCAGGCTGGGATCGCTTAATTTGGAAGGATCAAATGCTTGCGTGCGAATTCCCTCTCCTTCTTCCACAAAAATGCGGTTTCTGCTGTTCTCACTTCTTCCCATAATGAAGTAGGCAGTCACCGCATATTTCCCGTCCTTAGATTTCCCAATTACAATCCCTCTCCCAGGATAAGTATTTCCTTTCAATTCTGCTTCCAACGATAATCTATTCACTCCATATCCTCCTTTGTATTGTTATCAGCCATCCATGCCGCGGCATTCGCTTCCCACAACTTTCTTCCTTTGCTGTAGAACAAAACTTTGCCCAGAGGGCTTTTCAGACCTTTCGACGCCCTAATCCTGATTAAATAATCAGAACAAAATTTCCCAATCAGATGAAAAAGGAATCCTGTGTCCCAGGATCCCTCTGCCTGTCTGTGGAAAACGCCTTCTCTGACCCTCTCCAGGCAGGTAAATTATTCATCTTTCTAAAAATTTTATTGCTTCTGAGCCAGCTTCTGTTTCCTCTCGTCCAAAAGCTTATCGATGGCGCTTACCAATTTTCCAATCTCAGGCTTGGTAAGTTGCGCATCGGCGCCCAGCATCTCTCCTTTGCGGCGCATTTCCTCATTTACCAGGGAGGAGAAAATAATTACCGGAATATGCTTTAATTCTTCATCCTCTTTCACCAGCTTTGTCAGGCGGTGCCCATCCATCAGCGGCATCTCGATATCGGTAATAATCATATGTACCTTATCATCCAGATTGCCTTCCTTGCGGTATTCACAAAGTTTGTCCCAGGCCTCCTGACCATTATTATTAATAATCAGCTTGGTATATCCTGCTTTCTTCAGGCAGTCGGTAATTAATTTAGACAACAGCGGAGAATCCTCTGCCACGATAATCGGCTCGTCGCTCCTGTTGCGCCCCTCGAGCTCTTCAATGTCAGAAACCTGCAGTCCTGTCTCTGGACTGATATCTGTTACAATCTTCTCGAAATCGAGAATCACGATCAATCTGTCCTCTAGCTTGATCACTCCGGTAGAAACCCCATTCTCCTCGATGTTGATCGTTGCATCCGGCGTAATAATGTCTGCCCAGGAAAGCCTGTGGATACCGCAGACTTCATCTACATGAAACGCAATATTCAACTTGTTGAAGTTCGTAATAATAAACAAACCATCTTTCTCATTGTCAGGAAGTCCAAGGCATCCACGCAGATTTATAACAGAAATCATGGTGTCACGCGGCATAAATATACCTTCCACACAGGGATGTGCATTGGGAATCGGAGTAACCGGCTGGTAAGTTAATATCTCCCGAATCTTCGCTACATTAATTCCATAATGATTTCCTGCCAGAGTAAACTCCAATACCTCCAGCTCATTTGTTCCATTCTCCAAAAGAATATTCGTATCCATAATTGTCAATCGCTCCTCTCCGGTATACTGCCTATCAATCTATTTGTTTCATTATAGCATATACTTTCTGAAAAATACACAATATTTTTTAATTTATCAAGAATTATTTTATTTGAATGACATTTGTCTTGCCGCCCATTTCAAGGCTAAGCTGAAGGGATGAGATCTGACTTGCCATGTCCTCCTTCACCTGGAACAATAAAATTCCTGCCTCCGTCTGTCCAGCCTCCAAATTGCCCACATAAGTGGAAACGTCATTTGAAAGCATCGTCACCTCGTTCTCAATCTTCGCGCCTTGATTCAGCGATAACGTGAATTTGGGCTGTTTCGCCAGAAGATTGCATTCTGCCGTCCGATCTCCCGTATTCGTAATATTGATATTCAGTACCAGAAATACGCTGCCTGCAGGGGCATCGATGGAAAAATAATCCCCCTCGCTGTAGCCGCTGACAATCGAGTAGTCCTTGTAGGAAAATTCGACTCCAGGCTGGCCGATCGCCTCTGTCAGGGTAATCTGCTCCGTTTGTTCTAATTCTTCTTCCTGCTGCGCATCGGATTCCTTATCTTCCTTTTTCTCAGGCTTGTTGTCCTGCTCTTCTTTCTCCTCCTCAGCTTCTGGTTGATTCTCTTCCTCGTCCTGCTTGGGATCTTCCTCCTCAGGATACACCGCCGTCAACCCCTCCTGCTGAAAACCGTTATGCTTTGCAAGTGTCCCGGCAGAATATTGTATCACGATGGATTCTTCATTCTCTGTAAGGGGTATTATGGAATCCCCGCAACCGGTAAGGAGCGCCGCTACCATAACTGCTGCAGCCAATATTATACCTTTTTTTATGATTTTTCTCATAAATCCGTCTCCTTTTCATCTGTCTATTAATCATTCTACCATTATTTATCCGCCAGGGCAACAAAAAAAGTTGTATCTCAAATAAAATTATGTTAAGATATACCAAAGCGGGGCAGATAATCGCAGCTGCAAGTGTCGAAAGACCGCAGGTGAGGAAAGTCCGGGCTTCGCAGGGCAGGATGCCGGTTAACGGCCGGTGGAGGCGACTCCAAGGACAGTGCAACAGAAATATACCGCTATGAGACCATAGTAAGGGTGGAAGGGCAGCTTAAGAGACTACCGCCTGTCTGGCAACAGACAGGGCATATGTAAACCCCATCCGAAGCAAGACCGAACAGAAGCGTTGACGCGGCCCGCCAGCTTCAGGTAGGTCGCTCGACCTGACTGGCAACAGTCAGGCTAGATAGATGATTATCCAAGACATAACCCGGCTTACCGCCCCGCTTTTTAAGAAAACGTATGCCTGAAGGCTGTCGCCTAACATAAATTACAAGACATAAATTTGTTTAAAAGGGTTACATTGCAAAGCAAACAAAATGCACATAAAAGCAATACAGAGCATGACGTAAATCAAATCCTACGGCAGCTTATGACTTTTATATTTTTCTTCACAGTACTTGCAACGATACGTCTGAGTGGAAGGATCCGTCAACAGAAATATTTGATCCAGCTCCTGTTCAATGGAGGTAATGCATCTGGGATTACAACATCGAATGACATTCTTAATTTCTTGCGGAAGCTTCAATACTTTCTTTTCGACAATCTTTTCACCTTTAATGATATTCACAGTAATATTATGATCGATAAACCCAAGCACATCCAAGTCAAGAGCATCGATATCACATTCCACTTTCAGAATATCTTTCTTCCCCATCTTGTTACTGCGAGCGTTTTTGATAATGGCTACACAGCAATCAAGCTGGTCAAGCTTTAAATCATAATAAAGGGACAGGCTGGTACCAGCCTGGATATGATCGAGCACGAATCCTTCTGTAATAGCGCCTACATTTAACATACATCCACCTCCAACAGCGTAAGAATCAAAGCCATCCTCACATAGACCCCGTATTGCGCCTGTTTAAAATATGCGGCTCTAGGATCCTCGTCTACATCCACCGAGATCTCATTTACCCTGGGCAAAGGATGCATGACGATCATGTCCTCTTTGGCAAAAGCCATTTTCTTTTTGTCCAAGATATAGAAATCCTTCATCCTAACGTAATCATCTTCATTGAAAAAACGCTCTCTCTGTACCCGGGTCATGTAAAGAATATCCAGTTGCTCCATGGCGTCTTCTAAACGTTCCACTTCCCAATATGGGATACGGTTCTTCCCAAGCACGTCTTCACGGATATAACTGGGCACCCGGAGCTCTTCTGGAGAAATCAGTGTAAATTTAATGTTGGGATATCGAATCAGAGCATTAATCAAAGAATGGACGGTACGACCGAATTTGAGGTCGCCGCAAAGACCAATGTTCAAATAGTCAAAGCGTCCTTTTAAAGAACGGATGGTAAGAAGATCTGTCAATGTCTGAGTGGGATGCTGATGACCCCCGTCTCCTGCATTGATAACCGGAATTTTTGACTTTTCAGAAGCGACCAGGGGGGCTCCTTCCTTGGGATGGCGCATGGCACAGATATCTGCATAACAGGAAATTACCTGAATCGTATCAGAAACACTTTCTCCCTTAGATGCAGAACTGCTGTCTGCACTAGAAAAGCCAAGAACACTGCCGCCAAGATTTAACATCGCCGCTTCAAAGCTCAGCCTCGTCCTGGTACTAGCTTCATAAAAGCAGGTCGCAAGCTTCTTTCCATCACAAGCATGAGCATATTTCTGAGGATTATTTTCAATATCAGTTGCCAGATTAAGCAGTTTGTCCAATTCCTCAACAGACAAATCCAGCGGGCTCATTAAATGACGCATACAACGCCTCCTATCTTTCATTTAGCAATCTGAACGCCTGCCGGCAGGCATCTTTATCATCATATAACATGGCCAAATAAAATGCAAGAAAAAATTCTTTTTCCTGGAACAAAGGGTCTGTGGCACTAACATAAATTACAAGACATAAATTTGCACAAAAGATTTACATTGCGAAGCAATGCAAACAAAATGCACAAAAATCATCTTGGAAAGCTAGCTTTCCAGAGTGATTTTTGTGCATTCTGTCTTTGCCGCAAATGCGGCAAGACCTTTTGTGCAAATTTATGTCTTGTAATTTATGTTAGTGCCACAGACCCTTTTGAATATATTAGCGCCACAGCCCCATTGCACGCTTTGACACACCAAATACCGTTAAATATCGATGTCTTCCTCTGGCACGAGCGCGCAACGCTTCAAGGCATGTTCCCCTTGCTTTCAGATATGCTTATACGTTAAAACAGCTTCCTCCAATAAATTCCCGCAAAATAGAATTCTTTGCAATATCCTCACTTGGAACTGGAAGAAAATAATCCAAGAATTTCAACAGGCGTTTTGCCTCTGCATATTCCGGGCTTTTTTTATCAATCTGAAACAGCAGCGGTTCCGCATACTGCTTTAATACCGCCAGTTCATAAATCAAGGCTGAGTTAAACATGATATCCGCCTCTTCCTGGAAAGGAAAAATATACTGTTCCTCCCCCTTGCGCACCGAGTCCCACATGGCAATCGTCTCTCTCGCAGAAATATTCCTTGTACGGGCGTCCCGGACAATCCTCCGTATCATCCTTCCGTCCGTAGTTGGCAAAATATTATGTTCGTCAATATTAAGCTGCGTCAAAGCGCTGATATAAATTTTGAGCTTGCTGGAAGCTGGCAGGGAATAGGAGAGCTTGTCATTGAGGCCATGGATTCCCTCGAGCACCAGAATGTCATTCTTGCCCAATTGCTTGAATTTTCCTTTATATTCCCGTTTTCCAGTGCGGAAATTATAAATAGGAAGCTCTACCCGTTCTCCATTGAGCAATGCAGACATGTCCTGATTGAATAATTCAATATCCAAAGCCTCTAAGCACTCAAAATTATAGCTCCCGTCAGGGTGCTTTGGCGTATCTACCCGGTCCACATAGTAATCATCCAAGGCAATGGGATGCGGTTTCAGCCCTAGCGCCATCATCTGAATCGAAAGTCTGTGAGAAAACGTAGTTTTCCCAGAAGAAGACGGACCTGCAATCATCACGAACTTCTTGTCTGGCTTAGCTGCAATTTCCTCGGCAAGCATTCCGATCTTGCGCTCCATCAATGCCTCCGCTACCAGGACCACGTCCCGGATCCGCCCCTTGGCCACTGCGTCGTTCAAAGCTCCGATAGTTCCGATATCTAGCATCTCTCCCCACTCTACCGACTCTTTGAGCACATGAAACAACTTATGGGAAGGTTTAAAATCTGCCGCTACCCTGGTATCTTTATTGGGAAACAACAGTACAAAGCCTTTTTGATACAGCTTCAAGTCAAAATACTTCAGATAACTGGTGTTGGGAACCATATAGCCATAAAAATAATCTTTATAATTGCCAATGCTATATATATTAACTTTTGAGCTTCTGCGGTAGGCAAACAAGCGCTCCTTGTCATGCATGCCAAGTTCCCGAAACAGGCTCACCGCCTCGTCCGTAGAGACGCTCCTTTTCTCAATGGGACGCTCTTGCCCGACAAGCTGCGTCATCTCCTGCTTCAACCTTGCAAGATAAGCCTCATCTGCCTCCTGCCCCTGCAGTTCACAGTAATAGCCCTGGCTGATGGAATGTTCCACCCGCACAGTCACATGCTTTCCGTCTTGCTTTGCCAGATTGTTGACTGCGCGCTGCATCATCAGGGTGACACTGCGCCGGTAAGCTTTCTTCCCCGCTTTCTCACTGGTGGTTACAAAAGCAAGCTCACCATCCTCTTTCACCCGTTTATGCAGCTCCCTCAAACGGTTGTTGAACATTACCAGTACGATATCATCCCGATAATCCGGCTGGTATTCTCTGGCAATTTCCAGAAAAGCGGTTCCCACCGGATATTGCTTCTCCTCCCCGTTGATGCGAATCTGATACGATGATTTTTTCATTGGCCACCTCCGCTATACAAATAAAAATGGATGTTTCTCAGGCTGTCCCACGATCCTAATTCCTTCCGTCCTTTCTGTCAGAAACTGAACCATATACGATATAAACAGTTTCTCCACGCCGTAATGTCCAGCGTCAATCACCGCAAGTCCCTGGGCTGCAGCGTCAATTCCCTCATGATGATCAATATCGCCAGTAATTAGCACTTCTGCTCCTGCCTGCAGGGCATGAGAAATCACGCTCTTCCCAGATCCCGGGCTGACCGCCGCCTTTCTCACTTTCTGCGCTAAATCTCCAAACACTTTCACTGTGTCCACAGAAAATGCCTGCTTTACATGATGGATACAAGTTTCTAAAGACATCTCTTCGGGCAAAAGCCCGACACGCCCGATTCCCTCGGCTCCCTGTGCTCCCTGGCAAGTTGTCTCTAGCACCTGGCAGTCCGTGAGCCTCATCTGTTGCGCTGCAAGCTCCGCCATGCCCTTAACGTCAAAATTCGTGTGCATGGCATAACAGCAGATATGGTCCTGTATCAGCTTTATGACCCGCCTCCCAGTAAAATCCAGGGTATTGACTTTCTTTAAGCCTTTAAATATCATGGGATGATGGGTCAAAAGCAAATCTGCCTCTTGTGCCGATGCTTCGGCAATTGTCTCGTCTGTTGCGTCAAGCGCTATGTACACTGTCTTGATTTCCTGTTCAAAATCGCCTACCAAAAGCCCGACGTTATCCCAATCACAGGCAAATTCCTCTGGGGACTGTTCCTGCAATAATGATATGATTTCACGGCATGTCATACTACCTGCTCCTTCCATATTTATTTTAATATTTCCCCTAATTCTGCAAGCTCCCTGATAATCTCCTTTTTGCGTCGTGACGCATCCTGCCTGGCATTCGCCTCCAAGCTGCGCAATATCTTTTCCTTTTGCTCTTTTTGATACCGCAAGTATTGCAAAAGAACCGGATGGCGGTCCTGAAGCAGCAGCGGACCATATTTTTTCTCTGTCTCAGAATATCCTGGCCTCTGATCTGCATCTTTTCGATATTCCACCGCCATCACCACATAATATTTTCCATCTTCATGCACCATGTCTTCCGCCGTAATCTGATAACCATGCTCCATAAGAAAACAGCGAAACGCATAAAGCTCAGACTGTGGCTGCAGCACTAGTCGCTCTGCAGCGCAGGCCACCGCTTGGCCCTCTGAAAGAATCCGCATCATCAGCGCCCCGCCCATCCCTGCAATCACAATTGTATCCGCCTCTCCTGGGACAAGCGCAGACAATCCGTCACAACGTCTAGCTTCTATCTGTTCCTGCAGCGCATATTGCCTGATATGTTCCCTGGCACGTTCCAAAGGTCCCTGATTGACGTCCATGGCGATCGCTTTTTGAATCCTGCCGCTTTGGACAAGGAAAACTGGTATGTACCCATGATCCGTCCCGACATCAGCAAGTATCCTGGCGCTTCCCGCAAGCCCGGCAACCGCCAGCAGCCTCTTTGACAACTGTAACATCTGTTTCTTCGCTCCTGTATTAATCCAGATAATCTTTCAGCTTCCTGCTGCGGCTTGGATGACGCAATTTCCTCAAAGCCTTTGCCTCTATCTGGCGGATCCGCTCCCTGGTTACGTTAAATTCCCTTCCAACTTCTTCCAATGTCCTTGCGCGGCCGTCGTCCAGCCCAAAACGCAAGCGCAGCACTTTCTGTTCCCGTTCCGTAAGAGTACCAAGCACCTCCACCAACTGCTCTTTTAACAAAGTAAACGCTGCCGCATCTGCCGGAACTGGAACATTATCATCCTGAATAAAGTCTCCAAGATGGCTGTCCTCCTCCTCGCCGATGGGCGTCTCCAAAGAAACCGGCTCCTGAGAAATTTTTAAGATTTCCCGCACCCGGTCCACTGGCATGTTCATTTCCTCCGCAATCTCTTCTGGGGAGGGCTCCCGCCCTAGCTCCTGTAACAGCTGCCTGGACACGCGGATCAGCTTATTGATCGTTTCTACCATATGCACCGGTATACGGATGGTCCTTGCCTGATCGGCAATCGCCCTGGTAATTGCCTGACGAATCCACCAGGTTGCATAGGTAGAAAATTTATACCCCTTGCGATAGTCAAATTTTTCCACAGCCTTAATAAGCCCAAGATTCCCCTCCTGGATCAAATCTAAAAACAACATGCCCCGCCCTACATACCGCTTGGCAATAGAAACCACCAGGCGCAGATTCGCCTCTGCCAGACGCTTCTTTGCCTCCTGGTCTCCCAGCTCCATGCGCTTTGCCAGATCGATCTCCTCCTCTGCGGTCAGAAGCGGCACTTTGCCGATTTCTTTCAAATACATACGGACAGGGTCTTCTATGGAAATTCCATCCGGAACGGAAAGATCAATATTCTCAACCTCCACGTCGTCATCATCCAGGAGAATATCGTCATCATCATCGTCATCGGAAATCCGCAGTATGTCAATATTGTTGGACTCCAGGAAATCCAAGATCTTTTCAAACTGTTCCGCATCCAGTTCCATTTCACGAAAGAAGTCGCTGATTTCCCGATACTCCAAGACATTCTTTTTCTTCTTTGCCATGGATAATAATTCCTGCAGCTTTTCGATAAATTTTGCACTTTTTTCTTCCATTTCGTTTCTTCCTTCCACTCGTTGTTAATATTTTGTCCTTATTTGGTATCTTTATACGGATTCGCATCTTAAAAGAGCAACCTTTGCCTTTTAAAATTTGATGTGAAAAAGCTTTTGCATGTTCCTCTTATCTGCCACCAGTCTCTGCAGCCCTTCCATATCTGCAGGGTCCAAATGCTTCGAGCGGTAGCTGATGCTGTTCTCTTTGAGCCGGATAATCGTCTCCTGTAAAGCTTTCTGCTGTTTCTGCGGCGTGGTGATCTCTTTGAGGCTGGCATTAAAGAGGCTGGCAATTTCTCTTTGCTGTTCTTCATCTGTAAACATGCTGATGATCCCTGCAGGATTCAGACTGCCCTCCTGACACTGAGCAAACAATATTTCCGCTGCCTGCCGGTATAACTGCTCAGTAAAATCCTCGGGTCCCAGATACGGCTTTATCTTGTCAAACAGCGTTGGATCCTCAACCAGCCAGGTCAGCATCAGCTTCTGAGACTGTTTCATGCCATTCTCTTTCTCTTTCTTTTTCTTTTCCTGAACGCCGGATTTCAGAGGACGACTCTTACTGGCGGCTCCTATTCTCGACCCCTGATGCAGTACCAGCTTCCTAAGATTCTCAAAGCCGACCTGGTACTTTTGCGCGACTGACTCTATGTAATTTTCCCGTTCTAATTCTTCTTCAAATTCCAAAATCTTCCTGGCGACAGCACTATAAAAAGCCGTCTTGCTTTCTGGATCTTTCATATCATACTGCTGCTGCAGCACTTCAACTTCAAATAGAAAGCTGTTCTGCGCCTCTTCAATCCGCTTCTGATACGCCTCCGCCCCTTCCGCCCGGATCAATTCGTCTGGATCCTTATAAGGCTTCATCTTCACGATCTTAGCAGTAATGCCCGCTTCTTTGAGAATGGGGATGGCGCGCAGAGCGGCCTTGATTCCGGCGCCGTCACTGTCAAAGGTGCAATAAACCTCTTTCGTATATCGTTTGAGCAGATTGGCATGACCTGGCGTAAACGCCGTTCCCAAAGACGCCACCGCATTGTCAAAACCTGCCTGGTGAAGCGCAATCACATCCATGTATCCCTCGCACAACAGGATGTAGGGCTTTCTGGAACTTTTTGCCAAATGTAAGCCGTAAAGACTGCGGCTTTTATCAAATACAGGCGTCTCGGGAGAATTGAGATATTTGGGCTCCCCTTCTCCCATCACTCTGCCTCCAAAGCCGATCACGCGGTTATTGGCGTCCATAATAGGAAACATGATACGGTTCCAAAATTTGTCATGCCCTCCCCGCCGTTCGTCAATGGCGACTACGCCAGAATCTTTTAAAATGGAATCTTCATATCCCTGTTTGCGCAAATACTGATATAAATCGTCGCTGAACTTGTTAGAATACCCCAGCCCGAACTTCTTCAAGGTATCCTGGCTTAAGCCCCGGTTTACAAAATATTGCATTCCCCGCTTGCCCTGTTCCATGCGAAGCTGGGCGTAGAAGTATTTTGCCGACGCCTTATTGATTTCCATGATTCTCGCCCGCTTGTCCGCTTCACGTCTTGCTTTCGACGACAATTCCTGCTTCGGCAACTCTATCCCGGCCTTCTGCGCCAGTGTTTGTAGCGCCTCCTGAAACGTATCATTTTCATACTGCATCAGAAAGGTAATGACGTTGCCGCCGGCTCCGCAGCCAAAGCAGTAAAACATCTGCTTGCTCTGAGACACCGAAAAAGAAGGGGTCTTTTCATTGTGGAACGGACATAAGCCCATATAATTGCCGCCCTTTTTTGTTAAACGGACATAATTGGAAATAACATCCACAATGTCATTGGCCGAACGCACTTCTTCGATCAGTTCATCGGAATAAAATGGCATCAAAATCTCCTTTCAATTCACCTGCCATGCCTTGGGCATGAAATATTCTTCAAACTTGGCAATGGCATATTGATCCGTCATGCCTGCTATGTAATCGCACACGATGCGCTCTTTCGCTTCTCCCTGTTCCATTTTCTCAAGATACCACTCGGGAAGCAAATCTATATGTGCCGCATAATAATAAAACAGCCTGTTTAAGAGTTCTTTCGCCCGCTCTTCCTCACGTTTCGCCTTGGGATTCTGATATACATTCTGGAACATAAACTTACGAAGCCCCTGCATTGCCTGCTCCACCTCGTTCGACATGCAGATATCGTCTTTTTCAAAGCTGTTTGAAACTATATTGTGAATCAAGGTATCCAGGCGCTTCCTGGAGGTAGTCCCCAGGATTTCCCTGTATGCCCTCGGAATGTCCTCCTCACGCAGAACTTTTGCTCGTATCGCATCGTCAATATCATGATTAATATATGCAATCTTATCAGAAAGGCGAACAATTTTCCCCTCCAAAGTGGCAGGCATAAGGCTAGTCTGATGGTTGAGAATGCCATCGCGCACCTCCCATGTCAGATTGAGTCCTTTCCCATTCTTTTCAAGCTCTTCCACGATGCGCACGCTTTGTTCGTTGTGTTTAAATCCCTCTTCACAAATCTCATTTAACATATGTTCTCCAGAATGCCCAAAGGGAGTATGTCCCAAATCATGCCCAAGAGCAATTGCCTCCACCAAATCTTCATTGAGCCGCAGCGCCTTGGCTATCGTGCGGGCATTCTGGGAAACCTCCAGGGTATGGGTCAGTCGGGTACGATAATGATCTCCTCTAGGCGTTAGAAACACCTGCGTCTTATGCTTTAAGCGGCGAAACGCCTTGCAATGCAAAATCCTGTCCCTGTCACGCTGAAACACGGGACGAATATCGCAGGGAGGCTCATTTCTGTCACGCCCCCTGGAATTCTGACTGAGCGTGGCATACGGGCTTAAATACCGCTGTTCCAGTTGTTCCATATTTTCTCTGATGTGCATTCTTTCTCACCTCTGCTTAAGAATGTCTTGTAATCTCTGATATATATATTCCGTATTAATGCTCCATTTCCTTTATTTTTTCTAAAAAACCGCAGATTTTTACATCGATCAATAGTTTCCAATCCGTTTTGACACTGCCCTTGCAATGTGGTAAGCAGGATTTTCCATCTTTTTTTTCACTTGCTGCAATTCCTTTCGAATAGAAATGCCCTGGGGGCAATGCTGTTCGCATTTGCCGCATTTTATACATTTGGAAGCATTTGTAGGATTCGTTTTCAGAGAGGTGCACATCAAATATGTTTTCATCCCCTGGTACCAGCTATCCGTATACCTGGCATTATATGCAGAAAAACATCCCGGAATATCCACGCCCGCCGGACAGGGCATGCAATAGGCGCAGCCCGTACATGGAACCTTCATATAACGGTTGATTTCTCCTTTTACCTGTTCTATCACTTCCAAGTCATGCTCATTCATGCATCCCGCATCTGCCTCAGAAGCAATGCGCACATTCTCTTCGACCTGCGCAGCATCATTCATCCCTGACAACACGACTGTCACTTCTGGCTGGTTCCACAACCAGCGCAGCCCCCACTCTGCCGGGCTGCGCTTTGGATTTTGCCGTTCTAAGAGCCTGACGGCGGTCTTTGGCAAGCCCTGTACCAGACGTCCGCCCCGCAAAGGCTCCATGATGATCACAGGCATCCCTTTCTCATGCGCCCGCATAAGGCCCTTTCTGCCTGCCTGAGAATGTTCATCCATATAATTATATTGAATCTGGCAGAAATCCCAGTCATAAGCCTCTAAAATTTTCAGGAAATTATTGGTATTGCCATGAAAAGAAAATCCAATATTCATAATCTGCTCTTTTTCTTTCTTTTTTGCAATCCACTCTGTAATCCCCAATTCTTTGAGACGTTCCCAAGCAGCAATATCGTTGAGCATATGCATCAGATAATATTCTACATGATCCGTCTGCAACCGTTCTAACTGTTCTTGGAAATACCGTTCCATGTCTCCTTGCGCCTTCACATAATAATGGGGAAGCTTCGTTGCAATATTCACTTTGTCACGATAACCTTTTGCTAAGAACTTCCCCAGACATGCCTCGCTTCCGCCATAAGTATACGCCGTATCAAAATAGTTGACGCCGTGCTCGATGGCAATCCGCATCTCCTGCTCCGCTTTTGCCTGATCAATGCTTGTCCCTTTGCGGGAATAACGCAGACATCCGTAGCCTAAAATGGATAGCTGCTGCTGATTGCGCGCATTTGTCCTATATAACATCACAACCTCCTTCCAAAACTGTGCAATTTTCGATAGAGATAATGCCAGGGTCAAATTACAAATGCTAATTCGACCCTGGTATCATTCAAGAGCAAAGCGGGCCATCCCACTTTAGCTCCCCTGCCTCTCAATCTTTCGGGATATTCAAACCCTTTGTCACTCTAATCCTTATAGGAGAAAAAAAGCTGTTGCATTAGCAACAGCTCTCTATTGATGCAGGAGATGGGACTTGAACCCACACGATATTGCTACCACAGGCACCTGAAGCCTGCGCGTCTGCCAATTCCGCCACTCCTGCAATTATGTAGTTCCACAAATCTTTTCTATTCTGTAGAACTCACAATAGCTATTATATACATAGAAGCAAAATTTGTCAACACCTTTTTTAATATTTTTAATAATCCACAAAATCGTTCCTGATAAACCTTCTATTTTTAATTCCTCTGCTGCTGTCAAGTCAAATATCCCGTCCCCTGATGATCTGAGATGCCAGTCACAGGCTTTTGCAGCCATATTTCAGAACTACCATTCCTCGCGTTTGCGCACCAGCACAATCTTTGTAATCCCATTGCTGGAATCATCTTTCCTAGTCTGAAGTTCTGGAAACGACTCAATCAGCTTTCCAAATTTGTGAAACCCATAATTGCGGCAATCAAAATCAGAATACATTTTCTGGATCATGTTTCCCAGCTCTGACAAATACATCCACCCGTCCTCATCTGAATTCTCATCCAGCAAGGAAATCACCGTGTCCTTGATAGCGCGAAGATTGGTAATCGGCTGCGCATCTTTCGGCTGCTGCTCTTTGGGCAGAGCTTTTTCCGTCGGCACGCACCGGATTTCCTGCTTCCTGGTCCGCTCCGGCAAACTGGATTTTTGATCAGGGTGATGATTTTTATACAACACGTCCAAAGTTTTAAATTGTTCACACGCTCTGACAAACGGCTTGGGCGTCTTGCTCTCTCCCATCCCAATCACTCGTTTGCCAGACTCCCGCAACCGCATTGCCAGCTTTGTAAAATCACTGTCCGAGGATACAATGATGAAACCATCCACGTCATTGGTATACAATATGTCCATGGCGTCAATAATCATTGCTGAATCCGAAGAGTTCTTTCCCACAGTATAGCTATACTGCTGAATCGGCGACAAGGAGTTCTCCAAGAGAGAATCCTTCCAGGAATTTTTAGCGCTTGCCGTCCAGTCACCATAAATCCTGCGGATCGTCACATTCCCCAATGTCTGCGCTTCCTTTGTTACGATTTCAATATATTTTGATGATACATTCTCTGCATCAATCAACAGAGCGTATTTGTTCTCGTCTTTCATGTACTGTTCCTTTCCTGATCGGCTCTTTTTCTGAAATCAATTATAATACTTTCCTTTCTTGAAAACAACCATTCTTCAAATTTTATCTGAAGTAACAGCGCCAAAACTTAAAAATTCTGCATAAAATGAGGTTTTCTTTCACATACTGTCAAAGAGGTGATTTTATGGCATCCTATGTAGCGCCTGCCCTGCAGGAAAAATTTGAATCTTTGTCCCCAGAGTTAAAGGATTGTATTCTAGAACGTAACGTTCGCTTGAACACCCTCCAAGACTTAATTCAGGTTTTGGAGAAGATCGTCAAAGAAGGCGAATCCTAAAGCAAACGGACAAAATAGATGGTTCGCACCAAAGGATCAAAACAAGATACGGGGCTGTCGCACGAACAAGTGAATATATTCGTGCGACAGCCCCGAAAAAATCCCGTATAGCCAACGTCTTATAGATGCTTTACCGGGGGCCTTTTGGGGTCGATCACATCCGAAGCATTAAACAAATCACTGACACTGTCCATCTCCCCAGTCGTATTAAAATAAATACGATAACCATCCAGGTTCCTGCGGCCCTGGCGGAAGTAATTATCCTCGATCTGCACACTGTACTGTTTCGAATCTACATTGCAAAAATAATTAAATCCCTGCTCCTTTAAGTAATTAAACTTAGCATTGTCCGGCGTATATCCAGTAACCCATTCCGCCAAATCCTGTCCATGGGCAAAAATTATGGTATCGGTAGCCCCTACCAAAGGTTCTACATTTTCTTTCCATTTCTGGGTGTCTGTCTGAATCCGTTCCATCGACGCCTCTCCTACTTTCAGATGCCCCCAAGTATGGCTGGCAAATTTCCAACCGTCCGCCTTGATGGCGTCTGCTACAGCCTTGGCATTGGCACGCTCGGTATCAAGATCAAAATCCGGGTGTTCCTGCAGCCATTTTTTCTTATCCTGATTGATATCATCGGGCACCGTCTGATAGCTGATGTCTGTACGATAACCCAGAATGCCGTTATATCCGGTTAGAGCAATGGTTCCCTTTGCGCCCTTATAAGAGGCGTCTGGATGTTCTTCAAGAAATTTATCCATCAGAGGAATCACGTCAAAGTCACCCACCACAGTGGTCCCATCCCGCTGTATGTATTCGCATTTGGGCTTTCCGTTTTCATCGATCACCATCTTAGAAGCATATCCATATCCATCATAACTGTGATAATAGGACAAGTCGTCAATAGATAAGACAAAGGCTTTCTTATCCGGCGGAAGCATGATCGTCCCCTTTTTGAAATGCACTATTCCATTCTCATCGGTAGTCTCTTCCACCAGGTCATGAAGGTCCACCAACACATAGCCACGATCATACATGGACTGGGTAATTTTATTAAATTCCTCAATCGTGGTCATCCATTGGTTATTGCCCACAGCCTGAGGGTCAGTCTCCTGGTTGGCAAAGCAAAGCTCTGGATCCACTACCAGGGAATGATAAAATACATGGGTCACTTTGTCTATATCCACCGGGACGCATGATGCCTTTTTTGCTTCATAATCCGCAATCTTTGCCGTCATCTCAGAATCTTGTTCGTATCCCTGATAACTTTTTACCATCTCGACTGCGCCGTCATAGTCATATCCTGCCGCCAAAAGATCTGCCTGAGCGATCACTGCAGTGCGCATATCTTCAGATTGCACTTTTTGCTGCGGTTCTGAATCTGGTTCTGGCTCCGGTTTCTCAGTCTGACCTTGTGCGTCTTTTTCCTCGTCTGCGGGTTTGGCGCTTGCCTCTAAGGTATCTTTCTTTCCGCTGCCGGCATCATTCTCGTTCTTTAACACACATGCCGCCGCCAACATGCCTGCCGCAGTCATAAACAATAATGTAAAAAACGTAATCATCAGCCGTCTCTGCATATATCTTTTTTGCTTTCTCCTGCTCATGGTTCTTTTCGAAGTATCTTGATGCTTTTCCATCTTGCTTTCTCCCTTACCCTTTGTAATACAATTCTTTTGTTATTCTATCATATGATGAATGTATAGAAAAAATCAACCTTTCTTTACAAAAAATTTCTTAAAGATTCATTAAAATTTGATATAATTTGGCAATATCTGGAATTACACGGACCGCAACTTCATTTTTTGCAATTTTTTCATCACATGCATATATGCTGGAACCAAGAATAAATCTGCAAAAATCCACGCCACCGGACTAGCAAAGCAAACTGCCAGATACCCAAATTCTGGCACAAATATAAGCGCTACCAGGCAGCGAGCCGCCATCTCCGCCACTCCCGCCAGAATTGCAAACTTGCTAAAGCCCAGCCCTTGTATCGTAAAGCGCACAATATTCACTAAGGCAAGCGGGAAAAAGAACGCAACATTTCCCCAGAGGAACCAGGTTACATGGCGGATAATCTCCGTCTCGCCAGCGTCCACAAAAAAAAGCGCAATCGTTCCGCCAAACAGCCCCAGTATCAAAGCGGCGATCAGAGAATAGCCCAAGCCCAGCAGGCAGGTGGACTTCACTCCCTTTGAAACACGGTCCAGCTTTCCAGCGCCTACGTTCTGTCCGGCATAAGTTGCCATCGTAGAACCCATGGCATCAAAAGGACAGCAAAAAAACATCCCGATCTTCGCCCCGGCTGCCACTGCAGCTACAGCCATAGAGCCAATGCCATTCACCGCCGTCTGAAGAATGACGCTTCCAATCGCCGTGATCGAATACTGCAGACCCATCGGAATTCCCATATTGCAGAGCGTGCCCACGCATCTGCCGTCCACGCGCCATTCCTCCTTGGAAATCTTTAAAATATCAAAACGAAGCATGATATAGATCAAACAGGCGATGCCAGAGACAGCCTGAGAGATCACGGTCGCCCATGCAGCTCCTGCCACTCCCATGTCAAAGATCAAAATCAATGTCAGATCCAGTATGATATTCAGCCCAGAAGAAAGCACTAAGAAGAACAATGGGCTTTTACTGTCCCCCAGAGAGCGTATAATGCCAGAAAGCAGGTTATACAAGTAAATAACCGGAATCCCAAGAAATATCACAAATATATAGGAATAAGCGCCCTCCATGATATCCGCCGGCGTATTCATCCATTTCAGAATCTGACGGCACAACACGCAGACCGCCGCCGTCATGAATCCTGCAAAAGCAATTGCAAGCCAAGCGCTGTTTGCCACGTATTTCCTTAAATTATGATAGTCTCCTGCCCCAAACTGCTGCGCCACCGGGATTGCAAAGCCATTACACACGCCCATGCAGAATCCAATCACCATGAAGTTAATCGAACCAGTCGCTCCCACAGAGGCAAGCGCCTGGACTCCCAAGAACTTCCCCACGATAATGGTATCCATCATATTATAAAACTGCTGAAACAGCATTCCAAAAAATAACGGGATGCAGAACTGTAAAATTAAGCGGATGGGAGAACCTTGCGTCATATCTTTTGTCACACTTTTTGCCATAGCAGCCACTTCCTTTCAACGAAATTTCTCTAAAAAAAGAACCACCTGGATGAGCTCAAAACCCATGTGGTTCTTCGTTGTTCTTGCAATTATATTCTGCTTTTAGGTATTTGTCAATAATAATTTTATTTGAGTTTCGTCATTTTGTAATTTTATAAAAATCCCAACGCCAGCTACGCCTGTCTCCTCTCCCGAATCAAAATCCCGCCTCCAAGAAATGCCAAAGCCGCCGCAGACATTGCAGGAGCAAATCCGTAATCCCCTTTCATCATCTGGAACAGGGCAAATTTCCCCAGATACTTGGAAGCCCCGATATTTGCTACAAAATAGAGCACGGAAACCATGTAGCCCAATACAGCCTGATTGGTAATGCCACTGACGAAAAATCCAATGCTCCCCAGAAAAAGAATCTCCGCAAAAGCTCCCAGCCACAGTTTGCCGACAGGAAAAACGCTGCCGCCTTTCTTCATCAGAAAGACAAATATTGCGACTACCACCGCAAGAAATACCAGCGCTTCCAAAACCCGGACCAGATAAAGCTGCCACAGAGGCATTGCCTTAGACCGCTCTAGCAGCCAAATCTCCCTGTCCTGTTCTGGCATGAACAGCGGCGTCATCAGAAGAATCCCCGTAAACGCAAGATACATTTCCATCACCTTTGCAGCCTGGGAAGCATTGAGATTGCGAAAACTTACAAAGAATCCAGACATCAGGCAAAACAAAAGTACCAACAGCAAATGAGGGGCATACTGCCTGCAAAGAAACCTACCTCCTACGCTTAAATACTTTTCCATAGAGCGTCTCTCCTTCCCTGCGTTTCTTCTCATAAATCACAACAGTCATGGCAAGAGCTGTCAACGCAAGCCCAAAATAAAAGCCCCTGTTAAGAAAAAGTTCCTTGCGCTGCAGCCAAAATTCATTGGCGCCTCCCCATAAATTCCATCTTGCAGTCAGCTTCAGACCGAAATCCCCCCTTAAGGTCACCGTGGAAAACAAGCTTCCCAATGCCCAAAATACCTGAATAAAAATAGAAATCACATTTTCCGTAAATTCCGTAATTAAAAAGGACACTGCCAAAACAGCCATAATCTCCGGCAATAACCAAACGAGGCTGTATTTTAAGAACGCCAAAATATCAGGGGCGACGCCTATCGTCTTTGCATGGTACTGGTAAGGCATCTGTATCACAAATGCCGTAAGCGTCACTGGGAAGAACGCCATAAATACATTGGCAAAATATCTGCTCCCGATGAGATGGAGCGCAGAAGCCTTATGGGCGTACACCACCTGGGACACCTGTGCGCGCTTATCTCTGAGGCAGCGGGTCACCCCAAGAAATATCGGAAGCACGGCAAGGATAATACCTGCATAATCACAGAACAGCCTTGCCGCCGCCCCAGTAATCTGATCCTTGCTACAAAGATCTTCGAATTCCTCCTTTGCCTGCTCGTAAGTCATCGGAACGGATACTCCCGCCTCCAGAGATTCTTTGCGATAAGAACTGCCTGGACCGACAATTGCGCAGACTTTCTCCATAAAACCGCAAAACTCCTCATAACTTAAATCTTCTTTGGGAACAACGGAATACGATGTCTGCGCCTGCAACGCACCTTGCATAGTATCTCGTTCATAGCTGGAAAAATGCCTCTCCATCTCTTGCACCGTCTGATCCCAGCTCTTACCAGTACATTGCTCCACAATGAATTTGACTTGCTGCTCTTCCTGCTCGTTTAAGGTCACGCCTTTATAAAACCCAAGCGGATAGGTCGAAAAAGAGTTATCGCTTGCCTCCAGCACAAGCTCCGCCAGCGTCTTTTCGATCACTGCAGATGGTTCATGGCTGGTGACAGAACCATAATGTTCCTTTCCTGGCTTTGGTTCTTGCATATAGTCAGTCAGACCGCTGCTAAACTGGCTGGTTAGAAACAAAACAAACACCACCACATAAATGTAGTACACCATGCTCTTTGCTATCTGTTTGCATTCTTTCAAAAATAATGTCCCAAACATGTTTTGCCCCCTCTCAATTGCCATTCCAGACAGGAGCATGATGCATCAAGTACATGTAGGCGTCCTCCACATCGGGAGAGCATGGCTTTGCCTCCTTGAGCGGGGAGTGCTCTGCAATAATCTTGACATTTGCCATACTGCCGTTCGTTAAAATCCCAGTAACTAAAAACTGGTCCCGTATCATCGGAAGCTCCATCGCAGAGACTTCCAGCGTGAACACCTTCCCCCTCACCGCCTCAAGCAAGTTGGAAACCGTTCCCCGAAACATGATTTCCCCCTGGTTGAGCACTGCGATATTTTCGCAGGTAGCCTCAATATCTCCCACGATATGGGTGGATAAAATCACTATCCGGTCTTTGGCAATCTCACAAAGCAGGTTGCGGAACCGTACTCGCTCTTCCGGATCCAGTCCTGCCGTCGGTTCATCCACCACAAGTATCCTTGGGTCGTGAATGATTGCCTGGGCAATGCCAAGCCTGCGCCTCATGCCTCCCGACATCGCTTTTACCTTTGTCCTATGCTGATCTTCAAGATTTACTTTTTCTAGCATTTTCGGAACCCGCTCTCTGCGCTCCTTTTTCTTCATGCCAGACAACACTGCCAAGTAATCGAGCGCTTCATAAGCGCCCATATTTCCATACATGGAAAAGTCTTGGGGCAGATATCCCACCATCTGCCGGATTTTGTTACACTGCTCCACCAAAATCCCGCATATCTTTACCTCCCCGCCGCTCTTCTTTGTCAGTGTGGTAAGAACCTTCATCAACGTGGTTTTTCCGGCTCCGTTGGGCCCCAGCAGTCCAAACATTCCTTGACTGATCTTGAGATCCACATGTTTTAACGCCTGTTTTTTTCCGAAATTCTTCGATAAATCATTAATTTCAATCGTAATGCCCATATGACATTCCTCACTTTCCATTTATTCCTACAGGCAGACAGACCGCTGCGCCTACACGGACATCTAAGTAATGCCGCAAGCGCCAAGCACCGTCGTTGGCCGCAGGTTTTTGACTTTTTCACAGTATAAACAGAATTTATCTACGAATTTCCTACAAATCTATATTTTTCACTGACATTGGTGGAGCGATGTCATGCTGCGCCAAGGAGCTTGTTTTAATACAAGCTTTCCACTCCGACAGACAAGGTGGCTGCGCTGATTGCTCCCTGCTGCACGCTGTTGCTAAGCGTAAGACGCCCTCCATGGTTTTCACAGAGCATCTTACAGACCGAGAGCCCGATGCCGAAATGACCAACGTCCCCCTCCTCTTCACTGAAATACGCATTCATGCCGCTACGCAGCGCCCGCACAGAAAACCCTGGCCCGTCGTCTCTGACAAACAGGGTGAGATCGCTTCCTGACAACACTATTTCCACCTCAATTTTTTCTACCGCATAACGCAGGGCATTGTTGAGCAAATTTTCAAATACCTCTGTCAGCAAATTTAGATCCAAAAACAAGCTCTGTTCCACAATCCTTGCGTGCAGGCTAATCTTCTTCTCTTCACTGTGGGAAAATCCCTCAGTCACCGCCCACAGCTGCTCGATGATCTCAGAAACATTGTGCCAGCTTCCAGAAAGGTGCCACTTTTCCATTTTTTGTATCGTGGTCATTGTATTAGAGAACTGAAGCAGTCGTTCTTCTTGCCGAAGCATCGTCTCAAGCTTCGCCAACATCATCTCCTCTGTGACCTTGCCGCTGGGCACATATTTCTGCAAAAATTCGGTATAACCCCGGATTACAGTCAGAGGCGTGCGGATATCATGGGCAAAAACTGCATTGATTTTCCTCTGTTCCTCCTGCTGTTTCCACTGGTCTCGCTTGGTTGCCAGCATGTTTTTGCGCATCTGTTCAAACTCCTTGCAGAGCATCCCCATCTCATCGCGGCTACGCCAAGTAATTTCATGACTATAGTCTCCCATATTGATATAATTCAGTCCTTGGGTAATGGCAGTCACTGCTGGCTTTATTTTTTTCTCCAAAAAGATCTTTCCCACAAGAGCAAAACAAATCAATAGGTAAAGATACAGCGAGGAACTATAAAAAAAGTTCAAAACATGCAAAAGAAATTTTTCTTTTGCACCCATTCCATTGGCACTCCACACGCCTCCCCAAAAAGAGTGAAATCCCATAAATTCCTGATAACGCAAAGAAATCACCTCTGCCCACGCCAAACAAAAGTTTCTGGTGATCCAATACAACGTCCCGACGCCAAGCATTCCAATACAGAGGTAACATACCAAAGCTGTTACCAAAGACTTTTCATGGAGGAAAATTCTGATCTGCTCTATTTTCTCTTCTATCCAATCCATTTATAACCCACGCCCCAGACGGTCTCGATATGTTTTTTCTTTTTGTCTATCTTCTGACGAATCCGTCGCACATGCTCAGCAATGATGGAGGCGTCTCCTTCCCCGTCAAATCCACGCACCCGTTCATAAATATGTTCCTTTTCAAACACCTGCCCGCCGTGGGTGACAAGAAGCTTTACAATTGAAAACTCAGTGCGGGTAAGTCCCACGTCTTCGCCGTCCAGCAATACCTGATGACCAGAAAAATCGATGGTAAGATCTCCGCTAAAGCAGACATTGGCGTTGGAGACGCTGCGCTCTTCACGACGCAGATGCGCCTCCACCCTTGCCAACAATTCCTCCATGCCAAAAGGCTTGACAATATAATCATCACCCCCAGATCTCAATCCATTGACACGGTCCTGCTCCTGTGTGCGGGCTGTCAAAAATAAGATGGGACAATCTATATAGCCACGAATTTTTTCACAAACGGTATAGCCATCCATGTCTGGCATATTGACATCCAGAAGAATCAAGTCCGGCTGATGCTTTAAAACCCCCATTGCCTCCATGCCGTTTTTCGCCGTATAGACCAGATACCCCTCCAATTCCAGAGATTCTTTCAGCAGGCTGCGGATATCAGCCTCATCATCTGCCACAAGTATCTTTTTCATAAAGTCTTTCCTCCAGATCTAGCTCCACTGAGGCTGTCTTAAAATAACCGCTATTTACAGGACACGGTATTCAAGGCAAATCAATCTCATCCATATCTTGTATGCAAACTATATTTTGCAACAACCCCAAATTACCTTGCTATTATCAGCAAAACCCACTTCCATTATGATTCTCCATAACTAGAAGTGGGTTTCACTCAACTGCGTATTTTAAGAAACTACGCAGTTATTATTTATAATTCACGATCTTGCCAAAATCAGCTTTCAGGGAAGCTCCGCCAACCAGTCCGCCGTCAATATTCGGCTTTGAGAACAGCTCGGCAGCATTTCCTGCATTTACAGAACCGCCATACTGAATGCGGATAGACTCAGCCGTTGCTTCATCATAAACCTCTTTGATGCAGGCACGGATCGCTGCGCATACCTCCTCCGCCTGGTCAGAGGTAGCGGTTTCGCCTGTGCCAATCGCCCAGATTGGCTCATAAGCAATCACTGCCGTCTTTGCCTGATCTGCAGTCACGTTCTGGAATGCAATCTTGATCTGCATCCGAATCCAGTCGATGTAAATTCCCTGTTTTCTCTGAGTCAGGGATTCCCCACAACAGATGATCGGCGTAATCCCATGCTCAAACGCCTTTATTACTTTCTTATTGACAGTCTCATCCGTCTCTGCAAAATATTCTCTTCTCTCGGAATGTCCCAAAACCACATATTTCACGCCGGCGTCTGTCAGCATATCCGGGGCAATCTCGCCCGTGTATGCGCCGCTCTCTTCAAAATACATATTCTCTGCGCCGATTTTGATGTTAGAGCCACTCGCCGCTTCCATTGCTGGAATGATATCAATAGCAGGAACGCAGAATACCACGTCAACCTCGTCGTTTGCAACCAGAGGCTTCAATTCGTTTACCAACGCCACCGCCTGGCTTGGGGTCTTGTTCATTTTCCAGTTTCCTGCAATAATTTTCTTTCTCGCCATAATCTTAATCCTCTTTCTATTTATTCGTTGCCGCCGCTACGCCAGGAAGTTCCTTTCCTTCTAAGAACTCCAAGGAAGCGCCGCCGCCAGTAGAGATATGGGTCATCTTATCGCCAAAACCTAACTGATTGACTGCAGCTGCAGAATCTCCGCCTCCGATGATGGTAATTGCGTCTGTCTCTGCCAGCGCTTTTGCTACTGCGATCGTCCCTGCTGCGAGTGTAGGATTCTCGAACACGCCCATCGGTCCGTTCCATACCACGGTCTTTGCAGATTTCACTGCTTCTGCATACATCTCTGCCGTCTTTGGTCCGATGTCGCATCCTTCACGCTCTGAAGGCATCTTGTCAGAATCATAAACCTCTACTTCTACAGGTGCGTCAATCGGATTCGGGAAATCCATGATAGTTGCAGAATCAATCGGAAGCAGCAGTTTTTTGCCAAGCTTTTCTGCCTTTTCCAGCATTTCTTTACAATAATCCAGCTTGCTGTCGTCTACGAGAGATTTTCCAATTTCATTTCCCTGCGCCTTTAAGAATGTGTATGCCATGCCGCCGCCAATAATCAGCGTATCGCATTTTTCCAGTAAATTAGAAATAACATTTAACTTGTCCGCTACCTTTGCTCCGCCCAAGATGGCAACGAAAGGTCTTTGTGGATTTTCTACCGCATTGCCAAGGAAGTCTATTTCTTTCTGCATCAAATAGCCAACGGCTGCCGTTTCCACCAATTCGGAGACTCCCACATTTGAGCAATGCGCTCTGTGAGCTGTTCCAAATGCATCGTTCACAAAAACATCACAAAGGGAAGCCAAGTCTTTGGAGAACGCCTCTCCATTCTTTGTCTCCTCCACACGGTAACGAGTATTCTCTAATAATACGATATCACCATCCTTCATAGCTTCTACTGCAGCTTTTGCATTAGGTCCTACTACTTCCGGATCTGCGGCAAATTTCACTTCCTGACCTAACAGCTCCGTCAGTCTTGCCGCCACCGGCGCTAAAGATAACTCCGGCTTCGGCTCGCCCTTTGGCTTGCCAAGATGAGAGCAAAGAATCACTTTGCCGCCATCTGCCACCAGCTTCTTAATGGTAGGAAGCGCTGCTACCAGACGGTTCTCGTCTGTGATCTTCCCTTCTTTCAAAGGTACGTTAAAATCACATCTGCAGAGTATGCGCTTTCCACTCACATTGATATCATCTACCGAAACTTTATTTAAAGACATACTTTTCTCCTCCTAAAATTTTCTAAAAGATACAGCTCTACTGCGCAAGATTCTCCCCCCTGAGGCGGGTTGCCACGGCGACATTTTACCAATCCGTCGCATGGCGATCCTGCCCAGAGGGCTTTTGCCTTATAAGACAAAAAAGATCCGGTCCTTGATAGACCGGACCCTTTTTTGAGTCTTACCTGCAATTGGGCAGCTTATGCCAATTCGCTGAAATATTTGATCGTACGAACCATCTGGCTGGTATAGCTGTTCTCGTTGTCATACCAGGAAATAACCTGTACTTCATACAGATCATCAGAAACCTTGGAAACCATGGTCTGTGTAGCGTCAAACAGGGAGCCAAATTTCATTCCTACGATGTCAGAAGAAACAATCTCGTCCTCATTGTAACCAAAAGACTCGTTTGCTGCTGCTTTCATAGCTGCATTGATCCCGTCAACTGTCACATCTGCGCCCTTAACAACTGCTGTCAAAATCGTGGTAGATCCGGTAGGAGTCGGAACACGCTGTGCAGAACCGATCAGCTTGCCGTTCAATTCTGGAATAACCAGTCCGATTGCCTTAGCTGCGCCTGTGCTGTTAGGAACGATATTTACTGCTGCTGCGCGAGATCTTCTAAGATCGCCTTTTCTCTGAGGTCCGTCCAGAGTCATCTGGTCTCCGGTGTATGCGTGGATCGTACACATAATGCCGGACTGGATTGCTGCATACTTGTTTAATGCATCTGCCATAGGAGCCAGGCAGTTCGTTGTGCAGGAAGCTGCGGAAATAATCGTATCTTCTGCCTTTAACGTCTCATGGTTGGTGTTGAACACGATCGTAGGAAGGTCATTTCCTGCCGGAGCAGAGATAACAACCTTGCGGGCTCCTGCATTGATATGAGCCTGTGCCTTGTCCTTGGAGGTATAGAATCCAGAGCATTCCAGAACCACGTCAACCTTTAAGTCGCCCCATGGGCAGTTGTTTGCATCTGGGAAAGCATAAATCTTAATCTCTTTTCCGTCAACCGTGATAGAGTCTTCTCCAGCAGACACCTTGTCCGCTAATTCATATTTTCCCTGGGATGAATCATACTTTAACAGATGCGCTAACATTTTAGGGCTTGTTAAGTCGTTGATTGCTACTACTTCGTATCCTTCTGCACCAAACATCTGTCTGAATGCCAGACGTCCGATACGGCCGAAACCATTGATTGCTACTCTTACTGCCATTTTTAATTCCTCCTAGAATTTGTAAATGTGATACTGCCTTGCGGGATCTGTTCCCCGGAACCTTCAATTTGTCAATCACCAGTTCCAAGCTTTCTATATTTTACCTAATTTCCCCTTGGAATTCAAGCCTTTTTGGCCACTTTATTCTACTTTGTTAAACTTTTCACTATACTGCATTTTTCCAGCCCGTTTTCTGGAATTTTGTACAAACCCCTGGCAATTTGCCAGAATCCCGGCGGCCCCGGCTCTTTACTGTCCGTATAATTTGTGCATCTTTTCTTTTCCTGCAATTTAAGTTATACTGCAGATAGGATATTTTCAGAAAAGAAGGGAGTTACACTATGCTCTGGGATACACATATGCACAGTTTTTTTTCCGGCGACAGTAAGGCGCCCATGGAGGATATGATCCGCGCAGCCATCGCAAAAAAGCTCCGGGGAATCTGTTTTACCGATCATCTCGACCTTGATTATCCGCTGCCGGACGGCGAAGATACCAATCCGTTTCTTTTAAACCTCCCGGAATATGCCGCACAGATCGCGGAACTGCGCGGGCGCACGCCGGGACACTTTCCGGTCCTTTTCGGCCTGGAGCTCGGCCTGCAGCCGCACCTGGCTGCGAAGCATGCACAGCTTTTGCAGGAGCACCCTTATGATTTTGTCATTGCATCCTCCCATGTCGTGCATGGGAAAGACCCTTATTATGCTGATTTTTACCAGGGAAGAACCACGGATGAAGCTTATCTGGAATACTTTACATCGATTCTGGAAAATATCCGTGCTTTTGAAGATTTTGATGTATACGGGCACCTTGACTATATCGTGCGCTATGGGCCGCAGCAGAACCGGGATTATTCTTATGAAAAATTCCGGGATATTATCGACGAGATTTTAAAACAGCTCGTTTCCCTTGGAAAAGGAATCGAGCTGAATACGGCCGGGTTCAAATACGGGCTCGGGCATCCGAACCCATGTGAAGATATTTTAAAACGCTACCGCAAGCTGGGCGGCGAAATACTGACCATCGGT
>OFFK01000386.1_pt1 | contig 38652 bp, 28 predicted proteins | sample 1521361 | NCBI WGS metagenome assembly OFFK01 (sample SAMEA3504096, study PRJEB24116) | mouse gut metagenome | biome: mouse gut; feature: mouse-associated habitat; material: faeces | place: Denmark | collected 2011 | reverse complement strand
CCCGCCGTTTCGCCTGTCGTCCCGGCAGCCGGAGCCGCACCGGAAGGAGACTGCGGGGCTGCAGGAGCCGGAGCGGGCGCTGTGGGCGCAGGAGCCGTAATCTGCGTATACCGGAACGTAAATACATTTTCCGAAGCATTCTGGGAAAGTGTTTTTACCATATTTAATGCCTGGGGCTGGTATCCGGCGATATAACGCGAGGATACATACTGCCTTTCGCCTATGTTACCATAATACGTATCGCTTTTCATCAGCGTTGTTCCGTTTACATCTACATAATTCACCGTATATTCCACCATTTCGCCGCTGACGCCATACGCTACGACATAATCTCTGTCGCATGCCACATGAAAAGTCGGGGCTTCCGCTTCGGAATTATCCCGTCCGGAACGACGGACTCCTTTTACATAATATCTTTCGTCTGTCGGATCCGCCGCATCCTGCGGCCTGATATAGACTGTATCGCCGTATTTCAGGCCGCTTACTTCGATGTGGTCTTTTTTAGAAGACACCGCTGCAGAGTCAGAACTGACTTCAATGCCTTCTTTTGTAAGCTTACCCTGGTTGCCTGCGTAGAGCCTTACCGTATACGTATATTCCTGCTCCGCCGCATAGGCCGCCTGGGTGTTTACCATCATTATAACAGAAAAAATCAGAAGGCTTACACGTATAAATTTCCAGAATTTCATGCTGCTATCTCCTCCTTCTGCCTGTTTCAAGTGACAAAGCTTCTTCCTGTTCGCGCCGGAAACGAATGATCACAACGATAAAAAGCACCAGCCCTGACACAAACATCAGCGCAACATACAGCATAATCTGTGTTTCATCCCCGGTTTTTACAACGTCCCGCCTGCCGCCGGACGTATCCGGATTCTGCCCGGGCTGCTGGCCTGGCGTCTGCGTGCCGGCCTGCACTAACTCCGTTGCAAAATCCATCTGCAGCCTTGCAAGCGTATTCTGATAATCATTCACCAGAGTTTCACCGTCTAAGGCTACTTTCAGCATCACTTTTCCCGACGCGCCGTCCCCAAGGCGTTCCAGATAAAAATAATCGTCCAGGGTTTTGGTCGCGCCGTGAAGCCCCACTCCGTTAATTTTTCCGTCGCCGCCGAACTTTTCGCTGGAATAAAGCGTTGTGACCTCTCCTTTTGTATCCGTATAAGTCAAAAGATAATCATATGCGCCGCCCGCCGCATCCCCGGCGTCCTCGAGCGCCTCGAGCACCTGGTTTTTCATATACCAGTCTGCCGTGCCGTTAAACGTATTTTTAATCGTAACCGTCAGTTCCACGGAGTCTCCCGGCTGCATAGAGTTGGCTTCGTCGCTCATATCGGCAGACGAAAAATTGCTTTCCATCTTTTTGCCGTCGAACGATACCTGCCATCCAGACGCCCCTTTCCTGTCTTCCGCCATCGCTGTAATATGAGATGTAAGGGTGGAAACCAGAGCCGCAGCCAGACAAAATACAATTATTTTTTTCTTCATTATCCTGCTCCCCCTTTACAAAATCCCAAGATCGGACGCGTCCACGCCCCATGCGCTTTTGATTGCATCCTGCGCGTTGTGCGTCTGCACTGCGTCTACTTCTACGTCTACATGAAACTCTACGCCATCGTATTTATAAGTGGTGGTAATGGCGCTTCCGTTTGTTTCCACTTTTGCTTCGGCAGCCACTTTCCCGTCCACCCGTATTGTATCCGCAAAAGCTTCTGTTTCTTTTCCGGATCGCAGGATCCCCTTGTAAAACAACTCCATGCATTCTGCCGTTTCATTCGGGTTCTTTATCCAGCGGCCCGTATTTACCAGATTTAAATCAATCAAATCCGGCGAAAGAACGGTTACTTTTTTTCCGTCCTTCATCCAGTATCTGTATATACGCACTCTGACATATTCGTCAATAGTCCCGCTGTTTTTCACCGTCAGTTTTTCGTCATACTTTTTATTTAACGCCAGCTTTTCATTTTCTCCCAGCATGTTTGTAAGCAACGCGCCGTTTACGGAACCGTCGCCTTTGTTGGAACGTATCCGCCATCCATCCTCAGCATAATCCCGGCTGCTTACAATTTCACCGTTTTCCAAAAGGCTTACCCCAATCTGATCCACAGTAATTTTGGCTATATAATTTTCGCTGTAATACGTCAGCGCCGCGCGGGTACTTCCGACCGTACTTCCCAAAAGCAGCAGCGCTGCAAGTGCAAACAGCAGATATGTCACTTTTCTTTTTCTCATGATCTGCCGTCCCCCTCTCCCTGTCCGAAAGCAGAGTCCTGATAATCCGTATAAACCGTATTCCAGTCTGCGGTGGGATTACCTGCTTCATCATAGATAACCGGCGTACATTCCTGAATAACGACGACATTAAAGCTGTCCCTGTCAAAATCTTCCGGCAGGCCGCCGATTTTTGCATCTAAAATTTCGGTACTTGCCCCTGCCGCCAAAATCGGCCCGTAATACCAGTACCCGTCTGCTTCCGAATAAGTCCACAGACCGCCGCTTTCACTTGCGTCTGTTAAGGTAACCTGCAGCTGCCCTCCGTGGAATACTTTTACTCTGACATAACAATCGTTTATCGGGGACGTATTTGTAATGGAGATATGTTTGGTCATATTCGTCACATCTTCATGGATTTCCGTCTGCGATCCCAAATGCACGGTCTGGCTGCCTCCCGCGGATACATACGTCGTAAAATAAGCCGACGCACTATCTATTGTCAGTACTGCCAACATGCCAAGAGCCGCGGCCGACATTGCAAATACCTTTTTATAGCTTCCCATCCTCTTCATTCCTGTCGCAGCTCCTTTCTATTCCCCGGCCAAAGCTGTCGGGTTTTCCCAAGTCCATCCGCCGTTCCCGTCGGATTCAAAACGATTCGTAACGCCATAGCCGCCGCGGTTCCCGCCGTCATAACGGTTCGTAAATGTCACCGACGCTTCTCCGGAAACGCCGGCGCTTACCGCAGCGCCGGACCATATCAGGGCGGTGTCCGAATCCTTTCCTTCCACCACATAACTTGCGCCGGAATAAATTTCTGTCACCGTTACCGTCAGGCCGGCCGGAATATGTTCCAGCGTAATGGTATTGCTCCCTGCGGCAGTAAACGTCATGCTTTCCACTTCCTCATACTGCGTCGCTCCATAACGATCAACGCCGACAATATGGAATACAAATGTCGTCCGCCCCAGCGTTTCATTAAACTCTTTTAAAATCTTCGTAATATTCAATTTTCCGTACTGCGGTACAGCGTCTGCTTTCAAACCGATTACCGTATCATAAACCCATTCGTCGCTCCCCGTCCCCTCCTGGGTATATTCGCTGCCAGGCAGTGCGGTAAGGTACGGCGTAAACTGGTATTCTGTTGTATAATCCGGATTGTATACCGCGTCCGCTGCAACCAGATAAAGCCCTGGTTTTAAACCGGTAATTTTACCGGAAGCAGCCTCGTTTCCTTCTTCCATCCGGACTACAGCCGTTCCGGAAGCCTCTGCCCCAAACTCGCCGCGCAGCTTTTCGGCCTGCCCTGCAAGCGTACGCCAGTCGTCGGCTGTCACCTTGTCCGGGCTGCCGTTAATTTTATCAAAATTCATTTCCTGAAACGCTGCCTGGGGCGTAAAACGCTGGCCTGTTGCATCCACATTTGCCACCAAATATACGGACACCGGAATCTCCATCTTATTAAAATCTTCCAAATATGCGTCGTTTCCCCCGGCATCCGAACCGATTTCCACAGATACTGTCAGACTGCATTCCCGGTTTAGGTCAATGCCCTTTGCCGCCCTTGTCTGTATCAGGCCCAGGCAGGGCAGCGTCAGTAATACCGCCAGAGCCAGCACACATTTCCATTTTAATCGTTTTCTTATCTTCAACTCTTTCCCTCCTCACAGTCCTTTCCTTTGGGTTGCCGTTTCTTTTTTCTGCCCATTATGCGGCGCATCAAAAGTATGATAACCGCCGTCACGCCGAGCCCAAACAGCAGATACAGCATATAGTAATTCTGAATTGCCTGTACCATAGATTCCACAGGCGTAGATTCCAGTTCTCCGTCATACGGGACTCTGTGCCCGCGAACCAGGAGACGGTGGCTGTTTACCCCATAAGGCGTGCAGGTAAACAATGTGACATAATCCTGGCCCCCTTCTATTTTAAGCGCCTCTTCGAGTGCATCGTAATCGTCCTTATCCACCATCGGAAGGATGCGATCCACTTCATATGCCATATCCTCGTTTAAAATATGCAGATAAAACCGATCGCCTTTCAAAAGCTGATCCAGATCGGTAAAAAGCTTTGCGCTGGGCAAGCCGCGGTGCCCCGACAAGACGCTGTGCGTCCCTTTTCCTCCAATCGGGAGCTTCGTGCCGTTCAAATGCCCTACGCCCGTGTCAAGCACGGCATCGGAAGTCCCGTGATAGACCGACAGTTTCACGTTGATTTTGGGAATCGTCAGATATCCCATAATGCCGTCTCCGGTTATATTCAGCACCTTCCAGTATTCCGTATTCCGGATATCCTCCTGGCCGTCAATGCCAAAAACATCCGAAAGTATGCTGTTTTGCTCAAACGTCTGGTTATAGCGCTCGGCCGCTTCCCATATCTCTTCAAAATCCTCCTGTTCCATTTCCTGTATTACCGTATCATATCCGGAAATCAGTTTTGACTGCCGGTACGTATTCCACTGATCCGAAACCGTAGGATAGGCAAGGATTCCAAATCCCACAAGAAACAGAAGCCCGAATAAGACCGTGGACAGTTTTCTCCACATGGCTTACTCCTCCTTACGGCAGGCTTTTGCTGCCAGCCTTCTTTCTCTCTTATACAAAACAAAACTAAACGCCGCGGTTATGAAAACCCCTACAATCACCCAAAGCAGGTAATTCGTATGCAGGCTCATGCTGCCAAGCGGTATCTTTTCATCCGCCAGCAATTCTTTTTCATACGGCACCCTGTGGCCGCGTACAAGCATCCGGTGGCTGTTTACGCCGTACGGCGTACAGGTTAAAAGCGTCACCAGATCCTGGCCTTCTTCCACTTCAAGGGCATGCGTATCTTCCGGCTTCACCACTGAAATCTTATCTACTTCATAACAAAGCGTATCGTTTAAAACGTGTATCAGGAAATGATCCGTTTCTTCCAGCTTATCCAAATCCGTAAACAACGCCGCGCTTGGCAGCCCCCGGTGCGCCGATATTACCGCATGGGTATTTTCCCCTCCGACCGGAAGAGAACTTCCTTCCAGATGGCCAGCCGCCATTTCTAACACTTCTTCGTCTGTCGTATGGAAAATCGGAAGCTTAATGTTAATTTTGGGAATCTCCACCGTGCCCATTACGCCGTTGCCCGCAATATTTAAACAGGATGTATACGCGCCGTTTCCTTCTTCGGTTTCCGCTTTCGCAAAAGCGTCCGGCAGGATGCTTGGTAAAAGGCTCCGGTTATATCCCATGGCAGCTTCTTGTTCCGCCAGATAATCGATTTCACCCGCCGCCTCTTTTTCGGCAACCACATGGTCAAAATCGCTGATCAGCCGTTTCTGCCTGTAATTATTCCACTCGTTCGCCACGAACGGATACAGCAGCAGGGAGAAGCCGGCTAAAAATAATATGGCTATGAAGATTTTGCTTGCATTCTTTTTCATCCGGACTCTCCTTGATGTTGTATACTTTGCATTTTTCTGTTATTCCGGGGCAAAAGCTGCCCCGGAATATAATAGGTTACTGTGTTATATTATTTTGCAGATTTCCTACGGCTTGCGAAGAATAATCCTGCTGCAACTACCATGATTAAGCATCCGCCGATTGTAAAGATAGTTGTACCGATACCACCGGTTGACGGAAGGTTCGTCAGTTTGGTATTCGGAATTGCCTCCTTCATCATGCTGACGCCTGCGCCCTCTTTGTTTTCAACTACTTCGGTCATACTTGTAGATGTTGTAGACGTCTTTTTTACATATGCTTTTACAACGCCTTCTTCTTCCCCTGTAAATTCGTCCATTGCATAAAACTGATTGCCTTTTAACCAACCTACCTGTACTCCGTCAAGGCTTTCATTCTGCTCACTGGTATATTCACAATTTGTTACCGTTCCTGTTACTACAGTTGTAGCCATTGCCCAGCTTGCTGTAATTTTATATTCCGTTGTATTTAATGTATATCCATCCGGTGCAACAAGTTCCTTTACGGTATACGTACCCGCTTTTACATTGGTAGACTCGGCATAACCCTTCTCGTTGGTTGTAACGACATCTACCAGATTGCCGGCTTCGTCATAAATTCCGAACACAGCGCCTGCCAGAGGCTTAGGATCTGTCTGGGCATCATCTGTTTTCATAAATGCCAGTCTGTAAGTATAAACGGTTTCCTTATCCTCTTCTTTTGAAATTGTTTCATCTTTCTGCGGATCCGGTTTTTCATTCGGATCATCGTAACTGCTGCCCTTGTTCGGCTGATTTGCATAAAACAGTTCCGCCGTATTGGTGTTCGGATTGATACCGATTGTTGCATTTTCATTTACGATTGCGCTGTATGTTACTACCGGCGTATAAATAGAACCCGTCGTTGCGTCTGAAATCAAATTATCATACTGGAATGCAAGGTTAAAGCCGTTTTCTGTTTTAACTGATTTTGCAATCACTTTTCCATCCATTACAAATTCAGTAACATCACCAGACACGCGTTTGGTCACTTCTTTTCCGGAAATCGCAATTTCCAGCGTTTCATAGTCAAACGTTAAACCTTTATCCATATTATCAGAAATAAAGAATGTCTTATTTACCGCGTCTGTCGGATAAGACGGTACTGTCGGCGTAACCTTGAAATCAATTTTATCGCCGATGGAAGCCGTCGCTTTACTTGTATCCTCCGGCATCGTCGTATCCTCTGTCGTACCGCCCGTGATTTCTTTGTCAATTCCCGGCTTTGTACTCTTAGCTACTGCAGTCGCTCCCCATAAATAGTGATCGCCTGTGCTAACCGCTCCGCCTACCAATTGGCTGGCTGCATTATTCTCGCCGCCTTCCGGCGCATAAGCTGCCGTTAAAAGAATCGGATTATAAATCGTGCCGTCTGCCGCTTTACTGATAATTGCAATGTAAACGCCGGCCGCTACATCTTTTGTATAAGTGCCATTAACAACCGTTCCGTCTGTGATTGTTTCATACGCTGCAATATGGCCCTCTGCCCCAGCCTCCGATAAAAGGCCGTTTGCAATCTGGTTGATCGTTTGGCTTGTCGGCTGGTTTGCAAGCGACGCCAAATCAACGCCTTCAACTGCCGTATAACCGGTCAGTCCCATATCGTTTGTCGCATAATCTGCCTTTACAATTTTATACAATGTAACTGCTGCGCCTTCTCCTACGCCGTTTATCGTAACGTTTACCGTATCCTGCGGGCGTGGAATCAAATCTTCATTTTGCGGAGCCGCGAATACCGTCGCCGACATTCCCAGCATCATAGCAAGTGTCAATAACACTGCAAACAATTTTTTCATTTTTTTCATCTTTGTTCTCCTTTTCATTTAAATTTTGATTTTTAGGTTTCCTGTGCAAATCACATGGTTCCGTGCGGTGCGAGGACCGCCAAAAGCCGTTTCATCTTCTAACTTTCCAGCACCTCCCTGCACTTATTTTTATATAAGATCAGCGCTCCCGCCATCATCAGCAGCATGCCGCCAATCGAATACCAATAGATACCGCTGCCTCCTGTACTGGGCAGTTCGTACAGTTTACTGTTCCGGATTTTCAGCTGCATTTCATTGCCTTCCCCTGAAATAATGTCCGCCATGCCGCCGCTGTCCTGGTTTAAAGTTATCCCGCCTTTTTTGTCCATCGTAAATCTTACAGGTTCTTTCAGTAAGGAATAACCGTTGGGAGATTTTATTTCCGTAATGCTGTAATCACCCGGTATCAAATCATAAATCTCTAACCTGCCGTTTGAAGCTACGGATAAATCCGTCTGTGTTTCAACGCTGTTCCCGGCAGGAACCAATATCCACTTCTCTGCGTTTGCATGCGTTTGCTGGTACAGATAAATACCGTTCCCATTGGCGCCTATGCAGTACGTATTAGACGTATCTGATTTAGGGACAAGATACGATGAACCGTCCTGGTTATTTCCGTACAGAATCCATTTCTTATTCTCGCCTATGCCGCCTGACCAAAAATGGATTTTGGCATTATTTTCCAGCCTTCCGCCGTCTAAATCCAAATGCATACCGCATTCTGCTTTATAAAAGCCTACCGAACCGTCGTCCAGGCTCTGAACGTCAAAAAGCTGCGTTCCATCTTTGCTTCTTTTTTGTAATACGGGCAAAGCCCCATTTCCACTTCCATCAATGCCAAGCACAAACCTGGGATCCTGCGCCAAAGCGATATAATACTTATCCGCTAAAGAAGGCGTTTCCTCTTCCGCCTGCTGGAATGCCGTATAATATCCCTCTTTCTTATCGTCCGATACAAAGGAAACCAGCTTTCCTTTGGCGTCTTTTATGGTAAATACGGCGCCTGCTAAGTTCCTGCTTCCCAGATCGTCTGTTTTACAAATCTTAAGTACCGTATCAGGATAAAATCCGCTGTCGTGGAACTTTGATTCGTACACCGCAACCTTCATTTCCTCTGCTGACGGCATTTCAATCGCAAAGATAACTGTCCGATCCAATGTAGCGCCGTCCTCTTTCATAAACGGAATGCCGTCTGAATCGCGGGTATCATCTTGTATGCAATCCGGTTCCGTTGCGTGCAGTTCTGAAATACTGCATCCTGTTCCATCCGTAAACCGTACAGCAAACGTCCCTGCCGGCAAATCCGTAAACCGATATCTGCCCTGTATTTCCGACATATTCTCCGGTTCCTTTTCGTCTTCCGGTTTTACATCCGTATCATACCATGTGATATCCGTACTGCCTGCCGCCCGCACGCTAACCTGCTGCCCGGTCTCAATCGCAATCGGATCTTCCGTACCGGGATAGCAAACGGGTTCGTAGGACTTTTCTCTCTCCGGATCGTTTCCTTCTGTCAGTTTCAGCAATTCTACCTTAATTCCCGAAAGCCGGTCTTCTATCTCTTCGTCCTGAATACCGTTACGATCATAATCCATCCATGTCAGCCCTTCTAACATACGCCTTACGGTTGGGTTTTCTACAATCGTTGTTGTGGTATCGCAGGAAAGACGGTTTACAAAATAATTTGTGTTCTCTTTTCCCTGTTCGGACGCTCCCGGATCCAGTTCTATCTTTAAATTCACATAAATACTCTGGCCAGCCTGCAGTTCACCGGCAACAGCCCATGCCACCGGATGATCGGCTCCTTCCGTCAATTCCGGAAGCGCTATTGTACCGTCGCTTGCAATGGAAGCCTCCGTCCATCCCTCGCCTTCAAATATCTCTGTTTCATTCTTTCCGGTCTCTTCTCTGATGTCTTTAATTACCTGGTTTTCATATTTCTTATCCGCAGTATAATAAATTTTTATGCTGCCCGGCTGATACTGGCTTTTGCCGGTATCAATTCTCCACTCCGCAAAACGATACGTCCCGGTAAATTTACTTCCTGCTATCTCGTTTGCAGGCATGGTATCCATAATCGCAAACTGCTTCGCCTGAGCCGCATTGTTGTTGAAATATACGACGTAATCAATCTCGCCGTCCTCGTCTACAACCTTTTGTTTCGTATATTTACCAAATGAACTGGCGTTTCCCCGGACTACCGAAATCCCTTCTTCGGCGTAATTGCCGTTTGCTATACTCGGTTTACGCCTGTCATATGCCGATGTAATATATACTTTATTGGTCAGCCCCGTCGTAGCATTTGGCGGGACCTCCTGCTCCGGATCGCTTTTGGAGCCAATATCCGCCGAATAATAGATTGCCGGCATTTCTTCTCCGATTTCCACATCCGGTATATCCCACGTCAGGGTCTGCGTGCCATCCTCATTTTCTTTGACGGCCGGTTCTGTCAGGACGCCGCCTGTAATCTCGCCCTTCGTTCCTCCGTCGTCCGACGTCTGATGGTATTCGCCTCCAAAATATGCGCTGCCCGGCTTATAAGATAAATATTTTGGCAGGGTATCTACAATCGTAACTTTGTCTTTCAGAGAAAACGCCCCGGTTTTTGTGAATTTCGTTTCAGGCTGAAGTTTAAAATCCACAACTCTCTGATCCGTATCCAGGTTAAACGTTTTCTTTTCCTCGTTATTGTTATCTACCTGTAACAGATTTTTCGTAATCTTGGCCTTGTAACCAATAACAAGCAGCGTATCTCCCCAATGCTCCCAATCCGAATTGTGCGTTCCTTCTATATCTTCGCTTCCGTCTTCCCGATAGACTTCTTTCCGATAAAAAGTGGAACCCTCTATATTTGCGCTTTTATGCATATCCTCCGGAAAATCTTTCAGCGTCGTCGCGTCGTCTGACCAATCCGGAATATCGTCCAGACCCATGCCCGCTTTTTGGAACATCTCTTTTGTCCACAAACGGGAAGTAGACGCCAGCATAAATGCGTTCCCCGCCAATTCCGCGTCTTCCCTGACCTGTGCTTTGTGAAAAGCGCGGTAATAAGGATCTCCCCAGCTGACCGGCCCCGGCCCCTTAAAGCAGAACAGTATGCCGACGCATATATGATCCGATGGAATATCGCTTAAATTCTTGTAAAAAACCAAATCGTCTTCATATGTTCTCTGCAGCTCGTCATCGCTTGCCCAGTCGGATCCGTCCCGCTTTGTCGCATAATACGCAAAACAATGTTCCTGATCCGGCTCCGTCCTGCCGTCCAGTTCGGCTCCTCCCGTCAGGGAAGTTATGATTTCTTCCTCCTTTAGTTCTATGGCGCTTCCATAAAACTTGGTCAGATTGGTTCCCCAATAAAGCTGGTTTGCATGTTCCTGTTTTTCCGTATAGGAAAAACCTCCCATCAGGTGTATTTCCGACCCAACAGCCGCATAATCGCGGCCGTCCGTGTTATTTTCAACGCCTGCTCCAAGCCAGATATCCTCGCCGTCCGCATACCTGACCCTGTTTTGCATATAACCTCCAACGATCAACTCAAGCGTACGGTTAATCTCGTCGTCGTTCTGCCGCATTTGCTGATAACCGTCTACGCCTTCCTGCACGGTCTCGCCGTTTACCGTTGTGGCCTTCATGTTTTTCACTTCTGCCGTTGTAGTAAAAAATCCGGAACCGTACTCTTTTACAACATCAAAATTTGGCCCCTCGTTGCCGCTGCCTTCCCCTAATTTATTAAACGGCTGTACTACCCAAAAAGCTCCGGCTGAAAAGCAGCCGACTTCCGGCCCGTATATGTTATCTCCGCCGCTCAAATTCTGCGTCGGCATATGGTTCAAGTCAATTTCATAACCATCGACTATTATATGGACTACATTCCCTTCCTGTCCCGTCACGCTCCATGTACCGCTTTTGTTACAATTGGCCGGCAGCTCGCCTTCATAGCCCGGCGCAAACGCAGAACATGATGAAGCGTCGTACAAAATACGCCCGTCAGTAGCGTTCGCAGCCCCGGAAGGCGTCCACCAGTTTCCGCCGTAACTCCACAAAAGAGGCATATATTCCGAGGTTGTAGGTACCTCTTCTCCAACTTGATGCCCCTCCGTCGGAGCGTTAATGCCATATTTAGAGGATAATTCCAGATCAAACTCAATCGGCCCCGATGGCAGTTCGATTCCTTTTAAACCCTTTGACGCATTGTCATTGTACAGCTGGATGGTAATACCCATTTTCATAATGCGCCCGGTAACCTGCCCTTTATCTTTATTCACTGCCGCGTCATTTCCGGTAGAAAAATCAAATGTATCCCGATAAGAATGTTCTCCGTCTATTTTGATATTATATTTGGGCGCAGCCGTAACCGTAACCGGCTCTGCCGTAACCGTTTTCTTCTCATATGCGGGGTTTCCTTCCCCATCCGTCATTTGATGCTCCGGATTTGTACATTCCCCTTCCCATGTCCCATGCTCCATAGCGGCGCTGAACACAGGCGCAAACGATTTGCCTTTTTGCATAGATTTTACATTAACCGTCACATTATTGCCAAACGTACCCGGAATAACCGAGTCGTTACCTTCCGAAGGAAGCAGGTATTTATAACATGTCAGCACCTGGCACTCTACATCGTTTCCATCAATTGACCGTATTTCTTTGGTAAGCTTAGGCTCATAGCCCGCCGCCGTATCCATCCATCCCATTGCCGTCTGGTCAAAGACGGCTTCTTCTTCTGTCAACGGGAGCACAAACTCAAGTTTTACACGCGCCTCGCTGTAGGTTACCCTTTCACTCCATGGATCCATGCTGACCTGGAAGTTATAGTTGACCGAATCGAACGTCCTGACAATCCTGTTGTTCTCATTGGCATCGTTTCCCGGCCCGTCGGCTTCATCAAACGGCACGGAACCGTCTATCACATCTGTAACTGTTATCTCCTTCACATACGCGCCGTCGTCCGTAAGGGAAGCGCCGGCCTTAGCCGCATTTTTCTTTTTGGGTTTTTCCGGTTCTGCCGCCGGTTCCTCCGGGTTTTCTGCGCTTTGCCGGTACGCTTCTTCCAATTCCGACGTCTTTAGGTAACTTATAATATATTCTCCAGCGGCCTGGTACGCATTTTCCTTTACCTCGTTTGCGCTGTTCCCTTCAATTACGGTGATTTCGCCCGCTTCGCTGTTATAAGACGCCACAACCGCCATCTGGCCTGGGGTTTCTTCATTTTGCTTCTGCATAAATACAAGATCCCCTATTTGCGGCTCATAACCTGCAGGAGCGGTAAAAAACGCCGCGTTTTCTTCCCGGATTTTAATAAACTCCTCCTGCCATTTCGCCGTATCGGCTTCCTGCGGGAACCATCCGCTTGCCGCTATCCCGGCATAATGCAGGCAGAAATTGACAAATGCCGCATCCCAGCTGCAGTACATATCGCCTGAAAAGTGGCCGTACCGGGTATACCCCTTATGGCTGCCGTCTTCGGCAACGACATAATTATTTGCGCTTTCCCGATATCCAAGCTGCATCCGCGCCGCTTCCGCAAGATCTTCCGCCCAGTTTCCTTTCCATTCCACCGCCGCATATTGGTTTTCCCATGCGGCCGGATCTTCCACGTCTGCAGAAGCGTCCGTATAACAAATATCTGTATGCGTATGTTCCTGCTTTTCACAGGTGAGGTTTTCCTTATAACATTCGTCCTTATGCGTATGGCCTTCCGTTTCCTCTAAACCGCATACGTAACCTTCCGGTATAGTATAGCAGCCTTCCGTATGCGCATGACCTTCCGCTTCTTCCTGGCCGCAGGCAAATCCTTCCGGCGCTGCGTAGCAGTCCTGTGTGTGCGTATGCCCTTCCTCACCGTCCTGCGCTTCCGTCTCCTTCTGGCCGCAGGCCAGTTCCGCCTGCGGACTGCACTCTTCTGTGTGGGTATGCCCGGCGGCTTCTTCCTGGCCGCAGGCCAGTTCGGCTTGAGGCTGGCAGTTTTGCGTATGGGTGTGGCCTTCTCCTTCTTCCAATCCACAGGCCAGTTCGTTTGTATAGCAGTCCTTGCTATGCCCATGCTCCTGCAGGCCGCACTTGGGCGTGCCTGTCATTGCTACGCCGTACTGCGCCAGAACGCCCGCGACGCTGCTGATCACAATCACAGCCAGAAGTATAACTGCAACCGAAATCTTCCGGCCTTTCTTCCGGCGCCTGTTCAACTCATCCAAATATTCTCTCACAAGTTTCTGCATCTTCTCACCTTCCTAGCGGATAATTCCCACGCGGCGAAACGGCCACGCCCTGAATGCTACTCTGCCGACAATCTGCTCTTTTTCCACGCAGCCGATTGTTTTGTTCCGGCTGTCTATCGATATGGCCCGGTTGTCTCCCAGCACGAAAAACATCCCTTCCGGCACTTCAAACGGAAAATCCAATTCGCATTTCCCCAGACTCTTAGCCGCCAGATAAGGTTCTTCCAGCATTCTGCCGTTGACAAACACATTGCCGTCCCCGTCTATTTCTATCTGATCTCCCCCGCCGGCCACCGCCCGCTTTAGGAGTATTCTTCCTCCATAATAAAACCCCAGAATGTCTCCGACCTCTACATCCTTGGTCTGATGGATAAAAACTACTTCGCCGTCCAGCAAAGCCGGACTCATACTGTTTCCGTTAATCCGAATTAACAATAAAAGCCTGGTTGCAATCAGCGCCGTTACCGCAGCCGCTACAATCAGCGCCACAATTATGTTCCAGACTGTCTTCCGGAAGCTGTACCTAGCTTCTTCCCTGGCCAGTTCTTCCCGCAAAAGTTCTATGGGCGGGATTTTCAGTTCTTCGTTTTCGGGCTTTCCATTATCCATAGAAATCACCGGATACCGCTCGCCGCTTTTCCCTGTCCGCCTGGCTAAAACTCATTGGAACCACCTGCCCGGCGCCGGGCGCCCCCTGCCTCTTACGGACATTGTCCGTCCTTCCCGTTCCAAAAGGGTATTTTCTGATATTTGCCATATACTGCTCGGCTGCTTTTTGGACTTCCTCTATCAGCTCGCTGAGCCTATAGGCCGCTTCTGCGGCAGTACCCTCGCTTTCAAACGCGCTTTGGCCTGCTGTTTTTAGTTCTTCTATTTCAAGGGTAAGTTCCCTGATCTTTGCATCTTTCTGATTCAGCCGTTCATCTTTGATATCCAGCTTCTTTTTCAGGCGCCCGTAGCTTTCCATAACCGTTTTCATCTGCGCCCGCATTTCGTCCGTTTCCTGCTGCAGCCGTTCCGTTTCTTCGCACTGTATCAGAAGCATCTGCAAAAGCTCCCTGCGTTTTAATCTGCGTAATTCTTTATTTTCTGCCTGGCTCATGCTCCATCCTCCGTAATCTGACGTCTGCCGTTTCTTTATTCCTCTTATTCCGCGAGAATCTCGTCGAACAGCCGAATTAATTCTATACCGCTGCGAAATACCGCTTCCTGGCCTTCATTCTGCCAAATCAGCCTGCCCTGCCACGTGTAATGCTCCCGAAACAGAATCTGGATACGAAAAACCGCGATGCTGTCCGAATCGCCATATGCCGGAGAAATGAATGACGGCGGATTTTTAGGGCAGTCTTCCAAATCCATCAGACTGTCCAAAAGCAGCAGCATCTGGGACAGGCTGCAGAATTTTTCCCGGCTGCCAAGCCGCGGGTGCTGCAAAAAGCCGTCCATTATACCGTTGCAGTATGACAATACCGTAACGACCGCTTCCCGGCTTTGACAGGGAGTCATCTTCCCTGGAACCATCATATTAACACCGCCTTTTTTTCTTCTGCCGCTTTACTATAGCAAGCTGACGTTAGCTTTCTGTTATTTTTTTTAAAACATGGATCACAATTTCTACTCTTCCTTCGTCGGACACAGCGCAGACGTACGGAAGGAAAGCCTGGCGTTGGAATGCCGGTAAGTTTTATGAAATTTACAGTCCAGACGGTTTATGACAATCTGGGCGTCCTGCGCATCCGTCCCTGTCAGCATCAATATATAAGAACCTGCCGACAGCCTCGCCACCGGATCGCCGATCCGAAGCCCTTCCTGCAGGATACGTTCTAACCGCCTTACATCCGTAGTAGGCGCCTCCCCGCCGCCTAAGCTGACAATTACCAGAGTGGCTCTTGCCCCTGTCCTCGCAAGGTGTCTCCGTTCCAGCGCAACAATACTCTGAAACACCCCAAAACTGCAGAAAAAAGCCTGCTTTGCGGCGTTCCCTTCACACACCAGCTTAAAAATCTCCTGTTCATCCCCGCCGTTGTCTCCCCTGACGCCGGAAGCCAACGCGTGGATCTGCTCAATTCGTTCTGACGGCGGCATCCCAAATTCTTTTATCATCCGCTCTTTAAAAGATTCATACCGTTCTATCGCCTGCTCCGGCTGCCCCATCGCAATAAACGCCCGCATCTGGCAGGCGGTAAACTCTTCTATACAAAAATCAATTCTATATGCCTGGCTGCACACGCCGACAATCTCCATCCACTGTTCTTCCTCTTCGAGCAGCGGCAAAAGCGCCCTGCAGGCATCCAGATAAAGCGTTTTGTAATACTGCCGCAGCGGCCTGGCCCACTCGCTGTCATTTCCGGAAAGAAAATCTCCTTTGTAAAGAGAAACCGCCTGCCGAAGGCAGCGGATGCCCTCTCTTCCGGAATTTCTCCTCGCCGCAAGGCAGACCTGCTCAAACCGCTCGACGTCCAGATCTATCGTTAATTCCGGCTCCCACACATAACATCCCGCAAGCGTCTGTAAAAGTTCTCCATGCTCCGGAAACAATTCCTTTAGCAGATTCCGGATTTTATAGATCATATTGCGCAGCGCGTTCGCCGGATCGCTGCTCTCACGATCTGCCCAGAATGTGTCAATCAACTCCTCGGCAGAGATATTTCTCGCATGGTTTACAATCAGATACTGCAAAAACGAAAGTGTTTTCTTCCCAGCCTTCTTTGGCATTGCATGGGCGCCAGAAAACGCGCCCAGCATCTGAAAACAGATTTTCTTTTTTTCTTCCATATGCTTTTGCCGGCGAGATCCACCGTCAGCCCTCCTGCCGACATCCTCCTTTATATCACTGTCCGAAAGCTTTATCCTCCCCGTTAAGAGCGCCGTCTATCAGCCTGACCAGTTCCAACGCGCTTCTGAAACTCTCCTTTTTCTGCCCGTCTATCCAGGTAACCTCTCCCTGCCAGCTCGCATGCTGCCTGTGCTGTACGCGGACGATAAATGTCGCATCCTCTCCTCTGTGTTTTATCACATCTTCAAACGCTTCCATTACAACCAAGTCCTTTCGCTTATACTCCGGCAGCTTTGGCATCTTACGGCTTTTTCGCGCGGCGTCCGCCGCCTTGCGGTCGATAAAAAAACTCCTTGGGCGCACGGACGCAAACGGAAAGCAAATAGCGTCATAAAATGCATCCATCTGCAGAAAAGCCGCCGTCAGGGATGCAAAGCAAAGCGGCGTATCCGTATACTGATGGTAAATACGCCCTTCCTGCCGCTCCCCGTTATACGAGTCAATGCAAAGCGCTACAATATCCGGGCTATGCCAAATCCGCCGTTCCTCTTCTTTTTCTGCAAGTTTTATTCGGTCAGACATCCCGTTTTCCTCCATGCGGGCTTTCGCAGAGTGCGCCACTCTACGAAAGTTTTAACAATCAAATAATTATAGCTATTTTACATAATTATAACGTGAATGTCAATAGAACGGCTGCTATTCAATCGCTTTTTTGCGCTTGTAAAAACCATTTATATGATTTTCTGAGGAGAATTTCACTGAAACCCTATATGTATTTATAGTATGCCGTCCGGATAAAAATGCTATTTTCTACCTTATTACCTTATTCGCCGTCAAAAAAACAGTCTGAAACTACCTGTTTTATACCATTGAATCGTTAAAATTTCTGGAGCGAATTTGAAAAATCATTCCCGCTATCCGCATCCCCTGCTTAGCGTGATATTTGCGCTATCAGATTGAACGTTAGAGCGTGTTTGAAAAATGCTTTTCGGCAGATGTATTCCACACTTAGCGGGAGATACAGATGACGGGAATGATTTTTCAAACACACTCTAGCAGTTTAATCTGTATAAATTCGGTCTGCGCGGCTATACGAGAAAATTGCCACAAGGTCAGCATCAACATGAATAGTAAATGTCGGATTGTTGCGGTCATAATCGGAGCGATAAAGTCTTTTAAGAAAGAAATAGAAGATTATCTGTTGATATGTTATAATACTTGTGCTGTCCAGCCTACGCCCGAAAACGGGAAAGATAGCGGTCATAAGGACAACAAATAACCTACTGGGCGCTTTTCCAGTATAAAAGAAACGAACCCCCGGACTGTACGGCAATACAGTTCGGGGGTTCGTTTCTTTGTCCACATGGACTTATCACTATTTTTTGCCTGCCGGCATTATAACAAATGAAAATTTTGATTACAAGATACATTTACTATTCCCAAAACAAAAATTTTTCCTTATCTGGTATCACTCAAGATTTATTTTTCAAACACGCTTTAATACTACAGCGAACAATATATTTATAAATCATTTCGGTATAACTCTGACGAAAAAAGTTGTGGCAAAGGGTTGCACCCATTAGGAAGATTTAGGAAACGAAAGCCACTTATCGTGAAGCCTGCCAAAACCGCATCCCCTGTCCTCTGGCTGACGGAACTTTGCCAACATTGTTCGCTGTAGTATTAGGCGCGTCCCCCTCTTTCCGTCGCTTTGCAGACTGACCATAAGCCGCCAAACGTGCAGCCATTGGCTGTATGAAGCGGGAAAGCGTACCCAAACATATATCTTTAAGTAAACCCTGAAATTGCCCGCATTCAACACAAATGAAAAATTTCACCAAAGGAGGAACTTTGCAATGCCAAAAAGAGGAGAAAACATATACAAACGCAAGGACGGCCGCTGGGAGGGGCGGTATATCCGGGAACGGACAGCTGCGAGAAAAGCCGTGTACGGCTATGTATACGCGCGCTCATACAAAGAAGTGCGTGCAAAACTCCAAAGCGCCGTGCAGAAAAACGGCGTTTTACAGGAACATGGGGCACAGGCAGAAGAGCAGGCTGATTTTAATATGCTGACGCAGGAGTGGTTTTGCCATATAAAGCCTCTGATTAAGGAATCCACCTATATGAAATACCAAAATTTATGGAACAGCTATATCTGCCCTAAGCTTGGCGAATTACATATGGAGGATTTAACGCAGGACGTTTTGGATTCCTGCTGCAGGGAACTGCTTGTCAGCGGCGGAAAAAACAAAAAGGGGCTGTCTGCAAAAACCGTAGCGGATACGGTATCTTTGATCCGCAGTATATTCCGGTTCTACGCCGGCAGGGGGATTCCGGCTCCCTGCGATACGCGCGCCGTCCCAATCAGGCAGGAAGCAAAAGAAATGCGCGTGTTCAGCCTGGACGAACAAACGGCTCTCTGCAGCCGAATCCGTTCCGATCCCTGTATGCCGAATATTGGCGTACTGCTCTGTCTGTTTACAGGTATCCGCGTGGGGGAATTGTGCGCTTTAAAATGGGAAGATATTTCTTTTGCGGAAAAAACGCTGCATGTCCACAAGACGATGCAGCGTATTCAGGTTGAAGGCGCAAAAAACAGCGGGGAAGGCGCCCGGACTAAGATAATTGTGACCGCCCCGAAAAGCCCGTGTTCAGTCCGTACCATTCCGCTTCCCGAGGAACTGGTGCGGATTCTTGGATCCGTCAGCCCTTCCGGTTCGGGATACTTTCTGACATGCAGCGATTCCAGGTGGATAGAGCCGCGCACAATGCAGAACCATTTCAAACGGCTTTTAAAATTTTGTACGATCAAAGACGCAAATTACCATGCGCTCCGGCATACGTTTGCAACGCGCTGTGTGGAAAAAGGGTTTGACGTAAAGTGCTTAAGCGAAATTTTAGGACATGCCAGCGTGAATATCACAATGAACCGTTATGTTCATCCTACCATGCAATTAAAACGGGAAAATATGCAGCGGCTTTCGGATTTATTTACTGTAGAAGAACAGGCCTGATGAAAAGCTTTTTGCCGTCACGCAAATGGTCAGCGGCAGATCCGGGCGGGAAAAACAAGGGCTTTACCGCATTTTCGTAGAGTGGCGCACTCTGCGCTGAAATGAACATTGTTGCAATAAAAGAACCAGGCTTTGGCGGCCTGGTTTTTTGTTTTTTGTGTACGCGGTATTTACAAATTATTTTGTTTTTTCATGCCTGTTCCAGATGGATTACCGCCCCGGCCGCACGTCATATGTATTCGCTTTTTCGTTCTCTCATAAGGCCAAAGTATCCTGCTGATTTTGATTTGACGGGTGCATTATTTTTCAAATGCATGTAAGATATAGTTTATACATACCAAAGATAAGGAGATTTTAAAATGAACGAACTACAGAACCAGATAAAAAACTATTTGGAATACTGCAAATGCCAGAAACGGTTAGACGCTAAAACGCTAAAGGCTTACCGGATTGACCTGGCGCAATTCCAGGCAAAAATCACAACCAGGCACGTTTCTGATATTACCTCCGGTATGTTGGAGGATTTCATTGCAGGGCTTCATCAGGAATTTAAACCCAAAACTGTGAAAAGAAAAATCGCTTCTGTAAAAGCGCTGTTCCACTATCTTGAATACAAAGAAGTTATTGAACGAAACCCGTTTTCCAAAATTCATGTCAGGTTCCGTGAACCTGCCATACTGCCTAAAACAATTCCCCTGCATACCGTCGAAATTTTCTTATCCGCTATATACCAGAAGCGCAAAGAAGCAAAAACTGACTGGCAAAAGAAAGCAGCCCTGAGGGACATTGCCGTCATAGAACTGCTCTTTGCCACCGGAATCCGAATTTCCGAACTGTGCGCTTTAAAAACAACGGATGTGAACCTGACTGACAGAAGTATTTTAATTTATGGAAAGGGTTCGAAAGAACGTAAAATTCAAATTGGCAATGATAAAGTAATTCAGATTCTGGAAGAATATAAAGCTGCTTTTCTAAAAGAAATACAATCCTGCGGCTATTTTTTTGTAAATCAGTCAGGCAAAGCATTTTCTGATCAGTCTATCCGCAGAATGATTAATAAACACACTTCTTCTGCCGCTATTGAACTGCACATTACTCCTCATATGTTCCGGCATACGTTCGCCACAAGCCTGCTTGAAGCAGACGTTGATATTCGGTATATCCAGGAAATGCTTGGACATAGTTCGATTCATATTACAGAGATATATACCCATGTTGCAATGCATAAACAGCGGGATATACTGGCGACGAAGCATCCGAGAAAGGATTTTCATATTTGATTTGGTAGCCACGGGCAATTTGCCCGTGGTTTTTTTGTGGTTTGTGGGGTTGGATGGATAATCTACTGTTATCTATCAGTTAGGTGAACTTGGAATGATGTAGATAATTCAAAGTTATCTTAAAAAAGACTATAAAATTATATAATACGACAAAATGCTAGAGGAATTTTAAACATATGCTACATTTGACAAATATATATTGGAACAATTTTAAACAAGATGGACAATTATTCGAAAATCTTACTGGAGATTTGTTAAAATTCAAATATCCCGGAAGAAGTTTTGTAAAAACTCAGACCACGCATGATGATAACAGAGACTGGGAAATTAGTATTCCGTTACTTGATGGTTTGACAGCTGATATCTGGTATGAATGTAAATATTACAAAGAGAAACTTTCGGTCAAAGATATATCCATGACCTTAATTATGGCATATATAGAAAATGTGCGTGAAATCGTAATCTTTTCTTATTCGCCCGTAAATCGAGAATTTATAAAAAAAATATCAAGATTTACAGAACGTTCAAAAATTCCTGTTTATATTTATGATGACTGTAAATTAGAATCATTAATTTTTAAGTATTGGACCGAATTGGATACGAATTTTTATTTTCCGACATTTCAACATTTCAGCGCTTATTCAGAACCTACTGGAATTTCTGTCTGTAGTGAAGTCTATAGAAATGATCAAAAAATTTCATGTTATAATAAAGATAATCTGCCAATTGTACGCTTTAACGATCTCATTATAATACGACTAATATTGACAAACAATAATTTAAATGATATTGCCAAAGTAAAAATATGGATAAATTCATCAAGCAAAAGAAATTATACAATTCATAATGATAATTTGAATTTTAATAAATCGGCATATTTATCTATTAATACAAATGGAATAGTTTCATTTTCAATATTTTTGAAGTTAAAAACAGCCCAAGAAAGGATAGAATTACCTAAAATTATTGTTGAATGCGAAAATGAAAAAAAACAAATATCCCTAGGAAAAATAGAAGCGCAATGGCTTGCTGATGCTCCTCTAATTGGACAAGCATTCCATGATATTATTTTTCTACAAAAAAAATCAATGCGAAGCCGCAAGTTTACGGTATGTCAAATTATAGGTTACAGTGGAGTGGGAAAAAGCAGACTCATTCAAGAAGCTATAACAGAAGCACGTATTTTGGAGAAACAAGTCTATCATCTGGATAATGATATAAAAAAAACGAGCTATGCTTCTTTTATCAGGAATATGGTATCTATTCTTGAAGGCCTGCCGGAACTTTCATCTAAAAAAACTATAAATGTTATAAGTGAAAATCATTCCATTCATAATATGACTGCTCGAATTTTATATCATAATAAGGCTCTATCACAGATTAGCACAACTGAATTGGCAAGTTATCTATTTGAACTTATGAAAAAAAAGGCTATATGGGTTCTTATCGACAATGTTCAATGGATGGATGAAAAATCACTTGATTTGATAAGCCAATTATTAAGTTATGCAGGTAAACCTTCAGAATCTGGAATGTTTTTGACATTCAATAGAGATTATTTGTACTCAGGAACAAAGGCGGATCAGGTCTTTAAAAGAGTTGAATCATATTCAGCAAAGTATCCAGATGTGATTTATTCCACAGAATTGAATGGGTTTAGTTTCGAAGACGCTCAAACTTATTTATATGAATGCCTAACATATAAAACAGAGTCAAAAAATGATAAAATAGCATATCGGCATACATTAGAGAAAATTATTGAACATTGTGGATGCCAGCCATTTTATCTTCAAAATATGCTGTTATACTTAAGTCAACTCCATGTGTTGGAGCGTACACAGGAAACAAGTTTTTATATAACAAATATTACTAAATTCTTGTTAAGTGTACAAGAACTTCCAAAACCTGTATTTTCTCTTTTAGAACAAAGATTTTCATTAATTCGTACTCATTTTAAGAAGACAAAGCGGGATAAAATTTTTGACTGTTTTTGTGCTTTGCTTTCTTTTTGTAATCAAATGCCCTCTGTTTTATATCGGGAAATTTTTAAAGATTTTTCTATAAAACGAGAACTAATCAGTCTTGGAATTTTGACAGAGACAGATAACTGTAATTTAACATTTTATCATCAGTATTATGAATTGTATTTTCAATCTGTATTTCCATTACAGGAGATACCAAATAGTTTGCTGGTAAAATTCTGCAATGCAGTAGATAAGCGTAAAATAAAAAAGAGTATGATAGACCCCTATTATATGGCACAATATATTATGGGGACATGCTCAAACCAGTTGTTAGAATACATTATGCAAAGAATTATTGCGTGGAAAATTTCTCCACATGTGAGCCGCAGAATTATACCGTTTGTTTCTTTACAGCTTGATAATTTGTCCGAAGAATTTCCTGATGATTTTGTTGCCGCTTGCCAATACAATATGTGTTTTATTGTTGCTAGCAGGGAGGGAATGCATAAAGCTTGCTATTATTATGAAAAATGTTATCAGGATTTATTGACGGGTGAAAAAATGTATCTCATACATAGAGAACGCGTATTTCCATTAATGAGAGAATATTTGTTGAGTCTTGGAAACATAAATCAAAACCATAAAGCAATCAGTAAAGCTAATGCTTTGTTGTCTTATTGCAAGTCTGATTCTGAACGATGCGCAATGAAAGAAATTCTTTGTATATCTAACTATGCAATAGGAGAAACACAAAAAGCAGTTTATGAAATTCAAGATGCCAAAAAATATTGTTCTAATACAAAAGATAGAATAACCATTCTTAGGGAACATGGAAAATCTTATTATTTTGATTCTAATGCATATTTATATCAAGACAAAATATGTCAACTTTGGGAGGAAGCTCTAAAAGAATATAATCAACAATATAATACAGACAGAGATATTGACAATACCAATGATCTTCATCAAGAAATTTCTGCTTACCTTAATGCAGGAATAGCAGATTTAATTCGTCATAAAATTAGAGACGCAGAAAAAAAGATGCTTAGGCTATCACGATATTTAGATCAAACCAAAATGCCTTTTTATGAGATAAAAATAAGATTTTTTAGGGCAATGGTTTTATTCCAAAAAGCTGTTATACAGGCGAAAATAAACGATTCATATCAGGAGATATTGGATTTATTGAATCAGGCGACAGATATGTGTGTGATTTATTATGATATGCAGGATTATCCAATTTGTTTTTATTTGAGTGCCAGTGTACAGATTTATGCAGGAGAGTATGAAAAAGCGATAGATAGTTATAAAAAAGCATGTACCGTAATTCAATCACATATAGATAATGAAGAGGAGGAAAGTATTTGGAGTTATTTCTATGAGGAGATGGCATTGCGGTTTGTTCAATTGAACAAAAAAATTCCAGCAGAATTGCTTCAGGGCATTCGCTCCCTAAAACTTAGAAATAGGATAAAAAAACTGGGAAACTGCAAAAATGCTGATGAAGAAATTGTTCATTGCAATCGCAGTCCCCTGTTATTTGAAAATTGCCCATGGAGTCTGCCTAAGATTTAGAAAATTTAGTGCAAAGAGGAGATAAATCTCCATCAAGGCTCAATATAAAGTCATGGGCTATCCGTTTACTTAACCATTTCTGCACGGATTTTTCAGAAAATTGAAGCAAAGTGTTACAAATAAAAATAAAATCACATTTACTATCAGATAAACTTACAGGAAGAATATCCATAAACGAATAAATTTTCCCCTTTTCTAATGTATATGTGTAACTATTTATAAAGCAAGTATCAAGAATATTTTCAAGTTTATTTTGTATTTCGTTTGTATTGCGATCTGTAAAATTAACAAGTATGAATTTGTTGGCATAATTTTTCTTTTGTTCATGCCATAACTTTCTTGACCTTGCTGTTACATATATAGGGCAATGACTTAAAGCTCCTTGGAAATAATGGATAAGTTCAGGCGAGCAAATATGATAGGTTCCGTTCTCCATTGGAATAAATCTATATTCTGCAATGTCTGTTGATATGTATCCTGTGCGGTAAACCTCCGTCGAAAAAAAGAGGCTCTGATCATCCCAATGTTTTCTTTTTGACATTGTCGCAGGAACTAAAATTGCTTTTTTACTGATACGCAAACATTCTTGGAGTATTCTACATGTAATTATAATAGGATATGAAAAAATATTTTCTGATACATAAGCAACATCAAAACGCTGATCGCAACAGGGAACTACTATTCCAATAAGATTAAGAAATGCTATATTTAATGATTCGTCATAATATACAATCGTGTTTGAATTACAAAATAGAGATGGCGTGTTAATCCAAATACTGTTCGGAATGGGTTGCGTTTTCAAATCAGGTAATTTCCAAGATGCAATTTCTTTAATAATTTCCTCCATTAACTTATAAGATTCACACGAAAAATCAAAAGAAATTAACATTTCAAAAGGCCATGCACTATGTTTATCTAAAAGATATCGAAGATTGTCCCTGTCAAAAACTTGTTCATCCCACAGATTTCTATCATGTGGAACATGTACTGCATGAGCACCGGACACATATCCTATTTTTCCATGTTTATGTAAGCGATAACCTAAGTCGATATCCTCTGATCCCCATGTAACTAGAGTTTCATCAAATCCGCCAATTTCAAAGAAGCAAGTACGCTCAATGGAGCAAATACATGTATAATAATAAATCCAAAACCATTGTTCCATAGAGGGATTTTTCAATTCTGTTATTCTCCAATCCTCTAAAATGGGATTTTTGATTAACTGGCAAATGTTTTCATTTGTCTGAAACGCTTGACTATAAATATCTTTTCCTAAACAAAGACATAAATTTTTTTCGGAAAATCGCAAACCATGCGCATTCCCCAAAAAACCAACATATTCATTATTTTCATGTGCCTTTCGAAAAAAATGTAATGTCATTTCCGAAATAACCATATCTCCATCCAGAAAAAGCAGAATCTCATTTTTACTATTTTGCACACCAAGATTTCTGTTATATGATCTGTTTCCTTTTTTTTCTTTGGCATGATATAATAATATTTTTTTGTTAATTAACAACGGAGTCAATTGAGTGTTAATATAACTTTCATCAGAATGATCATTGACTATTATAAGTTCATCCTCGGATAATAGCTGTTTTAAAATTGAAGTTATACAAATATCTATCCTCTTATTATTATGCACAATAACTATTACGCTAATTTTTTTCATCTTTTCTCCTTAAAAGTCACAATAAATCAAACCATTGTATTTTATAGTCTTTTTTAAGATAACTTTGAATTATCTACATCATTCCAAGTTCACCTAACTGATAGATAACAGTAGATTATCCATCAGAATGTACAATAACAACAAATGATAGATAATAAAAACTTATCTATGATAAACTCACATTACTACAATACTACCATACAACCCAAAAATTGTCACTATTTTCCACAAAATTTTACAAAATAATTTCACATACCCAATACCACAAATCCAAGTTATCCTCCATTGCCCCTTTCCATCCCCACTTCCTTTGCAAACTCCAACTTCCCAGTAGATCTCCCCATTCCAAAATGCTATAATAACGCAATAAATGCCAAATAACTGGAGGGTTTTTAACATGAAGCTTTTATATGCTGAAGATGAGGCCGCTATGTCGGAAGCCGTAGTGGATATCCTTACATATCACAACTATATCGTAGACGCTGTGTACGACGGCGCGGCAGCATTCGACTATGCGCAGGCCGGGCAGTATGACGGCATTATTTTAGATATTATGATGCCCGGGATGGACGGGCTTACCGTATTAAAAAAACTGCGGGAGGCAGGCTGCAGGACGCCGATTCTTTTGCTGACGGCAAAATCAGAGACGGAAGATCAAATCCGGGGCTTAGACCTTGGAGCAGACGACTATCTGCCAAAACCCTTTTCCATGCGGCTTCTGCTTGCCCGCGTGCGCGCAATGCTCCGGCGCAGAGAAGAATTTACGCCCGATATCCTCACCTGCGGCAATGTGTCCTTAAACCGCCAAAACAGCGAACTTTCCGCAGGCGGCTTGTCCTTTGCGCTGCCAAAACAGGAATACCGGCTGATGGAACTGCTTATGCTAAACCATGGCATTTTTCTTTCCACGGAAGATCTGCTTGTAAAAGTATGGGGGTATGATACGGACGCCGAACTTGGAACCGTATGGGTTTATATTTCCTATCTGAGAAAACGGCTTGCGGCGTTACATGCAAACGTCACGATTACGGCCCGGCGCAATGTGGGCTATACATTGGAGGTAACCGAATGATTCAGACGCTCCGTAAAAAATTTGTATTTACCGCCATGGCTGCCGTTACAGTCCTGATCCTTTTTATGCTTGGCGCAATCAATATTGCCAATATTATCCTGGTGCGCAGTGAAATGGACCGGACGCTACGCATGATTTCCGAGAATGACGGCAGCCCCAATAAACTGCTGCCGCCTTCCGCGCCGCCCGGTTTTTCCATTCGGATGCCGGAAAACGATTACGATACCTTTTTATCCTCCAATTTTTTTATAGTACGGTTTGACCCTTTTGGAAACATTGTTTCCTGCGACATTAGCCGCACCTCCTCTATAACGGAAGATACGGCCGGAGAACTTGCGCGGCAAGCGCTTATGAGCCATACAAATACCGGAAAAACCGGGTCGTTCCGTTATCTGCTAAAGACTTCTCCCAAAGGAAATGTACTTTGCGCCGTATTCCTCGATACATCCCGGGCGAGCGTTTCCTATCTGCGCGTCCTGCTTTTATCGTGCGCCGTCGGGTTTGCCTGCTGGGGCGTGATGCTTGTCTTTGTCATCTCACGTTCGGCCAGGGCGATTCGGCCGATTGCAGAAAACTTTATGCGGCAGAAACAATTTGTCACCAATGCCGGGCATGAACTGAAAACCCCGCTTGCTATTATTCTCTCCAATACGGAGGCTATGGAACTGTACCATGGAGAAACCAAATGGAGCGCAAATATCAAAAACCAGGCAGAACGTCTAAACGGCCTGATGAAAAATCTTCTCGCGCTTGCCCGCATGGATGAAACGGAAGGCAAAGCCCCTTCCGAAGCTTTCTCTTTAGACGGGCTGCTTACCGAACTTTTGCTGGGCTTTTTACAGCCGATGGAAGCAAAAGATATTTCTCTTTACTCCGATTTGACGCCGGATATTCGCATCTGTGCCAACCGGGAACAGATAGAACAGCTTCTTTCTATTCTTTTGGACAATGCGGTCAAATATACCAACCCGCAGGGGCAGATTCGAATTTCCCTGCAAAAAAACGGCCGTCTTGCCAAATTAGCTTTCCAGAATACATGCGACGCGCTTCCGGACGTGCCTCCCGAAAAGCTCTTTGAACGTTTTTACCGGGCGGACGCGGCGCGGACGCAGAAAAACGGCGGATACGGCATCGGCCTTTCGATGGCGTCTGCCATTGTATCCGCAAATAACGGTACGATCCAGGCTGCATATCACGATTGCGGCAGCATTTGTTTTACCGTATCTTTTAAATTCCTCTAAGTTAAAACTAAGGTTCATGCGCTATACTTCATCCAGACGACTGAAAGGAGAATGCGACATGAATTTACGGCATGAATGGAAGCATGAAATCCCTTATGCGGATTTTCTTGCGCTCCGCCTCAGGTTAGCCGCGCTGATGCAGGCCGATCCCCATGCGCGAAACGGGACATACCAGATCCGAAGCCTTTACTTTGACGATCCGGCCGATACGGCTCTGCTTGAAAAATTAAACGGCGTAAACCGCCGGGAAAAATTCCGTCTGCGCTGCTATAATTTTGACGCTTCGTATATCCTGCTTGAAAAAAAGAGCAGGCTAAACGGGCTCTGCCGCAAAGAACAGACGCCGGTTTCCGCCGCCGAAGCCCGGACGATCCTAAACGGCGGCCTTCCGTCTTTGGACGGCACAAAAAAACCTCTTTTACAGGAACTTTACCTGAAAATGCGCACGAAGGGGTTACAGCCCAAAACCATCGTAGAATATACCCGGGCTCCCTTTATTTTTGCCCCGGGCAATGTGCGGGTTACGCTTGATTACAATCTGCGCACCGGCATGACGTGCACCGATTTTTTAAATCCGGACTGCGTTACGGTTTCGGCCGGAGACGCCCCGGTTATTTTAGAAGTAAAATGGGACTCTTTTCTGCCGGCTGTCATACGGGATATCGTACAAATCCCCACCGTACATACCTCGTCTTTTTCCAAATACGCCGCATGCCGTATTTACGGCTGAAAACCACATAACATCTGCGTCTGGCAGAATCAACAACAAAGGAGTGAACTTACTATGACATTTCAGGATATCTTTAAATCCAGTTTTCTGGAAAATATTTCGGACGTATCTCTATTTGATATGGCGCTTGCGCTGCTTTTGGCGTATTGTATCGGCATGTTTATTTTTCTGATTTACAAAAAAACTTTTGCAGGCGTTATGTATTCTTCTAACTTCGGGGTTACGCTTGTCGCGCTTACATTGATTTCCACACTCGTTATTCTGGCGGTTACATCCAATGTCGTGCTTTCCCTTGGTATGGTCGGAGCGCTTTCCATTGTGCGTTTCCGTACTGCAATCAAGGAACCGCTGGATATCGCTTTTTTATTCTGGTCTATTGCCGCAGGCATTGTACTGGCGGCAGGCATGATACCTCTCGCAGTATTTGGAAGCGTACTGATCGGCCTTGTCCTTTTGGTATTTGCAAACAAAAAATCCCATACCCGCCCTTACATTGTAGCGCTTCGCTGTGAAAGCCACGAAAGCGAAACAGCTGCTGCCGATTTTCTGCAAAAACAGGTACAGCGGTTTGTGATCAAAAGCAAAACTGCGCAAAAAGGTTCGATTGAATTGAACGCGGAAATCCGCCTGAAAGACGGCAATACCGATTTTATTAATACTCTTTCGGAAATCAACGGCGTACAAAGCGCCGTGCTTATCAGCTACAATGGCGATTATATGGGATAACGGAGGAATGGTATGTCTTCTCACAAATACATTGACAGGATTTGTCTTGCCTCTATTCTGGCCGCGCTCATTTTGTGCGCCGTTTTTATGAATGCGGCAAAATTTGGGGTTTTGGCCGCACCCAAAATGAAAGAATATGAATCCCGCCTGTTTGATGCCGGTTCCGTACATACGGTGGATATTATTATGGATGACTGGGACGGTTTTCTGGAAACATGCACGGATGAAGAATATGCGCTTTGTTCCCTTGTGATTGACAACGAAACCTGGCAGAATGTCGCCATACGCGCCAAAGGAAATACATCCCTGACGCAGGTTGCGCAATATGGAAACAACCGCTACAGCTTTAAAATTGAATTTGACCACTACGACAACGCCAAAAACTACTATGGGCTGGATAAATTATGCTTTAACAACCTGATTCAGGACAACACCTGTATGAAAGACTTTTTCAGCTATCAGATGATGGGATATTTTGGAGCAGACGCGCCTCTTTGCAGCTATACTTACATTACGGTCAATGGGGAAGACTGGGGATTGTATCTGGCTGTGGAAGGCATTGAAGAAGCATTCCTGGAACGAAATTACGGCAGAGACTATGGACACGCTTACAAACCGGACAGTATGGACATGGGCGGCGGAAGAGGCAACGGCAAAAAATTCCAAATGGACGGCTGGAATCCGGACGGCGAAAACATGCCGGATTTTGACAGTTTTGAACCGGATATGGACAGCCGCGGGATAAATCCTAAAACGGGCCAGGACAAATCCGGCAATACGACAGACGCCAGCGGCGCGGACAATCCGGCAACTCCGGAAAACGGCATTCCCGATATGCCTGATGGACAAACACCGTCTCAAAACGGTATTCCCAGGACACCCCCGGATCAGGCAGCAACAAAAAACGCCATCCCGGATATACCTGCCGGACAAATGCCAGCGCAAAACGACATCCCGGATATGCCTGATGGACAGACGCCGCCTCAAATGCCGGGCAAATTCGGCGGCGCAAGCGATGTATCGCTTATTTACACGGATGATTCGCACGAAAGCTACCGTAATATTTTTGACAACGCAGTAACGGAAAGTTCTGACAGCGACAAAGACCGCCTGATTGCCTCGTTAAAACAGCTGAATGCGCAGGAACAGCTGGAGGCAATCGTCGATATTGACGAGGTAATCCGCTACTTTGTCGTACACAATTTTGTCTGTAACTTTGACAGCTATACCGGATCTATGATCCACAACTATTATCTTTACGAAAAAGACGGACAGCTTTCCATGATCCCATGGGATTATAACCTGGCGTTCGGCGGTTTTGGGGATATGCAGGATTCGGACGCGCTGGTGAACTACCCCATCGACACGCCGGTATCCGGCGGTACGACAGAATCACGCCCTATGCTGTCCTGGATATTTTCCGACGAAACGTACAAAGACTTATACCATCAGTATTTTGCGGAATTTATCCGTACATTTTTTGACAGCGGTTATTTTTCGGAGCTTATAGGCAAAACAAGAGAACTGATTTCGCCTTACATACAAAAAGATCCGACAAAATTTTGTACCTTTGAAGAATTTGAAACCGGAGCGGACGCCCTGGAAGAATTTTGTTTACTGCGCGCAGAAAGCATAACCGGGCAGCTTGGCGGCGCCATCCCATCCACGGAAGAGGGCCAGAGCCAAAATCCGGACGCCCTCATCGACGCTTCCGGACTGAACCTCTCCGATATGGGAAATATGGGCGGTATGGAGGGTTTTGGCAGAACCAAAGGTAAAATGCCGGACAAAAACGCGCCTGATTTCCCGCGGAGCTTTCAAAGCCAAACGCCGGATAAATCCACGCTTCTTTTCGCCGGCGCAACCGCAGCCGTATTGCTGGCCGGAATTTTGATCGCGGCTTTCTACCGAAAACGCGTATAATTCCTGCCGGTACTGCAAACTTCAATTTCTGGCCGAATAAAGTATTAAAGCGTGTTTGAAATTTGTGCAACTTTACATTTCAAACACGCTCTATCGGTCTTTCGGATATTTTTGTCTAAGGTTTATTTGTCCTGGCAAACAGAGGATTCCAGGTATTCCCTTCAAATATGCCCCCCTCCAGCCAGAAAGCCGTCATTGTATACGTTGGGACGCTGGACTTTAATATCACCATCTGCTGCGCATCGTTGTACCCCAAAGCCCCTTTCTCTGCCCGTTCCTGCGTCCAGCCTTTTTTGAAAGAATCCCCTTCTTTTTTAACAGAAGTTAAAATCTGCAGGCCGATATTATAGAAACATTCTTTCAATAAATCCCTTTGATGATCATCTTCAAATATCTCTAGGTCCTTATCAAACGCTTTTTCCTGCATATCGTAGATATACTCTATACTTTTAATCTGTATTCCGACGTCTTTTGCCGCCTTAGTAATAGAAGCGCTGTTTTTGGCGTTTAAACATATGTATGCAATATAAACGTTTCGTTCTTTTATCTGCCGCTTTTCTTCTTCCGTAAGGGGCTTTACATGGCTCTCCTGTGTCAAACGGTTTTCCTCCGGCACTCCCATATATTCTTCCAGTATAGAACCTATCTGTTTTCCGGAATATGCGCCGTCGTCGAACAAAACGATGCTGTCTCCTTTTTTACTATTATACAGCGCCTCCTGAAGGGAACTGTATGTCTGAATCTGCAGGCCGCTGCCGTTTAAATCATTCAGGTAATACGTCATATGCACGCCGCTGTCGGTTACGCTTCCTAAAGGGCATACATACAACGCCTGCGAAACCGCCTGTATTTTTTGAAACAGAAGTTCCATTTTACTGCCGAATGTTTTGCGGTCTATATAAATTCCATGCAGCAAAATCTTCAGTACGCCGTCCAGCAAACACCGGCAGTTATCCTCCGTCTGATGAATCTGTAAAAACTGCAGCAAAAAAGAATTTAGGTTTTCTTTGGTGATTATTTTTCCTTTTACGCCCTCATAGGTTTGATATTTCCTGCAAACCTCATCTATTTTCCTGTCAAAATCCGGAATGATAATTTCAGAAGCCAGCATCAGAGCGTCGGAATAGTAATTCTTTGACAATAATCGCCTTTTTCTTTTTTTAATTTCCTCCGGCGATACCTTCGAGCATGCGGCTGCGCTGTCCAGTAAATACGCGCCGTACGTCGTATATAAAACTTTCTGCAGCGCTAAAAACGCCAATTCCCGATGTTCGCAGTTGCTGACCAGATATTGCTCTCTGTGGCGGCTTTCCTTACTTTCTATCCAGGTACCGGCCTGGAAAATTTCGGAGTAATTCCTTACGGCGCCGTTTCCGTAGCTGATATAAATATTCGGAATGGAATCGCTCGATCTGACTTTCGGAAAATCCATAATCATAAAAGAACAGTCGCAGCTGTCTTCTTTGTTTAACAGCGAACAGATCCTGTTGTACTGCTCTTTTGTTTCCCGTTCTATCCGCTTGATTGCATTTGAATTGGACAGCATAAACATATGGCGATCCAGCATAAATTCCTTTTCTTCGCTGAGAGAAAGAATCTGCTCCATATCAATAGAACACGCCCGTTTATATAACATCCTGAAATTGATCCTGTTTAACTGCTCCGTAATATGCCTGAGCTGTTTTTGGTTGGCGCAGCCTGCGCTTAAAATCGAAAAGCAGTAATAGCCGAAGACATCGTCGGTTATCAGCATGATTTCCGTAAAATTCCTGACCGCTTCTACTTTAATTTCGTTTAAATCCTCCAGGATACTACGAAACATCGTTTCAGCCGTCCGCACTTTCTGGTGGTAATACACGCTGTTATACATAATGGATCGGGCCATCATAAGCTGATTGAGCGCCTCCGTGGCAGAAGATTTTATCGTAGGATAATAGACGTCCCCGTTTTTATCGTCTTCCCAGAGTTTCGTATCCGGCAGCGTGTCCGGCAGTTTGTCCTTCGTAACGCTCAGTTTGTGGATTAACCGGAAAATATCCACTGCAACCGGAATATTGGTGGCATGCGAATCCCTGGATAAGTAATCGCACTTATCCGCGTCTATGGGGCCGTTGATAATCTGGTAATACGGCAACATGAACGCGTCGTTTGCCTGCCCAATAATCAGGCAGGAAATGTATTCTGTAATTTTTGTAATATCCTCGTCTGAACATACGTTTTGGAACTCAAGTACAGGAGCAACTTTTAACAGTAATTTCTTTACGGCCGGAGAGTTCACAATCATCACGCTGATCATTTCATGCAGCGAAACATTGTCGTCAATGGCTTTGCAAAACACTTCTATCGCCTTCTTGATTTCATGGAATCTGTGGCATTTATCGTTTTCTACAAAATAACGCTCCGTCACATGGCTGAAAAACATATGCCCCGTATCATGGAACAAAGCGGCTAACCTTACAATTTGAATGAAATTAACGGCGTCTTCTCCCCTTGCTTTCACAAGCTGTTTATGTATAATTTCAGCCATTTCGTTCGCAAGCCAAAAAACGCCTAACGTATGGGAAAATCTGGAATAATCCGCCCCGCAGTAGACATAACTGGCAAGCCCCAATTGTTTTATCTTCCGCAGCCTCTGAATAATAGGGCTGTCCAGCAGGATAATTTCACCGGCGTTCAATTCCACCGGCCCCCAGATGGGATCAAATATTTCCTTGCTTTCAGGCTGGCCAACACAACTGCCCAGATTCTGCAAATAGGATTCCAGTACCTTTTCGGCAAATAAATTGATTTCATTACGAAATTCCCTTATCTGCTCTTTCTCTAACAACTCGTATACTTTCATACCTGTTCCCCTTGTTGTGTCTTATCTGTTTTATTACATTACCAAAACGTCCGCCGCGTCGCAAAACGCCTGCGTGATTTCCGTAATAAACGAATCCGGTATTTCCAATTCATTATCCGTCAGGCCTAACTGCGCCCTTTTCTTTGTCATTTGGATGGAAGCTTTTTCAAGACGGGGATTCTGCAAAGAAATACGCCCTCCGTTGACCGCCATAATTGCGTCTGCAAAATCCTTCTGACCGCCGTTTAAAAATAACAGACCGATATCCGAAAGATTTTCGTCCAGCAAATGAACGTTTTTTTCATAATAGCGCTTCATTGCATGTACGCCGGCCCTGTATGCATTTGTCCGAAAAGGGATACTGCCAACATGCATCATCTTCAATTTTGACAAAAATTTATCCATAAATAATATCTCATTCGTATACATAAGTTGTGATTCTCCATCTCCTTTTTGTTTATCCTAGCAAAATTTATGGCAAAAGGCAACTTCTTTTATGTATTTATTACAATCCCGCAATACAAAAAGCTACTTCTCCCGCCCCACCCTTTTCTCAATCTCCCGTATCAGAATTTCGATTGCCTGGATACGGGCGTAATATTTATTATTCGACTGCACAATATACCAGGGCGCGTTCTCCGTTGAGGTTCTTGCAATCATTTCATTCACCGCCTGTTCGTACGCGTCCCACTTTTCCCTGTTTCTCCAGTCCTCCTCTGTAATCTTCCACTCTTTCCCGGGCGTATTTGCGCGTTCGGTAAACCTGGCAAGCTGCGTTTCTTTATCAATGTGCACCCAGAACTTAATTACCACGGCGCCCCAGTCCGACAGTTCCTTTTCAAACTCATTGATTTCATTATACGCACGCTTCCAGTCGTTTTCAGAGCAAAAGCCCTCTAATCGCTCCACCATTACCCTGCCGTACCAGCTGCGGTCAAAAATTGCAATATGCCCGTCCTTCGGAAGCCTGTGGTAAAACCGCCACAGATAATGCCTTGCCTTTTCGTGCGGCTCCGGCGACGCAATCGGATGCACTTCAAACCCGCGCGGATCTAAGGCCGACGCCAGCCGTTTAATGTTCCCGCCCTTTCCGGCGGCATCCCATCCTTCATATGCAATCACCACCGGAATCCGCAGGCGGTAAATGCGGTTATGAAGCTTCTTGAGTTTCTTTTGCAGTTCTTTTAAACGTACCTTGTACTCCTCCTCTGACATTTCCTGATCCAAAGGAACATTTGACAGCAGCGGCATTTTAAGCAGCGGATAATCTTTATGCAGGATTTCCGGCAATATCCGCGCATTTTCCACTGCCTGGTTGATCTGGTTGGTCAGGATATGCAGGGTTTGCAAAAGCGCCTGTTTTTTATCCATGGCATCCACAATATGCCACGGCACATATCCGGTATTGGTCGCTTCCAGAATCCGGTCGTACGCCCTCTCATGATCTTTTCGTTTCTTCGCCTGCCGGATATCCCTCGCAGATACGCGCCATCTTGTATCTTTCTTATCTAAAAGAGCCTCCATTCTGCGTTTCTGCTCGTCCCGGGGTATTTGTAAAAACAGCTTTACAACCAGATAACCGTTGTCCTTTAACTGCCGGTCAAAAATCCGGATCTGCCGCATCCGCTCTTCTAAAGCCATATCGCTCATCTGCCCGCTTATTACGCCGTCTGCCAATTCCTCCAGCCAGCCGGAATCCCAGAACACAAACTTGCCCGCCTCCGGGATCTGTTCCATATACCGCCACAGAAACGGCTTTCGCTTCTCCTGTTCATCCGGCGCGTCCATATTTATAACTTTAAAAAAACGCGGATCCAGTTCCTGAATCAGATTTCCTATCAAAGTCCCTTTCCCGGCCGCGCCCCATCCTTCCAGCAAGACAAGTACCGGCAGCTTATGTTCTTTTATAAGCTGCTGCTGTAACGCAAGTTCCTTTTTCTTTTCTTTCACCAGAACCTTTATTTCCTCCTCGGGCATCTGGTATCTGCGGATTTCATAATTTTTAAGCATCCCTATCCTCCCCCTTCGCAATTCGCCGCGGCTTACTTATCAGGCACGCCGGGCAGCGGTATTTTTCTCTTGTTTAACGCATCGCTTCTCCCAGAAAATGATAGTTATCATTTACAAGGTCGCTTTCTATGTTATTAGTCAAAATAGCCAGGCCCTCGTAACCGGCCAACGAAAACAGCGCCTGCCCCTCCTCTATTCTCTGGTAACGCTCCCCGTTCCATAAAAGCAGACGGTACTGCTGATCCACGGAAGCCGGGGCTAACCCGTCTGCGCCGGACGTATCGCTTTGCGCGGCGGCTTCCACCCGGTTTGAGCCTCCCGCCGTGTCCGTCCCGGCAGCATCCGCTCCGGCGCTCCCGGCTCCGATGCCCTCCACCCCGGTTCCATTGGTTGTGGCGGATACGGCTTCTTCCTGCTCCTCTATGCTGACCCCGCCTACCGTATCTAAGCCGGCGCCCTCCGTACCGGCTACTACATTCGCATCTTCCGGGATAATCAAATCCCGGTATCCTCCCGTCATATGGTTGCTGATATAAATCGGCGTCCCCACATTTTTAAACGCCTGCCATACGGCGTCCGCACCCGCACCTGAATCCTCCGCATCCATCCAAAGCAGCACATTGCCCTTGATCCCTTCCACATCCTTCCCCAAAACCAGCGCAAGAATTTCATTTTTGCTGTCCCCGTTTAAATCTACATAATTATAATAATAGCGCACATGCCCATACTCTTCTTCCGGAACATTACAGTAAGCCGTAATAACCCGCTCCAAACGCTCATGGGCGTCGGTTTCCGCAAGCTGACCGTCAAAGCTGACCGGAATCTCCACCGCGTTCCCAAGCTGAAGCTGGCTGGTTCCGTTTTCGGTTCCTACGGCTGCTTCCGTACCCGTATGGTCTATCGCATCCTCTGTCCCGGCCATGCCCGTATTATTATCCTTCACCTGTCCGTCCCCTCTCCCGCAGCCCGCAGCGGCTGCCGCTAAAGTAATTGCAGAAAGGGCCAGTAGTGCTGCTCTTTTCTTCATACGATAATATCTCCTTCACATAAATAGTTTTATTTTTTCTATTATGTTCCAAAGACAGACGCTTTATTCACTTTATCAATTGGACGCATAATACCTTCCCGGATACTCTCTTTTTGCTTCAGACGTCCATTTTTTTATAAACGCCGTCTTTGCATCCGTATACGCGTCCCTGTTATGCCCGTATTGCTTCCACAGCTTCATTTTCATAGTTTCATAGTCCTTCGCCACCTGCGGATGCTCATTTAAATAATCCCGAAAATACAATTCATCATTGTCTCCCGCATAGCGCAGATGCACATGATATACGTTTTCTGCAAAACCCTTTTTCGTGTATCCGCGGTTAAAAGAACAGCGGCTGCTTCCTGCCGACATCTGTATAAATCCATTGTTTTTCATAACCTCTGCTATTTTTTGCATATCGGCGTCCTTGGATACTTCGATAAGCATATCCACAATATTCTTGGCCCATATCCCATAAACCGCCGTACTTCCGATATGACTGATCCGCTCCACCGCACAGCCGGATAATATTTCTTTTAAAAATGCTTCCATCCCCCGATAATTGAGCGTCCATCTGTCATCCGGAGCAACCAGGACTATCGGGAACAGTTCCCAGAGTTCTTCCAATGACATTTCAGAAAGTTCTTTTTCCATTTACGGCTCCTTTATAATATTCCTGTAACAAGTATAACACAAAATAAAACCAAAATGACAAGCAGATTCCCTTAAAAATCAGAAATACGCATTACCGCCTTCCAGATTCCGTCACAGTATTTTATGCCCTTGCGCATTTCATCCCGTTTTTATATAATAATGGCTAGTACTCCATCCCCCACTTAGCGTGATATTTGCGCTATCAGATTGAACATTAGTAGTTCAATCTGCATTCATTCGGTATAATGCCGACACAAAAAGTTGTGGTAAAGGGCTGCACCCATTAGGAAGATTTGGGAAGCGGAAGCCACATATCGTAAAGCTTGCCAAAACCGCAGTCAGCCAGAGGACAGGGGATGGGGCATTCGCATTGTAACAGGATTTAGCGGCTCTTAAGTATCCCTTTCGATTCCCAGCAATGCCCTGCCATGGATGGCAGG
>OFFK01000383.1_pt1 | contig 38895 bp, 28 predicted proteins | sample 1521361 | NCBI WGS metagenome assembly OFFK01 (sample SAMEA3504096, study PRJEB24116) | mouse gut metagenome | biome: mouse gut; feature: mouse-associated habitat; material: faeces | place: Denmark | collected 2011 | reverse complement strand
CGCCCGGCGCTGGAACTGCGCCCGGGCGGCCTCCCTGTATCTTTTTTCCAGGGCTTCCAGCCGCCTGATTTCCGCGGCAGTGAGGTCTCTTTTCTCTGTGGGCATCTCTGAAATCCTGCTCTCCTTTCCGTTGTGAGCGAAGCGCCGCATGGCCCCATGCCGATGCGGGCATTTATGCCATCTGCTTATCCACGTCGATCACAGCGTAATAGTTGGGATTGTCCCTCTGGATCCGGGCGGTCAGCGTTTCCGTCAGCTCCCGGTCGGAGAGGTGGAAATCGTAGGGCACGGCCACGTCGAAGATCAGATTGGTGTGGGTGGGGCCTGTGACGATGCGGAAATCGTGCATGGACACAGCGTCGCCGATCTCCTTTATGTAGCCTGCCACCAGAGCCTTCAGGCGCATGGTCTGCTCGTCCCCCACACAGACAGGATCCATATGGATCACCGCATGGCAGTGCAGGGTGTCGCGCAGGTCATGCTCGATGGTGTCAATGGTGTCGTGGAGGGCCAGCAGCTCGCCGTCTGCCGGCACCTCCGCGTGGAGGGAAATCAGGATCCGGCCCGGCCCGTAGTTATGTACGATCAGGTCATGGATGCCCAGGATGTCGCTGTAGGACATGACGATGTCGTTGATCTGCCGGACGAATTCCTTCTCCGGGGCCTGTCCCAGCAGGGGGCTCACCGTGTCCCTGGCCGCGCCGTATCCTGCGTAGCAGATGAACAGCCCCACCAGCACGCCGCACCAGCCGTCGATGGCCAGCCCCGTGAAGTGTCCTGTGACCGTGGCGATGAGTACCACCGTGGTGGCCATGGTATCGCTCAGGGAGTCCGTGGCCGTGGCCAGCATGGCGGAGGAATCCAGCCGCTTTCCCAGCTTTCTGTTGTACAGGAACATATAGCACTTCACCAGGATGGAGCACAGCAGTATCCCCAGCGCTATGGGCGAGAAGGCCAGCTCCTCCGGGTGGAGGATCTTCGAGACGGAGGATTTGAGGAGCTCCACGCCCATGAGCAGGATGACGACGGAGACCAGCAGGCCGGACACATACTCGATGCGCCCATGGCCGAAGGGATGGCTGGGATCGGGCTTCTGGCCCGCCATCTTGAACCCGATCAGGGTGATGATGGAGGAGCCGGCATCCGACAGGTTGTTGAAGGCGTCGGCCGTGATGGCGATGGAATTGCTGACGGTTCCCGCCAGGAATTTCCCGGCGAAGAGGCACAGGTTCAGGAAAATCCCCACAGCCCCGCAGAGGATTCCGTAAGCCTGCCGGACCGCAGGGTCCTTCGCGTCGTTCTGTTCCTTGATGAAAAGTCTGGCTAACAGTGAAACCATGTTTTTTTCTCCTGTCCAGTGAAAATATTTCCTTCCAGTATACCGATTCTGTGGTGAAATTGCAAGATGCATCTTCCCCTCTTGAAAAAATTCGGTAAAATTCCAAAATACCGGAATCCGGTGCGGAAGGTATTGCGCGGAGAGCGTTTTCAGTGTATAATTTTGGTAAAGTGTGGAAATCATAGCGTTCCACAGAGATAAAAAACAGGAAGCATCCGCCTTTTAAAATTAGGAAAGAGGGCAGGCGGATACGGCAAGGAGAGCAGATATGAGCAAGAAACCGGTAGTTCTGATGATTCTGGACGGATACGGACTGAATGAAAAAAAAGAGGGCAACGCGGTGGCGATGGCGAAGACCCCGGTGATGGACAAGCTGATGGCGGAGTGCCCCTTCGTGCGGGGCAATGCCAGCGGCATGGCGGTGGGCCTTCCCGAGGGGCAGATGGGCAATTCCGAGGTGGGCCATCTGAACATGGGCGCAGGGCGCATCGTGTACCAGGAGCTGACCCGAATCACCAAGGAGATCCAGGACGGCACCTTTTTCGAGAACCCCGCCCTGCTGAAGGCAGTGGAGAACTGTAAGAAGAAGGGCAGCGCCCTCCATCTCATGGGCCTTTTGTCCGACGGCGGCGTCCACAGCCACAATACCCACCTCTACGGCCTGCTGGAGCTGGCGAAGAGGAACGGCCTGGAGAAGGTGTACGTGCACTGCTTCCTGGACGGCCGCGACACCCCGCCCGCCAGCGGCAAGGAGTACGCCCAGCAGCTGGCGGCCGAGATGGAGAAGATCGGCGTAGGCAAGATTGCGTCTGTAATGGGACGTTATTACGTCATGGACAGGGACAACAACTATGACCGCGTGAAGCTGGCCTATGACGCCATGACGAAGGGAGAGGGCCTGACGGCGGCCTGCGGCATCTGCGGGATACAGGAATCCTACGACAGAGGAGAGACGGACGAGTTCGTGAAGCCCACGCTGGCCATGGAGGACGGAAAGCCCGTGGCATTGGTGCAGGACGGCGACTCCATCATCTTCTTCAACTTCCGCCCCGACAGGGCCAGGGAGATTTCCAGGGCCTTCTGCGACGACGACTTCCAGGGCTTTGACAGAGGCCCCAGGAAGGATATCACCTATGTGTGCTTCTCCGATTACGACCCCACCATCCCCAACAAGGAGGTGGCTTTCCACAAGGTGTCCGTCACCAATACCTTCGGCGAGTGGCTGGCGGCCAACGGCATGAAGCAGGCCCGCATCGCGGAGACGGAGAAATACGCCCATGTGACATTCTTCTTCAACGGCGGCGTGGAGGAGCCCAATGAGGGCGAGGACAGGGTGCTGGTGAACTCCCCCAAGGAGGTGGCCACCTATGACCTGAAGCCCGAGATGAGCGCCTACGGCGTGTGCGACAAGCTCTGCGAGGCAATCCATTCCGGGAAATATGACGTGATCATCATCAATTTCGCCAATCCGGACATGGTGGGCCATACCGGTGTGCTGGAAGCGGCCGTCAAGGCTGTGGAGGCAGTGGACGAGTGCGTGGGCAGGGCAGTGGATGCCGTCAGGGAGGAAGACGGCGCCATGTTCATCTGCGCGGACCACGGCAATGCGGAGATGCTGGTGGACTACGAGACAGGGGAGCCCTTCACGGCCCACACCACCAATCAGGTACCCTTCATTTTGGTGAACTATGACGAGGCTTATACGCTGAGGGAGAACGGCTGTCTGGCGGATATCGTCCCCACCCTGATCCAGATCATGGGGAAGGAACAGCCCGCTGAGATGACCGGAAAATCCCTGCTGCAGAAGAAATAGACAGAGGCTGAAATAGAGAGGAAGAAAGCGGCTGTATTTTCAAGGCGCGCTGATTGGGACCATGAATTGTGCGAAAGCGGTTTATGGCCCCTTTCTTGTCAGAAAGTGCGGTCGGAGAGGAAGGGAAAGGATTATGAAGCGGAAACTGGCATTGTTGATGGCGTGTGTCTTAGTGTTTGGGACAGGCTTTTCCACTTATGCTACAGAGACAGGCACATCCGTACCGGCGGCGCAGGAGGAACAGACGCCCGCGGAAAACGGGAACCAGGACGGAGGGCAGACTGTGACGGATCCCTCGGATAGCGGAAATCAGACGGGGGGAGGGCAGACGGAAGGAAACGGCCTGCCGGAGGAAACAGGGACGCCGACGGAGACAGGGGCTCCAACGGAAGCCCCGACAGAAGCGCCGACGGAGACAGGAGCTCCAACGGAAGCCCCGACAGAGGCGCCGACGGAAACAGGAACGCCGACAGAGGCGCCAACGGAAGCGCCGACGGAGACGGAGGCTCCAACGGAAACAGAGGAGCCCGCTGACACGCCGCCGTCAGGCACTGCGGTGCCTGAGGAAACCACCGCGCCGGACAAGGAAGTCCAGGCGGAATCCGATGGAGGATGGAAATCCGTGCGGGAAGGCAGGATGGGACAGGTGGACGTGTCCATAGGCTCGGCCCTGATCCAGGGGAGCCCTGTGGACTTTGCCGTGAACCTGACAGATGCCCAGGGCGGCACCCAGGAGAGGTTCGTCAAGCTGGGCGGAGATAACGGCAACAGCCCGGAGGAGGTAAGCTGTTCCTTCAAGGGGCTGGCAGAGGGCGACTATACGCTGACCGTGACCGGCGAGGGCTTTGCGGCCTACACACAGAAAGTATCTGTGAAGGGCAGGGAATCTGTGAAGCTCATGACAGGCTTCCTGGCCGGGATGAACTATGCGGCCGGGGACGTCCATCCGGGCGTCCTGCTGATAGGCGATGTGAACAGGGACGGCGTTATCAATGAGGGCGACAGGGCCGCGCTGATGGAGGCCATCGAGAGCGGGGACGCCGCTGGCCTCGCGGCGGACCTGAACCGTGACGGAAAGATAGATTTAGCGGACCTGGAATATTTCACCAAGGGCTATAACGAGAACAGGGATATCCTGGCGAAGATTCAGAGCTCCGTGCCTACGGTGGCAGTGGGGCCTGACGGCACCGAGGCCGCGACAGTGGCGGCGAAGCCGATCAGCGGTGCGAACATGACGGTGGAGGGGGACCTGAATGCGCTTGTACAGGGCGACGGCTCCGTCACCCTAAAGACAGGCGACGGAGGGAAGATTACCAAAGACAACCCCGTGGGACTGAACATCGAACTCAATACGAATCTGCTGGGGGATAACGGAAAAGCAGACGGGATTGTAATCGATACCGGGGACACGCCCGTGTCCAGCGCCATGGTGGACATCACCTACCTGGACGAGAAAGGAAACGAGCAGCATACGGGAATCGTGGATGTATCGCAGCTTCGGCTCACGGCTGAGACAAATGTCACTGCAGAGCTGGACAAGAACGGGAACATCGTCGTGCGCCTGGGAGCCCAGATCGCGGTGAAGCGCGTGATGCTGACCATCACCGGCGTGCGCAGCAGCAACGACCTGGTGGAAATCTCCAAGGTGGATTTCGTCAACGGCATGGAGGACCGCATCCCCGAGCCGGAGATGGACATTCCCAAGAAAGTGAGCACCAATGCCGGAAGCAAGATGATCAGCGTGTCATGGGAGGCCTGTTCCAATGTCACGGGCTATGAGGTGGAGATCATGCCTGTGGGCTCCAATGCGCCGGAGACGGTGATGGTGCCGAAGAACGCTCTGGACATCGGCTCCTACGGGGGCAAAGAGCTGGTCAACTATCAGGAATACCAGGTGCGGGTGCAGTCGGTGAACGGCACATGGCGCAGCGGATACGGAGACCCCGTCACCGCGGTCCCCAAGCCCACCAAAAAGCCGGACAAGCCGGACAATGTATCCGCAGTGGGGAAATATCAGAGCATCGTGGTATCCTGGAAGTTGATGAAGGATACGGTCACCTACAACCTGCACTACAAAAAGAGCAGCGACGATGACAGCAAATATCAGAAGATAGAAGGCATTACCACCAACAGCTATACCATTACGGGGCTGGAGGATCTGACGGAGTACACGGTGTATGTCACGGGAGTGAATGAGTTCGGAGAGAGCGGACCGTCCCTGCTTGCGGCGGCTGCTACGACAGACCTCAATCCGGCAGTGATGCCTAAATATAAGATGATCAACCCGCTGGAGAACGGAAAGCCCAGCTCCCACATCATCAGCACTGCCCGTAACGGCGGCAGGATGGAGGGGAGCACCCTGGATACCGACACCACGGCGTGGGGGACTTTGGACCAGGATGCCACTTCCTACTATATCAAGACCACCTGGGACGACGGCGGCTATAATTACATGAACCTGAAGCATGGCCTTACCTATGAGTTCGACCAGGTCTACAAGCTGGACACCATAGCCTTCCATGATTCCACCTCCCAGGATACCGGGATTTTCTACGCCCAGGTCCGCTGGTGGGACGAGGCGGGGAATGCGGAGTACATAAATTATGGGCGCATCTCTCTGCAGAAAAGGAGAGATAAAGACAACAGGCTGTACTATGTGCTGAAGCTCCCGCAGCCTGTCAATGCCAAGAAGATTCAGTTCGGCCTGGCGCGCTATGCCGCCCAGGGCAATCAGATAACGGTATCGGAGGTCTATTTCTACCACTTCGACACGCTGCTGGAGGCGATCATGAACCTGTACCAGGACGACCTCCACACCGTGCTGCGGGAGGATGTGACCCAGGAGACCATAGACGCTCTGCGGGCGCAGGTCAATATCCCGGACGAGGTCAGCGGAGAGCTGCATCCGGACAAAGAGCTGCTGGAGAGGGAGCTGGAAACGGCGGAGGCAATCCTGCGCGATCAGAATCTGAAGGCATCGGTGCGGATCCACAGCAACATCACCACGAAGGAGATGGGCAGAGGCTTCGGCGGCCTGAATGCATGGCAGCCCCTGGGCGTGGCGGCTGCAGCCCAGGAGGAGATCGTGGTCTATGTGGGCCACAATACCAAGAAGACGGGAGAAGCTGCCAGCCTGCAGCTTGTGGCCACCCAGTACCATTCCGAGGCGGCCGCGGTGAGCACAGTGGCTGCGAACCTGAAGATAGGAGCCAACATCGTGCACGTGCCCAAGCTGGGCAGCACTACCGGAGTTGAGGGCGGCGGCGCGCTGTATGTGCAGTATACCGGCAACGGCGGAGAGAACGACCTCTATGCGGTCCGTGTCAGCGGCGGCGTACAGGTGCCGAAGCTTGACCTTTACAATCTGACGGACGAAGAGGAGCGCATGGCCAGGGCTACGGCCTATGTGAGTGAACTGGACGGATTCGTGGCACAGATGGAGACGCTGCATGGACAGCAGCATCAAAACTCGTCCAACAGCCAGGTGGCTTATGCGTATGACAGGGAGAACTGCATCCTGGGGGCTTCCGATATCCTGTTGGATACCATGATGCTCTCCCTGCCTGCGGAGCAGATCCTGGGCGGACTGGGCAGCGGCAGCGTCCAGGAGCGGGCCCAGAGGCTCTTAAAGTCAATGGAGGCCATGGAGGACATGATGTACCTGTTCTACCAGCACAAGGGCCTGAACGCGAACGCGGCGGATGTGATAGACCGTGTGCCCAGGACCCATCTGAACATTCGATATCAGAGGATGTTCTCCGGAGCCTTCATGTATGCCTCCGGCAACCATATCGGCATCGAGTGGGGCTCCGCAACGGGCATGGTGACAGCAGACCCTGTGTCGAGCGACAGCGAAGGAAGATATCAGTCCGGCAATTACTTCGGATGGGGCATTGCCCATGAAATCGGGCACTGCATCAACCAGGGGTCCTATGCGGTGGCGGAGATCACCAACAACTACTTCGCCGTGCTGGCCCAGGCAAAGGACAATAACGGAAGCGTGCGCTTCCAGTATCCGGAGGTCTATAAGAAGGTCACCTCCGGCACAAAGGGGCGTGCCACCAATGTATTCACCCAGCTGGGCATGTACTGGCAGCTCCACCTGGCATACGACAGAGGGTACAACTATAAGACATATGAGACCCACAGCGAGCAGCTTGCCAACCTGTTCTTCGCCAGAGTGGACAGATATTCCAGGAACGTGGCCAAAGCGCCCAGCCCGGGCGGCGTGGCGCTGAAGCTGGAGGGGGACAGCGACCAGATTCTGATGCGGCTGTCCTGCGCGGCGGCGGAACGGAATATACTGGAGTTCTTCCAGCGCTGGGGCATGACGCCCGACGAGGGCACCAGGGCCTATGCGGCTCAGTTCGAGAAGGAGACCAGGGCGATCTACTATGTCAGCGACGATGCCAGGGCCTACAGCCTCCAGGGCAAAGGCAGCAGCTTGGGAGCCACCGGCACAGTGGAAGCCGTGGGCGATGGGACGACTGCCAGCATCAATGCCAGCGCGGCCAACCAGGTGGACTTCACCCTCAGCTCCAAGGCCATACCCGCGGAGGATGTGCTGGGCTATGAAATCACCAGGTGTATGATCGAGGGCGGCAAGACCGTGAAGGAGCCCGTGGGCTTCGCAACGGAAAACACCTTCAGCGACACCGTGTACATCAACAACAGGGTGGTCTGGTACGAGGTGACGGTAATCGACAAGTACCTGAACCGCTCGGCGGTGAAGACGCTGGAGCCTATCAAGATAGAGCATGACGGGAGGCTGGAGAAATCCTTCTGGACTGTGAGCGCCAAGAACCTGACGGCGAAAGCGCCGGATGTACAGCCCGGCACCGACAACGATCCCTGCGAGCCTAGGCCGGAGGATGTGGCCATGCGGCTCATCGACGGCAAGGCGGATACCGTATACACGGCAGAAATCGGCGGAGCCGCGGAAATCGTCATCGAATTCAACAAGACGCTGACGGTGTCCGGATTCAAGCAGCAGGCAGCGGCAGGCACCACAGGCGGATATCGCATACAGGCGTTCGTGGACGGCATATGGCTGGAAGTGGGCAAAGGAAGCTTTGACGGTGATGACACTGTGCATTTCAAAAATGAAAAACAAGACTATGTGTGCACGTACCGCGCCACGGCTTTGAAGCTGATTCCTGACAGCACCAGCGGCCAGATTTCCATAGCGGAGCTGGAGGTGCTGGGCGTCACCAGCGACAATGTGGACTTCATCGAGACCGCGGGTACTACGGCAATCGGAAGGCTGACGGAGGATTATAAATATGGCAAGGAAGCAGAAGACGTGATTCCCGCCGGTTCCATCGTGTTCACTGGAAGCTTTAAGGGGAATCCGGCCTACAACGTAGTCCTGCTCTACGATCAGGACGGGAACAATGTGGGCAGCGTGGATGCAGACGGGAACGTAAATGCGGGAAGCATTATACTGGCCGATGTACCTGCGGAGGGGCTTATCCCGAATGTGCGGAAGGGCACCTGGATCTACTGGATTCCCGCCGGACAGGAGATAGATTTGAGCAAAATCACCAAAGTCAGGGCAGAGCTCTACCGGGTCAACGACGCTACTACGAATGCGGGCCAGCGGCTGGTCAGCGACTCTCTGTTCAAGGAGATGCCGAAAGAGCTGCCGGGCATCAGCTTCAGCGGCGGCAAGCCGGAGACCACAGCCAGATGAATGATAAGTCCGGCACCGGACGGATGGGAGTAGTTGTGAAAAGAGATTGGAAGAGATTGTGTTGTATGACGCTCCTGGCAGCCATGGCGCTGCCGGGGCGGGCATTCGCCGAGAGCGGGGACGGCTTTCGCATAGACAGCTCCGGGCAGGTGGTGCTGGATTCTGACCACGCGGCAAAGGAGGGGGTCTCCTCCCTGTGCTTCAGCCTGACAGTGGAGGCCGGGGCGGGGGATACAGTGACGTTTGAATTCTCCGGAAGCAATGCCGGTGTGATGGAATACCGATATAATAAAAACGATAATACGATGAATATCTATCTGGCCGGGACGAATCCCCTCTTCGCGGAGGGGACGCAGTCCCTGGACATCGGCCGGGTAGTGGTGCAGGGCGGAAACGGCGGCCAGGGGTCGGCCGTGGTCGGCGTGGAGGATGGCTCGTTGCAGTATGTCTACGGGTCGCAGACAAGGACTATGGAGGGCGTTTCCAATCCGGGCGATGTGCAGCTGGGGAATCCGGCACCTACAGTGACGCCTCCCGGGGAGACGCAGCCCCCGGATGCCACGCAGCCTCCGGATACCACGCAGACGCCGGATGCCACGCAGACGCCGCCCCCCACCTTTACCCAGAGGCCCGGAGGGACAGGCGGAGACAGTGGGAACAGCGGAAATAGTGGGAACAGCGGGAACAGCTGGCAGCCGCCGGCGGAGAGCACCCGGGCCCCTGTGGAAGACACTCAGACGGCGGGCGGCAGAAGGCCTGTAATCGGCGGGACAAAGCCAACGAACAGCCCGAAGCCGGAGAAGACATCCAGGCCATCTCCGTCTCCCAGCCCTTCTCCCACACCGGAGATAGAGAAAGTGGAGCTGGATCCCTCCGATGAGAGCGAGACGGCGGGAGAGGATCAGGAGGCGCTGGCACCCGTCATCGGGGCGCCGGATAAGGGAAGCTCCGGGGGCGGCTTCTGGGAAACCGTGAAGCCGGTTCTGATAGGCTTTGCAATCGCGGTATCCGTGGCAGGAGCAGGCGCTGCACTGGTGTGGTATCTGGTGAAGAAGCCGAAGCGGTAAGCAGGAAGAGGAGAGATACCTATGGTAAAAGTAACATTGGGCAATACAGGAATCACAGTGGAGAAGAACGCCTTCGGGGCCCTGCCCATCCAGCGGATCTCCACCCAGGAGGCAGTAAAGCTTTTACGAAAGGCCTATGACAGGGGCGTCACGTTCTTCGACACGGCCCGGTTCTACACGGACAGCGAGGAGAAGCTGGGGGAGGCCTTTGAGGGCATGCGGGAGAAGGTCTATATCGCCACCAAGACCGGGGCAACGGACGCGGAGGGCTTCTGGAAGGACATCCATACCTCCCTGAAGAATCTGCGCACCGACTATATCGACATCTACCAGTTCCACAATCCGGCCTTCTGCCCCAAGCCGGGGGACGGCAGCGGCCTCTATGAAGCCATGCTGGAGGCCAGGGAGAAAGGCATGGTGCGCCACATCGGCATCACCAACCATCGCCTCAGCGTGGCCCACGAGGCGGTGGAGAGCGGCCTATACGAGACATTGCAGTTCCCCTTCTGCTACCTGGCCACGGAGAAGGATGTGGAACTGGTGGAGAAATGCAGGGAGGCGGGCATGGGCTTCATCGCCATGAAGGCCCTGTCCGGCGGGCTGATCACCGATTCCGCGGCGGCCTACGCGTTCCTGGCGCAGTACGGCCATGTGCTGCCCATCTGGGGCGTGCAGCGGGAGAGCGAGCTGGACGAGTTCCTGTCCTATATCGAGAACCCGCCTGCCATGAATGAAGAGCTGGCGGCTGTCATCGCGAAGGACAGGGAGGAGCTGCTGGGCGACTTCTGCCGGGGCTGCGGATACTGCATGCCCTGTCCCGTGGGCATCGAAATCAACAACTGTGCCCGCATGAGCCTGCTGATCCGCCGTTCCCCCTCCGCGGCCCAGCTCACGCCACAGGCCCAGGAGAAGATGAAGAAAATCGAGAGCTGCCTCCACTGCGGCAGATGCAAGTCCAAATGCCCTTACGGCCTGGACACACCCGCGCTGCTGGAGAAGAATTATAAGGACTACCGGGAGATACTGGCAGGGAAGGCATATTGAGGCGCGCTGTCTGAGCGCACTGACATAAGACTCCTGATAATGGATAAAAATCAACACTTTTAGGACTGCTCTCCTAAAAGTGTTGATTTTTTTGGAAAATCGGCATATACTGGGTATACAAGCTGCGAGGAGGGATATTTATGCTGATTCAGAGAAGAGAGTATCTTAGCAAGCTGATTGCGTTTCGGGATAAGCAGTTGATAAAAATCGTGACAGGCATCCGCCGCTGTGGAAAGTCAACGCTTCTGGAAATATATCAGGACTATCTGCGGGAGAACGGAGTTTCAGAAACCCAGATCATATCCATCAATTTTGAGGATATGGACTATGAGGAGCTGACTGATTGCAGAAAGCTCCATGCATTCCTTAAATCCAGGCTAATAAAGGATAAGATGACTTATATCTTTCTGGATGAAGTGCATCATATCGATGATTTCCCGAAGGTGGTGGACAGCCTCTATATCAGGAAAAATGTGGATATCTATATCACGGGCTCCAATGCGTACATGCTGTCCGGTGAGATTGCGACATTGATTTCCGGAAGATATGTTCAGATTGAGATGCTTCCTCTGTCCTTTCGGGAGTATATGGAGAGTACGGGCAGCATGGAGGATCGGGGTGTCAAGTATGCGGAATATCTGCGGGAAAGTTCCTTTCCCTATGCGCTGGTGCTTAGGGGGCGGCCGGATGAAATCCGGGATTACCTGGAGGGCATCTACAATACCATCGTGGTAAAGGATATAGTGAACCGCAGGAAAATCACGGATGTAATGATGCTGAAGAGCGTATTGCGATTTGTATTCGACAATATCGGAAGCCCCCTGTCCTCCAAAAAGATAGCTGATACCATGACGTCGGCCGGAAGGAAAATCGATGGGAAGACGGTCGAGAAATATCTGGAAGCGCTGTCCGAGAGCTATGTCATTTATGAGGCAAAGCGGTATGATATCAAGGGCAAGCAGTATCTGAAGAGCCTGAACAAATATTATATCGTAGACATCGGAATGAGGTATATGCTGCTGGGATCGAGACAGGCTGATGCGGGGCATATTCTGGAAAATGTGATCTATCTGGAGCTTCTGAGACGGGGGTACGATGTCTATGTGGGAAAGGTGGACGCGTTCGAAGTGGACTTTGTGGCTGTGGACGCAAGGGGAACCGCCTATTTTCAGGCAGCGCTTTCCGTGCGAGATGAAAAGACGCTGGAGAGAGAGCTGAGGCCCCTGATGTCCATCCGCGACCATTATCCCAAGATGATATTGACTATGGACGATGATCCGGAGGCCCAATATGACGGCATCCGCCGCGTCAATGCCAGGGACTGGCTTTTGGGGCTTACGGATTGAAAACGGAATAATTTCTCCCATGTGGGATATGCTAATGGCAGCCTAGCGGCAGCGAAAATACGCAGATTCCATATGTCAAGGAGGAATTATTATGACCACATATCTTGAAATCAAATCAATCCATGCCCGTGAAATCCTGGACTCCCGGGGCAATCCCACCGTGGAGGCGGATGTCTTCGTCCGAAGCAGCTCTGACGGGCAGTACCATATCGGCACCGCCGCGGTGCCCTCCGGGGCCAGCACAGGACGCTTCGAGGCGGTAGAGCTGCGGGACGGCGAACCCAGGTATTTCGGTCTGGGCGTGCAGCATGCCGTGAAGAACGTGAATGAGAAGATCGCTCCTGTGCTGGTGGGGAAGAACGCCATGGACCAGATTGCCATAGACAGGCAGCTGATAGAGCTGGACGGCACGGACAACAAGGGGAACCTGGGGGCAAACGCCATGCTTTCCGTCTCCCTGGCCTGCGCCAGAGCATCGGCCAAGGCCCTGTCCATGCCACTGTACCGCTATGTGGGCGGCGCGGGGGCCCATCTGATGCCGGTGCCTATGATGAACATCTTAAACGGCGGAAAGCATGCCGCCAACACGGTGGACTTCCAGGAATTCATGATCATGCCCATCTGCGCGGACAGCTTCTCCGATGCCCTGCGGATCTGTGCGGAGGTCTACCACAACTTAAAGAAGCTCCTGCAGGAGAAGGGCCTTTCCACAGGCGTGGGGGACGAGGGCGGTTTCGCGCCTGACCTGCCGGACGCGGAGAGCGTGCTGACCTTTCTGGTGGACGCCATCCGGGCCTCCGGCTACAAGCCCGGCGAGGATGTGTGGATCGCCATGGATGCGGCTTCCAGTGAACTGTATAACGAAAAAACGGACATGTACCACTTCCCCGGGGAGAGCAGCCTGAAAGGCGAGGAGGTCATCCGCAGCACGGACGAGATGATCTCCTATTTCGAGAAGCTTACCCAGGATTTCCCCATCATATCCATCGAGGACGCCCTGGCGGAGGACGACTGGGACGGCTGGCAGAAGCTGACGGAAAGGCTGGCCGGGAAGGTGCAGCTGGTGGGGGACGACCTATTCGTCACCAACAAGAAGCGCCTGGCCGCGGGCATTAAGCTGGGGACGGCGAACTCCATTCTGGTGAAGGTGAACCAGATAGGCACCCTCACGGAGGCCTTCGAGGCCGTGGAGCTGGCCCACAAGAACAATTACACCGCCGTCATGTCCCACCGCTCCGGCGAGACCGAGGACACCACCATCGCGGATCTGGCGGTGGCCTGGAACACGGGACAGATCAAGACCGGCGCGCCCTGCCGCAGCGACAGGGTGGCGAAGTACAACCGGCTGCTGCGGATAGAGGAGGAGCTGAAAGGGGCTGCGGAGTATCCGGGGCTTACGGCGTTTCATGTGCAGTGATGGATTTTTTATGGGGGATTCCCGGCATTTGTCAGGAATCCCCCGCAGAAAATGATGATTATGTGCGGCCGTAGCCGATTTAAAGGCGGGGCTTATAGTGGAGTACCTAAGTTCATCGTGGAGATTCTGAGCCCATCTACTGCGAAGAAGAACCAAGGCTACATGCTCAGCTTCAACTTCAACAAAAAGAAAGAGCCGGGCCTAAAGGAGGTTCGGCTGGGCGGGAAGACGCTCATCGAGGCAGTGGTCTGACCACAACCCCGCCCCAGATTCTCCCTACATAAACAACAGACAACAAACCCCAGCCAACGCCAGCACCATAGCCAGCACCGGCAGAAAGAGGGAGACAAATGCGGCCAGCAGCATGGCCGGCACGTCTCCTTTTTCCAGGGGCTCCTGCCGAAGCTGTTCTTCCTTTTCAGGATTGATTTCTCTGGGAATCTTCTTCCACGCTTTTCTCATAGCTTTGCGCCTTCTTTTCTGCCATGCTGGGTGCATATGCCCTGAAATGCCCAGCGGCTGTGCAGAGACAGAATTCGCCCCGCCGCTGCACAGCCCACCCTGAATCAACGGTTTCCCATAGCAACATTCACATCAAACAGATAACCCCCCGCTTTGTCCACCTTCCTCTCCTCCGCGAAATGGCAGGCCACGAAATGCCCGGGCTTCACCTCTTTCAGCCCAGGCGGGACCACCTTGCACTTGTCGCAGGCCATGAAGCAGCGGGTGTGGAACTTGCATCCAGAGGGCGGCTTGATGGGGCTGGGGATGTTCCCCTCCAGGAGGATGCGCTCCTTCGTCAGGCTCTCCGGATCTGTGGTGGGGATGGAGGAGAGCAGCGCGATGGTATAGGGATGGCGGGGGTCGCTGAAGAGCTCGTCCGTCTCCGCCACCTCCACCATGTTCCCCAGGTACATGACGCCGATGCGGTCAGAGATATACCGCACTACCGACAGGTTGTGGGAGATGAACAGGTAGGTCAGCCCCTCTTTCTCCTTCAGCTCCTGGAGCAGGTTGATGATCTGGGACTGGATGGACACGTCCAGGGCGGACACGCACTCGTCGCAGACCACGAATTTCGGCTTCACGGCCAGAGCCCTGGCGATGCAGATCCTCTGCCTCTGCCCCCCGGAGAACTGGTGGGGATACCGGTTGTACATATAGTTCTGCAGGCCGCAGGAATTCATCACCTTGAACACATGCTCCTGCATTTTTCTGGAACCGGCCTTGAAAAAGCCATGGGTCACCAGCCCTTCTTCAATGATGCGCCCCACGGTCATACGGGGGTTCAGGGAAGAGTAGGGATCCTGGAAGATGATCTGCAGGTCCTTCCGCAGATGCCGCATCTCCTTGTATTTCAGGCGCTTTAAATCCACGCCATGGTCCAGCATGGCCTCATACCTGGCGAATTCCGCATCGCCCGCATAGAGGGCCTTCAGCTGTCCGATCTTCTCGTCGATTTCGGCTGCGGCGGCCAGGAGGTCTTTCTGCCTGGCGGCCAGGTGGTTTTGCTTCCGGGTGAGCTTCTCTATCTTTGCCTGGAGCCTCTTCCCTTTTTCCGGGGATTTCTCCGGCGGGATTTCCTCCAGCAGACCCTCTCCGGCCTGGATTTCCACGGCGATATCCTCCGCCCGGTGGGCCAGGGCAGCGGCCCGGAAGGTGAGCTTATATTTTTCGGACAGGAGAGCAGCGCCCCGGCGGGTCTCCCTTGCCATGAAGCCGCCCAGAATCTTGGCCGTGCAGTCCAGGGCCGTCCTGGCGTCGCACAGGGCCAGGTTCCTGTCCTGGAGATCGTAAAAGGACGCGGAATCTCCCAGTGCCTCGCACTTTTTCGAAAGCTCCTCCCCACGGGCCGCAGCCCTGCGGTACTTCTCGATATATTTCTCCGCGTTGGAAAGGGTGTCCAGCACATAGTCAGGCGCCACCTCCTCCAGAGTCCGCCCGTAATACATGGTGCTTCCCGCGGTCTGCTCATAGAGCTGGAGCAGCACCCGGCCCAGAGTGGACTTGCCGCAGCCGGATTCCCCCACCAGGCCGAAAGTCTCCCCCTGGTAGATGTCCACTGAGATGTCCTCATTGGCCCGGACGTACATCTGCCTGGCGAAGAGGGAGGGCTTCGCCACCGGGAAATACTTCTTCAGGTTCGTGATTGACAGAAGCCTGGTCTTCTGCCGGGACTGCGTCTCGGGCCAGGCGCTGCCCTCAGCCCGGCCGCTGCCGTCAGCCCGGCCGCATGCGGATTGCCTGGTATCGGTATGCTGCACCCTGTCAGTGGTCTTCACGCTGGCCGTGGACTGTGTTTTTTCCATGTTTCTCGCTCCTCCTTTCCATTTTGTCCGGGTAGAAGCAGCGTATGAGCTGCCCCTCTGCCACCTGTAGCAATTCAGGCTCCTCCCGGATACATTTCCCGGTACAATACCTGCACCGCGGCGCGAACTTGCACCCCTGTGGGAGATCCAGCGGATGGGGCACCACGCCGGGGATGGGATCCAGCTTGGCCCGCTCGTCATTCAGCCGGGGGATGGAGTACATCAGCCCCTCCGTGTAGGGATGGCTCTTCTCGCAGTCCGTGAAGATCAGCCTGGCGGGCGCCTGCTCCACCACCTGGCCGCAGTACATAACTACGACATCGTCTGCCATTTCGTTGATGACGCCCAGGTCATGGGTGATGAACATGATGGCGGTTCCGTTCTCTTTCTGCAGATCGTTCATCAGCCGCAGGATCTGCGCCTGGATGGTCACGTCCAGGGCGGTGGTGGGCTCGTCGGCAATCAGGATGTCCGGCTTGCAGGCCAGGGCCATGGCGATCATCACCCGCTGGCGCATGCCGCCGGAGAGCTGGTGGGGATACTGGCGGGCCACCGCCTCGGGATTGGGGATCTGCACCGCCCGCAGCATCTCGATGCATTTCTGTGCCGCCTCCTTTTTCCCCATGTTCTGATGGATCATAAACGGCTCCGATAGCTGCCGCCTGATGGAAAATACCGGGTTCAGCGAAGTCATGGGCTCCTGGAAGATCACGGAGATCCGGTTCCCCCGGATATGGTACATCTCCTGGGTGGACACCTTGGCCAGGTCCTGCCCGGCAAAGGTGACGGTCCCTCCCGCAATATATCCGTTTGCATCCAACAGCCGCAGCACGCTCATAGCCGTAACGCTCTTCCCGGAACCGGACTCGCCCACGATGCCCAGGGTCCGCCCCGGATAGATAGAATAGGAAACGTCGTTCACGGCTTTCACCGTGCCGTTCCTGGTCTTAAAAAAGGTACGGAGGTTCTTCACCTCCAACAAAGCTTCTGCCATGAATTCCATACCTCCTTGCCCGCCTGGCGGACATCATGTTTTTTCTACGGACTTCGGATCCAGCACGTCCCGCAGCGTATCCCCGATGATGTTGATGCAGATTACCACAACGGAGAGGAACAGCGCCGGGAACACCCATCTCCACCAGAAGGACTGGATCACCAGAGCACTCCGGGAGCCGTCCAGCATGTTCCCCCAGGTAGGGCGGGGGAGCTGTACGCCGAAGCCCAGGTAGGAGAGGGAGGACTCGGTCAGCATGCAGCTGGCGAAATCCAGCGTAACAGTTACCAGAATGACGGATACGATATTAGGCAGGATATGCCGGAAGGCGATTCGGCCCTCTTTCACGCCCATGGAACGGGCAGCGGTGACGAATTCTTTCTCCCGCTCCGCCAGGATCTGGCCTCTCACCAGCCTGGCCAGCCCGGTCCAGGACAGCACTCCCAATATCAGCATGATGATCACGATGCGGGTGTCCTCATGGATGTCAGATGCCTGGAAGATAGCCGACAGGCACAGGGCAAAAGGCAGGAAAGGGATTGCCCCCACAATCTCTGTCAGCCGCATCAGCAGCATGTCCACGGCTCCCCCGAAATACCCGGAGATGCAGCCGATCAGGATACCGATGATGGTGGAAACGATGACAGCCACGGCCCCTACGGTCATGGTCATCTTGCCGCCGTTCATGATCCGGTTGAACACGTCCCGGCCCATGTCGTCAGTGCCCATAATGTAGCCCTTCAAGCCCCAGCAGTCTACGAACTTTCCGTCCTTGTAGGCATAGTTCTGGAAACCGCTGGCATACACCCTGTCCACGGCGTCTTCCTTGGTCAGCGCCTCCGGAATCTCGCACTGATTGCGATAGTTCTGTCCCCAGGCGTAGACCCTGCCCTGATCCGTGGTCAGCACGAAATGCCTGGTGCCGCCGGAGACCGTGAGGGCATTCTCCCCCTCCGGGAGCTGCGGCTGCGGCTCCTTCATGCCGCTGACCACGATTTCTCCGTCGTCCAGCACCAGCGCCAGGGCGTTGCCGGAGGCCGCGATGTCCACCACCTTCCGGTCCCCGATGTACTCGAACAGGTCCGTGCTGACACTGCGCCCGTTTTCGTCCGGTACGCTGATGATATTGTACTTGGTGCTCTTGCCGCAGACGAAATCGCCGTTCTCGTCGATGCCGTAGATGCCGTCATTGGTAAAGGTGAGCTTCACGAGGGGGCTCTCCTTCTTGCCGTGCTTGATCACGGAGGAGAGGTTGGTGGCGCTCAATCCGTCATTGCCCCAGGCGTAGATGGTGCCGTCCTCCATGAGGATGGCCGTCACCTGGTTGCCGCAGATCAGCTGGCGCACCTGGGAGGCATCTATCGTCCCGCCGTCCATGAGCTCCTCGGGCTGCTTGCGGGCCGCCGCGATCATGGAGCCATCATGCCCGTACTGGCCGTTGTCGTATTCGCCCCAGGCGATGACACGCCCGTCGTCTGTGATGGCAACGCAGTGGTCGGACCCTGCGGCCACATGGACGACCTTGCTGTTCTTCACCTCATCCGGGATGTTCATCACGTCCCGGGCCGGATCCCCAGAGATATTCACATACTGTCCCCACATGGAGACCTTGCCATCCGTGTCCACGCCGATGGTGAAGGTGCCCTTGGAGGAGATGTCCACCACGCCGTCTTTCATGCTATCGGGCAGCTTCATCAGGCTTTGGGTGGGAGCCATATTGGTGTGCAGCATCTCGCTGCCGGTCTCTGTCAGGTCCACCGGCGCAATGGCGGAGCCGATGAAGACGAAGAGGAACATTCCCGCCAAGATGATTACCGCCCCCGTGGCCAGGGGATTGCGGAAGAAACGTTTCACTGCCAGCTTGCCGGGGCTGTCGAACCGCTCGTCGGCCAAGGTCAGTTCCTTGGAGCCGCCAAAGAACATTCTGCGCAGCCAGCGCAAGGGGGCAGGCCCTTTCCGGGAGGAAGCTTTCTTTTCGCTCATTTTTTAAGTCCTCCTTTACTTATTCACACGGACCCTGGGGTCTGCCAGGCCGTAAGCGATGTCCACGATCAGGTTGCCCAAGAGCCCCAGAATCACGTAGAACATCTGCAGCAGCAGCACCACCTCGAAGTCCTTGCTGTTCAGGCTGAGTATATAGATCCGGCCCACGCCGTTGAGGCCGAAGATATTCTCGATGACAATGGAGCCGGAAAAAATGCCGATGAACCATCCGATCACCAGCGTGATGATGGGAATCAGGGCATTCCGGAACGCGTGGCTGTAGATGACCGTCTTCTCCACCAGGCCCTTTGCCCGGGCGGTGCGGATACAGTCCAGGGACAGCGCCTCGGACATGGAAGCCCTCACATAGCGGGTCATACCCCCCAGGGAGGAGAAGGTCATGACGATTAGCGGCAGCGCCATATAGTAGAGCCTGTCCTTCAGCTCGGCCAGGCCGGTATAGCTGGAGCCGGGTGTCTTCATGCCGGAGACAGGGAACCACTTCAGCAGGATGGCGAAGATCCAGATGAACACGATGGAGATAATGAAGCCAGGGATGCTATAGCCGATGATAGTCCCTATCTGGACGGCGGTATCCCGCTTGCTGCCTCTGTGGACAGCACAGAATATGCCTAAGGGAATGGTGATCCCAAGGCCTAAGAAGGTTGCGAAGATATTGATGAACACTGTGTTCTTCAGCGGATCCGCCAGCACTTCCCTGGCGCTGCGGTCGAATGAATAGCTGTATCCCAGGTTCCCCTGGAGGATCCCGTTGTATTTTCCGTTGATAGGCGCCAGGCCGATCCATCCCAGATACCGCACTACGACGTTCTGATCCGTCCCCAGCTCCCGGCGCAGCTCCTCCACCTTTGCCTGGTAGAGCTCGGCCGCGTTTTCCGTGGTCTTCAGTCCCTTTCTGTAGGGCTCCGCCTCCGCCACGGCCCGGTCATAGGGAATGAGAGAGTAGACGAAGAACATGAGGAAGGAGAGGATCAGCAGGACTATGGCCATGTAGCCCAATCTTTTCAGTATATATTTGCCCATATCATACCCCATTTCTGATTTTTTGCACGGGCCTGTGCATTTGAGAATGGGGCAGTCGCTTTGACGGCTGCCCCATGTCCTTGCTGTAACCGATTGAATTCAGATCCGCAGCCTTAGAAGCCCTTTACGTTCGCGTACAGCAGCGCCGCGGCCGGACCGCGGAAGGGGCTGGTCTGGAAGTTCTCGATCTTTGCATTGTATACGTCATAGTAGAAGTTGGAATACAGCGGGATGTCGGGCATCAGCTCGTTCCATCTCTCTACATAGCCCATGTACCACTGGTTGAACTCGTCCTCTGTGGCGGCATTGTACACCATAGCCATGGACAGATAGTCCATGCCGAGCTTGTCGCCGCTTGCCGCTACGGCCTCCTCATAGGAGAGCTTATCGGCCTTCAGGTCATAAGGGAAGTCGATGTCGTAGGGATCGTAGAGCTTGTTGGAGGAATTGGTGAACCATGCGGGGTCGTGGGACCACTGGTATGAGGTGTCCAGGTTGGTCAGCGCGGAGAATCCGGTAGCCAGGTTGTACATCCCATAGGTAGGGGTTCCGTTGTAACCGTAGGTGGGCTCGCGGTAGATCTCGCCCAGCAGCTTGTCGAAATCGCCTGTGGTAGCGCGCACCACCATGCCCGCAGCGGCCAGGTCGGAGCTGTTGGCCAGAGTGGTGGAGATCAGGTCGGTGACTTCATTGGGGGAAGAACCGAACCAGTTGATGGCCAGAGGCATATAGTACTCGCCGTTGACTTCCACGGTCTGATAGGTGACGCCGTCCGTATTGGAAACGGAGGCGTAGGTCTTGTTGATGCCGTCTAAGACATTCGCCTCGTCGGCGGTGAGCTTCTTGTAGCGGACCGCGTCAACGCCCTCTGCGCCCTCTTCGTAGGCTTCGCCCTTGGAGTTGTAGATCCAGCCGCCGTCCTCCAGGACTTTCTTGGCAGTCTCGGGAGAGAAGGAGTAGTCGATGAGCTCGATTTCATCCTGTACGGCCCTCCAGGGGGCCAGGTCGGGGCTGTAAGGGCCGTCTACTACAACTCCGTAGCCGCCTGTGAAGGTCTGGCAGAACTCCGTGCGGTTCAGCAGGTACGTGACCGCCTGGCGGACCTCCTGGAACATGGTGGGGCCGAAGTCGCAGTCGAACTGAATTTTGCCGTAGCCGGCTCTCTGATAGTGGACCTCGGTGAAATTCTCGCCGTCCACCACTGCCAGGGCCGCCGTGGTATCCTTGCCGCCGGTTACGCCGCCCAGGATATCGGTACCGCCTGTGGTGAGCATCTCCAGCTGGGTCTCCTGGGTCAGCTTCACATACACGATGGTCTCGATGGAGGGAACCTGTCCCTCATAATTGCCCTTGAACGCGGGATTGATGGTCATGGTAGCCTGCTTGGTGGAGGCGTCCCAGTCGGAGACCACATAAGCGCCGGAGAAGGGATACTTCGTCAGGTCATAGCGGTTCGCCTCGATCTCCGCAGCCTTCACATAGCTGTCTCCGTTCTTCTCATAGAAGCTCTCGCTTAAGTACACGCCGTTGCCATCGTCTAAAATATCCACGCCCTCGCCCAGCACCAGTCCCAGGGGAGCGGGATCCACCGCGGCATAGGTATAGGCAAAGTAGTACGGATAGTAATCGGATGACACGGTAAAGGAGAAGCTGTAATCGCCCAGCAGGCGGATGCCTGTGAACTCCTTGGAGGTGCCTTCCGCTTCCTCGCCGGTGTAGTCATGGAACTCCTGATAGCCGACGAATGCCATGCCGCTGGTGCCGGGCCGTCCGGCCTCCATGCTCACGGGGGATGCAAAGGAGAGGGTGGTGGCAAGGTAGTTCTTGGCCGTGATAGGGGTGCCGTCGCTGAAGGTCAGGCCCTCGTTGATCTCCACGGTATAAGTGGCGGTGCCGTCCTCATTCTCCGTCTCCGTATGGCTCTTTACGGCAGTGTCGTTCCAGACCAGGTTCCCGTCCTCGGCGACCTCCTGGGTGCCGTAGCCGATGGTCAGACGCCCGATGTCCTGGTCGGAGGCGCCTACGGAGCTGGTGCCCCAGCCGGGGAAGCGGAAATCCCCTGTCAGGTCGGTGGTGTTGCCCATGATGACCTTGTTCTCAAAGGTGCCGTCCGCCACAACGGAACCGCCCTCAGTGCTTTCCTCGGCATCTGCCTCGGAGCTTTCGCTGGGCTCCTCAGAGCTTTCCTCTGGAGTTCCCTCCTCAGAAGTCGGCTGGCTGGATGCCCCGCTGCCGTCAGCCGGGGGGGTATCTCCATTGCCGCAGGCGGCCAGGCCAAAGGCCATGGCGGAAGCCAGCAGAAGTGCAAGTAACTTCTTTCTTTTCACAATTTTTTCCTCCTATCTGTTTTTCCGGTATCTGCCTGTGTCTCTTGGATACTTGTATACAGAAAAACACAACAGGATACCAGTATCATTCAGTATAAATTACACTCACATCCCTCAAAATGCCCGTCGCCTGGGTGAAGTCACCGCATCCGGTGGTTTCCCGTCCCAGAATTCACACTTTTTTCCTCCGGCCGAATCTGGACTTTTCCTGGTTCACTTGCTATAATCCGCTTGCAAATGGTAAGAATATTTTACAAATTTGCGCTACAAATGAGGAAAGAGGTGTTGAGAGTATGGCATCATTGAAGAGAATCGTCCACAAAAGCGGCAGAGTGGTCTATCGCATCGTAATCTGTCTGGGATATGACGCACAGGGGAATAAGCTGGTGAAGAACCTGACCTATTCCGTGAACCAGTCCGCCACAAAGCGGCAGCAGGAAAAGGAAGCCCTGAAATATGCCATGGATATGGAGGACAGGATCAAGTATGGGTACGGCTGTGACGGCGCGAAGCTGAACTTTGAGGAATTCGCCGGAAAATGGCTTGCGGAAATGAAAGAGGAGCTGGCCTGCGGAACCTACATCGGATACGAGCAGTTGCTGCGCAGCAGAATTCTTCCTTTTTTCAGGACATATAGGCTGGCCCAAGTGAGGACGGCGGACATCGAAGCCTTTTATGGCACATTGGCCGACACCTACTGCCCGGGGACGATCAAGCGCTATGCCAATGTGCTGAGCGGCATCTTTTCAGCGGCCCTCCGCCAGAACCTGATTGCGGGAAATCCCTGTAGAGAAGCCAGGAAGCCCAGGAAGAAGCAAAAGGAACAGGAGGAGCAGCTCCGTTATTTTACGCCCAGGCAGTCGCTGATGTTCCTGAAATCCCTGAGCATCCCTTATCCCGTACCCACCCAGTTTCGGGTATTCTTCACCCTGTCCATCTTCTGCGGCTTCCGAAAAGGAGAGACCCTCGCTCTGTGCTGGGAGGACATCGACCTCGACAGGCTGGAGATTTCCATCACCAAGGCAATCGGGCGGACGGAAAGCGGCTTTGGACTCAAGCAGCCGAAAAACCGCACATCCCTGCGCAGGGTGCCTTTTCCAGAGAGCATACTGCCGCTCCTTGCGCAGTACCGGGAGGAATACGATGCTCACAGGCTTGCGCTAGGCGATGGCTGGCAGGGAAATGGCAATCTGTTCACCCGCTCTGACGGCAGCCTCATGGGACACACTACGGCTTATCAATATTTCGTCAGACATCTGACGCGGTACAATAGATGGGTCAGGGAGCAGGACGAGGCGGCAGCGGCACAGGGGCTGGAGGAGCTGCCCGCCATACCGCTCCACGGGCTGCGGCATTCCTGTGCCACCCTTTTGAATTACTTAGACATGAACATCGTGGATATCTCAAAATATCTGGGCCATGCAAGCTGCTCCACCACCATGAACATTTATGCCCATAGCTTCGAGGAGCAGAAGAGGGTGGCCAGCCGGAAACTGGATGAATTCCTACAGTCGAATAGATGAAGATTGGATGAACTGTTCGATGCTTTCCGCTTTTGCCGCGGCTTTCAGCCATTGATTCAAGGTATCCATATTTTTTTCGGACCGGATTTTCTTTGATAGTTCAGAGGGAACATCGCCCAAACCATTTAGCAAAAGCAGGATACTTTGGGCTGTTCCCTCAATCCGCCCCTCAGCCTGTCCCTCAATCCGTCCCTCAGCCCTGCCCTCATTTCGCACATACTCATCTTCAGCCCACCGATCCCGTCGGGCTTTTAAGCGCTCCTCATAAAGAAACCGGAGCGTCCTGGCGAGGCTCATGGTCCTCAGCTCCTCTATGGCTTCCCGGATGCCAGCATTTTTTATCTTAATCATCTCTAAATCCTCCTCTGCCGTTGCATTGAATAGCCGAATCCAGTCATCCAGCCCGTCGGTTTCCCCCAGCGGCTTGCGCAATTCGACAATATGCAGCTCAAATAAATCCGTCAGTTCCTTTCCGCCTTTGGTACGCAGCCTATACTCGGTATGGTATTCTTCCCCTTGCGTCAGATTAAAATCCAATAGACTGATACTGATACATTTGCGCAACCTGTCATAATTCTGCCCGGCGAACAGATCCTCCGTGTACAGCCTGGCCAGGTAGAACAGCTTCCGCTTGACCCAGTTCTCCTGCCGCCGTACCTGCAGCTCTATATTGACCTTTGCGCCACCCACCATCTCCAGCGCCATGTCCAGGATTCCCTCTTTCTGCCTGCGGAAGCGCCGCCGCAGAAAGGGATTCATGATCCTGACCGACTTCATCTCCTCCAGGGGAATGTCCAGCACATCGCTGAGAAACTGCTTCCGGACATTCTCATGGGCGAACAGCTCCTTAAAAACATAATCCGTTTTCAAAGAAATAAGCATCCAATCTCCTCCTTATGAAATATCCGCAGGAGACCCTCGCCTTGTTTCCACCAGCCAGAAAACCCCTGCTCTGCAAATAAATGTGAGTAAAAGCATAGATTTTCTGATGTTAGAGTACCTGATTGAAACGATCAGCCATGAATTTAGAAAGTATTATGCTTTGTTTCTATTCTACCATATCCCATAGTTTTGTCAATCCTAGGCGTTATGTCTATTTTCTTGTACAATTCATTTCGGATTTTAGTGGTATTTTAAGCAAATATGCGGAAAGGAAGCATTTCCCTTGCATGATTGCCATGCCAGAAAGTCTGAAATAACCTGACTTTTCAACATGTTTCATAAGTATTTTCGATAAAAGTCAACTTTTCCGCACTACAGTATAGAAGAAAAATCTTGACAATTACATAAGTGTAATTTATACTGAATTATGTTGATTGCATACAATGATACACTATTATGCCCAGATGCCGTTTTTACAGGCCTAGACGATTCGGGAGAATAAAGTGTAGAGGTGCGTGTGACAATTTAGAATGAAAGAGGAGGAAAAAACATGAAAAAAGTAAACAAAGCGCTCGCCCTTGTTCTGGCGGCGGCCATGATGACCGTCACGGCCTGCGGCAACGGCGAGAGCGGCGGATCTTCCGATGCGGCATCGACGCCCTCGGGCAGCGAGAGCGAAAGCTCTTCCGAAGTATCCGCATCCGAGTCGGAGCCGTCCGACAGTGGGGCCACGGAGATCGTGGTGGACAACACTCCGGCGGCCGAAGTGAACACCCTTGAGAATTTCGACGCTGCGAATTATGGGCCTGAGTCCGACGAGGTCTATGACCTGATCCTGGGCGATTTCTATGCGCTCTATCAGGAGGCGCTGGCAGAGGTGGATCCCAGCGCCCGTATGGGTAAGATGGCCGTGGCAGAGGCTAAGTTCCTCGAGGCCGGACTGGGCGTGCCCATGCAGAACAATACAGGCGGTTCCGGCATCTCCAAGGTCATCCCCCGTTCCGTTCCGACGGTTACATGGGGCTTTGACCAGACCTACCGCGGCTACAAGAACCTTCTTGTGGTGAACGAGAGGCCCCTGACGCCGGATGAGCGCGCCGAGGCCACCTCGCTGTGGAGCTCCAAAGTCGGCACCGGCGAAGCCTGGCAGGCTCTGGTTGACTGGGCAGCGGAGAAGGAGCTGACCCTCAACGATAACATTACGCTTACTTACAGCACCACACCCCAGACCTGGGACACGCTGGGCACGGCTCAGGCTGCCAGCGGTGAAGTGATTTCCCCTACCTGGGACGGTCTCCTGACCTATGACAACGAGAACATACAGCAGCCCGGCCTTGCCGAGAGCTATGAGGTGTCCGAGGACGGCCTCACCTATACCTTCCACATCCGCAAGGGCGTGAAGTGGGTCACCAGCCAGGGCACTGAGGTGGGCGAGGTCAAGGCCGACGACTGGGTGGCCGGTCTGCAGCATGCCTGCGACACCAAGGCCGGTCTGGCGGATTTGATTTACGGCACAGTGAAGAACCTGCAGCAGTACGGCACCGGCGAAATCAGCGATTTCAGCCAGGTGGGCGTCAAGGCGCTGGATGATTACACCCTTGAGTACACGCTGGAGACCAATGCTCCCTGGTTCCTCACCCTCACCGGCTACAGCGCGCTTGCTCCCCTGAGCCGCGACTACTATACCTCTCAGGGCGGTAAGTTCGGCGCAGAGTTCGACAGCGCCGATTCGGGCTATCTGTACGGCACCGACCCGGAGCATATCGCGTACTGCGGCCCTTACCTGATCAGCAACTATACCTACCAGAATACCATCAGCTATGCGGCTAACCCGGCTTACTGGGATGCCGAGAATGTCCATAACAAGACGATTACCAGGCGTTACGCCGATGGCACGGATCCTCTGTTCGGTTGGAATAATTTCCTGGACGGCACGTTCTACAGCGTGACAGTGTCCTCTGCGGTGCGCCCCCTGGCGGAGCAGCAGGCTTCAGAGATTGACCCGGAAAAGAACTATGTGGAAGCTTACTCTTATTCCAGCCATGAGAGCACGACGGCTATCATGAACTGGACCAATGTGAACCGCTATGCGCACTCCAACCTTTACAACGATGCTTCTGCCATGGTTTCCAAGAAGACCGTGACGGATGCCCAGCGCACGAAGGCCGCTATGAGGAACCAGAATTTCCGCATGGCGCTGGCCCTTTCCTATGACCGTTTCGCTTACATGAGCGTCATTTACGGTGAGGAAAATGCCTATGGCCAGATGACCAACTCCTACGTGCCCGGAAACTTCGTCACCGCCACCAAGGAGTTTACGGTGGATATCGCAGGCACCGCCACCACATTCCCGGCCGGTACTCAGTACGGCGAAGTCCTTCAGGCGGCGATTACCGCCGACGGCTATCCGATGAAGGTCTGGGATCCCGCGGGAGCCGACGGAGCCGGTTCCAGCTTCAGCTTCGACGGCTGGTACAATCCGGAGGCGGCCGGCGAATATCTGGCTAAGGCCGTGGAGGAGCTTGCCGCGGAGGGCATCGAGATTTCCGCGGAGAATCCGATTTACCTGGATATGCCTTACGATGATTTCGACACCACGGTTTCCGCTGCTCAGAACGCAGTGAAGCAGTCCTATGACGCAGCTTTCGGCGGTATGGTCATCGTGAACCTGGTAGCGAAGGGCGACAGCGATACCGGAAGCGATGCGGCCTATAACCCGACTGCGGGGTACATGATGAATTACGATTTGGGCGGTCTGACAGGCTGGGGCCCTGACTACGGGGATGCGCAGACCTATCTTGACACTGTCATTCCGAATGGCTACGAATGTATCGCGTGGGGTATCTACGGTTCATAAAGCCCCGATGTTCCTGAGACTTGACAATGCTCACAGGGGGACGGGTATACCCGCCCCCCTGTGGCTGTTTTAAACAGGCCGGAGACCATCCCCGCGACCGGCTGCGGGAAACCATGTAAGAGAGGTGAGGGAGTTATGGGCAGATATGTAATCAAACGACTGCTGCATGGCCTATTTTCGACTGTGATGGTGATTTTTATCGTCATGATACTCGTCTACGGGCTGATGGACAGGATGAAGATATTCAAGACGGACGGCCAGTTCACCAAGCAGCTCAATAACCAGAGAGTCACGTATATGCATCAGAAATGGGAGGAGTACGGCTATCTGGACTACCTTCCGTACAGCGACTATCTCGCGATGCTCCAGGAGAGCGGGGAGATAGACGAGGCGGCCCGCAGCGCTTTATCCAGCATCGGCCGGTCTGCGGACGGGAGCGACGATTCCCCGGAGGTGGCGGAATACGTGGCGAAGTTTAACGATTACTGCAGAGAAGAGGGCTACACCGTGACCCGGCTGGACGCCATCATATCGAAGAACAGGCTGGCCACAGGTGGGGGCCAGGTGCTTTTCGCTTATAAGGAGAAGAATGTGCTCTCGCGCCTGTGGAAGTATTTCACGGGCATATTCGAGATTGATAATATCCATAAGGTGCCGGAGGATCAGGACATCGGCGAAAGAGGACTGACCTTCACGCTTTACGATCCGGTGTACGGCGGGGAGAAATTTTCACCGGCCATCATCGGCAATGGCACCATCCACAGATATCTGCTGTATTTTGACGATCAATTCCCCTATATACACCAGAACTTCCTGAATCTCCATCTGGGAGCCTCCTACTCGGTGACCAGGGGCGTGGAGGTATTCAACAGCATGACCCAGGGGCAGGGCTCCTACCGCCAGTTTCCCCTGACATATCCCACGGGGCTGACGGAGAACAGCGCGGACAATCTGCACACGGCGGTGTACGTGGCAGGTTCCAGGGAGGCCAATGTCATGTACCAGCAGAGGTACACAGACGATTATACGAATGTTCAGACATTCCGCAACAATAAGTCCCGTATGGGCTATTCCTTTGTGATCGGCATCATCTCCACCCTCCTGGTCTATCTCCTGGGGCTGCCCATCGGCGTGCTGATGGCGCGGTACAAGGAAGGCCTGCTGGACAAGTTCGGCACGCTGTATATCATGTTCATCTCCGCGGTGCCGAGCCTGGCGTATATCTTCATCTTCAAGGGCATAGGGCGGGCCATGGGGCTGCCATGGACATTCGACATGGACGCTGAGACCCGGCTGATGTACGTGCTGCCCATCGTGTCCCTGGCGCTGCCCTCCATCGCAGGCATGATGAAGTGGATGCGCCGCTATATGATCGACCAGATGAATTCGGATTACGTGAAGTTTGCCCGTGCCGGCGGCATGTCGGAGACGGAGATATTCTTCAAGCATGTCATGAAGGTGGCGGCGATTCCCATTTTCCAGGGGATACCGGGTTCGCTCCTGTTCGCCATGACGGGCGCACTGATTACCGAGCGCGTCTATCTGGTTCCCGGCGCGGGCGGCCTGCTGATTGACGCCATCAACCAGTACGACAACTCGGTCATCGTAGGCGTGACGCTGTTTTACACGGTGCTGTCGGTGCTGTCCCTGATTCTGGGCGATGTGGTGATGGCGACGGTTGACCCGAGGATTTCCTTTACAGAGAAAGCGAGGTGAGCGCAGTGGAAGATTTCAGCAGGAAATACAATCTGTCGGACGAGGAGTTGTTCTCCCGCATCAATAATGACGAACTGGCCTCTGAGAGAATCACCGCGCCGCGCTATTCCTACTGGAAGAGCGTGTTCCGCGTGTTCTTCCGCAAGAAGATCAATGTGGTAGTGCTGGTGATCCTGGCGGTGCTGATTACCTTCGCGTATCTCTATCCCACAGTGATCGGGTACGACGACCAGGTGAATCCGTACCTCTACGTGAATGAGCGGGGCGGCCAGCATCTGACGCCCTCCGCGGCCATCGAGCGCTACGGGTTCGATATAAAATGGCTGTTCGGCGCAGGCGGGACGGGCGCGTCCACATTCGACTCGGTGTGGAACGGCTCCCGGATTTCCGTATCCCTGGCCGTCATATGCGCGGCCATCAACATGACCATCGGCATCCTGCTGGGGGCAATCTGGGGATTCTCCCGCAAGGTGGACATGATCATGAACGAGGTCTACAATATCCTGGGGAATATCCCGGGGACGCTGTTCACCGCGGTGATGGTCATGGTGTTCTCCCCCAGCTTCTGGACGCTGGTCTTCGCCATGACGATCATGGGATGGCTGGGCATGGCCTACTATATCCGGACGCGGGTCATCATCATCCGCGACCATGAGTACAACCTGGCCAGCCGTTGCCTGGGCACCAGCATCTTCAAGATTGCCATGAAGAACATCCTGCCCTTCATGACCAGCGTCATCGTGCTGGAGATTGCCGCCGCTATCCCCGGCTACATCTCCTCGGAGGTATTCCTCTCCTATATCGGGCTGGGCATGAGCGAGGTATCCCTGGGCCGTCTCATTTATGAGGCGCAGAATGCTATGGTGACCCCTGGATGGGGCTGGGAATTCTGGACTCCCGTGGCGGTGGCTTCGGTCATCACCGTGGTGCTCTACGTGACCGGCCAGAACCTGGGAGACGCGTCCGACCCCAGGACGCATATGTGAGGAGGGCATTCAGATGGAAGATAAGAAAGTATTGCTCTCGGTGAAAAACCTCCATGTGAAGTTCCGGGTCCGCGGCCGCATCCTGACCGCCATCCGCGGAATCGACCTGGATATCTATGAGAATGAATCCATCGCCATCGTGGGCGAGTCCGGATCCGGCAAGTCCGTGCTGACGAAGACCTTCGCCGGCATGACGGACTCCAACGGATTCATCGATGAGGGCAGATTGATTTTAAACGACCCGGAGCTGGCTGAGACATATGTGAAGCTGACGTCGGGAGGGAGACAGCTGATGAAAAGCACGCTCTCCCGCCTGAACAGCATTTCCGGCTATGAGCTGGGCGTGGAGACATATCGGAAGATGAGAGAGCTGGAGGCGGAGAAGAAGAGCCGCGAGTCCCTGAGCGAGGAAGAACGGGCGGCCATCGAGAACGAACTGGGCGACATGAAGTTCAAGAGGGCGAATCTCTTTAACGAGAAGCAGACCTATGACCCCCGCCATGAAAAGGACCGCATCAAAGCCGCGGACCGGATGCTGAAGGAATACGGCGAGAAGATCAAGGCGCTGGAGAGCAAGGAGGCCGCGGAGGAAAAGGCCCGCAAGGCTGAAGCGGCAAAGGACACCGCTTTCATCCAGCGTTACAATAAGCAGATGGCCGAACTGAAGGCCAAGTACGAGCAGGAGATCAAAGGGCAGATTTCCGAGGAGACGAAGAAGCGCAATGAAATCCTGAGCAAAGAGATTCACCTGTCGGTGGGACGTTACGGTCTGATGAAGCGTCTCCAGCTTACCTTTAAGCTTCTGGCAGTCTTGAAGCAGGCCATGCAGACCGGCGTGGACTTAGACGATGAGGAGCAGCGCAACGCTGTCTTCGACAAGGTGGCATTCCGCGTGAAATACCTGGACGAAACATCGGATCGTCTGCACGGGATTTGTGTGCTGAACCTGGCGAATGTGAAGTACGCCCGGGACTGGCAGCAGATTCGCGGACGCCGTATCGCCACGGTGTTCCAGGATCCCATGACCAGCCTGAACCCCATTGTAACCATCGGCAAGCAGATTACCTCTGTCATCATGCGCCATCAGGGGTGTTCCGAGACGGAGGCCAGACGGCGGGCCATCGAGCTGATGCATAAGGTGGGCATCCCCAACGCGGAGTCGCGCTTCGATGACTACCCGTTCCAGTATTCCGGGGGCATGAGGCAGCGTATCGTCATCGCCATTGCCCTGTCCTGCCAGCCGAAGATACTGATCTGCGACGAGCCGACCACGGCTCTGGACGTGACGATACAGGCACAGATCCTACAGCTGATCAAGGATCTCCAGAAGGAGTTCGGTTTCACGACGGTGTTCATCACCCACGACCTGGGGGTGGTGGCGAACGTGGCGGACAGGGTGGCGGTGCTCTATGCCGGGCAGATGGTGGAAGTGGGCACGGCGGAGGAGGTCTTCTACGACCCGCGCCATCCGTATACCTGGGCGCTTTTGTCCAGTCTGCCGCAGCTGGCCCAGCGTAACACGGAGCTGTATTCCATCACGGGCACGCCGCCTTCCCTGTACAACAGCATCACGGGCGACGCGTTCGCGCCCCGTAATCCGTACTGCCTGAAGATTGATACGCTGGAGGAGCCGCCGATGTTCAGGGTGACGGACACGCATTACGCGAAGACATGGCTGCTGGATCCGCGGTCGGCGAAGGTGGAGAAGCCGGAGGGCATCCGGGATATCCACAATAAGCTGATGGAAGCGTTCAATATCTAGGGGAGGAAGGAAAGATGGCAATTATAAAGACAAAGAAAAAAGGCCGTTCCCTCTTCCCGGAGCACGGCCCGAAGGCGGAGAACGGAAAAGAGATACTGCTGTCCGTAAAGGACATCGACATCACGTTCGGCAGCGGCGACACAGCCGTCCGCGCAGTCACGGACGCGTCCTTCGACATTTACAAGGGCGAAACATTTTCACTGGTCGGCGAATCGGGATCCGGCAAGACCACCATCGGGCGGGCGGTCATCCGCGTGAACCCGCTGGCGGCCGGGGAAATCCAGTACAAGGGCGTGCGCATCTCCGGGAAGATTCCGCACGCGCTGGACAGGGAGGTCATCCGCAACGTGCAGATGGTGTTCCAGGATCCGGCGGCGTCGCTGAACGAGCGCGCCACGGTGGACTACATCATCTCCGAGGGACTTTACAACTTCGGCCTCTTTGAGAACGAGGCCGACCGGGTGCAGAAGGTGGAGCGCATGATCCATGACGTGGGGCTCCTGCCCGAGCACCTGACCAGATACCCCCATGAGTTCTCCGGCGGGCAGAGGCAGCGTATCGGCATCGCCCGGGCCATGGTCATGGAGCCGGAGCTGGTGGTGGCAGACGAGCCCATATCGGCGCTGGACGTGTCCATCCGGGCCCAGGTGCTGAACCTGATGAAGAAGTTCCAGAAGGAGAAGGGCGTCACCTACCTGTTCATCGCTCATGACTTGAGCGTGGTGCGTTTCATCTCCGACCGCATCGGCGTCATCTACAAGGGGCGCATCGTGGAGGTGGCGGAGGCGGAGGAGCTGTTCAATTTCCCGCTGCATCCCTACACCCATTCCCTGATCTCCGCGATTCCGATTCCGGATCCGCAGCTGGAGAAGAACAAGGTGCAGTATATCTACGATCCCGCTATCCACGACTACAGCACGGATAAGCCGGAGTTCGTGGACATCGGTCATGACCACTGGATCTATGGCAACAAGGAGGAGATTGAGAAGTATAAGGCGCTGCGTGAGAAGGGCGAGCCGGTGAAGGCCGTCAACATCATCTCGCCGGAGGAGACGGAAAAGTTCGCCAAGGCGCGCAAGACCACTGAGGAGGCGCAGGCGAAGAAGGTGGCAAAGGATCTGGAGGAATTCCTGCAGGCCCCGCCCCGTGATACGGGAAGCATCTGGTACACGCTGGTGTCTTTCTTCCTGCCGATCCTGGGCCTGATTGGAGGAGCGGTATTCAAGCATTTCCATTACAAGAGAAATGCCAAGTCGTGCTTTAAGGGGGCTATCCGGGGCTTTATCGTCCTGGGTGTCATCCTGGCTCTGTTCCTGCTGCTGTTGATTTTGGCGGTGATATAGACCTGTATTCACTAAAGTCTGTCAGGTTGTTGGATTTATGAACGGAAAGCATCATGAACCGGCGGCAGATTTGACCGTATGTGCGTGTAGGAGAGATTTCAATATCCCCAAGAGAGGCCTGGCGCTTCCCTTGGGGATAAAAATTTTCATCATAGAAAGATAGCGGATAAAAGGGGGTGCTGTCACAGATTCATCTGTGAAAAATCGATTTCCAGATCCTCATAGATTCCCGCTTTCACCTTTTCCTTCAGGGTGAAGTCCGTCATTTCGTCATGCTCAAAGTCATAGACCATGATCAAATCCCGCTCATAATCAACGATCCAGTATTCCCGGACACCCGCAGTCCTGTATTTGAACAGCTTCTTATTGTAGTCCATGGGGCGGCTTGTGGGGGAGACGACTTCGATGATCCAATCCGGCGCCCCCTTGCAGCCTTCCCCAGTGAGCTTTTCCCTATCGCATATGACAGAGATGTCAGGTTCTACGTAAATCCGGTCGTCTGCATTCAGGAATACGGCAAACGGGGCGGGGAAGACTTCGCAGTCCCCATTGTTCTTTCCTATATAATCCCTTATACGGAAGGCCAATTCCATTAGAATTCTTTGATGCATCATACCGGGCGCTGCCATCATATACAGCTCGCCGTCGATCAATTCGGCCCTTTTCCCCTCCGGCAGATTATTGATATCATCCATCGTGTAGTATTCCGGTTGCTTTGCTGCTAAACTCATTTCGCCACCTTTCTTTCAGCCGGTGGGGCAAGCTTTTACCGTAGCTCCCGGGGGAACTGTCCGAATCTCCTGCCAGGCTGAAGCTGTCACTGTCTGTGTGCCCTTATATGAATCTGATTATACCAGAACAGGGGGGGAACTACAATACTGAAAAACCATGCCCGGGGCAGTCTGCTTCGGGAAAAGTAATGAGATTCCCTCTGAGCGCTTCCCTCTGGACGGAAATATCGCTTGACGGGAAGCGGGCATAGTGATACTGTAGGTACGATATGTTTTTTTGAGGCGTTTGGGAGGAAGCGGTATCTGAGGAGGTTTGACTATGAGAAAGAAGCTGCTGTTTGTGATTGGCGGGATAATACTGGCTGTGGGAATCGTCCTGGGCGGGATAAAGCTATACCGGATTCAGGACAGGAACCAGTGCGGCATCCTGCTGGCTTTCGACGACTATAATGCGGATAACTGGGCGGGATATTTTGACCTGTTCGACGAGTACGGCGTAAAAGCCACTTTTTTCATCTGCGCCAACGAACCGACGGATTTTTGCTATGACGCGCTGGAAAGAGGACATGAGATAGCTTTCCACACCGCCGGACATCAGGAACTGACAGCGCTGAGCGAGGAAGAAGTATACCAGCAGGCGATTGACCCGATAGAGGTCTTTCGGGACGGAGGAATCGAGCTTTCCACCTTCGCATATCCAAAGGGGAGCCGCAATGAGGAGCTGGACGAGAAGCTCCTCGGGCATTATAAGGTTCTGCGTGGGGCGTATTTCCTACAGATTACCGACAAGCACCAGTTCAAGGAGGGATATGTGGAATCCCTGTCTCTGGATAATGGGAACTACAGCTCGCAGGAACAGTATGAGGCGCAGATTGATGATATCCTGGCGAATCTCAAGGCGGGAAAAGGAAGAGTGGTGTCGCTGTACTCCCATGCCATAGGAGCCGGTGATTGGAGCATAACGGAGGACAGGCTTCTGTACCTTCTCCGGAAAGCCAAAGAGATGGGATTGCAGTTCTATACGTTCCAGGAGCTCCAGAATTGGTAGACTGCGGAAAAATGATGCGGAAAAAACGGACAAAAAATGTAAATAATGGTTGCTTTTCTCTGGGGACTGTGTTAAGATAGCCAATATATGAAATGCGAGATACGGTTTCCGGTGGATAAAACCCTCTCATGAGGGCAGGGAGACCATAGGAGGTGTGGGACAGTTGGGAGCCTTAAAGATTATACTGACAATTTTATTCATCATCATATGCATAGCGCTTGTTGTGTTGGTATTGATGCAGGAGGGCAAGTCGGCGGGACTTGGGGCCATCAGCGGAGCCGCTGAGACTTACTGGGGCAAGAACAAAGGACGCTCCATGGAGGGCCTCTTGGTAAAGCTTACCAAGATATTGGCCGCATTGTTCATGATTCTTGCGGTCATACTGAATCTGAACGTATTTTAAGATACGTAGAAAAGACACTCTTGCGGATGCGGCAAGAGTGTTTTTATATTCACCTGCAAAAAGCGGGTATGGGGTATAGCAGGATATGGGAAATATGAGTCAGAAAGCGTGGGACGCCAGGAAGAAGATCATCTGTGAGCTGGTCAGCGATTCCATCTACGTCCCCATGAAAGAGAAGGAGATGGCCGCCTTCATGCAGGTGGCCAAAGAGGACAGGGAGGACTTCCGCGCAATCCTGCGGGAGCTCCTGGAGGAGGGGAAGCTGGCCCTCACCCCAAAAGCGAAATATGTCAAAGGCAACGGCAGAGCCCTGACAGGAACCTTCATCAGCCATGCCAAGGGCTTCGGCTTCGTGGAGATAGAGGGGCGCAAAGAGGATCTGTACATCCCGGAGGACAAGACCGGCGGCGCCTTCCACAAGGACACCGTGGAGGTGGCATTGCTGCCTGAGTGCGAGGGGAAGCGGCAGGAGGCCCAGGTAGTCAGGATCGTCGCCCGGGGCATGAAGCAGATTGTGGGCACCTATGACAGGGCGAAGGAACACTACGGATTCGTAGTCCCGGACAACAATAAGCTCCCCCAGGACATCTTCGTGCCAAAGGAGCACTCCAAGGGGGCCATGAGCGGCCACAAGGTGGTGGTGGACATCACCGACTACGGCAATGACAGGAAGAGCCCCGAGGGCAGGGTGGTGGAGATTCTGGGCCATATCAATGACCCCGGCGTGGACATCATGTCCATCGTCCGCGGCTATGAGCTGCCGGTGGAATTCTCCGGGAAGATCATGAACCAGGTGGAGCGGGTGTCCCAGGAGGTGTCCGAGGCGGACATGGCCGGGCGCAGGGACCTGCGGGATGTGGTCATGGTCACCATCGATGGCGAGGACGCCAAGGATCTGGACGATGCGGTCAGCGTCGCATTTGACGGGGAGAGATACCGTCTGGGCGTCCACATCGCGGACGTGACCAACTATGTCCAGGAGAATTCCGCCCTGGACAGGGAGGCCCTGAAGCGTGGCACCAGCGTGTACCTGGTGGACAGGGTGATCCCCATGCTGCCCCACGCGCTGTCCAACGGCATCTGCTCCCTGAACGCGGGTTCGGACAGGCTGGCCCTGAGCTGCCTGATGACCGTGGAGCCGGACGGGGAGATTTCCGATTACGAGATCTGCGAGTCCGTGATCCGGGTGGACAAGCGCATGTCCTACACGGTGGTGAAAGAGCTGCTGGAGGACGAGGGCCTTGCGGAGCGCGAGGAGGCCTACGGGCAGTATAAGGAGCTTGTCCCGATGTTCCGGGAGATGGAGAAGCTGGCCGCCATACTGCGGGAGAAGCGCCGCAAGCGGGGCTCCATCGATTTCGACTTCCCGGAGTGCAAGATCCTCCTGGACAGGGACGGCCATCCCACGGAAATCAAGCCCTACGAGCGCAATGTGGCCACGGATATCATAGAGGATTTCATGCTGGCGGCCAACGAGACCATAGCCCAGCATTTCTACTGGATGGAGCTGCCCTTCGTCTACCGCATCCACGATGTGCCGGACGGGGAGCGCATCCAGAAGCTGGCCGCGTTCATCAACAATTTCGGCTACTACATGAAAGCGGTGGGAAGGGCAGGGCAGAAGACCTCCGGGGAGGAAGTCCACCCCAAGGAGATCCAGAAGCTCCTGGCCAAAATCGCAGGGACGCCCGAGGAGCCCATGATCAGCCGCCTGGCCCTGCGGAGCATGAAGCAGGCCAAGTACAGCGTTGACTGCAGCGGTCATTTCGGGCTGGCATGCCCCTACTACTGCCACTTTACCTCCCCCATCCGCAGATACCCGGATCTCCAGATCCACAGGATCATCAAGGAGCAGCTCCGGGGGAGGCTGAAGGAGGAGCGGATCGCCCATTACCGGGAGATCCTGCCGGAGGTGGCAAAGCACAGCTCCGAGACCGAGCGCCGTGCGGAGGAGGCGGAGCGGGAGACCGACAAGCTCAAGAAGGTGGAGTACATGGAGGAGCGCATCGGAGAGGAGTACGACGGCGTCATCTCCGGCATCACGAGCTTCGGCATCTATGTGGAGCTGCCCAATACGGTGGAGGGGCTGATACATGTGTCCAAGCTGCCCGGGGACTTCTTCCGCTATGACGAGAGCAGGTACGAGATGGTGGGGGACGCCACAGGGAAGAGCTACAAGCTGGGCATGCCCGTCAGGGTGCGGGTGGAGGACTGCGACCGGTTCAACCGGACGATTGATTTCAGCATTGCATAAAGCAGCATGTGCCAAAAGGGCGCTTGCGGGGACAGAGGTGACAGAAATGGCAAAGGAAAAGGAACCGCAGAAACTGATTGCCAACAACAAAAAGGCATACCACGAATACTTCATAGACGAGACCTATGAGGCAGGCATCGCCCTCCACGGCACGGAGGTGAAGTCCATGCGCATGGGCAAGTGCAGCATCAAGGAATCCTTCATCCGCATAGAGAACGGCGAGGTCTTCGTCTACGGCATGCACGTCAGCCCTTATGAAAAGGGGAACATCTTCAACAAAGACCCCCTGCGGGTGAAGAAGCTCCTGATGCATAAGTATGAAATCAACAAGCTGGCGGGCAAGGTGGCCGAGAAGGGCTACACCCTTGTCCCCCTGCAGGTCTATTTCAAGAACGGCAGGGTCAAGACCCAGATAGGCTTAGCCCGGGGCAAGAAGCTCTACGACAAACGGGAGTCCATCGCCAGAAAGGACCAGCGCAGGGAAGCGGAGCGGGATTTCAAGATAAAAAATATTTAAAGGCTTTACACCGTTCTGAAAGATTGCTATAATAAAGCCGGAGGGGGAAATTGGTTGGACTGTTGCGCTGTACCGGGAAAGCAGGTGGTCGGATGTCTGATAAAGAGCTTTTGCAGAAAAACGTGGAGGAATTCGCAAGACTACAGGGATACATGGTTCTTGTGGAAAAGAGTTCCGACGCGTACAAGGCGATGAAAGGCCGTTACGTGGAGCTGAAGGTGATACTGACGGCATCCGATATCAATCTTACGGAACTGGATATCATAAAAGAGTAGGAGGTACTGACAGATGATGGATGGAATGACAGATAAGCAGTTTGACAGGATTATAAAAATGGTATCCATGATCTTGGACGGCTGCAAGGATTTGGAGGAGGCAAAGGAAAAGATTGCGGAGCTGTTGGAGGAGCGGCCGCAGTCGGAAGAAGCTTGAAAATCATATAAGGGGTAGTAAAGGTTTCGACAGGGGTCTTGCAGCTGGAGAAGCTATCCGTTGCGA
>OFFK01000376.1_pt1 | contig 39302 bp, 30 predicted proteins | sample 1521361 | NCBI WGS metagenome assembly OFFK01 (sample SAMEA3504096, study PRJEB24116) | mouse gut metagenome | biome: mouse gut; feature: mouse-associated habitat; material: faeces | place: Denmark | collected 2011 | reverse complement strand
GGTACGACATCCCGGCCCTGGCCCCACAGCTCACCGAGCATGTGGAACTGGGCGGCATCTCTCTCTATGTGTGGCCGGAGAAATATTTCTAGAACCGAAGGCAAAAGAATAAACTTACAGTAGTTCGCAGTTGATGGCTGCCATTGATGCCTTGGAAGAGAAGCATCTCTATGAGGAATTCGGCAGATTGCGGTCAGGATTCTTTTGATTAAGAATGGGCGCATTGTGCAGGACGGCAGCCGTGACGACCTAGTCGCAGCTGAGAGCGAATATAAGACAGTGTATGAGACAGAGACAGTGGTACCAATAGAGTACATTTTTGGCATGGGGACTGCAAAATGGACGTATTCAACAGGCTTGCGCCTTTTATACAGGATTTTATCTATGAGAATAAATGGGAAGAGCTGCATGGCAACCAGGTGGCGGCCTGCCAGGTCATCTTCGACAGCGACGACAACCTGCTGCTGTCCTCCGGCACGGCTTCCGGCAAGACGGAAGCAGCCTTCCTTCCGGTGCTCACGCATCTTTATGAGAAGCCGTCCCGCTCCGTGGGGGCCATGTACATCTCCCCTCTGAAAGCGCTTATCAATGACCAGTTCAAGCGCCTGGAGCAGATGCTCTTAGACTCCAATATACCCGTCACCAAATGGCACGGGGATGCCTCCGTGGACAAAAAGGACAGGCTGATCAAACATCCGGAGGGCATCCTGCAGATCACCCCGGAATCCCTGGAGAGCCTGATCACCAACAAGCGGGGGGCCTGCCTGAATATGTTCTGCGACCTGCGCTTCGTCATCATCGATGAGGTGCACTCTTTCATGCGGGACGAAAGGGGGCTGCAGCTTCTCTGCGTGCTGGAGCGGCTGAGGGCGCTCACCGGCGTAAATCCCCGCAGGATAGGCCTCTCCGCCACTCTGGGGGACATGTCCCTGGCCCAGGACTGGCTGAATACGGGCACAGGGCGGAAGTGCGCGGCTCCTGTGGCGGACGAGGGGAAGAAACGTGTCCGTCTGCACATCGAGCGTTTCGTGAACGTGTCGGACAAGCGGGATTTGGTGGAACGGAACGGCAGCATGAATATCGTGGACAAGGATACCGGCGGCGACATGGGCGACAGGGAGCATTACGAGTACCTCTTCCGACAGACCCTGGACAAGAAGACCATCATCTTCGCCAACAGCCGGGAGGAAATCGAGTTCATCATGGCCAATCTGCGCGAAATAGCGCTGAAACATAAAGCGCCTGACGTATACCGCGTCCACCATGGCAATGTCTCCGCCCTGCTGCGGGAGACCACGGAGGACGAGATGAAGTCCGCCGATGAGAAAATCGTCACCGGGGCCACCGTGACTTTGGAGCTTGGCATCGACATCGGCTCCCTGGATCAGGCGGTGCAGATAGGCGCGCCCCTGAACGTATCCAGCTTCGCCCAGAGGCTGGGCCGCTGCGGACGGCGGGGGCAGGTGCCCCAGCTCCTGTTCACCTTCGTGGAGAGCATCAAGATCAATTCCTCCGATATCCTGGGGCCCATCAACTGGGAGTTCATCCGGACGATTGCCATCATCGAGCTGTACCTGCGGGACCACTGGATGGAGCCCATCCCGCCCAGGCACCATCCCTACAACCTGCTGTACCACCAGACCATGAGCGTCCTGAAGAGCAACGGGGAGATGTCCCCCGCCGGGCTGGCCCAGGCCGTCCTCACCTTGGGGGCGTTTCAGAAGATTTCCCAGGAGGACTATAAGAAGCTGCTGCTGCACCTGATCTATATCGAACAGCTGGAGCGCTCCGAGCATGACGGGCTGCTGATCGGGCGGGCCGGGGAGCGGGAGGTGAACAGCCACAAGTTCCTGACGGTGTTCCTGGCCCCGGAGTACCTGCTGGTGAAGGAGGAGAACCGGACGATCGGCACCGTGGACAAGACCTATCCCGTGGGCACCCGCTTCGCTTTGGCAGGCATGTCCTGGGAGACAGTGGACATCAATGTGAAGTCCAAGGTGCTGTTCGTGAAACGGGTGCCCGGCATCTCCGTGGTGGACTGGGACAGGGATTTCGAGGCGGAGCTCCACACGGTGCTGGTCCGCAAGGTGCGCAGCGTCCTGGAGCGGGACGACCCGTATCCTTATTTAAGCGACCGCTGCCAGGAGCGCCTTTTGGAAATCCAGTACATCGCCCGGAACAGCGGCATCCTGGACAATCTGGTGACGGAGCTGTCCAAACAGAAGTTCGCCATATTCCCCTGGGTGGGGACCAGGCAGCTGGTGACGCTGCACTATGCGCTGCTCCAGCGTAAGATCAAGAGCAAGATTCCCTGGAGCACCTGCCTGTACCTGGAGGTGGTCTTTGACGGGAGCAAAGAGGAGCTGGCGGGCATCATCAGCGACATCCTGCATTCCGACCTGGACCTCTACAGCCTGCCCCTGCCGGACAAGATTCAGATCAACGGGAAGTACAATGAATTCATCCCCCTGGAGCTGCTGCGGAAGCAGTTCATTGAGGATTATCTGGATTTTGACGGGCTGAAACGGGACATGATACAAAATTTTGATGGAAAATGCAAATAATAGCATATTGATTTTTGGAGGTACTTTGTATATAATATCCAAAACAGCGGAAAGTAAATTCTGTGAACTTTTAGGAGCGGTGCGGTATCCGGATTCGGAAAGGGAAGAATGTATGCTGTCTGCGGAAAGGGTTGGATATTTATATGGAAGAAAAATGTTCCAGAGAGGCAAAGAACTCCGGGAAAGTATTCAAAGAGGCAAAGGGCATCTTCCTGCCGGGAAAGTCCGCCGTGCCGAATGTGCTGGCGGCTTTCCGTCTTGATTTCTCGTATTCTGGCGGCCAGGTGGAGCTCACCGTGGCGGCTCATACTTTTTACCGTATTTATCTGAATGGGGATTTCCTGGGCATGGGGCCGGCTCCCGCGCCTTTTGGGCGGCTGAAGGCAGACCGCTATGACCTGACCGGGAGGCTGGCCCGGACAGGAAGGGGGTTCAGGGAAGAAGGGCTTTCCCGGGAAGAAGGGCTTTCCCGGGATGGCTCTCCCGGGATGGCTCTCCCGGAGCGGAGATTCCTCCCCGGGAGATCCGGCTGGCCGTGGAGGTCATGGGGTATGTGCCCCGGGAGTTCAATTATTCCACCCATGAAAACTCCGTGTTCTTCGGAGAGCTTACCGTGGACGGAAGAGTGGCGGCGGCAACGGGGCAGGACAGCTGGAGATGCGGCCTTCTGCCCTACAGGGATTTCCATGCGGAGGCCATGTCCCACGGGCGCAGGTATCCGGTGGAGCTGTATGCCCTGCGGGAAGGATACGCGGACTGGCGCACAGGGGAGATTCCGCAGGAGACAGGTTTCGAGGTGGTGGCGGAAGCGCTGGAGGAGACCTGGAAGGACGGGGGCAGGAGGGAAGACTCCAAAATCTCTGAAGATTCCACAGGGCGCATCATCCAGGAGCGCCGCGTGGCGATGCCGGACATGGGGAAGGTGCCGGATGTCTCCTTGCTGGGCGTGTTCAGCGTGGAACCCGGTCCTTTCGACGGGCCTGCCAGGAACTGGTGGGAGACGGACGCATATCTGGCCCGCTGCGGAGGCGCGGATATCAGACGGCCCTCTTTGGACAGGGCGGGCTGCATAGACATGGCTTTCGCCGGGACTCTGCGGGAGTACGAAGACGGCGCGGGGACGAAAGGATATGAAGTGTGCCCGAAAGGAAGCGGCTCCGGGCCGGAGGCCGCCACAGCCCTGGAGTTTGCCCTGAGGGATGCGGAGACCGGCCTGATCGGACTGACATTGGAGACGGAAGGCCCTGCCACGGTGGACATCATCTGGAACGATTTCCTGGACGAGACGGCCCAGGTGCCGGTGAAGGCGGACAGCACGAACCGCATCATACGCCTGGAATCGGCGGGAGGACGCATCTCCTTTGAATCCATGGAGCCCCATTTCCTGAAATATATCAAGGTTATCGTGCAGACGGACAAAATATTCCGATTGGCCGATATCTATGTGAGGCGCTACCGCTTCCCGGAGGCTCTGGGCAGGGCGCAGTTCCTCTGCAGCGATATGGAGCTGAACCGCACCTATGAGGCTTCGAAGCGCACCCTCCTCACCAATACCCTGGCATTCTTTCTGGACTCTCCGGAGCGGGAGCGGGGCGGCTGGGCCGGGGACAGCTACTGGACGGGAAGGGCCGCCGCCATGCTCCTGGGGGATGCTACGGTGGAGCGTTCCATGCTGTACGATTTCCTGGCGGCCGATTATGCCCGGATGCTGCCCGGCACTTTCCCATGCTGCTGTTGCGGCGGGGAGAAGAACGATCCTGAGCTGATGTATACATGGAGCCTTTTCGTGCTCCTGGAGCTGACAGATTATTATAGAAGGACCGGGGACGAGGCCCTGAAGCGGGAGTTCGCCGCCAGGGTGGAAAAATTTATGGAGGCCTCACGGAGCCTGATGAACGAGCTGGGTGTGCTGGAGAATATTCCGGGCTCCGTCTTCATCGACTGGTCCGCGTCCAACAACCGGGCCAACACGGAGGCAGTCTGCACCGCGGCCAATGGCCTTTATGCAATGGTGGCTCAGAGGCTGGGAGAGATGTACGGCGTGGAGGCCTATGGGGAGGAAGCGGCACGAATCCGCAGGGTCTTCCGAGAGGCTTATGGGAGAGTAAAGGAGAGCAAGTACGACCTCTTTACCATGTACCCCTTCCTGGCCGATTCCATGACAGTGGAGGACGGGGCTCTGGTGGGGAACGGGGTCTACAGTGAAGCGGCCCAGTATTACTGCTTCTGGACGGGGCTGTTGCGGCGGGAGGACGCACCCGACCTCTGGAAGGCGCTGGTGGAGCAGTTCGGCCCCATGCCGGAGAGATACCGGGGAACCATGCAGCTGTCCGTGGGGAACTGCGGCGTATTCTTCGGCCACATGATGCGCTTCGAGCTTCTGGCCAGGTTCGGGGAGACGGCGCTTTTGGAGAGGGAGATGAAGCATCTGTGCTGCTATATGACGGCACATGACCCGGGGACGTTCTGGGAGACCCTGGGCGGCACGGACAGCCGCAACCATGGCTTCGGAGCCCACTATGGCGTGGTGGTGGTGAGGGATTTCCTGGGGATGGACATCCCCGACTGCCGGGAAAAGACCCTGCGGTTCGCACCGGGCCGGGGGAGCCTGCGTTGGGCAAAGGGCCGGATTGGCCTGGAGGACGGGCAGTTTACGGCTTTCTGGCACAGGGATATGGAGGGGCTCCGCCTGTCCGTGTCCGCGCCGGAGGGATATCGTATCCTGGTGGAGCTGCCCGGGGAATTCTGCGGCGGGAAGCTTACGGTGAACGGGAAGGAAGAGGAATTCCGGCGGACGCTGGAGTGCGGGAATAGGGCGGATGTCCGGGTGGAGGCCGGGAAGGGGCTGGCGATGCCTGGATGACCGCAATCCTGAGCATTCCAAAGAAGATTGTAGTGGACGGAGATAAGGAAAAAGAAGACGAAGCAATAGGCTCTCGGAATTTCAGAAGGTAAAATCAGGCATTGTGGCAGGACGGCATCTGGAAAAGTGGAGGAATCGTTCCCGAGGAATTCTGGAAAGCCGCGTGATATGTGGCCTGGAGATTCCGAGAGGAATAGCAATCATAAGGAGGAAAAAAGGATGGACATGGCACAACGAGACAGAAAGGACATCTTCCGCGTCATGGATGAGGACATCTTAAAAGCCGGGAAGGAGGACGTCCGGACCAGGAGGTTCCTGCTTCCGAAACGGATTCTCTGGATGAAGGGACATGTGGAGAACAGCGACACCCTGCTGGAGAACCGTGAGATGCAGATCTCCCTGGCAGCCCACAGGCCCTGTATCCTGAAGAATGAGGGGCAGGCGCAGGAAAAGGCTTCTATCCTGCTGGATTACGGCGTGGAAATCCATGGCGGCATCCGGCTCCTGGCCTGGATGGACAGCACGGGCAGGGGGGCGAAGGTGCGGATTCGCTTTGGAGAGTCCGCCGCGGAGGCCATGAGCGAGCCGGGCGGGGAGACCAATGCCACCAACGACCATGCCAGGAGGGACATGACCGTGGAAGTGGGCATGATGAGCATGAACCAGATTGGGGAGAGCGGCTTCCGCTTCGTGCGCATCGACCTGGAGGAGCCGGAGGCCATCATCGCCCTGAAGACCGTCTGGGCTGTTTTGATTTACAAGGATGTCCCATACCGGGGAAGCTTTGCCTGCAGCGATGGGCTGCTCAACCGCATCTGGGACGTGGGGGCGTATACCGTGCACCTGAACATGCAGGAATACATATGGGACGGCATCAAAAGGGACAGGCTGGTCTGGGTGGGCGACATGCATCCGGAAGTCACCACAATCAAGGCCGTGTTCGGCGAGGATTCCTCTGTGGATGACAGCCTTGACTTCATCCGGAAGGAGACGCCTCTGCCCGGCTGGATGAACGGTATGGCAAGCTATTCCATGTGGTATTCCATCATTACCTGGGACTGGTATCAGTACACGGGGAAGAAGGAATTCCTGGAAAAGCAGCGGGAATATCTGAAAGGATTATCGGAGCAGCTCTCCGCCCATATCGACGAAAAGGGACAGGATACGGTGAAAGAGGGGCGTTTCCTGGACTGGCCCTCCGAGGGGAAGCTCGGCATCGTGGACGCGGGGGTACAGGCGCTGCATATCTGGGCCGCCGGAAGCCTGGAGAAGATCTTCACCGTCCTGGGGGAGGAGGCCCTGGCGGGGAAATGCAGGGAGGACATTGAGCGGCTGAAAGGCTTCGAGACGGACTATGAGGATTCCAAACAGGCGGCGGCCCTTTCGGTGATGACGGGCCAGAAGGGGGCGGCGGAAGTGAACGAGGCTCTGCTGAAGCAGGGCGGCGCTAAGGGCATGTCCACCTTCATGGGATATTATATCCTGACGGCCAGGGCCATGGCCGGGGATTATCAGGGCTGCCTGGACTGCATCCGGGACTACTGGGGCGGCATGCTCCAGTTAGGGGCGACTACCTTCTGGGAGGATTTCGATGTGGACTGGATGGAGAATGCCGCCAGGATTGACGAACTGCCTCAGGCGGCTGCGGAAGCGGGGCAATCCGCGGAAGGAGAGCTATCCAGGGTGGACGTCCATGGGACTTACGGAGGATTCTGTTACCAGGGCTACCGCCACAGCCTGTGCCACGGCTGGGCCAGCGGCGCCACGCCATGGCTTTCCGAGAATGTGCTGGGCGTGCGGATTCTGGAGCCGGGCTGCCGGAAGGTGAAGATAGAGCCCCATCTGGGGGATCTGGAATGGGCGAAAGGAACCTACCCCACCCCTTACGGCGAGATTTCCGTCTCCCATGTAAGGCAATCAGACGGTACAATTGCGACAGAGGTGGACGCGCCGAAGGAAGTGGAGATCTGCAGCTAAGCCAGGGGATGGCTGAGGGGTGGATCTGCGGTGTTGCGGCTGGCTGCATGGGAGCCCGGGAATATTTGGAAAGTATATGGAAATCCAAGGAGAGAGGCTTATGGATTTAAGCGAAAGACAGAAACTATTTGAAAATCCCACAGCGGAGTACCGGGGAAAGCCCTTCTGGTCCTGGAACGGCAGGCTGGAGGAGGCGGAGCTGTGCCGCCAGATAGACATCATCAAGGAAATGGGCTTCGGCGGCTATTTCATGCACTCCCGCACCGGACTGGAGACGGAGTACCTGGGGGAGGAATGGTTCGAGCTGACCAACAAATGTGCGGATTATGGGCATAAGGCGGGGATGGAGTCCTGGCTCTACGATGAGGACCGCTGGCCCTCGGGAAGCGCCGGGGGCATGGTGACGAAGGAAGAGCAGTATAGGGCCATGTTCCTGGAGATGAACTGTCTGACGGAGGATGCCTGGAGGGCCTGGCGGCCGGATGAGGATGCGGTGGCCGTGTTCGCCTGCAAAATGGAACAGGAGCCTTCCATGGAAAAGGGGCAGCCTGGCGGCTGCGGCGGAATCTTCTCCGGAAAGCGGCTGCTTCGGACAGGGGACGCCCTGGAGGAAGGGGAGACGGCCATAGAGTTCCGTACCCGCTATTCCGTGTGCAATGACAATTACAACGGTTACTGCTATGTGAACACCATGCACAGGGAGGCCATAGAGAAATACATCGAACTGACCCATGAGAAATACAGAGAAAAATGCGGTGACAGGTTCGGAAAGGAGATTTCGGGCATCTTCACGGACGAGCCACACAGGGGCGGTGTGTTCACGAATTTCGCGGAAGGGGAGCCGAACGCCGTCCCCTATACGCCGGATCTGTTCCCGGAATTCGAGAAGCGTTTCGGCTACAGCCTGAAGGAGAACCTGCCGGAGCTGTTCCTGCGCCGAAGCCGGGGTGAGATGTCCAAGGTCACCAGGGATTATTTCGAGCTGTGCCAGGAGCTCTTCCTCGAGCGCTTTGCCATCCCCGTTCAGAACTGGTGCAGGGAGAACGGCCTGATCTTCACCGGCCATGTGCTCCATGAGGATTCCCTGTGCTGCCAGGCCATCATGCAGGGTTCCCTCATGCGCTTCTATGAGTACATGGACTATCCCGGCATCGACATCCTCAGCGAGGGCAACAGATGCTACTGGGTGGCCAAGCAGATTTCCTCCGTGGCCAGGCAGTTGGACAAGGAGTGGGTCCTGTCCGAGCTCTACGGATGTACAGGCTGGCAGATGGATTTCGAGTCCTACAAGAATGTAGGCGACTGGCAGGCGCTGTTCGGCGTGAACTTGAGATGCCCCCATCTGTCCTGGTACACCATGAAGGGGGAGGCGAAGCGGGATTACCCTGCCAGCATGCTGCATCAGTCCTGCTGGTATCGGGACTATCATTATGTGGAGGACTATTTCTCCAGAATCCATGCCGCGCTCCATGACGGAAAGCCGGTCTGTGATTTGCTGGTGCTGAACCCCATCGAGAGCGTGTGGGCAAGGGCCTACAGCGGCTCCTTTGACGGGCTCTTGGGCGTGGATCCGGAAATCATCCGCCTGGAGCGGCAGTACGCCGAGCTGTTCCATATCCTTTCCGGCAATCAGATCGACTTCGACTACGGCGAGGAGGACATCATGTCCCGCCACGGGAAGGTGGAGGAGGGCATTCTGTATGTGGGAAGCTGCGCCTACCGCAAGGTCCTGGTGGCAGGCATGGACACCATGCGCTCCGGCACCCTGGCGCTTCTGGAGGAATTCGCGGCCCGGGGCGGGGAGGTCATCTTCGCCGGTGAGGTTCCGGGATTCGTGGATGTGATTCCATCGGATAAGGTACGCCTGCTTGCGGACAGATGCAGGAGGGTGGCTTTTGAGGAGGATGCTGTGGCCCGGGCGGCGGGGAGCGGCATGGAAGTCCGGATAACGCCAGGAGATTCCGGCGGGAGAGGAAAAGACGCGACAGCCCTTGGGGATATCTTCGTGCAGTCCTTTGAGGTGGACGGCGGCCGTATGGTGATGCTTCTGAACGTGAACCGGGAGAGGGATTACAAGGATGTCGCCATAGACCTGGGCCAGGGTGAGCATCTGGAGCTCTGGGATGCCAGAAGCGGCAGGATTACCAGGCCGCCTTACCGGGTGTCGGAGGGCAGGATACACCTGACGATGGATCTGGAGAAGGGCGGAGAGCGCATACTCTTCATTGCCCGGACGCGGCGGGAGCTGCCGGAGATGGAGGCATTTATCGGCAGCGAGCCTGTGGAGCTGCCGGATACCTTCCGCTACCGGCTTTCCGAGCCGAATATCTGCGTGCTGGACATGGTCTCCGTCACGGACGGCAGGGGCGACGAAATCCCCCGGATGGAGGTGCTGAAAGCAGACCGGGCCCTGCGGGACATACTGGGCATCCCTTACCGGGGCGGCGAGATGCTGCAGCCCTGGTATCAGGTGAAATATAAGGGCGGGAACACGAAGCTGCTGGATACAATCTCTCTTCGATATGATATTGAAATCGCGGAGGTTCCCGGGGATGTACGGCTTGCAGTGGAGGATTTGACGCATATCCGACAGATTCTTGTAAACGGGAAGGAAATTCCCCTGACCAGCAGGGGGAAATGGATTGACATATGCTTTGACGAGCTGGAGATTCCGGCTCAGATTCTGGAGAAGGGCCACAATACCGTCACCATCGCCATGGATTATTACAGCACATGCGGCATAGAGGCGGTCTACCTGCTGGGGGATTTCGGCGTGGAAATCCAGGATGCTGCTTCCGGGGACAGGAATTCTGGCGGAGGAGCTTCCGCGGACGGAGCGGCCGGGAATACCGCCGGAAAACCTGTGGAAGGAGCTTCTGCGGATGCTGTCCCCAACGGCAGCCGCGTGATTCTTACAGGGCTACCGGAAAGGCTGGCAGTCGGAGACATCACTGGCCAGGGACTGCCTTTCTACTCCGGAAGCGTAATCTATGAGCTGGATGGGACGGCAGCGGGGGAAGAGGCAAAGCACTGCCGCGTAAGCGTAAAGGCCTCCGGCTTCGGTGGGGCGCTGATCAAGCTCCACGGAGACGGCGAAGGGATGATTGCGTTCCCGCCCTATCGGGCCGAGGCAAAGAACCTGCGCAGCATCGAGGTGGTACTGACCAGGCGCAACACCTTCGGGCCCCTGCACCAGTGCCCGAAGGAAGCGCCGTCCTACGGCCCGGGGAATTTCATGACGACAGGCGAAGGATGGAGCGATGCGTATATGCTCTATCTCCAGGGGCTGTTAGAGAAGCCGGAGGTCAGGAGAGGGTAGAGGGGCACCATAGCGATTTTCCCCAAAACCCGGCATGATTATCGAAGACATACTGAAGATATGCTGCTGGATTTCGGGGAAAATCCTGTTGTAAAATGCGAGGCGTTGCCTTATAATAAAAGAAATAATAGCTTTATCTCTATATTTTTTCCTATAGGAAAGCGCATACTATTTATAGGGAGGGCGATGGAAGCGATGAAACGTAAAAAAGGCCTTAGTGAAAACATGCTTGTGGATGGCGAGGAGGTAGATGCGATGCCAGCTATTGAATTAGTGGAACACGAAAGAACAGCCTATGTAAAGGGCATGGAAGACTACTTGCGGGAGCTGAAATTGATGCCGAACAATGAAGCGGTCAGGAAATCCCGGGAAAGCCTGGAGAAATGCCATATCATACGTGAAGATGGCGAATTCTCGGAAAGGTACAGCAATCTTGGGAAATATGTCCAGCACAGGAGATGATATATGTATAGCAATTTGCCGAATTTGGTTCTTGGTTTTCATGGCTGTGATTTAGACACATACAAGAATGTATTGTATAAGCACAATAAGCTGAGGGCAAGCCATAATTCATAAGAAGCATCCTGATGAAAAGCCAAAAGAGCCAGCAGCTATTGGAGCGGTCATAAGCCTGGGCATTGTCTGGACTTGGCTGATTATGGCAGTGCTTCTATTCTTAAGACGGGATACGAGATTTTAAAATTTGAATTCTCTTTGTTGGGAAAATCTTTAAATAAAGATCTTCTGTTAAGAGAACTGGATTGTGCCGTCATTGAAAGGATACATCAGTACAACAGGGAGAATGACGAAAGGCCTTACGATAGTATCCGAGGAGTGTTCATCGAAGGAAATCCTGTTTACGAAAACTCAGGAATCATGGAAAAGACACATACCCAGCTGTGCATCATCAATCCGAACTGTATCAAAGGCTATTTTAGTCCAATGCTGCCCGATAGTGAATGGAATATGGTCTGAACCAAATCTGTCAATCCTAATATCCTTTTTCATCATAAAAACACAGACATTATGGAAAATAATATCAACCGCGCAGCTGCGAAGGCGTCATCCCTGTAGCCTGCTTGAACTTTCTGCGGAAGCTGGACGTGTTCACATAGCCTACAGCCAGGCTGATGTCATCGATAGACATGTCCGTGTTGAGCAGCAGCTCCTTCGCCTTCCCCAGGCGCAGATTCCATACATAATCCGAAAAATTCTCTCCCATCTCCTTTTTGAACAGATAGCTCATATAAGCGATGCTCACATGGAAATTGTCTGCCAGGTAAGAGATGGAGAAATTCGCAGAGGCATAATGTGCCGCTACCAGCTGCTGTATCTGGGCGGCGCTTATGAGCTGATTCTCAGCTTCTGAACTGAACAGTGTCAGGAGCTGCTTTATACGTGCCAGGAGTTCCTCCCTTTTCTCAGGATAGGGGCAGCTGCGGCAGAAATACAGGGTCTCGAAATAGACCTCGCTGTAATCCCGAAATTTGATGTTTATCTGATCCATGGCATTGATGATTGCCGTCAGGATATCAATCAGGACACAACGGACGAAGAAGTCCGGAAGGGTATTCTCCAGGGAAGAGGAATTATCGAGCAGAATGAAAAGCGTCTGAATCTGAAGCTCAGCAGCGGAAAAGTCCTGCTCTTTTAAAGCCAGTGCTAGCTGATCCAGGGCCTCATAGGGGTAGGCGAGAGGGCGCTCCATGGACATCTTCGGCTCAATGGAGCGAAAAGATACTACCCTCTTCTGATTCCAAAGCCTGCTGGCCAGAAGGACGCTCTCATAGAGGGCAGGGATATCCATAGGAGAGGTTGAGCCTTTGCTCAGTACAGCTATATACTCCTTTTCCTCGCAATAATCTTCCAGCAGGGCCAGGAGGATGTCCTCCTTGGAATGCTCCCCTTCTATATTCTCTTCCGGGCCAGAGTAAATCAATAGGATTACGATATTATCGTCATTGTGTTCCAGAATCAGGCATGCGTTCTCTCCGGGAAGGGCTTTGTTGAAGAAGTCGATAATCTCATCCGCTGGCAGTCGGCATACAGAATCCCCGGGAATCTGGTTAGGGGGGGTATTAAACCGATGCGCAGCGCAAAGATAAGGTTATCCGGCTCCATAGTAAAAAAAGCGTCTATCTCATTTCCGTTATCCATCTGGACAAAGTTCTCTGATTCGGGCGACTGGCGGCTTGCAAGCATGGAATCGAAGATGGATTTCTGCATGGATAGCCTGTATTTTGCTATCTTTTTCCGCAGATTCTGATTTTCGCTGGCGGTGGCCGAGAAGGCCAGATCCAGCTGCTCCAGGTAACCCTGGCCGGGGCTGGGATTCTTCACGATTTTCCGGGCCAGATTCCGGAGAGGCAGATAGGTTCTCCGCATGGAGAACAGCACAATGAACAGGCCTGTGATTCCCAAAAAGAACAGAATCAGGTACGTGCGGGAAAGAATGGCATTTAACCGTTCCAGGACTGCTTTGTCGGAAACCAGGGCGGTTATGGTGAAGTCATTGTACAGCCCGCCTCGGATATGCAGGGAGGTCTGGCTGTCCAGAGGATAGATTCCGCCGCTGTCCCTGGCAATGCCGAGGTGAGGGGTCAAAAGTTGGTCGTTTATGCCTACAGCGATATCTCCCTCTGAGTTGACCAGGGCCAGTGAGATGATTTCTTCGGACAGGACACTTTTCAGCATATTCGAGATGCTTACTTCGTTAAGGATGTAAAAAAGCGTATAGTCCCTGCTTCCGTCTGCACATGGATAGTAAAGCAGATAGGAGGAACCTTCCTCGCCTGCCAGAATCAGCTGGTTCGTGATGCAGTCCTCATATTCGCGGGAATCGGCGGCTCCATCACATTCCCCCTGGCGGAGACCATGGAATTCACTTCTTTCTCCGGTATGAACCAGTCCTATACCTTGCCGGATACGCTGGCCATGCAGGAGGCCATGTCCAGGGCGAACATCAACATTACATTCGACAGTGTCCTGTCCGCAGACCTGACAGAGAAGAGGAACCTGATGCTGGCTTCCGGCGAATATCCTGACATGCTCTTCAAGTCCGGCATCGGGATGGGCGACCTGACCAAGTATGGCGGGCAGGGAATTCTGATTCCCCTGGAGGATTTGATTCATGAGTACATGCCGAATCTGACAGCAAAGCTGGATGAGATTGATGGCTGGCAGTATCTGACTTCTCCCGATGGGCATATCTACTCCATCCCTGAGATTTCGGCGCGCGGCGAGATTAACCTGTTCTGGCTCAATAAGAAATGGCTTGACAACTTAAGCCTGGAAGAGCCCAAGAGCATGGATGACCTCTACGAAGTCCTGAAGGCATTCAAGGAGCAGGATGCCAACGGCAACGGCGACCCAGATGACGAGATTCCTTTCAGCCTGACACAGGGCGATTACTTGGGACTGTTGAAGTATTCTGGCTTCAGCTATGATGAGGGTTCAATGTGTGCCGTCATCGATGGCAAGCTTACATATGTTCCCACCACGGATTACTTCAGGGAGTATGTGGCCTATCTGGCAAAGCTGTATCAGGAGGGCCTGCTTGAACAGACTTCCTTTACCCAGGGCGGTGAGCAGCAGCAGGCTACCGGCCAGTCCGGAGACGTATATGGTTCTTTCTGGACTATGGGAGCGTTCCTTACAGTGGGCCGCGACAATGATGACGATTATGTAGTTATGACTCCGTTCCATGAGGATACTTATCCAATCATCACTGGTATCAAGGTCGGCACCATGGCGATTACAGATGCCTGTGAGCATCCGGAAGTCCTGATGGCATGGGCCGATTATCTCTACAGCGAGGAGGGCGGCATCCTTGCATGGATGGGTGTGGAAGGAAAGACCTATCAGGTTGCCGACAATGGCAAGTGGGAATGGATGCTCGGCGGAGAATATGGGGACGATATTGCGACAGTGCGTTCCAGTGCTACCATCCAGGGTGCGCAGAACCATCCCTCCATCCAGCCTGACTTCTGGTTCGAGATGTCTCCGGAAGTGGATGCGGATGAAGTCTATCTGAACAATGAGCGCCAGAGGATAGCAGGCTTGGGCAAGGTTCCCCTTCCCATGATGGCTTATACGGAAGAGGACAATGCGCAGATTGCTACCTTCAGGGCAGATATTGACGGCTACATCAATCAGTTCATCGCGCAGGTATGTACCGGTGAGGTGGATCTGGAGTCCGGCTGGGACACCTATCTTGAGACCATGGAGGCTATGGGCGCTTCCGCTCTGGCTGAGCTTCATGAGAAGACATACAATGCAGCTGTCCAATAATCCGCACGGCCTTAACGCAAGAGTTATGTGAGATTAAGCAAACGGAGGAATGAAGCTTTCTGCCATTCCTCCGTTTTGGAGAAAGGAGAGTTTTATGGCAGGAAAGATGAAGCAGAAGAAAGGAGCCGCTGTACAAACCCTTGCCGGAAAATCCAGGGAAAGCCTCTCTGTAAGGCTGGGAAAGAACATCAGGAAAAACTGGATTCTCTATGTGATGATTCTTCCGGTGTTGGTGTATTACATAGTATTTGCCTATGCCCCTATGTATGGCGTACAGCTCGCATTTAAGAATTATCGTGTAAAGGACGGCATTTTCGGAAGCCCCTGGGTGGGGTTCGACCATTTCAAACGTTTCTTCAGCGCCTATAATTTCAAGCAATTGCTGATGAATACGCTGGGAATCAGCGTATACAGCATCCTGGTAGGATTTCCGATTCCCATTATCTTTGCGCTGATGCTCAATTATGTGAAAAACAAGTACCTGAAAAAGACGGTCCAGATGGTTTCTTACGCTCCTTACTTTATCTCCACAGTGGTCATGTGCGGCATGATTACAATCTTCATGAGCACGGATTCAGGTATCTTTAATATAATACGCGGCTTTTTGGGGATGGAGCCTGTGGATGCCCTGTCAAAGCCGGGATGGTTCAAATCCATCTATGTCTGGTCAGGCGTGTGGCAGGGGATGGGCTGGAGCTCCATCATCTACATATCGGCGCTGTCAGGCGTGGACATGCAGCTCCATGAAGCCGCTATCGTGGACGGGGCTACTAAACTGCAGCGGATTCTCCATGTAGATCTCCCTTCCATCAAGCCTACCATCATCATGCTGTTGATTTTGCAGATGGGCTCGTTGATGGGCGTAGGGTTCGAGAAGGTCTTCCTGCTGCAGAACACGCTGAACAAAAGCGCTGCCTCCGTCATCTCCACGTATGTCTATGAAGTAGGCCTGATCAACAGCGATTACGGATATTCCACGGCCGTGGGCCTGTTCAATTCGGTCATCAATGTCGTATTGATTGTCACCGCCAATCAGCTGAGCAAGAGGCTGGCGGACGAGAGCCTGTTCTAGGAGGGGATGTGAATGAGAGAGAAAAAAATGCATGTGAAGAATTCCTATTCCGACAAAATATTCGACGGCGTCAATGTGGCGGTCATGATTTTTCTGCTGCTTATTTTTGTCTGGCCGCTGTGGTTCGTGGTGATTGCATCCGTGAGCAATCCGAATGAAGTATGGAACGGAAACGTAATCCTGCTTCCAAAGGGCTTCACGCTGATGGCCTATGAAGAGCTGATGAAATATAAGATGATATGGACTGGCTACCGGAACACAATCTTCTATACAGTGGTGGGAACCCTTGTGAACCTGGTCGTTACAATCTGTGCCGCCTATCCGCTTTCCAGAAAGGACTTCATGCCCCGCAATTTCTTCATGTTCCTGTTCATGCTGACCATGTATTTCAGCGGCGGGCTGATTCCGACCTATCTTGTGGTGAACAAGGTAGGGCTGGTGAATTCGCCATGGGCCATGATCATCCCCGGAGCCTGCTCCATCTACAATGTCATCATCACCAGGACATATTTCATTAACAGCATACCGTCTACCCTGCAGGACGCGGCGGAGCTGGACGGCGCGAATTCCTTCCAGTATCTGATGCGGGTGGTGCTGCCCCTGTCCAAGCCCATCATAGCGGTCATCGCGCTGTACTATGCGGTGGGCCACTGGAATGATTTCTACACCGCGCTGATCTACATCAACAAACAGGAGTACATGCCGCTGCAGTCCTTCCTGCGCGACATATTGATGTCCAACAAGATGACCCTGAACGACATGCAGGGCCTGGACGCGGCCGCCACGGAAGCCAGGATGCGCCTGGCCCAGACCTTGAAGTACAGCGTCATCATCGTATCTACCGTGCCGGTGCTGTGCATCTACCCTTTTATCCAGAAGTATTTCGTGAAGGGGGTCATGATTGGTTCCGTAAAAGGATGAACGCGCTACGACTGTCAGGAGAATGCACAAGGGTGTTTTCCTGGCAGTTTCATATTTTACTTATAAAGGACTTTGAAGAAAATGCAGTTGTAAAATACAAGGCATTGCCTTATAATGAAAGAAATTATAGCAATTTTCCTATAGTAAAGTGCATGCTATTAAAAGGATCATAGTGGGGGAGCGATTGAATGGAAAAAATTATCAATGTAGCGCAATACGTGTTCATCGAATACAAAAGAGTGACAGGAGAAGTAATTGATGAAATGAAGCTTCATAAGCTACTCTATTTTGCGCAACGCGAATCATTAGCGATAACGAACTCTCCCCTTTTTGAGGGAGAATTCCAAGGCTGGAAATACGGACCGGTCTGTAAGGAAATCCGCAACTCTATCACACCGGACGGCATTATAGACGTATCCGGAGACATATCTGATGAATGCAAGTATATCGTCAATAATGTGATTCTGGAATATGGCGCCCTTGCGTCCTGGAAGCTCAGTGAACTGTCCCACAAAGAGATTTCCTGGAAAAACGCGAGAACTGGACTCCATGAAGGAGAAAACGGGAATCGTAAGCTGAAGCTGGAGGATATCAGGATAGATGCCCAGAAGGTCAGGCCATATGACCATGTGTGGGACATGTATTACGATGAATTCGAAGACGAGGTGGCAGAATGATTGGAAAGATTTACTCGTCTGTCACGCCGTTTTATGATAGCAAAAAAGGTATGAATTCATTTAAGCGCCGTCCGGTGCTTATCATTAATGGCCCACGAAATAACGATTACACGGTTCTCCCGGTATCGACCGTCACCCATACAGAACATATTGATTCAGAATATGATGTAAGGGTAGAGCCCGATAAATATCCAAAATTAAACCTGAACCGGATTTCATATATAAGAACACATAAGCAGACCACGGTGCATCGGGCTTCTCTGACAAAGGAGATTGGCGATTTGAAAGCGGAATATGAGGATTTGTATTTATCAGTTTTAGAAAAACTGGAGAGCTTCAATAAAATGGTCATGGAAAATGCACTTTAGATTAGAGAAAGCAGTACCTTCCTGTTGACAGAAGCCTATATGGCATTTTGCGCCCAGGAAATAGGAAAAATATATTACTAATCATCTTGACAATCCATATCTTTTACATCAGAATAAAAACAGAGCCCGCTTTCCGGCAGGGCTCTGTCATCATACACACAAACATCCGACACATACCAAAAACCCAAAAAGGAGGCCTATCACATGAAATGCTACATCAAAGACTATCCGAGACTCCAGTTCGTAAGAGCAGGCTGGGAAAACCTGAACGGCACCTGGGACTTTTGCTTCGATGATTACAACCGGGGAGAGAAGGAGCGCTGGCAGGAGAAATTCCCCGGCGGCCTGCGGATACAGGTGCCCTTCACCTATGAGACGAAGCTCAGCGGCATAAAAGAGGAGGCTCCCCACAGCAATGTCTGGTACAGAAGGAGCATCCAGGTGGACGCGGGAAGGCTGGAACAGGACAATTACATCCTGCATTTCGAGGGCTCGGATTTCCTGACGAAGGTGTGGGTGAATGGCCGGTATGCCGGAAGCCACAGGGGCGGCTACGCCAGGTTCTCCTTTGACATCACCAACCTGGTCTGGGACGGCGAGAACGAGGTGGTGGTGAAAGTGGAGGATTCCATGGACGTCCAGCAGCCCAGGGGGAAGCAGCGCTGGCTTCCGGAGAGCTACGGCTGCTTCTACGTGCAGACCACAGGCATCTGGAAGACCGTCTGGTCGGAATATGTGCCGAAGACCCATCTGTCCCGCGTGAAGATGACCCCGAACATGGCGGACAGATGCCTGGAGGTGGAATATGAAGTGGAGGCGCCCGCCTATGCCTGGGACGGCAGCCTGACGGTGGAGGCGGTCGTTACCTTCCAGGGCAATCCGGTATGCCGGAACCTGACTGCTGTGAACAGCGGGCTAGTCCGGACGAAGCTGGATGTGATGACGGAGGCCCTGGGCGATGTGGACTGGGTGGTGCGCACATGGACGCCGGAGCATCCCAATCTGTATGATGTGGAATTCCGTTTAATAAAAGACGGAGAGACGCTCGATGCAGTGGGCTCCTATTTCGCCATGCGGGAAATCCGCATAGACGGGCGGCACATCCTGTTGAACAGCTATCCCCTCTACCAGAGGCTGCTGCTGGACCAGGGCTACTGGAAGGATTCCCATCTGACCCCGCCTAGCGAGGAGGCCCTGATAGAGGACATCGACAAAATCCGGGCCATGGGCTACAACGGCGTGCGCAAGCACCAGAAGGTGGAGGACGAGCGGTTCCTGTACTGGTGCGATGTGAAGGGCCTGCTGCTCTGGAGCGAGATGGCCGCGGCCTACCGCTATTCGGACAATGCGGTGGCGGAGTTCACCGCCGAGTGGGTGGAGATCCTGCGGCAGAACTACAACCATCCCTGCATCATCGTCTGGACGCCCTTCAACGAATCCTGGGGCATCTCCAGGGTGAAGACGAGCCGGAAGGAACAGCAGTTCACCGAGGCCATCTACCATCTGACCAAGAGCATGGACGGCATGCGGCCCGTGGTCTCCAATGACGGCTGGGAGCACACGCTGACGGACATTCTGACCCTGCATGACTATGAGGAGGCGGGCAGCGTACTGAAGGCGCGGTATACAGACCACAAGGACGAGCTTCTGACGGCGGCCATATGCCACAACGGCTTCAAGACGGCCCTGGCGGACGGCTACGAATACCGGGGGCAGCCCGTCATCATCAGCGAGTACGGCGGCATCGCTTTCGACAACAATGGCGACGGATGGGGCTACGGCAATCTGGTGAAGTCCAAGGAGGATTTCATCCGCAGGTTCGACGATGTCACCACTGCCATCAAGGAGCTGCCCTATGTATGCGGCTACTGCTACACCCAGGTGACGGACGTGCAGCAGGAGGTGAACGGCCTGATGGACGAGGAGCGCAATTTCAAGGTAGAGCCGGAGGTCATCCGGGAGATCAACGAGAGGAAGGTTCTCTAAGAGTGTATGGTTTTGTTTCCTGGCTTCCGGGCAAAAAGCATTTGAGCCATATTTTTCTCATGCCGCTTTTGTGGTATATTTAGTAAAAATTCTTGCATAATGCGTATGGCGGGAGGGTATGCGGATGATCGATACGGGCGGACAGCCCTCAAAGCTGAGAAAGGAAGAGTGGCTGAGGGAAAACCCCATCTATCAGAATACGGTTGCCTGCGAGAAGAGGTTCAATCCGGACTTTTCCCTGTCCCAGCTGCATTTCCATGAATTCCTGGAAGTCAGCATCATCGCGGAGGGCAGCGGCATCCATCGCATCTGGAACAGGGTCCTGACGTGCAGGAAGGGCGATGTCTATGTGCTGAACGCGGGCGTGCCCCACGAGTATTTCGTGAAGGAGGGGGAGGAAAAGCTGGTCATCCGGAACATCCTGTTCGATGTGGAGGACTGGTTCACAGGGGATCTGGCCTTGCCGGACAGCCCCCGGTTCTGCTACGGGATTTTCGACGAGGACATCCTGTCCGCCTATGTGTCCCTGAAGGGGCGCTCCATGGAGACGGTGGAGAGGATTTATCAGGCCATCGAAAAGGAGACTGTGGAAAAGGAACCTGAGTGGATGGAAGCCGTGAAGGCGCAGCTCGTCCTGCTCTTGATTGCCATAAGACGGCATCTGGAGGAATCCTCCACGGATTCTTCTGTCACGCCCAGGGACAGGATGGTGGTGTCCACGGCCATGCGCCTGGTGAGGGAACAGTATTTCGATAAGGAACTGACGCTGGAGAGCATAGCGGATTCCCTGTACCTGAGCAAGTCTTATCTGAGCAAGCTGTTCTGCCGTGTCACGGGGGAGCATTTTTCCGAGTATCTCCGCAGCGTCCGGCTGCAGCAGGCCTGTAGGCTGCTGCGGGACACCCAGTTGACCAATGAACAGATCGTGTACGGATGCGGCTTAAAGGACGTGCCCTCTTTCTACCAGCTGTTCAAGGCGAAGCTATCCATGACGCCCAACAGATATCGGACGGAAACGAGAAAAACCATACAAAATAAAGAAGGAAAAGGAGAACCGAACATGAGCATTTTGACAGACATTTCAGAGAACCTGCAGCGGGGCAAGGCGAAGGTGGTAAAGGAGCTGGTACAGCAGGCAGTGGATGAGGGCATCCCTGTAGAGCAGATCCTAAGCGAAGGATTGCTGGACGGCATGGGCATCATCGGCGAGAAGTTCAAGAACAACGAGGTGTATGTGCCGGAGGTGCTTGTGGCCGCCAGGGCCATGAACATGGGGGCGCAGGTGCTCAAGCCCCTGATGGCGGAGGCGGGCGTGAAGGCCACAGGAAAGGTCTGCATCGGCACCGTACAGGGCGACCTCCACGACATCGGCAAGAACCTGGTGAAGATGATGATGGAGGGCAAGGGGCTGGAGGTAGTGGACCTGGGCACGGACGTGGCTCCGGAGACCTATGTGCAGACTGCCATCGAGCAGGGCTGCCAGGTGATCTGCTGCTCCGCGCTGCTGACCACCACCATGGGCGTCATGGAGGAAGTGGTGAAGAAGGCGGAGGAGGCCGGTATCCGGGACAAGGTGAAGATCATGGTCGGCGGAGCGCCAGTGACGGAGGAGTACTGCCGGAAGATCGGCGCGGACAAGTATACCCCGGATGCGGCCAGCGCGGCGGATGCCGCCGTGGAGCTCTGCGCCGCCTGCTGAGAAAATCTGTTGCACATAGCCTGCACCCGAAAGGAGATTTCGATTGTAGACTTTCAATCGTAGATTTTGAGTGCGAGGGAGCGGGAATGGGGGATAATGTATGAAGAGAGATATGCGAAAATGGCTGGAGGAGCTTCAGGCTGCCCCAGTGAAAAAAGCCATGCCGGTTCTGTCCTTTCCGGCGGTGCAGCTCCTGGGAATCAGCGTGAAGGAGCTGATCTCCGACAGCGACAGACAGGCGGAGGGCATGAGGCTGGTGGCACAGCGCACGGATGCCGCGGCGGCCGTGAGCCTGATGGACCTCTCCGTGGAGGCTGAGTGCTTCGGTTCCGCCATCCGGGTATCGGACAGGGAGGTCCCCACCGTCGTCGGACGAATCGTGGAGGACGAGGAGGGAGCGAAGGCCCTGGAGGTTCCCAGGGTGGGGAGCGCCAGGAGCGGGCTGTATGTGGAGGCCATCAGGAAGGCTGTGGAACTGATTGACGACAGACCGGTCTTCGCCGGCGCCATCGGCCCTTTCTCCCTGGCGGCCAGGCTGTTGGACGTCACGGAGATCATGATGGAGTGCTATGACGAGCCGGACATGGTGCACATAGTGATGGAGAAGGCCACATCCTTCCTGACAGAGTATTGCAAGGCTTACAGGGAGGCAGGGGCAAACGGCATCGTCCTGGCGGAGCCGGTGACAGGCCTGCTGTCCCCTGCCCTTGCGGAGGAGTTTTCCGCGCCCTATGTGAAGCGGCTGGTGGATGCCGTGCAGGATGACTCCTTTGTCATCATCTACCATAACTGTGGGAACAATACCATCCAGATGATAGATTCCATCCTGGACACGGGGGCCGCGGCCTACCATTTCGGAAATGCCATAGACATGGCCCAGATGCTGGCCCGCATCCCGGCCGGGACAGTGGCCATGGGAAATGTGGATCCCGCGGGAGAGTTCTGCCACGGCACGCCGGAATCCATCCGCAGGGCCACGCTGCAGGTGATGGAAAACTGCTGCCCTTATCCGAATTTCGTCATTTCCTCCGGCTGCGATATCCCGCCCATGTCGAAATGGGAGAATATCGATGCTTTCTTCGGGGCCGTGCAGGAATACTATGAGTGCCGAAGCGCACAGGGGGTATCAAGATGACTAACAGAGAACGAGCGATGAACATCCTGCATTACCAGCCGGCAGACCGGTTCCCGGCCGTCCATTTCGGCTATTGGAGCGAGCTGCTGGAGGAGTGGGCCGGACAGGGGAAGATTTCAAAAGAGCTGGCGGAGAGCGTGGCCGACGGGAACGAAGCCGACAAGGAGCTGGACCGCATCATTGGCTGGGACTTCGACTGGTGCCGGACAGTGGGCCCCAGGAACGGCCTCTTCCCCTCCTTTGAGTACAAGGTGCTGGAGACTCTGCCGGACGGCACCCAGCGGGTCCAGAACGAATTGGGCCTGATAGAGCGGGTGAAGCCCGGAGTGGCCTCCATCCCCTCGGAGGACGATTATGTCCTGAAGGACAGAGAAGCCTTCGAGACCCTCTATAAGCCTAAGATGCTCTATGCGCCGGAGCGGATAGACCTGGAGTATTATAAGCATTTCAACGAGACCAGGCCCATGGACGTCCCGGTGGGGCTGGCCCTGGGCAGCGTGCTGGGGGATATCCGGAACATGGTCTCCGTGGTGGGGATGAGCTATCTGATTTATGACGAGGACGAAGAGCTGTTCGCGGACATCGTGGACACCTATGCGGAAATGCAGTACCAGTGCGTGAAAGCGGTTCTGGAGACCGGCGCGAAGTTCGACTTTGCCCATTACTGGGAGGACATCTGCTTCAAGAACGGCCCTCTGCTTTCGCCAGATATCTTTGAGGAACTCTGCGCGAAGCACTATAAGAAGAGGAACGACCTGTGCCGTCAGTACGGAATCGATATCATTTCGCTGGATTGCGATGGGGTGACGGAAAAGCTCCTGCCCACCTGGTTCGAAAACGGGGTGAACACCATGTTCCCCATCGAGGTAGGCGTGTGGGGGGATCAGTTCGAGGCGGCCCGGGGCAGGTTCGGCAGGGGCATGCTGGGCGTGGGAGGCATGGACAAGACCGCGTTCCGCAAGGACAGGGCGGCTGTGGACGCGGAGATCGAGCGCATGAAGCGGCTGGCCTCCCTGGGCGGCTTCCTTCCGTGTCCCGACCACAGGATCATGCCCGGCTCCAGTTTCGAGCTGGTGCAGTATTATGCGGAGGAAATCAAGAAAATCAAGATCTAAACGATGCGGTTCATAAGGAGATTCAATGGCGAAGAAAATAGCGGATGCCGATATTTTAGAGGATTTGGTGAAAAAGGCGCTGGAGCAGGGAGCGGACAACGCCGCGGTGGTTCCTGTCTCTGCAATCGAGACGGACGCCGGGTTCCGGAGCCTGTGCCGGCAGAATACCTGCGGGAAGTACGGCAGATGCTGGACATGTCCGCCGGACGTGGGCGACATCGAGACATTGATGAAGACCCTGCGCACATTCGACTACGCTGTCGTCTACCAGACCATAGGGATGCTGGAGGACAGCTACGACATAGAGGGCATGGAGGAGGCGGCGAGGAAGCACAGCCTCCTCACCCGGAGGATGGCGGAAGAGGTGGGCGAGGATTCCTTTGTGCGCATCCTGCACCTGGGGGCCGGGGGATGCCATATCTGCCCGGTCTGCGCCAGGGTGGAGAACCATCCCTGCCGGTTTCCGGACATGGCCATATCCTCGCTGGAGGCATACGGAATCAATGTGTCCAGGCTTGCAGCGGCTTGCGGTATGAAATATATTAATGGACAGAATACCGTTACATACTTTGGGGCGGTGTTTTGCTCCCTTATGTAAGCGAGTCTTTTGCGATTTGCCTGCGCCGATTGTAGGTGCAGGCTGCCCCGGCATGGGGCTAAGCGCGGGAGGACGCGCCGGGTGGGCAGAGAGGGAAAGGTACATTTCTTTCGGGGTCGCCAGGAAGCCGGGTAGACGGCAGGCTGCCCCGGCTTGGGGCTGAGCGCGGGGGACGCGCCGGGAGGACAGAGAGGGAAAGGTACATTTCTTTCAAGGCCGTGAGGAAGCCGAACGGACGTTTTGCTGGATGTTTTTTAACGGAAAGAGGTATTTATGGTGGAAGTCAGGGTAAATGGTGTCATTCATTATGCAGAGCCGGGGACGCTCCTGGGGGATCTGCTGACCGGAGAACGTTCCGGGGAGGCCCATTTTGAGGGCTGTGCGGGTTCCGGCGGGAAGCTGCCGGGAAGCCCGATGCTGGCGCTGCCCTGTGGCGGACATGGGCGCTGCGGGAAATGCAGGGTGTTTGCCCGGGGCGCCTTGAGCCCCCTTTCGGATGCGGAGAGGCGGCTTTTGTCCCAGGAGGACATTGACAGGGGCATACGGCTGGCCTGCTGTACCGCTGCGGAGGGAGACTGCAGCGTGGAGATGGAGCTGCTGGGCAATGGACAGATCCGGATTGCCGGAGACATGCCGGCCATCCTGCTGAAGCCTTCTTTCAGATTCTATGGTTTTGTGCTGGATATCGGTACTACGACACTTGCTGCACGGCTTTACGATACCTCCGGGAAACTGCTGGCGGAGGGAAGCGGGCTGAATCCACAGGCGGGATGGGGAGCAGACGTGATTTCCCGCATCGAAGCGGATCTGCGGGGAGAGGGCCCCAAGCTTACACAGGCAATCTGCACGGCAGTGGACAGCCTGGTGATGGAGCTCTCCGGGAAGGCCAAAATCGCGCCGAAGGATATCGACGGGATGGCGGTGACGGGGAATACAGTGATGCTCCATCTGCTCACCGGCACCTCCACGGAGCCTTTGTCCCACGCGCCCTTTGCGGCCGGGCGGCTGTTCGGGGAGACGGTGAGGGCGGAAAGCCTGGGGCTTGCTTCTCTGCGCCCGGAGGCCGCGGTCTATCTGGCTCCCTGCGCGGCGGCCTTCGTGGGCGCGGATCTCATCACGGCGGTTCTGGCGGGGGCTTTGTGCGATACGCCGGGCACGCGGCTGCTGGCGGACATCGGCACCAACGGAGAGATGGCCCTGTGGCATGAAGGGGCGCTGTATTGCTGCTCCACCGCCGCCGGTCCTGCCTTTGAAGGGGCGGGAATCTCCATGGGAATGGGGGGGAGCGCAGGCGCGGTAGACAGGGTGGCAGTCACGGAGGGAAGGCTGAAGGCCCATGTAATCGGGGACGCCGCCGCTGTGGGAATCTGTGGGAGCGGCGTGGTGGACGCGGTAGCATGCCTACTGGAGACAGGACAGTTGGACGATACGGGATACCTGGAAGAGGAGAGCGCAGTAATCTGCGAACCGGTGACTTTCACACAGAATGACGTGAGGATGGTACAACTGGCCAAAAGCGCCATCCATGCGGGCATCAGGACTTTGCTGCACACGGCGGGGCTGGAATGTGCTCAGGTGGAATCGCTGCTGATCGCGGGAGGCTTCGGCAGTTATCTGGATGTGGGGAACGCGGCGAAAATCGGCCTGTTTCCCGAGGAGATGCTGCCCTGCATCCGGGTGGTGGGCAATGCTGCCCTGAGCGGAGCGTCCATGCTGCTGCTGAATGAGGATTACAGAGCTGTCTGCGAAAAATATGCAAGAGACGCGAAGCTGGTGGAGCTATCTTCCAACCCGTATTTTGCGGATGAATATATGGAACGGATGCTGTTTTGAGGAGTGACGGCTTTATCCCACGACAATAAGCGGGGCCGTACCTGCGGGCATGATTGACGGATGCCGCGAGACCGTAGCCGCAAGCGTTCAGGGGATGACTCGTCGCGGCCCTGCATCAGGTTGCCCCATCACCTTACCGGGGGATTGGGGAGACATATCTGATACCGGTGCTCCGGAAAGAGCGCTGCGAGAGGAAAGACAGGAGGGTAATGAAATGTTATATCCAAGAAAGGAAGAGAAGACACTGGATGAGGCGCTGTTCCGAAATCCGTCCAGCGAGTACCGGGGTACACCGTTCTGGGCCTGGAACTGCAAGGTGACGAAAAGGCAGATCGAGGAGCAGACCGAAGACCTGCGCCAGATGGGCATGGGAGGCGCCCATATCCACAGCCGCACAGGCATGAACATTCCGTTCATGAGCGAGGAATTCCTGGATCTGGTCTCCTTTGCCCATGATCGGTTCGCGGAGAAGGATATGCTGACCTGGCTGTACGACGAGGACCGCTGGCCCTCCGGCTTTGGCGGCGGCCTTGTGACCTGCCATGAGGAGTACAGGCAGCGCTGCCTGGTATTCTCCCCGGAGCCCATCCGGGAGGGCTTCCCGAAGGACAGAGGGGAATCCATCTCTTCCGCCAGGGCCATCCGCAATGACAACAGAAAGTTCCTGATGCGCTACGGGATACGGCTGAACGAAAAGGGAAATATGACGGATTACCGTACCTTTTCTGACGGCGAAGAGGTTCCGGAGGGCTATGCGCCCTGGTACGCTTATCTGGAGGTGTCGGGCGACAGCGCCTGGTTCAACAACCAGGCTTACGTGAATACGCTGGACCCCAAGGCCATGGCTTTCTTCCTGGACACCGTCCACGAGAAATACGCCGGAAAGCTGGGGGATTCTTTCGGCAAGGACATTCCTTCCATCTTCACGGACGAGCCCCAGTTCGTCCATAAGAGCCTCCTGGGCAGGGCGGACGACAGAACCGCCCAGTTCATCCCCTACACGGATGACTTCGAGGACAGCTACCGGGCCGCTTACGGGGAGTCCTTCCTGGAGCATCTGCCGGAGGTCTTCTGGGAGATGGAAGGGACGCCTGTCTCCGTGACCAGATATCATTACCATGACCACATCGCGGAGCGCTTCTCCCAGGCCTTTGCGGATCAGATTGGGGACTGGTGCCAGGCCCACGGCTTTGCCCTGACCGGTCATATGATGGAGGAGCCCACCCTGCGGAGCCAGACCGCGGCCCTGGGAGAGGCCATGCGCTCCTACCGAAGCTTTCAGCTGCCCGGCATCGACATGCTCTGCGACAGCAGGGAGCTGACCACGGCCAAGCAGACCCAGAGCGCTGTCCATCAGTACGCCAGGGAGGGCATGCTCAGCGAGCTCTACGGCGTGACCAACTGGGACTTCGACTTCCGGAACCACAAGCTGGGCGGGGACTGGCAGGCGGCCCTGGGCGTCACCATCCGCGTCCATCATCTGACATGGGTGTCCATGGAGGGCGAGGCCAAGCGGGACTATCCAGCCTGCATCGGCTATCAGTCTCCCTGGTATCGGAAATATAAAAAAATCGAGGACTATTTCTCGAGGCTCAACACGGCGCTGGTGAGGGGAACGCCCTTTGTGAAGATTGGCGTCATCCATCCCATCGAGTCCTATTGGCTGAAATGGGGCAATGAGGAGACCACCGGAGCGGTGCGGGAGGAGATGGACAAGGCGTTCTCCGACCTTACCGCCTGGCTGCTCTACGGGCTGCTGGACTTCGACTTTATCTCCGAATCCCTGCTGGAGGAGCAGTCCCGTGACGGAGAAGGGGCATCCCGCGAAAAGGGCTTCGCCGTGGGCGCTATGACCTATGACGTGGTGGTAGTGCCTGATTGCCTGACCCTCCGGAAAAATACGGTAGAACGTTTAAAGAAATTCGCGGAAATGGGCGGAAAGATTTTCTATCTGGGCCATGTGCCGGAGTACATCGATGCCCTGCCCGCCCGGGACGACGCGCTGGCGGAGACGGGAACGGTGCTACCTTTCACGAAACAGGCCATCCTCCAGGCGCTGGAGCCTTACCGCACGGTGGGCGTACAGGACAGGAGAGGGATGAAGTCAGCCAACCTGCTGAGCCAGCAGCGACAGGACGGAGAGAATCGCTGGCTGTTCCTGGCGCACTCCGAGAGGCCTGCCGAGGTGGATGACGTGACCCCGGAATACTGGACGGTTCGCGTGCCCGGAGACTGGACGGTAGAGCTGTATGATGCCATGGAGGGCGCCATATCTCCCGTGGACGTACAGTACGCGGCGGGCAGGACCCAGTGGGAGGTGACCTCCTATGCCCAGGATTCTTTCCTGTATTGCCTGAAGCCCGGACGGGCCGGGGAGAGCGCGGCATCCCTTTGCGGCAGCGCGCCTGCCTGCCATCGCCCCGTGGCAACGCCGGAGCTGGTGGACTTTGCGCTGGAGGAGCCCAATGTCCTTGTGCTGGATATGGCGGAGTATAAGCTGGACGACGGCGAGTGGAGGGAGAAAGAGGAGATTCTGCGTCTGGACAACAACTTCCGCGCGGAGGCAGGCTATCCCATGCGTGCGGACGCCTATGCCCAGCCCTGGATCTACGGGGAGCGCGCTTACGAGCATAAGGTGGCGCTGCGCTATACCATTCTGTCCGAGATAGCCATGGAAGGGGTAGAGCTTGCCCTGGAGAACGAGGCCATTACGGAACTGATCTGGAACGGGGAGGAGATCCCGCATACAGTCACCGGATACTATACGGACAGGGAATTCCACAAGGTAGCCCTGCCCGGCCTGAAAAAGGGAGAGAACGTGCTGGAAGTCAGGCTCCCCTACCATACCAACGTGAACCTGGAGGCCATGTTCCTGCTGGGAGAATTCGGCGTGGACGTGAAGGGCAGCACGGCAGTCATCACGGCGCTTCCGGAGAAAATCGGCTTCGGGGACATCTGCTCCCAGGGCCTGCCCTTCTATGGAGGCAATCTGGTGTACCGGGTTCCCGTGGAGCTTCCGGAAGACGGAGCGCTTACCGTGCAGGTGCCCAAGTTCCGCAACCCCCTGATCGAGGTAATCCTGGACGGACAGGAGGCGCAGAGCAGGGATCTGTTCAAGAGCCCCTACCGCGTCAGCTTCGGCCAGGTGAAGCGTGGAAAGCATGTGATAGAGCTGCGGGCCTACGGCAACCGGAGGAATACCTTCGGCCAGCTGCACAACTGTAATGAAAATGTCTACTGGTGCGGCCCCGATGCATGGCGCACCCAGGGCGAAGCCTGGGCCTACGAGTACCAGCTCACAAGAACAGGCATCCTCACAAGCCCCCATGTAGAGATCCACGCAGAATAACAAGGAATAGAATCAATTGTCGCAAAACCGGAAGAATGCCCGCACTTTGGGCATTCTTCTGTGTGAAACATAGATTTTCTTAGCGGTCGTACTCTGACCGCTTAGAAAATCTTTTCACACTTTACACTTTTCCAAGCGCCGTCTTCTGAGCCACCTCCGTCTTTTTCTCATAGCATGCAAAGGCATTCTCCACCAGCTTCCTGTCCGGCTTCGGCGTGAACAGGCTCACCACGGGCACGATCACAAGTCCCGCCAGCATGGCGATGGCCCCGCAGTTGATAGGGGACTGCATGATAGCCGGGAAGGAGCTCCTGAAGAAGATATTGGCCACCATCAGCACAGAGCTGAAGAGGAAGCATACCCAGCAGGAAGCTTTCGTCACCCGTTTGGAGTATAGCGAATACAGGAATGGCGCCAGGAAGGAACCGGCCAGCGCCCCCCAGGACACGCCCATGAGCTGTGCGATGAAGGTCACGGAGCTCTTGTACTGAATCAGGGCCAGTATGGACGAAATGGCGATGAACACCACTATCAGTATCCGCATGGAGAGCACCTGCTTCCTGTCGTCCATCTTTTTGAAGCAGACCTCCTTCAGGAAATCGATGGTCAGGGTGGAACTGGAGGCCATGACCAAAGAAGACAGCGTTGACATCGAAGCGGACAGCACCAAAATCACCACCAGGGCGATCAGCAGGGGCGACAGGCCCGAGAGCATGGTGGGGATGATGGAGTCGAATCCGTTTGCCGCCACGTCGATCTGGTCTGAGAACAGTCTGCCGAAGCCCCCAAGGAAATAGCAGCCGCCTGCCACCACCAGCGCGAACAGGGTGGAGATGATGGTGCCCTTCTTGATGGACTCCTCGTTCTTGATGGCGTAGAACTTCTGCACCATCTGGGGCAGCCCCCAGGTGCCCAGGGAGGTGAGGATCACCACGAACAGGAGGTTCAGGGGATCCGGGCCGAAGAAGGACGCGAAGGTGCCCGGGGCCGTGGAGACTGTCTCGTCCGTGATCCTGGCCAGGCCGTCCAGAGCCGCCATGAAGCCGCCCTTGCTCTTCAGCACGGCAGCGATGATCGTGCTGATGCCGAACAGCATGATGATTCCCTGGATGAAGTCATTGATGGCCGTGGCCATGTACCCTCCGGCGATGACATAGACAGCCGTCAGCACAGCCATCAGGATGATGCAGACGGAATAATCGATGTTGAACGCCATGCCGAACAGCCGGGAGAGGCCGTTGTACAGGGACGCTGTGTAGGGGATCAGGAAGATGAAGATGATGACGGACGCGCCGATCTTCAGGGGGCGGCTGCCGAAGCGCTCCCCGAAGAACTGAGGCATGGTGGCAGAGTCCAGGTGCTGGGTCATGATGCGGGTCCTGCGGCCCAGCACCACCCAGGCCAGCAGCGAGCCGATGACGGCGTTCCCGATGCCCGCCCATGTGGCGGCGATGCCGTACTTCCAGCCGAACTGCCCGGCGTAGCCCACGAACACCACCGCCGAGAAATAGGAAGTGCCATAGGCGAAGGCTGTCAGCCAGGGCCCGACGGAGCGCCCTCCCAGGACGAAGCCGTTGACGTCCGTGGCGTGCTTGCGGCAGTAGAGGCCGATGGCGATTAGTACCGCGAAATAGAGGATCAGTAAGATAAGTTTCATGGTTTCATGCCCTTTCCTTTGTCAGTTTAAAGTGCTAAAGCAACTATAGCACAGATTGACAGATTATGCAAATATTTCTTTTTAAAAAATAAAATGGCATGTTCCCGCGGAATATGATAGAATGAAAGGAATAAAAAGCATTCTGTGAAGAAGGGGAGCGGAACAAAAATGCCGTTTGAATATGGTTTTTATGAGCTGTTTTTGATATTCATTTTCTGGGGATTCGCCGGCTGGCTGGTGGAGTGCATCGATATGCGGATCGAGGCGGGGGAGTTCCAGAACAGGGGGTTCCTGCACATGCCGTTCTGCCCGATCTACGGCGTGGGGATGGCGGCGGGATCCGTGGCCCTGGGCAGCGTAAAGGACTCCTATGCAGGTCTGTTCGTATTCGGCGTGATCTTCTGCTCCGTGGTGGAGTATATCGTGGGCGGAATCCTGGAAAGGCTGTTCCGCTCCAAATGGTGGGACTATTCCCATATGCGCTTCAACATCAAGGGAAGGGTCTGCCTGAGGAATGCCGTGCTGTTCGGATTCGGCGCCATCGCGGTGTTCCGCGTCGCGCAGCCCATGGTGGAGGGCGTGATTGGCGGGATTCCCATGGAGACGAGAGTCGCCATTACCGCCGTATTCAGCACTGCCTTTGTGGTGGATTTGGCCGCCTCCGCGAGAAGGGCCTGGACATATCGGAAAAATCAGGAAGGCGATGAGCTGAGGCTGATATTTAAGGCCCACAGATAGACCCGGGCGCTTTATGAGTCCTCCTGAGGATACCATGAGGATACAAAAAAGATACATATCTGTTTTTTCATAATAGATAGCATTATATAAACTGGCATCATATACATTGCCATCATATAGATGCCACCATTTGGATTTCATCACGCAGAGATGAGGGGAGACTATGCTGAAGATACTGATAGCGGAGGACGAGGAGCCCATCGCCAACCTGATTAGAATGAACCTGCGCAGGGCGGGATATTCCTGCGTCTGGGCGCCGGACGGGGAGAAGGCCGCCGACCTGATGGACACCGAGAAGTTCGACCTGGTGCTTCTGGACGTGATGCTGCCGGGCATCAACGGCTATGAGCTCATGGAGTACGCCAGGAGCCTGGAGCTGCCCGTCATCTTCCTCACGGCCCTGGGAAGCACGGAGAACAAGGTGAAAGGGCTGAAGATGGGAGCCGACGACTACCTGACCAAGCCCTTTGAAATCGTGGAGCTCCTGGCCAGGGTGGAGGCCGTGCTGCGCCGGTACCACAAGACGGAGACGCTCCTCACCGTATTCGACGTGGTGATCGACACGGCCTCCCGGTCGGTGACCCAGAACGGGGAGCCCGTGATGCTGACCATGAAGGAGTTCGAGCTTTTGCTGCTGCTGGCCAGGAACCGCAACATAGCCCTGTACAGGGAGACCATCTACGAGAATATCTGGGGCGGCGAGTACATGGGTCAGAGCAGGACAGTGGATCTCCATATCCAGCGGCTGAAAAAGAAGCTGAACTGGGACAATGAGATTGCGGCTGTCTACAAGGTGGGATACCGGCTGGAGGGAGAGGAAAAAATTACGAAGTAGGGGATTGGGGATACATGAGATTCGCAGATAAACTGTTTCTGGTCATGACTGCGCTTCTGACAGTGATGTTCGCGGTGTTCGGGACATGGATGCTCTCCTCGGATTTCTCCCAGCTTCTGAACAAGGAAATCGAACAGGGCAATAACGACAGCCGCACCTTCCTCTTCCTCTTTGAGATGGGATACCAGTCCACGGAGGAATACGGGGAGGACTATGCCATCAGCAGGACGCTGAACAGCATCGCGGGCAGCGTGGAGCGGGACGGGCGGCACATGTTCGTGATACGGGAGGACGGCACGCGCTTTTATGGGGGCGAATATCTGGAGAACATGGGTTTCATGGAGGAGGTGGAGGGTCTGATAGCGAATCTGGAGGCCTCGGACGACGCTGACGGCAGCATCCGCAACATGGGCATCCGGCAGATCGAAGGCAGCTATTACATGTTCGCAATCACGAAGTCCGGCGTCTCTGATAACGATGTGTACCTGGGTATGTGCAGGGAGCTGACGGACACCTACAGCGCCAGGGGGAACCTCCTGTCCCGATACCGCATCGCGCTTCTGTGCCTGCTGTCCGCAGGCGGCGTCAGCATCTATTTCCTGTCCCGCTATATTACGAGGCCGATCCGCAGCCTGGGAAGGCTGGCCAGCAGGATTGCCGACGGGGACTATACTTTGCGCTCCCAGAACAAAAGCGGCGATGAAATCGGGGCCCTGGCCCGGGACTTCAACCGCATGGCCGACCGGCTGGTGGAGGAGATGCAGGTGAAGATACTGGAGGCCAAGCAGAAGGAGGATTTCACCGCCGCCTTTGCCCATGAATTGAAGACACCATTGACTTCCATCATAGGCTACGCGGACATGCTCAATTCCCTGGAGCTCTCGGAGGAGGAGCGCCACGATGCCTATTTCTACATCTACAGCCAGGGAAAGCGCCTGGAGAGCCTGTCCCACAAGCTGCTGGAGCTGGTGAGCATGGATAAGAATCCCCTTACCTTCCGTCCCATCCCCACCAGGGAGCTGGAGCAGAACCTGCGCATCACAATGCGGCCGATCTGGAAGCAGCGGGGCGTCCGGGGAAAGGTGGAGCTGGAAAAGGCTGTCATCCAGGGGGACTCGGAGCTGCTCCTGTCCCTTCTGTACAATCTGATGGACAATGCGGTGAAGGCGCTGGACAAGGGGGAGCAGAGCTTCATGCTCATGAAGGGCACCTGCCTGAAGGGCTTTTACGAGATCAAGGTGGTGGACAACGGCAGGGGCATCCCGGCGGAGGAGATCAGCCGCATCACGGAAGCCTTTTACATGGTGGACAAGTCCCGTTCCAGGAAGGAGGGCGGCGCCGGCATCGGGATGGCCCTGTGCCAGAAGATCATCCAGCTCCACAACGGGACGATGGTGGTGGACAGCAGGCTGGGGGAGGGGACAGTCATCAAGGTGACTTTTCCAAGAAGATAAGTTTCGGGAAGGGGGAACCATACGGCCATGGCAGACAGGAGGAAACCGTTCCAAAAGAGGAGGGGCCTGAACCGGAGGAGACAGGTCCGGTATTACGCGGCCATTTTTTCAGTGCTCGCGCTGCTCATAGCGGCGGCTTTCTTCGCGCCCCAGATCCTCTTCCAGGTGCAGGACGCCATCCTGTGCAGGGATACCGTCCTGACGCAGCAGGAAAGCCTGAACGTGGATACCCTCAGCACCACCTACGAGAAGTCCCTGGAGAAGCGGATGCAGAACTTCGCGGAGGGGCTGGGGGAGGGCGACACCTTCTATACCACATCCCAGAGCCTGGCCCTGACCAGTGAGGTGAGGGAATACGTCTACTCGGACAGAGGGCTGTTCAGCAACGTGGTGAACGAATTCGCCGAGAACGGTCTGCTGCCCTGGTATATCTGGGAAGGGGATTACACCATACTTCGGTGGAAGCAGTACGTCATCTACAGCGACGACTTCGCCAAGGGCGTGAACTTCATCCTCTGGTACGTGGAGATGCAAGACCCAAACGGGGTCATAGTCAAGCTCCTGGCAGACGCGGAGGATGGCACGATATATGCCATCAGGACCGAGTCGAACCGCTACGACGATTCGACAGAGAGTGCGGATGTATCAATAGAGGGGAGGAACTATATCGATGAAATCTACTGGAGCGACCGCGGCCCCACACAGATATGGGGCACTCTCGCTTACTGCTACGAGTGCCTGGATGATTCTGAGATAAAGGATTTCCATATCATGGTTGATGAATATGGATGGACAGGCAATAGCATGAACAGCGCCGCCAATGGGGAGAGCTATGGGTACGACGCGGATAAGCCGGCGGCAAGGGAGGCAATGGACAAAGAGATGCTGGCCTTCCATGAGGAATGGGGAGCGCTCCAGGAGAAGGTCCGATACTACAGGGACGGCAACGATGCCATGGGCTTCCAGCTGACCTATGGGGAGGCCAGGCTGGACGTGCTGCTGACGATTCCGCCGATGGACGACAAATCGGTATATGTGTACGGCTATCCGGACATCAGGATAGGGATACGCCAGATTTATGAAATGATCCCGGAATTCTCATAAATGTTTCCTTGTACTAATATATTTAGAAAAACAGTATGGTCATATGAGGTTTTTCGTGGATATAAGGTACAGGATTCTTTGCGGGATTCTTGCGGAGGATATTTTCCTGGGGGCAAGCGGCTTCGGAGCCGTGCACGATTTCATCGCATGGCTGGACGACCTGGTGTGGGGGCCCTGGATGCTGGCCCTGCTTTTGGGATGCGGCTGCTATCTGATGGTCCGGATGGACTTCTTCCCGGTCAAAAACCTGAGGTTCGCTTTGAAGTGCGCTCTGGGGATGGAGGAGGCGGAAGGCGTCCCGGGAAAGAGGGGCAGGGCGGCGGGCGGGGAAGAGCGGCGCGGAAGGGGGCGTTCCGGTGCAGCCGGAGCCACAGGGAAGATTTCTTCCCTGTCCTCCCTGACTACGGAGCTGGCCACCACCTTAGGGATAGGGAATATCGTGGGGGTGGCCTCGGCCATGGTGCTGGGCGGGCCCGGGGCGCTGTTCTGGATGGTGGCCACCAGCGTCATAGGGCTGGCCACAAAGCTGGCGGAGAGCATGCTGGCCGTAAAATACAGGGGCAGGAACGACAGAGGGGAGATCGCGGGGGGCCCCATGTACACCTGCCGGAACGCTTTCCCGCATAAGAGGCTTGGCAGGATGCTGGGCTTCCTCTTCGCCCTGTTCGCGGTGACGGCCTCCATCGGCATGGGGAACATGACCCAGTCCAATTCCATCGCGGATGCCCTGTGGGTGGCCTTTTCCATACCAAAGGCAAAGACGGGGCTCTACCTGACGGTGCTCACTGTGCTGGTGGTGATAGGCGGCATCGGCGTCATCGGGAAGGTGACCCAGGTGCTGGTGCCGTTCATGGGGGTCTTCTACCTCTGCGGGGCCTTTGCCGTGATACTGGTGCACTGGCGCAATGTCCCGGTGGCGGTGGGAGGGATCCTGACGGCGGCTTTCTGCCCCCAGGCGGTGTCCGGCGGCATCTTCGGCAGCGTCACGGCCACCATGTTCCAGTCCCTGCGCTGGGGCGTCTCCCGGGGCATCTTCTCCAACGAGGCGGGGCTGGGTGCCTCCGGCATCACGGCCGCGGCGGCGGACACGGAGGATTACATAAAGCAGGGCTGCATCAGCATGACGGGGGTGTTCCTGGACACGGTGGTGGTCTGTACCATCACGGGGCTGGCCTTCGCGGCCTCCGGCGTGCTGGGGACCGTGGATGCGAACGGGAAGCCCCTGACCGGCACGGCGCTGACCCTGGCGGCCTTCCGCACCGCTCTGGGGGACCTGGGCGGGAGCTTCGTCAGCGTCTGCATCGCCCTGTTCGCCTTCGCCACGGTGATCGGCTGGGCCTATCAGGGGGAGAAGGCTTTCGAATTCCTCATGGGGGGCCGGACGAAGTACAATCTGTGGTACAGGTTCTTCTATGGGCTGGCGGCTTTTCTGGGCTGCATCTGCTCCCTGGAGACCGTGTGGAATTTCTCGGATATCTGCAATGCCCTGATGGCAGTGCCGAACCTGATCTGCGTGCTGGCGCTGTCGGGGAAGGCCTGTAAGGAGATACGGGAGTATCCGGTGCCGGGGGAGAGGCGGGCCAGGGGTTCCCGAAATCCATAGGAAAGCATAGGAAAATGGATTTACGGCTGACTGGCGGCAGAATCACGAAAAGGCAATCTGCCGTTGTTTAAATCTTACATCATACATCGGTGAGGCGCTGTGAAGGTGTAGGTTTCTCTGTCCATGCAGCAGCACTCCTTGTATAAGACTGTAGTAGTCCCTGATAACCAGACTACTACAGTCTTATATTAATGTCATAGACAAAAAAGAATTGTGGTTGATTCAGATTCATGGTATGATGGGACCAGACAGCGCAGAAGGGCATGGATTCCCGGAAATATATGATCCTGAGGCGACGTATGGATCCATGGCGATGCGCGAGCCCGCAGAAATGCAGAAAAGAGAGGTCAACAGAACATGTCAAAGACAATCGATTATTTTTTGCAGTACGTGAAGATCGACACCTAGTCCGACGAGACCACCGGAACATCGCCCAGCACGGCGAAGCAGCATGACCTGGCGAAGCTCCTGGCCGAGCAGCTTAAGGACATAGGAGCCACGGAGATCACCTACGACAGGGAGCATTGCTATGTATACGCCACCGTCCCCGCGTCAGAGGGCTGTGAGGACGCGCCGGTGCTGGGGCTGATCGCCCATATGGATACCTCTCCCGCAGTGTCCAACGAGAATACGAAGCCCCGAATCGTGGAGAACTATGACGGCGGGGACATCGTCCTGAACCAGGCGGAGAACATCGTGTTCAAACGGGCTGATTTTCCGGAGATGGCAGAGTATGTGGGCCATGACCTTATCGTGACGGACGGCACCACGCTCCTGGGCGGGGACGACAAGTGCGGCATCGCTGAGATCATGGCGGCCAGCGAATACCTGCTGCAGCACCCGGAGATAAAGCACGGGAAGCTGCGCATCGGCTTCACGCCGGACGAGGAGATCGGAGAGGGCACGAAGCATTTCGATGTGGAGCTGTTCGGCGCGGATTTCGCCTACACCGTGGATGGCGGCGGGTTCGGCGGCCTGCAGGCGGAGACTTTCAACGCGGCGGGGGCGAAGCTTACCGTGAACGGCCGCAGCGTCCATCCCGGCGGCGCAAAGGGCAGGATGGTCAACTCCATGCTGGTGGCCTTTGAGTTCCAGAGCCTCCTTCCGGTGTTCGACAATCCCATGTACACCGAAGGGCGGGAGGGCTTCTTCCATCTGGACAATATCCATGGCACCGTGGACAGGACAGTGTCGGATTACATCATCCGCGACCATGACCGGAAGCTGTTCGAGCACCGGAAAGAGGTCTTTAGACAGTGCGCGGACTTCCTGAATCAGAAGTATGGGGAGGGGACCGTGGAAGTGGAGATGAAGGACAGCTATTACAATATGTGGGAAATGCTGGAGCCCCATATGCATCTCATAGACAATGCCTCTGAAGCCATCCGGGAGCTGGGCGGAGAGCCCGTGGTGAGCCCTATCCGGGGCGGCACGGACGGCGCCAGGCTGTCCTTCCAGGGCCTTCCCTGTCCCAACCTCTGCAATGGCGCGGGCAATGGCCACAGCCGCTTCGAGTTCGCCAGCGTGCAGTATATGGAGAAGGTGACGGAGCTACTTTTGAAGCTGGCGGAGAAATATGCCGCATTCCGGCAAATGTGACAGCGGTAAGAGATTCTTGGAGCCCCTGGCCTGGGAGGGCCGGTGCGGTAAGTGTAGAATGGCATACGCGCGGCGGGAAACCTGTCCCTGCACGTATGCCGTTTTGCCTACCGGTGTACTCAAATATATACTTGAAATATTGAATACTTTATCAGACAAATAGGATTAGAATCGGCATCTGGCTGACAGCACATTTCGTATTGAAAAACAGATAGGATTAAAGTATAATGACAAAAGATTTTGCATGGAATCCCGGCAGGGGAGATTGAGAGCTGGGCAGTGCAGGGAGGGCATTCCGGGACGGACGGTATGGCGCTGGCCAGGAAGCTGCGGCAGATGGGAGATTCCGTCAGCATCATCTTCGTGACAGGCAATCCGGATTTCGCGCTGGAGGGGTACGACCTGGAGGCCGTGTCCTATATCGTGAAGCCTGTGAAAAGGCAGAGACTGTGGGCTGCGCTGGACAGGGCCAGGGAGCGCATCGTCCACAGGGCGGCAATCATCGTGGCGCTGTTCGGCGGGGAAGTGGAGAAGGTGTACCTGTCG
>OFFK01000368.1_pt1 | contig 39530 bp, 46 predicted proteins | sample 1521361 | NCBI WGS metagenome assembly OFFK01 (sample SAMEA3504096, study PRJEB24116) | mouse gut metagenome | biome: mouse gut; feature: mouse-associated habitat; material: faeces | place: Denmark | collected 2011 | reverse complement strand
ATACATTATCAGCTCTGGTCACATCGATGCCTCCTTTCGATTCATAATAATCTCAAGAAATTCCGACCACTGGAGTATTTAGCAGCATTCGGATATGAAATTGCAGTTCTTTCCTTCGGTCAATATAGCTATTCACTACATCGACCACCTCTTTCACCATTCCCCTGCCCATTCCTGAATCTCTGCTCCTTACCACTAATATTATATTAAGTTCCTCATTTTATCAAGCTATTTCAGTTATTTGAGTGAACACTTATCGGACTTCCCTCCTGCTGATCACCCATCCGGTTTCCAGCTGTCGCTTGTCGTGCTCCGCTCAAATGAGATATCGCCCAGCTTCTCCAATTCCTTCTGTTTGAACTGTTCTGTAACATGTACATACAAGTCCATCGTCATCTGGAGAGATGCATGTCCTAAATACTTCTGGATTGTCTTAGGCTGGATTCCTGCTTCTAGGCAGCGTGAAGCGAAACAGTGCCTAAAACAGTGAGCTGAGAATGCAGGGAATTGGTCAGTCCTATCCCTCTGCAGGTTCATCTCCGCCACTATCCTTTTTATCGCATCGTTCAGTACCACAGAACAGATTGGTGTATTGAACTTCGTAACAAAAAGAAGACTTCCAAACTCATCATTACGTGCATATTTAAGGGACAACATCTGTTTCAGCTGAATCTGCTTTCTCAATGCTTCCTCACAGGCCCGATTCATAGGCACCATCCGAACGCTTGATTTCGTCTTTGGTGGGCCGATATGGAATTCTTTGCCCTCATCGCCGTCTAGCTTTTGGTACAGCAACGTCTTAGTCACAGAGATGCTATGGTTGTCAAAGTCTAAATCCTTTTCCTGGAGCGCACATAGTTCGCCCGGCCTCAGTCCTGTGTTGATTGCCACTACGAACATATGATCATAGAAGGTTCCTGCGGAACACTCAAAAAAATCCTCTTGTTGCTCCACAGTCAAAACAATCCTGTCATTAGGTCTGTTCTTTGCCAATCGAATCCCTTTTGCCGGATTTTTGAAAGCATAGTCATTTTCGATGGCGATATTGAACATGTCAAGAAGGAGGATTCTCACTTTGTTCTGTGTCTCCCACTGGTAGCCATTTTTATCCAGCTGATTAATCAGCCCCTTAATGTGTATCTGTCTCGTCTCGTCTATATATTTGTCTCCTAATTCGGGCAGAATCAGCGAGTCAAAGATATGCTCGTAATGCCGTTTTGTATTCGGACGGATAACAGGCGCCTTATATGTCTCCATCCATTCATGATACCACCGCCGTATAGTTAGCCGCTTCCTTACGCTCTCCTTTTCGGAGTCTTCTTTTAAAGCTTCTTGTAATTTGTTGCGTATCTCTATTTTGCTCGTTCCATAGAGAGATTTTCTGGCACCGAAGCGGTCTGTATAACGAGCCTCATATTTGCCATTCTTATTCTGGCGGATGCCCTTGCCCAGCTCTTTTCCATTCAAATCCTTTCCCATAATGCTCCTTTCCGGTCGGGCAAGCTCCAGGCACAGCACATCCCGGAGCCTTCCCTTCCTATTTCACTTAAATTGCCTCGCGAGCCAGAATGTAGCGTTCAAACTTGCTTCGCTTTATTACTGCTTTTCGATTCCCGACCTTAAGGACGAAATCACAATCTCTCTCATTCATGATTTCACGTATCCGGTTGATGCCGATGCCGGAATATGCTGCTGCCTCCTCGACCGAGAGTGTCAGTTTCTCCCAAGTTGGGATGTTCACTTTATTATTGCTGTCCATGCTATTCCTCCTCTGTTTCATCCTCTGGATTTTGTGTTGCCGACTTCTTGAAGTAGAAGTAGTTGAGACGCATTGCATCTAAATTCGGTACTGTTGCCAGTAGGGCATCCATGCCGTGAAGCATCACAAAACCATCAACTGCGAATTCTTCTGCTTCTTCCTGGTTAGCAAATCCTTTCACGCGCTCTCCTCTAGTATACTGGCTGTTGTGCATCAGTCTGTTGTAGTCATAATAAACGCCCAGCCCATTCTCCGCAAAGATACCATACCATTTTCTCTTCATTCGCATTCTCCTTTCACTTCTCCTCCATATCTAGCATATATCCCCTAAACATATTTTCATCAAAACCTATGAAGCTATATCAAAACCAAAGGTCTTGAAACCTCATGTCCGCACACCTCTTTAGTCCCTACCGCGATACATTCTCCAACCTGCAATCCTCTCAATTTCTCGCTCCAATAAGAGAGCCTCACTGGGTCAATCCGCTTGGCTATCTTCGCTACTTCACTTGCTGAAGGTCGAAAGTAGAGCTGCGTTGCAGACTGGTTCAAAAGCGATGCCGTTTCTGTTGGAAAAATGTCTAATGTCTGAGTCCCGAGCAGAAGGTTCAATCGAAATTTCCTCCCTTCTGTCAGGATGCACCTAAGGATAGACCCCTTACGTATACACAAACGTTGATATTCATCTAAAACTAGCGTCAAATTACCGGAAGCATATACCTGTCCAGAAAAGCATACTATTCTCCAGATTTGTGCAAGAATCATCTCAGTCAAAGCTATCCGAGTCATCATATCCACTCCCGACAGGTCAATGATGTTGATTCTCCGTTCTAAAACAGGTTTCGTACATGGACGTAGGACATTGCAATGCAACACCGGCCACAGCTTCTGGTAAACCAAGTCCCTCACCGCGTCTTTACGCCTCTCAAATACTGTCACCAAAGCTTCCACATCACTGATATGGCGAGCAACTTGCAAATAATTCACTGCTTCGATGACCACTTCCCTGAGCACCCCTTGCTGTCGCACACCCAAGGCAAAAGAAGAACCAAGACCCTGCACCGCTGAATTGACAAAGCTTACAAATGACTCAGTCTTCCCATCTTGACTTCTAAGAGGAGACAGCAGGCTCAAATCTAGGCCATCAGTAATTGCATCAATACGATTCTCAAGTCCTATGTACTCATGCCTGATTCCAGGAAATATCTCCCGTTGTAAATGTGTCCGTCCACTGTCGATAACCAACACCGTGTTGCCTCGTTTCACTTCTTCCAGCTCAATCTTGAACATCCGGCTTGTCTTCCCAGTACCTGACATGCCAGTAATACTGACCGATTCGTTCGGAGATACCCTACTGGTTCCGCATGACCTGCCTGCAGTTTTCCCCAAGTACATCTTCACCACTCCTTTCTTCCAGCGTCAGCTGATCCGTATCATCCAGCATAAGCCTGTCCATCTTCAAAAATCTCGGCCTGATTGCTTCCCCTCTACAGGTCCAGAGCAGTTTCTTGACTGTGTAGTTCTGGATATCTGTCCGGTTGCATGTAAGGCACCCTGATTCCAATAAGGCCTCCTTCAGCCTCAGGAAAGACACAGCCTGCAAAATCGGTTTGCATGCTTCCCTCATAAGCCTCTCCGGGATAAAATAATAATGCGAATCGTACAAAACAGCGTTCTCAGCATCCGCAGCATTCCTGAACATGTTTCCCGCCTGGGTTAATGCCGCAACCTTTACTTCACCATGCTCGTCCAGGAACCTGAACAGACATCTCTGAACATCTCTGATGACATCCATCTCATCTTCTCCATTGTCCGCTGCCTGACACATCCATGCCGCGCACTCCCTAAGCCTGAGCATCCGATGTTTTGCCTCTTTCTCCCCATGGGCCTTTCTGAAAAAGCCGCATGATGCATAGGCAGCAGCCTCCAACGAAATCCGAATCCTAGACATCTCACTTAAATCCCCATACCGCAAAGAGGTCCGGAACTGCCTGAACCAATCATAAATGAGATTCGGATGTTCATGGGCATAGCCTAAAAAATGCCAATGTTCCTCCACCTCTTCCTCATGTCCATCATCCACCTTCGCATCCGCGACACGGACAATCTCCCCGCTGCCTCTTAAGAATCCTGGCAGCACTCCGCCCACGGCGACAACAGGTATGACATCCCGCCGCGCCAGGAACTCCTCCAGCTTTTCTTCCCTATGGACCCGCAGAAAAGGTATGAGCACCGCCCGGTCATTAGGATAAGGCCTCAGCATCTGATTTTGCCTCGTGATGACCTCGGCCCCCAATTGTTCAGCCAGATCAATAGCCTTGCCCAAAGTCTCGCTGTCTTCTGCCTGTAGGATGATTCCCCGGCGTATTCCAAGACCGGCATCCTTCAGAAGGAATTGAAAATGGGCAGCCAATATCAGAAGCGAAACCTGCTGCGGCAATGCCGTCAGCAGCTCTGTCCCTTCACATACCCCCAAGTCAAGTCCTCCTTTCCAAAATATTCGAATGAGCCATCCTTCCATTTCACCCAGCCCTCACGGTCAGGTAAAAACCACGCTTCCTCACACTTTTCAGCCAGCTTACCAATTAAAGTAACCAGAAGCGGCATGACTTTCGGATATGGCACATAGAAATAAATCCCCGCAGCCGTAAATTTGCGGAACAGGTAAGATGGCCGCGCAATCCTCTCTGAATCCAAGAAGACCCTCTGCTTCCTTCCATCCCCAATACTACAGCTGAGTACATAGCATGGCGGCTCGTCCGATTCACTGGGGTAATACGTGTCCAGCTCAAGATTCCGCATGTTAGTAATTAACCGTGGCACAGCCTTGACCGCTGTGTTGCGCGTGACCACTGTGATTCCCCCGTCATCGGAAATCTGCAGTTCCTCCACCAGCGCCTTCTCCCTTTCCCGCTGCTCCTGGCGCATCTCAAGCTTCTTCTGGTAAAGCTCCAGGCGTCTGTTCTCAACGATTGCGGTCTTCCACTCCGTTTTCGTTACCTCGAGTGAAGCCATGCACGCCTCCCGCTCGTAAGCAATCTGCGTATCCAGCTGAGCTTCCATGTACCTCTGACGCTGCGCTTCTGAAAATCCGTATTCCATCCTGACATCCTCCTCGTATCCTGCGTGCTTTCCGCCTCGCAAGTACATTTTATACCATTCTTTATACCCATTGAAACGCAAAGGTATCTTACTTTTTCTATATAATGGCACATAAATTCTTATGTTTTCTCCATTTTCTATAGGAATCAGCCAACTCATTGCAGTTCCCAAAATATTTATCAGGATCAGTTCAAGATATATCTACTTTTTTCACCGACAAGCCGATATTCTAATTAGCCAAAATCTTCTGACATGATATAATTATTCCCTGCAGCCAGAAACGAGATTAAGGAAATCATTGATTATATAGGAGAATACCAATGATATCAAATACCATCATCCCTCTACACCCCGGCTCACAAGAACGCATTGATGCAGCCAACACAATAAAATATACCCTGTTGCTTGATTACGCGGCCCCTGAAATGGAAAAGGTTACCGATGGCCTAATCCCAGAAATCATGACGCAATGCCAGAAGTGCTGCAGTTCCCTGTTCATGAACCCGAGTGCCCCGCAATATAATTTTTTTGGCAGCCCTGACCCTGAATCCCAAAAACCTTTGGCCTTCTTGGAAAGCAGCGCGTCCGCTTCCAGGCAAGACCCCCGCATCTACCTGCACACCATGATCCTACAGAACTGCGTCATGAGCAGCTACCATGCCGTCCTCTCTGCACTGCTAAACGGACAGTCAATCGCCGCATATACGCTCTGTAACCATATCAAGAATCAGGGGGTGCAGCGCTTATATCAAAACAACAGACTGAGGATGACTGACGGCGGCATCGACCTCCATTTCCGTTCCATAGCAAATAGCGGCTCTAAACAGTCAAGCAAGGCTTCCGGCTTTGACCAAAAAATCAGGACCAGGAATAATGCAGTGCCTTTTCTAATGGGCTTTATGATGCCCACTGACAGTCCGTTGAGAATCCAGCTACAGTTTTCAAGTCTATGCCAGCTATTTTTGGAAACGGACGAGCTGAAATCTCTATATACCATAAAAAATACCAAGTCCCTGAACCTGCTCAAAATGCTGGAGAAGCTGGAATCCACTATAGCTACAATAAAGGATGCCGCCAAAACCAGCCTCTCTGTTCCCGCCGCGGACTCCTTATACCTGCAGTATCTGTCTGAAAGGGCCTGTAGCCTCAACCTGTTTTACAGCCTCATCAGGAACATAAAGCGGATAGAGGAAAGCTCCATCTACCGTTTCACCGGCGAGAATTTCCTGGCTGTCCTGTCTTCCTGCACCGTCCTGCCGAACCCGTTCACCAGGACATATTTCCTCCGCTTCGCCTTTGACCATATAGACAGCAGGACCCATTCTGCCCTTGATATCTGGCATTATAACGATATGGAACGAGCTGATACTGCTGTTGGTTATACACGAAAAGTTTCCAGCGGCTTCCATTTTGACAGATGGTTCCAGCAGTTTGACCATTTTGTCAGAATCATGTCACAATATATAATACCGATATATGACTGGTGCTTCCTGATCATGCTCCTTGAATGTATCGAAAAAATCTACCCCCAGAAGCCTCCACGTTTCCACCTGGAACAGGCAATGATACTCCTTGCACAATATATGGAGGCTAACTATGGAGACATCCTACAGCCAATAAAGTTTCCAGCGGGGGCACTCTCAGACGGCATCGACATAGTATCATCAAAGAATTTCGATACCCTGAAAAATTTCTGTACGGACAGAAAGGAAGACATCACGAGCCTCTTCAGCCTCTTCTTTTTTAAGACTGATGAGGACAGAACCCTCAGATATAAAGATATCAGCTTGAGCCTAAAACCATTGAACCCTTCCATCTTCAAAGGCAAGGAAGGCAGATGCCGGTCAAGGATACTGAACAATTATTTCGATTTATTTCTTTGGCCCCTTTGATAAAGTACCCCGCTGCCTACAGCGGGGCACTTTTACCAGTTCCGTTTAGTCTGCTGTGCAGCAGACTGCGGTGGACCAGACCCGCCTTAGGATTATAAAAAAGGAAAACTCTTCAATCCCTGTGTGCCCAAGTTTTCCTAAATATGTCTTAGCTTTCTTTTAAATAAAGCCCAAAAACCGGGATTTGAAAAAGTTTTCTGTCCCTATGAAATAAAACTTGGGCACATCGGCACCATAAGTAAAGCTATTCCTTGCTGCACCAGCACTACAGCCATGATTGCCAGTATGTCTACCTCCTGGAGATTCACCATCCTACACTGCATCATATACATTGGACATCAGCCAATAACCGTGTTGGTTGCAGTATTTTGGCCACATCAGGACATAGGTTTATGACACTTCCAGACCGTACGAACACATATGTCAACTAATACCATAGACTGTATAAGACTGGCGGATTCCTATTCGCCAATCCCGCTCACTTTGCCATCCGAATCTCGTCCTTCTCCCCATCATAATAATAGGAATGGTCAGAGAGCCTTGCACCCAAGCCCACCTCCTGGTTCACTGCCTGCACCATCCTGTCCAGCATTTCCACATCCCAGGAGCTGTCCTCCGGGAGGAAGATGGCTACATCGATGGACGCTGGCAATATATAGAAGCTCCGGCCACTGGCGAACTCTTGTAGCAGCCTGCCTTGCAGCAGCCCGGCAGCCCCATGCTCCATCGCCTGATTCGTCAGCACGTACACCTCCTGCTGCTCTACAGCACCGTCCATGCCTTTCCAGGCCCCGCCACCGTTGCGGTCCTTCACGGCCTCCATGGTGGTAAGGAACCTGTAGCCGTCCTGCCTCATGTTCTCCATGGCCTGCCTGTGCAGCTCCTGTAGGCCAACCCCATAATGCTTTAGCATCCCGTCTGACACCATCATCCTGTAGGCTTCTCCATCCTGTATGGTATACACCACCGCCAGATCCAGCAGCGTCATGGAGGCGAGCCCCTCCAGCAAGCCGCGGTTCCACACAGCGTTGACCAGGACCGGACGAACCATACCCTCCATGGACTCCCAAGCCTCCAGCCGCCCTATGAAGCGCTCGGCTTCTTCCGAGCATATGTACTGCTCCCCGGCATTGATGGCGGCCTCCATGCACGCATCAAGCCCGTCTGCGCCGTCATCCCCGTGTTCCTCATATAAATCCTCCAGCCTGGCGACCAGGCCCGCATAGCCGTCATCCCCCGCCATTGCAATCCACAGGCCATCATATCCCTGGCCGTTGATTCCCAGCATCCTGTACATCCCCACTTCGGCGTCCTCGCCATAGAACTCCCGAAGCCCCTTCAGCAGCGTCTCCTTGAACTCTTCATATCCCATGTATCCCTCCTATGCAGCCCCCGCCGTCTTCGTGCGCCTTAGGCTGTTCACTGCTTTCTTACGCATGCTTTCATCCATTTCCTGTATGCTCCTGACCCCATACCTCTGCAGCACCGTATCGAGAGCCACCCCAGTCCGCGCAAGCTCCTTATTGATCTGCTCTTCATACTGCCCCTTCGGGTCCTCTTTCTGATTCTCCTGCTGTGGGGATGCGCCTGGCTGCTCGGCTGCCTTACCATCAAGATTGTAGACCACCTTTCCATCCTGATTGATGATGGTGAGCCCTACAATCTCACGCTCCCCGTTATAGGAGATGCTGCTGACGGAGAACTTGTCGTATGTGACGAACCGGTCGTCCTTCTTCTGCAGCCTCACCTTCGAGGCACCGACCCATATGAACGGTGCCGTATAAAGCTCCCGCCCTATGCCATGGGAGACGCAGGCCCTCTTGAAGGAATCCGACGCCTCCCCTTTCTCCTTTTCGGTGTAGCTCTTTGTCCCTACATCCGTCTTCCCGATCCACTGTTTCTTCCCATCATCCCATATGCTGACGGTGCAGTAGAGGTTGCCTCCGATTACCTCGTGCGTCCTCTGCCAGTTGTTCGCTCCATATACTTCATCGAGAATCTTCATGTCGCACCGGGCATCTTTATATAGAAGAAGCGAGACCCCTTTTTCACTAATCGTACCTACGCGGCATTCTATCTCATTGGCCCTTAGGAGCCTTATCTTCTTTTCGTCCATGATTCTGCATCTCCTTCCATCCTCGTCAGGCGGCTTTCCAGATCCATCCGGAAGCCCCTGGATGCCTGGCTTTAGATATGCCGTTCCCATTAAAGTAAATAATACGGCCCCCCTTTATGGAAACGGCATACACGGCCGCAAGCTGCCACAGTTTAGGCGGCTGCTCTTTTATCCCAAGGTACCGCCTTAGATCTGCCCAATCCCTGGAGCAGTCCGCCACTTTATGGTTACCGGCCCCAGCCCTCATGCCACCGAGAGACGCCTATAGCTGCTCTGTGTGAGGTAGCTCGTATAGATATCCGGCTGCTCGGCCTTCAGCCTCTTGGCATCCACTATGTTTTTGCTCACTGGCCTCCATGTGACCGTCCTGCCGCCCACAGTCCCGGCCTCGGCCTCCTTCAGATAGCATTTGAGCTGGTTGGCGGCTGCGTTCTTCGCTGCCTCCAGCTCCTTCATCTGTTCGGAGATCCTCTCATATTCGTCACAGAATGCCAAAGCCTCATCCGGGAGCTGTATCGTCTTTCCATTGGAGCTGCCGTACCTGGAACTGAGGTAACTGGTGGTCGCTTCAGAGCCATCAGGGACAGGCTCCACGCCTCCTAATACATATGTCTCCCAGAAATGTTTCTCCATCGAAATCAGCTTCCCTATCATCACGTCATCCCTTTCTATCTCATGCCAGAAGAAATGGTTGCCTCCCACCAATGCCGCTATGTAGGTCCTCCTGGCCCCCGTCACCGCCATGTAATGCTGCACCTGCAGGATATACGGCGCAGGGATTCCCTCTCCCCATACCTCCTGCTTGTATGCGGAGGCCGTCTTCGCCTCGAATATGCAGAATTCCCCATCTTTGTTGACCACGCCATCGAGGTTAGCGAACATGAACGGATATTCCTCGCTCTGCAGGAGCATATGCTTCTGCCTGACCTTGATTCCCGTGCGCTCCGTGAACTCCTTTCTGACGATCGGCTCCAGGAGCGTCCCGAAGTGCGCATATTCGCTGTCCCCTTCCTCTGCTTCGACCTGCCCGGTCTTTTCCAGCCAGAGCTGGTGGACGGACTTGAACGGGCTGATTCCCGCTATGATGCCCACATCCGAACCGCCGATGCCCTTTGTACGGTACCTGAGCCATTCTTCCCTTGACAGGTTGTTCGTCTTCACTACTACCTTCATAACATATGTACCTCCATAAAATTGTAGCAGATGCCTGTCCGGCACCTGCCCTTGGATATTGATATTGTTTCTTAGGCTTTACTCATGCCGCTTTTACCAGCTGGTATGCCCTGTCGATCAACGGGTTCCCGTCCATGGTACGGCTGAACAGGTTCTCGTTATAATTTGCCGTCCTCCGCAACGGCCTGGCATGGGTCGCGAAGTCCGATACCGCATTGATGAAGCGGTACGCATTGCCCCCTACATCCTGCAGGTCAGGCGCGTCGAAATAGCGGCGCTCCATGTCCTTCCGGAGCCTGATGATGTTCCTGCTCTGGATGGGTGTGGCATCCTCCTCTATCGGGAGGAGCTGCTCGATATATTCCCTTATCTGTCCGTCCGTAATCTCCCGCCCACGGAGGTCCTCGAATTCCTTTCCGAGGCGCTCCATGTACTTCTCCGCGCGGAAGAGCGTGTCCTCTGCCTCCTTGATCTTGTCCCTGATGTTGCCGGTGTGTATCATAGACCATGAGCGCTCCGCTGTATCCAGGGCAAGGTTCAGCGTGTTGTTGCAGACCACGCGTACCGGTGTCAGCGCGACCTTCACTGCGCCGCTCCCGTCATGGGTGTTGCTGAAGACCAGGTATGGCGAGATATGTTCGCCCGACATGATGTACTCCCTTGGGAGGCGGGCAAGGAGCCATACTTTCCTTCCCTCTTGCAGCGAGCCCGCCGTCTCATAACGGACCCCCTGGCCAAGCAGTGCATCCGTGAACGAGAATGCTTCCTCGTTCTGGATGATCCTGTACCGTTCGGACACCACCCCCAGCACTTTCCTGTCGCTGTCGCGGACGTTGGCCTTATAGCCTGATATCAGCTCCTTCCCTTCTGTATAGATGGGCTGCTGCACCACCTGCCAGTCCAGCCCGGCCAGCCGCAGGGCATCCGCTGAGGACGGGGCCTCCTCCACCCTTGTGCCCAGGCCGTGCCACGGTTTCTCCCTTGTGTAGAACATTGTTTCCACTTCTGCTGCCATGATTGTTCTCCTTTCCTTTTTTGCCAGCTGTCGCTCTGGCCATATATGCTGCCTGGCTTATCCTGCAATGGGCACATGTTTTTTGCACAGAAATAGGGAGGATTCCTATGGATCCTCCCCTGTTCCTACATTATTATAGCGCCCGATTTTCCTGATGCACTCAGGAAACCCTGCAGTGACTGCCATGCAGCTTCACCTATATAGTATATGACTGTAATTCCTGACCATTACGCGGTGGGCGTGCTGGCTGTTCCCGGCTTTTGGAAAAATCCTGAGAAAAAAAATTTCGGTTCCCTTCAACGTCCCGCTGTTTAGATTAAAATATTGTTCAGAATTTTCCGGATGTCGGGAATCGTCCCTTTCAACTGACAGCGGTACACCTCCGATATCGTTCTCCATCTTCATCCATATTTTAATAGGAAGAAACACATCCCTTCCAAGACTCTCATTCATGAGCCGGATGGCCGTGAATCACCTGGTGGTGCCGCAGCGCATAAGTTCCCTTACGGTTCTTCTGATTCTTTCGCCGCTGTACAGTCTTGCCTCCCCTTCATATAACCGATAGACTCCAGATTCTGCCCCCAATGCTGCTATGTCCTGTGGCGACGTGAAGCAAGGCTCCTTCCCAATGCCGCCAATCCCTGTCTTTTCAAGCAGGCTGGCCACGAACTGTGAGCAGAACATACAGAAAGGCTTATCCTCTTCCCTCTTACCTATAATGTAACGAACCAGTCCTTGATAGTCGTACTGCGTCTCTTCCTGATGCTCCATCAGTTCCGACAGCGTGTCCAGGAGAACCCTGTAATCTTTCTCTGACAGGAAAACGCAGCTCACAAGGATGGAACAGCCCTCTGCCCGGTACCGCTTTATGCTGTCGCTGCAGAAGCCCCCGCCTGGCTCCCATGTTCCTCCGGCTGCTGCAGGCGACATGAACGAATACAGATTGCCCAGCCCTGCCTGCAATGAAACCGATACATGGTAATAGGCGGAATCTGTGTAGGCCATGATGGCTTTTGCGAATTCTGTTCGGGGAGAGGACAGCGATACCAGGTACATGGGCTTCTTTCCGGTCAGATTCTGCTTTATACGGATGCCATCTTCACCATAAAGCACTCCTGATTCCCTGGTAGAGTATCTATAAAAATGCGCCCCTTTTTGCTCTGGAAGTTTCTTCTCCTGCTCCTTCCAGTTCTTCTGGATTTTGAGAACCGCAGCTTGCAGCGTTTTCTGCTCCTCCAATCCGGCTATTCCCATTTGCGAAAGCAGGTTCATGCCGAAACTCTCCAGTTTTCCAAATTCATCTGCACACTTCATATCCATTCCCTGCTTCTTCATATAGAATAGTGTATTAGAAACTCTCTCCACTCATATTTAAGACGATAATCCCATACATTTTTGAGGCTTCTGGCATGATGGTGGGTACTTGACCATGCCCAATTAACAACTGCATATTGAAAAACCACCTGTGTTCCTTTAATGTATTAACGACCAAGAAAACACATAAAGGAGTTCCCACAGATGGTTTCTGTTAATACATTATGCAAAAATATCCTAAATGTCAAGAACGCTGTTATCGAAGACTGCAACTTTTTCTCTGATACTGATGGAGTGAAGCATATCCGCATCAGGGCAAGACCCAATAAATGGCACGAAAACGACTGCCCGTTCTGCCATAAGCCCTGCCCTGTATATGACAGACATTCTTCCGTCCCCCGTACATGGAGGGGACTTGATGCAGGCGGCATCCTTGTGGATGTGGAATATCAGACACACCGTATTATCTGCCCTGAACACGGGGTATATGTTGCCGATGTCCCATGGGCTTATCCCGGCAGCGGCTTCACGAAAGATTTTGACCTGACTGCCGCATGGCTTGCCACTTACCTTCCCAGGAGTGTTGTATCAGAATATATGCGCATCGACTGGGAGACCGTAGGACGATGCGTCAACCGTGCCCTGAACGATATCGAACCGGAACGCTCCAGACGGCTGGACGGACTTGTAAATATCGGCATTGACGAAACCAGCTATAAGAAAGGCCATAAGTACATCACAGTCATCGTCAACCACGACACCAATACCGTTGTATGGGCGGCGCAGGGCCATGGGAAAAGCGTCCTGACGCAGTTTTACAGGCAACCCACGCCACAGCAGCTTTCGTCCATCCGGGTAGTTACCGGCGACGGGGCGAAATGGATCACCGAATGCGTGAATGAATTCACCCCTGACTGTGAACGCTGCGTGGATCCCTTCCATGTCGTCGAATGGGCAATGGAAGCCCTTGACGAAGTACGCCGCGAGGTATGGCGCGAGGCTTACAATAAAGCCGTGCAGCTTGCCAAAGCGCATCCCGGAAAGAAAGGGCGTCCCAAGGCAGACGATGCAGAGTCTGCGATCGTGAGAGCCGCCAGGGCGAAAGCGGAGGAGATCAAAAATTCCGCATATGCACTCGGCAAAGCGCCTGAGCACCTGACAGAGAACCAGCAGACAAAGGTGGCGATGATCGCAGAAAACAATAATCGGCTCTACCGTGCCTACCGCATGAAAGAAACCCTCCGCCTGCTCCTGAAGATCAAAGACGTTGATGAAGCAGCTTCAGAACTGAAACGCTGGCTCTGGTGGGCAAGCCACAGCAGGATCGATGCTTTTAAGAAACTGTATCTCAAGATCAAACGTCACAGGGATCACATACTGAATACCATCAGGCTGGGGATGAGCAACGCACGGATTGAAGCAACTAACAATAAGATCAAGCTGATCGTCCGCAAGGCATATGGCTTCCGAAACATCCAGAACATGCTGGATATGGTGTATCTGGTCTGCTCGGATTTGAGGGTTCCGCTTCCCAACAGAAAACCTAAAGCCGCTTAGTCAGCATAAACACTGGGGTTGTGGGTATTTTTTACCCACCATCACCCTTGAAGAGCCACATTTTTTCATATCTAATTCCACATATACAGTATATAATTTCGATTTAAATATTCTTTCCTAGCAATATCTGTACTGCTTGTTCAAAAAACTCCTACTCGCATTCCTTCATGTCCATCTCTAACCAGCTCTCAATATTAAAGAGTCCAGTATTACTAAGCGCCTCTATCACTTTATTGTAACTATATTCAATATCATCTACAATCAATTTGGTATCTTTTTTCTTGAAAGGATAATTCTCATTTAAACTAGTCGTAGGTGCATTTACAACATAATCAGATGCATTAAACTTCAAGAAATATTCATACAGGTTGTTAAAGGTTCGCTTTTCTCTTTTTGTAAGATTCTTTCCTTTTATTACAAGCTTAAACAATCTTGCCGCGTTTGCAGAAAACGGAAATACAATAGGATTCTCAAATCCATATGATTTCAACTGCTCAATAAGCCCCTTTATAGCATTCCCTATACTATCATTACCTTCTTCATCATAGGCATCTATTTTATTAAGTCCAAAAATAATTTTTGTATTACTTTCCTTTATTGTCCCTTGAATCTCTTTCAACAACAATTCAGTATCAGTAGTCGAAATATATTCTGCATTAATTAGATATATCACTAAATCCAAAGAATTATTCTTAATAAAATCCATTGTTTTATCATGATGTGATTCATCTCCAGAATTATTAGTTCCAGGTGTATCATGAATAACCAGAACTGCATTATCACAACTTACTTCTTCTATGTTGCCTTCAAGGACAGTTTCAGCCACATCAATATCATCATTCCAGGCACTCAAAACTTCTCCATCAATTATATTGGAGTAAACCTTCGAACCATCATTTCTTGTGTAGCATCCGATTAATTGATCCAAATTATCATTATCTCTTATGGTTGTCACCTTTGCCGTACAGGCTTCATTCTTTGCCGGAATATAATCCATTCCTAATAAAGAATTAATGAAGGTTGATTTACCTGCACTCATAGTTGCACATACCGCCACCGAATATTGTTTAGAAACCACATATCTTTCATTCCACATAACATTACGATGAATATATTCCAAAACCTTTCTGACATCAGCTTTCACTTTTGATGTCAGCAAAAGCTCAGCTTTATCTATATCTCCAGCAATAAACATCGCTTTGATATATTGATAAACAAAATCTCTGTAGACGCGTTTAATCTTTAACTGCTCAAAAGTCTTTTCTATTTCTTTATATGAAATATCATCTTCAGTCAGCAGATTTTTAAAGAAAATTGCCTCAAGCAATAACAGATAACTATAATCTGATTTAATGGTCTTAAATAAACTTTCCTTTCTTTTTATGATTGAGGAAAACAATTTAATTGCCTCCTCTGGATTCATCTTCAACTCATTCAATTCAAATACAGACTTATACTCCTCGACTTTTGCTTCCCATTTTGCATAATCAATATTCCCTCTACGTACTAATGCGTCCAAAGCAACAATATATGCGGATCGTATGTCCATCATTTCATTCAATAAAGGATGTTCTTTTATAGGATATCGCATCATGACAAATTCCACTGCGCCTATTCCCACCTCGGACTTCTTTCTTTGTTTGCTTTCTTCACTTTCAGAAAAATCAATCTCATATCCCTTACTTTTTGCGAATAAAGCTTTATATACCGCATCAAACCCATACTCCCTGAAATCAACTTCCGTCTTAGCCGCTATCTCTTCAGATGAAAGATTAGATTTTACCAGCTTCACCAAAAGTTTCTCCTGTGCCTGATTAAGATACACACGATTTCCAAATGGAAGTAAATATATTTTCTTTCCTACAGCCATAATATCAATTACGGAAGATACATACTCATCAGCATCTGATAAATATTGTAATTTCACATCCCTTTCAAAATCACTGTATTCAAACAATCCCTTCTGCTTTACAAAATGATTAATGTGCTTGTATCCAGAAAAAATAAAACAATACCATTTTATCTCAATTACAATATAACCCAAAAACAAAATTACAGGGACAAGCGTAACCTGAATATTAACATCAAAAAAATCATTAATTATCTGAATAACACCAGATATAATAACTAAATCCAATATTGCCATCTGCAAGACAGGAATTTCAATCTTATAATATGTGTCATATACATCTTTTACCAAACCAATATGCCTCACCGAAAGAACCACAAAAGACCATAGCACAGATACACTTACTAATAGTTCAAATGTAAGTACCAATGCCCAAAAATCATTTCTGGTTATTAATGTCAACACAAGGATGGCAAAAGAACTGATTGTACAAATGCCAAGGCGAACTATCTTTCTTGAAAATAGTCGCTGCAGTATTGTTGACACAAAAAATACTGTTAAAATCAACAATAAATAGACCCAGATTGTGTCAAATACCGTATGGCGATAAGTTATCTTCCAAAGGAAATTTTTAATATTTTGTCCCCACACCGGCAAAAACGCTAATGGCCTATCAGCTCTTGTGAAATAACCAACTGCCGCCATAGCAAGAATAATTGCCAAAGCGATTCCTTTGTGCTTCCACATCCAGGAAACAGCCGCTCCAATAATACCTATTACAACAACTAGGACTACAATCCCTATTATGATATAAACCATAACTCTCCCTCCACATACAGTTTCATTTTAGTAAACTACCCCGCAGCAAGCTGCAGGGTAGTTACCATAACTTCGCTCGGTTTGTTCATAGCAAAACCACAAATTATTTAAGCCCTTTAAGAAACATAGCAAAAGAATCTGCAACGGCGTAAACCTCTTCATCTTCAAGTGAAAAGAAAACCACAGCGGATTCTAACAAACAATAATAATTACCTCCCGGATCATTGGCAAATGGAATTAATTCTTCATTAATTTCCGCAATAATTCTTCTTGCATTATATATATTTTCTTTATCACACTCATTAAATGACAGAAAAGCATTTACCACTTTTTCATCTCCATTCTCTAATAGGCAGGTATTAAGAGATGGTCTTCCGCCATTATTAACCATAAAAAACTCCTTGAAATCTTGCGTAAACGAAATCCCATTTTCATTTGCAAATCTTTCAATAACATTTTCATCTTGTATAGGCTTAATATATTTTATTTCCATTGTTTCCTCCCTTTACCGGTTTCCATTTCCGCCACCCCATAACGGTTTTCCGCCAGTATGTCTCGAATTATTATGTATATCTGAATCTACTAATTGCATCTTCCCTGTTTCAGCATCATGATGCCATGTATATCCCTCTGGAGCAGTTCCCTTAGTCATTCCATCCTTTATCTGATCAATCTGGTCTGGGGTAAACTTTTTGACCAATTCGGAATCATTTTGTATAGCATCATATAATTGCCTATTGCATTCCTGAAATTGTGCTTTATCTTTTCCTTTGCACAATTCATCAGGCAATTGTACATCAAACGCCGAATCAAACTTAGGCATGACTACTTCAACTTGATAACCACCAATTTCAACTATTCGTTTTTCATATTCTACACCTATTGGATTTTTTGTTCCAGCAAGTTCTTCATTTCGACATGGATATTTAATTACACCATCATCATTAATTTTACACCCCTGAATTCCTTCCGCTTTATCTGCCCAATCAGTGTTTTTATGAAGTTCTTTTTTTTCTTCTTCTGTCAGAGTTCTAAAGCCATCCTTATCATATTCAACAGCCTCCTCCGCCAATGGTTTATCTAAAATATTCAATAAGTTTCCAGGCTCTGTTCTGTCTGCAATTTCTTCGATATCATTAACCGTCAAAGGTTTATCCAAATCTGCAATCTTACTCTTTATCTCAGTTACCTCCTCCGAGAGCCTTTCAACCCCATTCGCAGTAGCTTCTACAATTTTTCCCATAAATTCAACCATACACTACACCAGCTTTCTCTGTTCAACTGCAAACTCTCTCCATTTGGCATATAAATCTACCTGTTTGCTGTCAGCTTCAACCATCTGCCTTACAATACACTGCGATACCGCTAATTGGAGTTCCCTTGTCACCTCGACCGCAGAACGGTCAATCTCTCGATTCAACTCTTGCTGCAGCAAATCACAATTGTCACCAAACTCAGAATATCTCTGGATCTTTTCTGAGCAGTCCAAAATGTCAACAACGACATCAGATAACTTCTTGAACCCGTTTTCCTTAAGTAAAATCGGTTCACTACCATTTTTTATGTCTGCAACCACACTCTCCAACAACAATTTTGTTTTTGTTGAAAAACCAGATTTTTCAATATCTTCTTCAACTCTTAAAAGGTTAAAATCCAGTTTCTCGTCCATGCGGTTTTTCATAAGCATCTTGAGAAGATCTGTATGATCAGTTTTCCTCTTTTCCGCCTCCGCGTCATACAGATACGGCGTTTCTTCAACATCAGCCTTACTGATTGCACACAATACAGGATCAAGCCAATTATTCTGATATACTACAGCAATACCTCTATGAAGCTTCGCCAGTTCATCAATCTGCTTATCTTTTAATGCAGCAGATTTTCCAGCTTGCTGCCTATCACATTCCTCCGGTAACCGCATAATTATCTTTGTATTTGTATTTCTGATCGCTGAAATATCTATTGCACTGGGGGACTGGTCAACAATAATGAATCCTTCCCCATAAGTTCTCATTTCTGCAATTGAATTGGCAATCATTTCAACTGATTTACCAGAAAGAGAATTTCCATTTTCAGATAATCCGCTCGCCAAAGCAGAATTTCTCAGAAGATTATGCGCTTCTTCTAATACTGTAATGTGCTTCAGTTTCTGATTCATTACATTAGGAGACTGATCCATCCGATACTCATTTAATGCCATGACCACCAGGCCCATTATCAAAGACTTTGTTTCCGTAGATCCTATTCTGCTTAAATCAATAATCGCATTATTATCAAACAATACAGAATAATCAAAATCAACATTTGTAAAAATTTTTCCGTTAATTCCATTTGTCAAAGACTTTACCCTTGTAGCTAATGAGCCAATATAATTTCCCTTTACCTCATCAGAATATGATGAACGTTCAATGACATCAACCAACTCCCTCTGAAGATCCTTAAATGTAGGATACACATTCTCCCCGTATTCATTCTCAGATTCTTCCAAATTCCATCCACAGCTTTCATATGCACTCAGCACTGCATCCTTTAATACTGCAGGCATAGCGGCATACATTGGCCAGCATACATTAAAAATCTCAATCAACCTGTCAACATGTTCAAGCACATGTACTGATACAGGAAACTTAAATGGATTAATTCGGAACAATTCCGCATACTTATCATTTGTACTGAATACCTTCACCTCAGGATGATTTCCAAATACATTCTTGTACTCACCTTTTGCAGGCTCAACTACCAAAAACTTAATTTCTGCTGCCGATAATTCATTCAGCATATGATAGACAGTATTTGATTTACCTGAACCCGTAGACCCGGTTATCAATGTATGCGCAGAGAGGCTTTCGATATCCAGCTCGACCTCTACATTTTCTACAAGACCCATATGATATATTTTACCGAGTTTTAATGAATTGCCTGTATTAGGCAATTCATTGACAACATTTCTTGAAAATCCAACCATCTCACTTACTGGTAACCCAGGAACACTTTTCTGCGGTAACCCTGCCTCAATAACAAGCTCCTTCCCGCTAACCAGCGAGGCTGGATTTACTTCAAAATCGCCATTATTCCCATTTACAAGAACAACAGGATGAACAAGTTTCTTTAAATACTCCTTTACCTGTCTGTTCTTTCTAGTATCGCTCCATGTTTCAACTGCAAAAGACTCAACTGTCGTCTTATCACCTCTGCAAATCGCTTCAACAGCACTCGCTAAAACTTGGCTTGTCTGCGAATCGTCACAAATACAATATGTTGCTGTATTCCATAAACCCAAATCGGCTGAATCTTCAATCCTTTTAATCATATCGCTGATTTTATCCATCAAATTCTTAACAGCCTTGTTTTCAATATTAATCTGTAGAGAGCGTCCACTTGTATTTGTAAATGTATCTGTTTTTCCAACACTATGAGAATCTGCTGTAGATTCATTTTTAGAATCCGCTTTCGTCTCTCCTTCTTGTATACCAGTACTATAGTTTGTTCCTTCAGAAGTCGATTTTCCCAGTACTCCTATTGACCCATTAAATGACTTCGAAGTATTTGACCCTTCTGTTCTGGTGGTAGAATTAGAAATCGTTGTCGAGAGACTTGTTCCTACATTTTTAGTAATTCCATCAGTAATTGTTTCGGCAACGGCATTACTATCAGATTCATTATAAGAAAGCTGTGTTTCAGCAAATGGTGATATTTGCGTATATAAGCTTTCATATCCGTCCTTAATCTTTGTAATCTGTACAGCATTTAAAGGTGCAGAAATAGTAACGAGTGCAAATGCCTTGCCATGCATGGAATCAATAACTCTCTCCATTCCCTGTACAAATTTCTCATTATCCTTGTTTTCTTCATTTCTATATCCAGGGATTCCACCTACTACTGTAACAACTTTTCTTTCATCTTCTCCAAAGACTTTTTCCAGACACTTCTGCATACTTCCTTTCTTTAGCAAAGATACTGTTGATCCTTGAAAATTTCCAGTTAATGCGCTCACTAAAGTATCCTGACAAGTTGCAACACCATTAATGTCATTTGCCCTTGTTCCAATGTAGTACTCTACTGCTTTACCGTCACTGACGATTATATTCACGATGCTTCCCCCACAAAGCCCGACCGCATTATAAACAGTCATAAGCTTTTCAAGATTGTTTTCATCTGCATTGAATACGAGCTTTTCAATCCTGTTAAGCCGAAAAATACTATTCAACTCAGTAGCGGCAAATTCTGCATCTATCTCCTTAATTTCATATTTGCTGATATTATTCATATATTTCTTCATGATAATGTTATCAGCTTCCAACAAAGCTGCCTCCAGCTCCTGCTGTCTTCTCACTTCTAATGAATTATTATCCATAAAAACACCCTTTCCTAATTGTTACGTTTCATTGCGACATCGAAAAACTCTGCATTTCTGACTTTAGCACGTTTCTTTGCATCCTCTTTTATGGTACTAACACGAGAACTATAATCAGAAGGACAATCACTCCTGTTACTATTGCTATCAACTTGCCATTGACCGGACTCTGATGATATTTTTTCGATGAGACAGGTTTCGTTTTTTTTTGTTCCTGCGACTTATTCTGTGTTGATGCTCCTGTTTGAACCTCTTGATAAACTTTTTTCCCTACTTTTTTAAGAAAATCAATTCTTTCAAGCGAAAAATTATCCATTAATTCTGATGCAAGCCTGTCCCAATATTCCTGAGACCACTCATTCTCATCTTCAAAAGCAACTCCATCAAACCTCTGAACGAATCCCTGAATCTTCTTTGATTTTACATACGTAAATGCCTCATCAAACTTTCCCGTGGAAAAACCAGGATCTGATAATAGAATTGTATAAAAGGAACTGTATATTTTCCCCAAGTCTTTGGTCGCAACGGCCTCTTCCATCGTCTTACTTATCGCCATATTATTTTCTTGCCCTCCTTATCACCTTAACAACAAATCCAATTGCAAGAATCGCACCTGTCGCTGCAATAGCTAAGACTTTCTTATCATCAGGCATACACACGGACGCAGTTCTGTCCCTATTTTCCTCATTTCTCTCAGATTTCTCTTTATATGTCGGAGCCTCTCTCTTTGAAGCCCCTGTGTTCGGAATTTCTGCTGTATTTAATCTCTTGGCAACTTTCTTAATCTGTTCAATCCTCTCTTCAGAAAAATTATCCTGCAACTTTGATGCCAAAAGGTCAAAATATTCCTCTGTCCATTTTTCCTCAGGCAATAATTCTTCTTCATCATGCGCCACAATGACACCCTCAATATTTTTGTCCTTTACAAACGCCAGCGCTTCATCAAACTTATTTGTTTTGAATCCAGGATCAGAAAGAATTATCGTGTAGAAAAAACTCCTTATTGAAACAATATCTTTATTCTCAATCGCCCTTCTGAAATTTTCATTCATTACCATTTTTCGCTTCCTCTCTATATTGCCAATATTTCTTCCAAACGTTTCATAAATGAATCAAGCCACTCAATGCTTTTTTGATCTTTTCTAATCTTCTGTTCAATACTTACGCGGTTCCGGGTAAGTTTTTCATTCTCTTCAACTTTCTTTTTCAATGCTTCTTCAAGTGACTCCAACTCTTTTAAGAAAAATTTCTTGAACTTTTCAGCTTCTTTCTGTGCAGTTTTTCTAGCATTGTCAAGGTTCTTAAAAAAGCCCGCAATAATCGGATCGATATATTCTCCATATACCTTATCCGCATCTACCATCTCCACCTCAGCAAAAATCTTTTTTGTTATAGTTCTGGGCTCAAAGAGCTCCAAAATATCCCACCATCTATGAGCATCATTCCGATATGTCTCTCTTTCACCTGTATCCACTTCTTCAGTATACTTATACTGATCAATAAGTTCTTGCGCATCAGGAATTGACTCTTCCAAAAACTCTATTCCACTTCCTCCGGAATAGCTGCCCGCTTGTAATGCTCCACTGGAAATAAGCGAATGCATCTGTGAACTATACTCTGCTATAATTTTCTGACCCCCCTGATTAACAACATCTTCAATGATATTTTCAAGTTCAGTTCGGACATCACTTTGTAATTCACGGATTCTTCTATCCAGATTCCCCATCATCTGAGATACTTCCAAACTGGTCATTTGTTTTTTACCACTACTATTTTTTGCAATTTTATTGATTTTAGTTCGAAGTATCTGTATTCTTGCATCTGCTTCTTTCATCATATCAAGATTCTGAATCTTTTTTTTGAACTCAATACCAGTCGCACCTTCTTCCAACTGAACTTTAACTGCTTTAAGCTGTGAATTAATAATAGAACGAGCTTCCTCATCCTTTTGAATAGATGCCATCATCTTTGCATGCATGTCCTTTTCTTCAACCTTTTTTCTAAAGGTGTCCACTGCAGTCTTGACCTTTGCCGTATATGCATATTTTCTTAAATATTCATCAATGGCAAGTTCTATTGCCGGAACTCCAGTATGTATAAGAGCCTCAGCATATCCGTCCCCAATATCCCTAGCAGCTTGAAGCCGTTCTTTCACTTTCTTCATATTATCCTTACTGAGTGTAGCCTGCTCAGAAAGATGAAGCTGCTCCTCATCAATGAAGAAATCATAATCTCTAAGAGTTCTCTTTTGAGCAGAAGTCAGTGTCATGCCCCCTTCATTCATGCGTATAAGTTTGGCTAATTCAGCTGATGTCGGAAAAATATTCGGATTTTCAATATCAAATTCTTTCAAATACTCCTGAACACTCTTTATTGCACCCTGAACAGATTCTTTATCCGGATCAAATAAATCAACCTTATTTACAGCAAATAAGAACCTGTCCTTAGACTGCTTTCCCCCAACTTTCATCGCTTCAGACACAGCTGTCAACAACTCCTTGTCATCATTGGTTCGGAGTTGAGTGGCATTTAGAACATACAGAACCATCGGTTTGTTTTTTTCCTTAATAATTCTATAAGTATGATTCTTATGATCTTCCGTTCTTGAATTGTTGGGGCCTGGAGTATCAACCAATACCAATTGAATCCCCTGCGAATCAATATTGGGTATATCACCGCGAATATTAATGTAGGCAGTTGCAGGGTCGTCATTCATTTCCACCATATTTTCAAGAGTAAGGTCAGGATATTTACCCAATTTCCTTTTATCCCTGTCAAGATATATGGCTTCAAAATGGTCCATCCCATCTACATCATTAATTTTCGCAATTGTAGCAGTACATGCTTCATTTTTGGAAGGCATCAATTCTCTACCAAGAAGCGAATTAATTAATGTAGACTTCCCAGAACTCATGGTTGCAATAACACTTACCTCAAATTCCGAACTAATCGCATTCTGAAAATTTTCTTTAATCTGATTAGTAGTAAGATCTTCAAAAGGACAATTTCTCTGCATATCCTCGAACAGATTAATCAACTCGTTAAATCTGTCTTCTGAACCTTTTGCCTGTATAAACTTAATAGTTACCTTCGTATCAGAATCCGATTCACAATAACCACTCACATATGCAGCTAAATCACTATAATCTAAACTTGTTCCATAGAATTCGATTTCATATTCATCATCATTACAAGTTTCATTAAGAATTGGGATAAAATTTTCAAGCCATACTTGTAACCTTTCGTTTTTGAGGTCTGCAAGTTTACTTGGCACCTGTACAGGAACCCCATCAATCTTAATATCAGATTCAACCGTATACGGATTATATTTAAGATATACTTTCGTCATGAAAACCTCCCTAAGTTTATATGTGTAGCATTTACATAACTTCTTCTTTTCCTAAACTCTCATGCAACCAGCCGTACCACCATACATAAAAGTCTGTGTGTTTAGCTGATGTACGCAAAATGAGCAAGAGAAGCTCATTTTGGCGCACAGCTGTCTCTGTTTTTGCACGTAGGAAACGCAAAATATTTCGCTGCGGTAGTAGTATAGGAACTTTTATAGTAAATTTAAAAACTACTCAAAGAATCCCAATACTTTTTTACATATCCCCCTGATTTTATTCTTCCATTTTCATAGAATTTCTCATCTTTCCCCTCTCCCTTTTCTTTCATTTCACTATATCCCTTTATATTGTTTTATAATCCGAAACCATCTCCCCCTGGCTCCGCACCCACATGTCAATCCCTTTCCCAAACACTTCCGCCTCTACTATGTAAGCCCCGTCTTCCTCCCCAACCACTTTCGCAGTAGGCAATCTATCCAGAACCGCCTCCACAGATTCCCCGGAATACTTGAACCTCACCTTCCGTAACCTTCCACCGAACATGAACTGAATCCGTTTCCTGAACTCACCTTCCTCAAAACGGTTCCTGTATGGTATATTAAAGCGCTCATCCAGAATTTCCAGTTCCTCAATCCGGTCAATCCTATATATGGTAGGAAAAGGGTCATCCGCATTCTCGAAAGCCTTCTCCTTATCAATCCCCTCAATGAAGCCCACAAGATAGAAATAGTATTCCGAAAACAAAATCGCCAGCGGTTCCAGCCTGCGCTCTACCGTCTCCTTCCCTTTCAGCTTCCCATACTTTATCCGTATGACACGGTTCTCCCTGATAGCATTCCCAAGCGGCATCAGCTTGTCCATGAATGGCCTACGGTGCTGCAGCTCCACGTAATGATGCCTTTCATTCAGCAGCATATCGTTGACCAGCCTGCGGTTCTCCTTCGGAACGCAGTTCACCACCAGCTTGTCAAGGATGTCCTCCATCTCCCGTCTCGTGAAAGCTCGGCTCTCCAGCAGTATCTTGCTGATGGCCAGTATCTCCTCGTTCGACAGGTTCATCCCGTTGTCCTGCTCCAGGCAATAGGCCCTCTCTTGATAGTCATAGACCAATCTGCTCCCGAACCCTTCCTCGGCCATCTTCCTGTCAAGGAAGTCCCTGATTGCTTCCAAATCCCTCTGGATGCTCTTTTCTGAGACACCGAATTCCGCCGCAAGCTCATCCTTCCGCAGCATCTGTCCATGCATGAGCCGCGAATAGAGGAACAGGACACGGTTGCTCTTACCAATCTGCATCTCCTCCAAACCTTCTTCCCCTTTCTGTCAGATTTCCCATTCTTCTTGGTCCCACAATTCCCACTTTTCTGACAAAATCCACCCACACTTATTTTAGGATTTTTTATATCCTATGTCAACATATTATATGATAATAAATATCATCTTTCATCCCATACCATGCATTTTGCCCAAGCCATAATATATAATCCCATATACGAGGTGATGATATCATGTTTGAGGATTCCTTTATCAAGAGGCTCGCTTCCTTGCGGGAGCAGAAAGGCGTCTCCGCCAGGGAGATGAGCCTTGCCCTTGGCCAGAACGAGAGCTACATCAACCGGATCGAGAACGGCAAGACGTTCCCTTCCCTACAGGCATTCTTCTACATCTGCGAATACCTACAGATCTCCCCAAAGGAATTTTTTGACGAGGACAGCCCATCTCCTATCAAGGTCGCGCAGATTGCTGCTGAACTGCAGAAATTGGACGAAGTCCAGCTTGATACAATCCTGGCAGTCATCCGCGGCCTGCAGCATCGTCCTAGCTAGTGCAGCTCCAAGGCCCCTCTTCCAGGGCCTGATCTGCGCTCAGGCTTATTTTTTATGCCCTTTTTCCATCTGCAAGTCCTCGCAGCTTATGGAACTGATTCACCCCGCTTCATCTGCCTCTATGTGATGCCTCATCCAAATACGGTGCGCCTCATCTCCCTGGATGCAGAGGCACAGAGTTCCAGCAGAAAGTCCAGCCTGTATGCCGTATCTTTCCCAATCTCCAATCCCTCAGCCAGTCCATCAATGAGCCCGCTTTTCCCATCCGTGCATCCGCCAATCCGGACAAAGGCCAGGATTCCCAATGCCATGGCTCTTCTTTCCGGAACATCCGCCTGTGCCGCCATCCTTGCTATAATCCCTGCAGCATCATCGCTGCTCTGCGGAATGTGCTCAGCAACCCCCAATCTCCTACAGCACACCTTTAATGCTTCCTTTTCTTTTTCAGTAAGGCACCTATCCGGCGCAGCAGCACTTACGCATGCCTTCAGGAACATCTCCTTGTTCCTCTCCTGCAGGACATCCAAGAACATCCATCCCTACCTCCTTCCTGTCAGCTTATGGCTGAGCCTGAAAACAAACTGGATTGTCTTCAGGTCCATTATACATTTCGATTTGGACACGATATGTCCAATCTAAAATATTTCTTTCCTCCCTGGTTTCTTTTTTGAATCCTCTCTCCTCTTTTCAATTATATTATGTTTACATATGATATTCAATCATATATTTATAAAAACATAAATTATCTTTAAAAAAGATATGCATTATAATAGAAACAGGAGGCATCATCACATGGTACAGTTGCGCATCATAGAGATACTTGAAGAGCAGGGACACACAAAATATTGGTTGTACAAACGGATGGACATGCTCAGTTACCGGAACTTCAACAACATCATCAGCAATCAGACTTCCAGCATCCGGTTCGAGATTCTGGATCGGCTCAGCCGTATATTGGAGGTGCCGGTGGGAGATCTGTTCAAGCAGATAGAAGAAGCCGAGCAATGAGCATGGCAAGGGCTGGCAGCCGTAATCACTTTTCTTATATCGGTTATGCTATCGTCCTGGTTTCATCTGTCCTTTTTTGGTACCCTTAAAAATCCCTTTCCCGCTTTGTCTTCTTTCAAAAATCTATGTCCCTGGCCTTCCCGTTTCCATGTCCTAAAAAATAATAAACAAATCTCTCCTATTGGACACGAAGCGTCCAAACGGATATGTATAATATATCCAGGCCATCAGATAATCACATGATATTCCCATGGCCGCTATTCCATAATCGGGAGGCACTTGATATGGTAAGGTTACGTGTAACAGAGATATTGGAAGAGCGCGGCAAGACGGAAGACTGGCTCTTCCGGCAGACCGGAATGACGGACTACCGCAGCTTCAGGAAGCTCATCCATAACGAAAGCTCCAGGATCAGGTTCGAGGCCATCGCTAAAATCTGTGCGGCTCTTGATGTTCCTGCCGGTGAGCTGTTCATGTCGGCAGATGACTCCGAAGCGGAATGACTTCCTCAGCAGTCAAGATAGTCCCTGGTATGCAGCTCCGCCTGTTCACATGGAAAGGCGGAGAAGACATAGACATTGCAGTCATTCCTGAGGAGCCTGGCCCTCCCCACGCACTGCTCCAGTTCGCTTTCAAGGGAGTACAGCTGAATCTTCTGCAGCAGAGGGTTCTTATATGTGGTTATCAGGAAGCTGCTCCCATTATACTCCACCCGCCTGAAGCGCGGCCTCCTATCCTCCCTCTGGTTCACGTCAGCCCCAAGGTAGCAGGCAATCAGCTTGTAATTCTCGTCTACGCTGTACGGCGTCCCGACCACGGCCAGGTCCTTGCCTCCCAGGCTGTTGAGCCCTGTGCTGTTGCCGAAATGGATGCCTGCCGAATTCAGCCTCCCGACATCTCCCCTGTCCTCAAACATCTTGAAAGTGATTATTTCCAGGTTCTGCTTCCTGGCCATATCCCTTACATAAGAAAAGACCTGCAGTTTTTCTGACAGGTCTCTCCGCCCCAAAGAGTGGTATGTATATTGCCGCAGCTTTCCTTTGTACGCCGCTTTCTTTTCCCGGTAACGGTACACCTCCATCTTCCCCCGAAAATATTCCCGGTAGACATCATGGTTCAAAGTGGCAGACAGGATGATGTATTTCATCGGAGGAAGCTTCAATGGACAGAAATACTTGATGGAATCCCTTCCAGTCTCCCTGTCCTTCATCCGTACATATGAGCCGGCATGTACAAGATCGTTTATGTTGTCATCTGTACCAAAGCATTCCAGAGCCTCCAGCTGGTTCTCAGATAAAGGCTCACTGATGCCGACGGCCCTCAGCCGTCCATATTCGCCCTCTTCGGAATCCACCAGTTCGGATGCCAGGCGGGAGTAGACAGAGAACCCCATCCCTGCCAGTTCGTCCAGGCATTCCAGGCTGATGCTGTTCATCCTGCTGAACGCCTGGAGCTGTAGGATGTCCTCATCTATGATGACTGTATATCTTTTCAGGAACGCCTCCGGCATCTGCAGAAAATATGCATGTGTCGTCACGATTACCCTCTCCTCCTGAATGGCTGCCATGCCTTTCAGGACCCTCTTGCATTCCTCCGCCACTGCCCTTTTGTCAGGATTGCCCTTCACCTCCTCATAGTATTCCGCAACGATCTTCGCTGTCATGTCATGTATCCCGCAGGCATGCGCCTTGCTGATCTGGACCTGTATCTCCGGCGGGAAGAATGCGTTCCCATGTATGCTTACGGTCATGAACTTCTCCTCTTCCGGTATGCATGCCAGCCTTTTTTGGTATACCTCCTCCTTCAGCTTGTTCGTCGGGAGCGCAATCAGGAACTTCCTGTCTGGATTGTCTATGATCAGTTTTATATATGCGCCCGTCTTTCCGAGCCCTGTCTGCGCAGTTATCAGATGGATTCCTTCCTGGTCGCTTTGGAACGCGCTCTCTATGTTCTCTTCCAGGCAGCATTCCGCCTCATGGATTGAGACATATTCCTTCTCCTCCTGATATATCTTCTTGTCCATCGCTAAAGTGCCCACAATCGTCCCTATGTTCTCGCACCTTCCATAATAGGGACAGAAGTCACACGAGCACCTCTTTGGATAGTACCCTTTCATGTACTTTATCTGGCTCCCCCATCTGTCACGGTCCTCGTCCCCATAGAACGCTCCTATCGTATCAAGGAAATCCTTTTTCCCGCCATTGATATGCAGGAAGTTGGTGATGATGGCAAACTTTGCTTCATGCCCAATATCCTTCCCTTCCTTGAAGTCATCATAGAGCTGGCAGCTGGTCCTTCCGGTCCCTATATCTATCTTCTTCATTTCTTTCCCTTTGCACGTAGGGCTTTGGTGCAGGTAGCCTTCCGCCACAAAAAATGGGGATTTCATGGATTCTCCTATTTTATGTATAATAGCAGAATCCATATTTCCCCCTAAAATAGCATCCCTGTCTTCCAGTCTTCCCATCGCAAGATGCCCATCTACCAACAGGATATCCATTTTCCTTGCGAACCTTTTCATATTTTCACTATAATGCTTCCCTATGTCAAAGGACTCCAGTAAAGGACTAAGCAGCTGCACCAAAGCCAAACGTGCTTCTCCATCGAAGTAGATTACTTCCTTCCCTCCAAAGAACATCCTGTCCATGTTCTTGCAGCTCCGGTCACAGTCTGGGAAAATACACTGGAATATATGAAGGAGCATATTGATTACGAACCTATCTTCCAGCAGTTCTTCCAGCACAAAGACCACCCTGAACTTCTCTTCTGCTTCGGAAGAGCTGAAAGTATGGTATGCATATGCCATTTTGATCCCCATCTCATCGCACCTGCACTTGATGTCGGCAAAACTGCAGCCATGGTCAAAATCAAGGGCGAATACCTGCATCGCCACACAGTCTTTTGCAGATATGCCTCCTTCCAGATGCGCCGGGACTATCGTATGCCCCCTGTTGCCGTTCATGTCTGCCAGCTCTGCCAGTTCCAGCTGCTTCCAGTTTCTCGCTACCCTGTACTTCATCTTGCCGATTCCGCTTTTATCCGGCTTCCTGTTGTATGGAACTTCATCTATGCTTACATGTACTTTCATTAGCCTTATCTCGCTTTCTTTTTATTTTTTTGAATTTTGTTATGCTCTTTACATGTAAGTATTCAGATCATTAACAAATTAATAAAAAAATAAAAAGGAGGCACAGGCAACAATGCTGGAGCAATATCTGGACATCTTAAGCGTATATGATGCAGCGGAAGCCCTCTGCATCGGGAAGAACCGGGTATATGAGCTGTTGGAAAAGAAGGAGCTGAAAGGTTTCCGTATTGGAAGAGTGTGGAAGATTCCCAAAGAGGCCCTGAAAGAATATATCCTGTCGCAAAGCAATCTGTCCTGAAAAGAATCTGAAACAGGCCGCTGTATTGTCCAGCGGCCTCATGTCATTTTTTCCATATAAGTCATACCGATATGATAAACGGCTCTTCGTAATAGGGTATCAGCGAAGTATCATATCAAGCAGAAAACCCAGATCGTCATCTGACAGACCACTCACGGACTGTATCACCTTTCTCTCTATTCTCTGTTATCCGATTTCCATTTCCTGTAACCAGTTCCAATAGTGAGCCTGTTTCTTTATACGGCATCTTCTTTATGAAAATGTCTCCTTAAAAGGATTTTCCTCAGCACTTCTGCCACCACAATGCCTTCAAGCCTTCATTCTTGCAATATCCAAATGATTCCGGACGGCCTTTCATCTATTATAACCTATAGAAGCTGTGGCAGCCAGCTATTGAATCCATGAAGCTGCGTCCTCCATAATCAATGCGATACCGCCTGAGCTTTCCCATATCTAAAAAATAAGCGCTTAACGCCTGCTGCATTCAATAGCTTTCATTTCTATCATGCAGGCGTGTAAAATTACCTCTTTCATCGATTCCTCCGCACTTCAAGTCCCTCCCATACTTTTCCACCTGCTTCTGGATCCTCTGTTCAAGCTCTTCTTTTTCCTGTTCCGTCAGGACGATTTTCTTTGAACTGTATACCCTAAGTCCCTTTTTGATTTTTATCACCCCTATCCCTATATGGAAAAACATCCGTCATTGCCATTTAAACAGCCTACAATCCTGCCAAACTCCACCTTAGGGCATCACAGATAAGGCCTTATGCTGAATACCGTCTGCTCCCCGGCCTTGCTGCTCACCAGCTCGAACAGGTTCTCCTTAGCGGCAAACAGATTCCCCGGATTCCTGCCGATGATCAGGTACTGGTTCTTGCCATCCAATGAAATATGCTTCCTTGTATCGTCATCCAGCAATATATCTGCATTGTCAATGACTATCCGCTTACGTTCCACCTGGCTGATTATCTCCATGTCAAGTCCTTGAATTCCAACAGCTTCCATTATTATAGCTTACAAACTCTTTATCAACAAGCCGTCGCTTTCAATAAAACAACATTTTCTATTGTCGGCCAGCCAATACCCCAAAACCTTCGTGTATCTTAGAAAAAATAGACAATGCTGTATTTTAGACTCATTTCCCCCAACAAGACATCCTGCCATCCTCCCGCTGCCTTCCATGATAGACGGGAGGCATCCCAAAGCCTAGGAATGCCCCTCATTGTCCACCATACTTCCCCTCGGAAGTCCATCACCTATGTCCTGACGGAATATGATAGATAATCATAGATTATTTTTACCAGCTGGTCATGCTCCTCCAAATCATCTCGGTGAACCAGGCCCACTGCTCCGACGATTGGTTTCCTTCTTCACTTCCCCATTATCCCCTTACACAAGATACCGGCACATGAAACTGTCGAATTCATCATGGCTGCTCCAATCTGCCGTTTTGGGTTCTTCCTCAAGCATCACGTTCCACACTCCGAGCAGGTCATTGTCATACCTCGCCGTATCCACATCCAGATTATGGTGGAAGCAATAGGCCGTCCACAGGCAGCGCAGGTGATCCCTGCTGAGTTCGTCGTCAAAGCAGCTTTGCCGGGCGAACTCTTTCAGGTATTCCAGTTCAGCTTCCCTGCTGACTGTGCCCTGCAGGACTTCAATAATCCGGGCAGCTGCATGGTATCCATCCCGCCACAACAAGCCTGATTGAAATCTCACATCTTTCTCTGACCCCATCTATGCCCCTCCTTTCCCAGCCGTACAGACCATAACCGCTGCATCCACGCCACCAGCCACGATCCAGGCGGCTCTGGCAGCATCCCCTCTTCCAGATCTTCCTCCAGATATCTTCCATCCTGTAAAGATTCCCGGAATCCATCAGGGAGCAGCCTGACTCCCTGATACCGGTCCTGTTCACCCTCTGTCGCCTCCTCTCCATGCTTTCCCACCATCTTTCCTGTATTTACTATAACTGAAGCCGAGCTCTGCCTCGCACATCATCGGGATGGCCTTATCGCCGTTCTCGGCCCGGAGGCTTTCAAGCTCTCCGACCGTGTAATAATCCAGCAGCGCCTCATAACAATCCCTGATTTCTTTCGGAACGGTATCTAGGAACCTTTCTTCTGACAGGGCTTTCCCGCCTGCTGCCACCACGTCATCCAACCAGCCCCTATGGCTTTCATGCCTGGAGGGCCTTCTTCTTTCGATGTATTCGTATTTGGGGAACCCGGGCTCTGCGGCATCGGCCACTATCTCAGCCACTTTCCTCACGGCCGTGTCGAGCTGCTTCTTGTTGATGTATTCGTGCTGGGTATGCGCATTGTAGTAGCCGGACGAGAGGTTGACGGCGGCAACCCCAAGTTCCGGTGCGATGACAGAGATATCGCTGAATGACCCCCACTCCGTATTGAAACCCTTGCTGGTGATATAATCCTCGAACTCCGGGTTGTCGCAGCCGTAATAGACGGCATCGTCCTTCCCTCTGCGGTCAAGCTCCACCAGGATCTTCAGGCCATCCAGTCCCTTGGGCAGCCTGCCCTTCCTGTGCATATCACTGAACTTATGCGCCCCAACGCCGCCGGTCTCCTCATCACAGGTGAACAGGAGCCAGGGCTTTACCTCGGACTTCCTGTAAGCCGTCACCAGGGCGTAGACGCCGCAGCGGTCGTCCCCGCCGATGCCCTGCGGCGACATCCAGATACCTCCATCCTGCGTCCTGCATATCTGCCGGACGGGGCTCCTGTGGACTGTATCGAGGTGGGCCAGGAGCATGGCCGGGGCCTCCCCGCGGACAAGGATATATTTATCCTTGCAGACGGTCGCATGGCCCTTATACATTTTGTCTAGCTCCATGAAGAGCTCCTTCTGTGTCGGTCTTAAGAAATCATCCAATGCTTTCATGCTGGTACCTCCTCCTTTCCAAAGGCTGCTCCGCACAACGGACAGGCCTCTCCTCTCTCTAAGCCGACAGTGACATGCTCCCCACATGACGGGCATTCCTGGTACTGTTCGAGGCACGCACCGCACACCCATATCATATGGCCGTTCCGGCCATAGGCCATATGGACGGTGTCATCGTGGAAATACCCTCCGCATCCAGCGCACTGCGTATAGCACCTGTCCCGGCAGCTGCCACAGACTTCGATTCCCTCGCCATGCCCGTCCGTCACGGAGAACCGGCAGCCATCATGGTGGTATTCCCCGCATTCCTCACAGCAGAAATAGCCCTCAGCCAGGCAGCCGCTACAGACGTAGTCACCCTCCACGGACCTCACCTGGCCATTCGGGTAGTAGTCCTCACAGTCGCCGCATCTGGTGAAATACCTGTCCCGGCAGCCCTCACAGACATAGACCATATCCCCTTCACCGTTGTACACAGGGAACGTCTCTCCGACATAATCATGGCAGTTGCCGCAGGCATGGCCGCATTCACTGCAGATCCCTTTTTCCCCATCTCCGCAGTAGAGCCAGCCCTCAGATCCCGTTTCCGCCCCACAGCAGATGCACAGCCCGGGAGCCCCGACCCTCAGGGCCTCCCAGTCCCCTTCATGGCCCGCGCGGATGCTCACCTTCCCATCAAATTCCGGATACTCCCAATCACGGTATCCCCCGAAGCCATCATCAGTATCGACAGTGTCTTCATGCCCTCCACAGTACGGATACGTCCTCCACAGGTTCGGGGCCCCTTCGAGCATGGAGATCTCGCGCTGGACCAGGTCCCGGTACAGCTTCGAATCCGCCTGTGCGCCGCGCGTCCCGCCCGAAGTGTTGTACATCCTGCTCTGCAGCAGCAGGCCGTTTCCGGGCCTATATGCGAAGACCTGGCGCGTCGTCTTACGGTTGTTCAGGGACTCAGGGCTGCCTGGACCGTCTACTGTGAACACGATGAAGCTCACTTCGTCCCTTGCATAGCCGATGCAGCCGCTGTTATACCGGTATTCCGTGGAATTGAACGAGTGGCAGCTCGTCAGCGTCATGCCCCTGCGGTCCCCCTTCGGATTGCTCATCGTCAGGAAGTGGGCGGGGTTGATTGAGACGTACAGCTTGAAGCTGATCTTCTTCGCGGACAGCTCATCAGCGAACTGCGCATAGAGCCTCTGGAAATCACTGCCCGCGGTCTCGTCAGCTACACCAAGCGCCGCGCAGAGCGACCTGAACACCCGGCTCGGTTTCCTGGTCGGGGCATAGGCTGCCGGCGCAAGCTTGTTAATCGCCGAGACACCGCGCGCCTTGATGCCCGTGTCCGTATCAGGAGAGGCGAAGAAATCGATAGCGCTCAATATCTGGGTTTCCTTGTCCGAATCTATCTCTCTTCCAAAGCCGATCAGCGGCTCCATGATCTCGTTCCCCAGGTCCCTTATCCTGTCATAATCCGGATTGTGCGTCCTCGTCCCGTTGATGACCAGTGCATCGATCCTTTCGTCCCATACCGGAGACCTGCTGAAGAGCTTACGAAGCTCCTGCTTGGCCCAGGAGCTGTCCTTCGCAAGCTGGCAGATGAACCTGTCCGACACGTCATCAAGCACTCCGACCTGGCCTGTGTGCCTTCCGTAATCTTTAAGAGCCTGTCCGATATTCTGTTCTGCCTGTTCTATAACTTTCTGCATTTCCATACTTTCTGCCTCCTTTAAATCCCATCAACAATGTGATCTGCTAAATTTTTGTAGCAGATCACTCTAATAAGGAGGGGATTCTGCTGCAAATCTGCACCGAAGGGCTGTGCCCTGCTAAATTTTTGCAGCAGATCCCTCCCACATGATACAAAAATGGACATGCCCTGCTCCGGCATGCCCTAGCCGCTTTTACATGAACCTTTCCAGGACGCTATCGAATCCCTCCGGGAAGCTGTCACTGTACCCTGGAAGGGCCTCGCCGCTTTCCGGCGGCCCGCCTGTCTGCGCTGCATTCTTCATCCTTTCCGGGAACCCTTCCGCTATCTTTTCCAGCGTCCCGGCAAGGACGGCGCCCTGACAGGCAAGCTCCCCATGCACGATCTCCCGTATCCGTTCCATGCATGCCTCCACCCCCACGTCCGTCCCGGCCCTCTCTGCGCTCTTGAAATGCTGCCGGAGGAGGCCCTTCACATACGCAGGCATCGACAGGCCCGTCTCCTTCTTCCCGTCCTCCAGCCTCCGGTACAGCTCCATGTCCATCGCCCTCTGTTCCTGGAACCGGAGCGTGACGACCCTTTCATCCGACATCATGCCTCCCCCTGCCTCTTCAGTATCTGATGCGCGAGGAACTCGTATCCCTTTGCATTGGCGTGGATGTCACAGTCGTAGGCGACATTCGGCCTGTGCTCGGTGAAGTTCCTCACCGCGGCCGCGCCTCCCCCGACATAGATGACGTTCATATAGTCCAGCCTGTATCCCCGCTCCTCCAGTTCCAGCTCCAGCATGTGCACCTGCTCCCTGATGCCCTTCCGCACCAGGCCGGCACATGCCCTCGGGAGGAAGCCCTCCTTCTTCAGGACGGCCTTCAGTATCTCGCCCTCCGGGACGTCCTTCCCCTGCTGCACCTGCAGGCTCCCCTGAATCTGCCGCATCCACTTCACCATCGCCCTTTCGATCGTCACGCACCTGCGCTCCACCGGGATCCCTTCCTCCAGATAGACCACGTCCGTCGTCTTGCTCCCGACGTCCACCACCAGGTAGTCCCCCTTCATGTTCCCAAGGCGCGGGGCGACTGCGGAATAGCACTGCGGGAACACGAGCGTGCGGCATATCTCCACATCGTACCGCGTCCCTTCGAACTCGAACCGCAATACCGGCTCCTGTCCATAATATTCCAGGAGCTGCCCCTTCTCCCTGCCGTAGTCAGAGAACGGCAGCCCTACCGCAAGGACGATCCTGGCTTTCCTGATTCCCTCCACCGAGAGCTCCTTCGCCACCGCCGCCATCGTCAGCAGCCTCGCGTCCTCGTCGGAGACCTTGTCCTCCGTGATGGCGGCCCTTCCCTCGCCGACCTTGTAGAACCTCCTCTTCTGTGCTTCAAGGTGTGCTCCATGACAGACGGCTCCACCTTCCCCATGGCATGCACCCCGTTGTCGAACAGGGAGCGCGCCGTCTTGCCGAACTGGTAGCCGTTGTCGAACCCTATGATGTACCTCCCATCGTCCAGCCTTACCATGATATCCCTCCTTCGCCAATCCCTATAGGATCATGTAGCCCAGCCTGCTGTTCCCGTACGCCATGTCCAGCACGTCCGGGATGCAGCCGGCCAGGCACTCGTACCTGTCCCTCAGCCGCTCCTCCAGCAGGACCTGCCCTCCGTCCACTATCGGCATGCCTGCCCCGATCCCATGCTGCTCATAATAGATGTAGTCCACGTATCCGTCCTCGATGTCCTCCTGGTGGAGGTTGTCCCCGCTCCCTTCAGCGATCCGGATGGCCTGCCTCGCCTCCGGGACATACAGGAACAGGTCGTCATATCCTTCCGGGTCCTCTATGGGGCATGCAGCCTCCTTCCCCTGGCTGCCGTCCCTGGTGCCATGCTCCCGGTCCCCCTTGGCAGGCCAGTGCGCCCCGCCCTTCCCTAAGCCGTCTTCCCTTCTGCAGGCGGCCGGGCCGTCATTTGCCCAGCCCTCTTCCTTCGCCCCTACCTGCGCCTTCTTCCTCCTGATCATGTGGATGACGAACGTCTCCGTCACGAACCCGGCTATGAACCCGACGCTCCTGGTCGTCTCTTCCTCCATTTCGTCAAGCATCTCCATCACTTCCATCTTTGTCATGTGCCTTTTCCTCCTCTCAGTCCCAGATGTCCTCCATGGCCTCCGATAGCCGGCATCCGCTCCAGCCGTACGGGGCTCTCTGTCCTGTCTTCTATGGCCGCCTACGGTCATCTTTAATCCCAGACGGTCGTCTTCGGCTTTCCTCCGTCGGACGTACGGATCTCCCTGTCATCTTCTACGGCCATCTACGGTCGTCTCTAATCCCGGACGGTCGTCTTCGGCCCTCCTGCGTCCCTAACCATACGGATCTCCTTTTCCTGTCTTCTACGGCCATCCTTGGTCTCTGACGGTCGCCTCAGCCTTCCTCCGCCACCGCCGTGGTCGGAAGGAACAGCTTCCATGTCCCGTCACTTCCATCCTCCTGGCCCAGCCGGAAGCCTGGCTGCAAGCCCCATCGGTGCCGTCACTCTCCGGCACACCCGACCGTCTCCATCATGCTGACGGACACCTCATATGCCACGCGCTCCTCTGCCTCGGTCTCTGACAGCTTCTTCATGTACCCGCGGCTCTGTATCCTGCCCGCCACCATCACCTCGTCCCCCACATTGAGCCGGGACGCCAGCCTCGCGTTCCTCCCCCAGCAGATGCAGGGTATGTAGTCGGATTTCCCATAAGGGCGGTTCACTGCGAGCAGCACATCCGCTATCTCCCTCCCGAGGGGCGTCTTCCGGTAGGTCGGCTCCTTGCATATATAGCCGTCCAGGAAGACCTGGTTCGTCTCCCCCCTCCTTCCATCCCGATCCCATCCACAAAGCCGGCCTCCCTCGCGAATACGGAGAGCACCAGCCGGTTCCTCCTCTCCTCGTGGCGGTTGTAGGAGCGGAACTGCCCCTCTACGCATATCAGCTTTCCGATATGGTCCCCTGTGACATCCATCAGCCTCTCCGAGACCATAATCGGTATGTAGTCCTTCGTCCCGCTGGTGCGGCACACTGAGATGTCCATCATATAGAACCGCTCCCCATATGTCTCATGGCTGTAGCTGAGCCTCGAGACAATCTCTCCCATCACCTGCACCCTGTTGTTCTCCATCATCTTCTCTGACATCGTGCCTCCTCCTCTTTCTCCTGTCTGTCCGATCCTATCCCTTGATATCTCCCCGTATCCTTTCATGGCCTTCATACTATCGTGACCCGCCCATCCGTGCGGCGGTAACGGTAGAGGCTGTATGACAGCACCTCTTCCGGAGCCACCTGCGTGTCGTTCACCTCCCTGACCATCCTCTTCAGTTCCTCGGCTGATGGTGCGCCGGTATCCGGCAGCAGGATCACCTCATGCATGGAGCTCGGGAGGATGTAGAGGTCATGCCCCTCCTCACGGGCCAGGCTCTCGAGCACTCCCGGATATAGGATGCACACAGCCCCATCTATCCTCCTGGTATTGCTCAGGACCTTCATCTGCGCCTCCTGCAGGAATGCATCCTGCCCTGCCGCGTCCTCCGTTTCGGCATCCTGTCCCGCCATCTCGCGCAGCACCTCTACCATGGATTGGCACGTCCATGGGAAGAGCCTCTTCGTGTTGCGCTTCGCCAGCCCGAACAGCTCTACTGTGCAGGTGCCCCATAGTTCCATATGCGAGTTATGGATGAGTACCGTCCCATCCCCTAATGCCTCACCATGGTAAGCATAATAGAAACAGATGGCCAGATCCAGGAACCCGATATATGGCATGTCCTCCAGCAGACCCTCGTTCCCCTCCTTCCTGATCAGGCGGTAGCATATCCTGTCCCTCACTTCCTCGAACAATCGGAAGAATTCCATGTCTATGCCCTTCTTCTCCGCCTCCATCCGGCAGATGTCCAGCAGCCGGTTGAGGACCGACATGAATGTAGCCCCGGACTCATATGCCTCAAGGAACGTGTCCAGATATATCGTGGGCGCCACGTTCTGACCCTCTTCCAGGACCATCAGCCCATGCAGGATCACCCCATTGTTCTTCCTCACCTCCTTAGCCTCTACCCTGTAACCATTTCCCAGTTCCTTCTCCACCGCGTCACGCACTTTCTCTGTGAACTCTTCTATCCTCATCTTCTCCTTCTTTCTGCGCTGGTTTTGTATTTTCATAGCTAGGCTGCACGGCTCCGTGCGTCCGCCATTCTATCAAGGAGATACAGGCAGCGCTCATGTGCCTCCTATCTGGGCAGCAAAAAAGGAGAGCCCAGCAGCGGGCCCTCCTGAAGCAAAAGAAGGGGCATCCGGCTTACACTGGGATGCTCCTCGTCCTGTTTGTCTTAGGAATTGTCGGAAAATAACTGCTGCAATTGCTTCAGGCAAAAGCCCGGAA
>OFFK01000367.1_pt1 | contig 39540 bp, 34 predicted proteins | sample 1521361 | NCBI WGS metagenome assembly OFFK01 (sample SAMEA3504096, study PRJEB24116) | mouse gut metagenome | biome: mouse gut; feature: mouse-associated habitat; material: faeces | place: Denmark | collected 2011 | reverse complement strand
GAAGAACATTGGGATTCTCTGGCTTCTTAGTGATACAAACTTTCAACTGTCAAGAACTTATAAATATATCAAAAAAGTTTAAGCGTATCCAAATAGAAAACTACAGCAAGAAAGAGAATATCAAGCAAATTTACTCAGACACTCTAAAAAAGTATAAAATCAGTACCACATATTGGCTTCCTTCATCGCACTTTTTTGTTGATAAAGACATAGAAAGTATTCTTCACACTCTTGAGTTATACTTCATTGTTAATAAATTTAATGAAGGGAGCAGCCGAAAACCCGGGAAAAAAATATCTTATTTTGGATTAAATTATGGTCTCTGTCTAGAAAACAATATAGATTATGGGAAACCCGAATTTCGTCGTTCCTACGATTATTGGCGACAAGATGAATTTGATTATACAGATATAATTCCACAAATACTTAGCAACGTTGAACTCCCTATTTGTCAAAACTGTGGATACGAATATAAAGACGATTTAGAATATGAAATGGTTAAAAAATTTAATCGTTGCTTGAAATGTGGTGAAGAAGGAACTGTCCATGCAGTAAATAACTTTGAAGAACTTTTTAAAGAAAAAATCGAAAGCTGGAAAAAAATTAGTTTGCCGGATTTATACATTAATATTCTAAGGATATTATACAATAATCGCCCCAATAAATTATCTGCACAAAAAATTGCATTAGAAATTGATAAACACCATCTTGCAATCACAAATGCAATGAAGAAACTTAAGCCATTAGGATATGTTTCTTACGACACTACTGATAAACGCTATTATTGTATAGAAGAAATAGCCATTTCTAAATTTTTTACTACCAATTAAAATTGTTAATATAGGTATCAAAAAGGTATCACGCCCCACATCAAAAGCCGGAAAGCCCGCTGTTTATGCGGCTTCCCGGCTTTCTGTTTACTATTCGAACTCTATGGTTCCGGGAGGTTTGGAACTGACATCGTAAAGCACCCGGTTCACTCCCGGCACCTCATTAATGATCCTGCTCATCACCCGTTTCAGCACATCCCATGGAATTTCGGCAGCCTCGGCTGTCATAAAATCAATGGTGTTTACGGCCCGCAGGGCGACGGCATAGTCATAAGTCCTTTCGTCCCCCATGACACCTACGGAACGCATATTCGTCAGTGCCGCAAAATACTGATTCAGCTCTCTGTCAAGACCGGCAGCCGCAATCTCTTCCCGATAAATGGCATCCGCATCCTGCACAATTTTCACCTTCTTGGGTGTGACTTCGCCCACGATGCGCACGCCGAGGCCGGGACCCGGGAACGGCTGACGGAATACCAGATGCTCCGGAATGCCCAGTTCCAGCCCCACCTTACGGACTTCATCTTTAAAAAGGCTCCTGAGGGGTTCTATAATTTCCTTGAAATCCACGGCATCCGGCAGCCCTCCTACATTGTGGTGGGACTTAATTACTGCAGATTCCCCGCCAAGCCCGCTCTCTACCACGTCAGGATAGATTGTGCCCTGAACCAGGAAGTCTACTGCGCCTATCTTTTTTGCCTCTGCCTCGAAGACGCGGATAAATTCTTCGCCGATAATTTTTCTCTTTTTTTCAGGCTCGGATACGCCTGCCAGCTTTGCATAAAATTGTTCGCCGGCATTAACTCTGATGAAGTTCAGTTTATAATCTCCATTAGGGCCGAAAACGGCTTCCACTTCGTCCCCTTCATTTTTGCGCAGCAGCCCATGATCCACGAATACGCATGTCAGCTGTTCGCCCACTGCCCTGGACAGAAGTACTGCCGCCACGGAGGAATCCACTCCGCCGGACAGGGCACAGAGAACTTTGCCTTTTCCGACTTTCTCTCGAATGGCTTTGATATTTTCCGTTACGTAGGAATCCATCCGCCAGTCGCCCCTGCAGCCGCAGATATTTCTCACGAAATTATACAGCATTTTGGATCCTTCTTCTGTGTGGAGTACCTCCGGGTGAAACTGAATGGCGTACAGCTTTTTTTCTTCACACTCTGCAGCCGCCACCGGGCAGTTTGCCGTATGCGCCACGGCGCGGAAACCTTCTGCCATCCTGGCGATGTAGTCAAAATGGCTCATCCAGCAGATTGTATTTTCACTAACGTCAGAAAAAAGACGGGATGACGTATCAATCTTCACGTCCGTTCTGCCGTATTCTTTCGCCGCTGCCCGGGCGACCACTCCGCCCCGTATGTGCATCATCAACTGGGCACCGTAGCACAGCCCCAGTACGGGAATGCCCATTTCAAATAATGCAGGGGCGCATGTAGCTGCCCCTTCCTCGTAACAGCTGCTGGGTCCCCCTGTTAAAATGATTCCTTTGGGGTTCATTTCTCTGATTTTATCCAAATCCGTCCTGTAGGAATATATTTCGCAGTACACATTGCATTCCCGGACCCGTCTGGCCACCAGCTGATTATACTGCCCGCCGAAGTCAATGACAATAACCAGTTCTTTTTCCATATTTCCTCCTGTTTCGCTTCCGGTTCCGCGTCCGTACAGTATTCAGGCACCGGCAAATTGAGTGCAGCGGGATTTGGGTTATGTTGGGCCGCAAAAGAATGCGTCCGCAAATACCGCTGTGTAACCTATCATCAGAATTATAAAATAAGAATTTCGGGAAGTCAAAACATTTTCGATGTGAATTACTTTTTGAATTATTTTTCCTGCGGCCAAATATCTGGTATTTGTGAGGCATTTCAAGCCTGGTGGGTCCGTTTTTGGAAAATAACTGCCGGTTCTCGAAAAAAACCGGCAGTTATAGTAAAATGAATGTGTGTCCCGAAACAATAACAATATGGAAAACCCCAAATCGGGATATCCAACCAACGGTTGAGTTTCCCCAATTCTACCATTGGTACGTGTAAAGAACGCTTAATCAGGTGTAGCGTTTAAGGTGAAAGGAGAAAATATATCATGAATCAGACAGAGATTGGAAACTTTATTGCCAAACGTCGTAAGGAGAAAAAATTGACACAAATGCAGCTGGCAGAAAAACTGAACATTACAGACAGGGCTGTATCCAAATGGGAAACAGGGAAAAGCATGCCTGATTCGTCTATCATGTTAGAACTTTGCGGAATACTGGGAATCACGGTAAATGAGCTGTTAAGCGGGGAGGAAATCGACATGGAAATCTATGAAGAAAAGGCGGATGAAAATTTGGTTGCCTTAAAAAGGAAAGATGAAAATAACATGACAAAAAATGTCATTATTTCGATTCTTTTCTCGGTAACACTTTTGATCGGAATTATGGTGTGTATGATTTGCAATATTGCAATATCCGGCAATCTGTCATGGTCGCTGATTCCGGTCAGTTCTATTGTGTTTGCGTGGGTCATATCTTTTCCGGCTATAATACTGGGAAAAAGGGGAATTATTATCAGTTTCATCTCATTAACGGTTTTTGTTATTCCCTATTTGCTTTTGCTGAGCAGAATTATAAAAGTAAAAGAAGTATTTTCGGTTGGTGCAGTTATGGCCATAATTGCAATTGTTTTCCTGTGGATAATAGCTGTGATCTTTAAACGTATCGGGAAAACAAGCAAGCTGATTGCTTCGGGAATTGCCTGTTTAACAGGTATTCCGTTTCTTTTTATTATTAATGCAGTGCTGTCAAGAATGATAGCGGAGCCTGTTTGTGATATGTGGGATATGCTGTCTGTTTTTATCTTGGTAACAGCAGCGTTCGGTTTCTTTATTTGCGACTACGCGAAGAGAAAGGGATTGGTAAAGTAACGAGAATGTTTTCCTGGAATGCATCCGCCATCCGGGGAAACGCCGCCGTATTACTTTGAAGGATACGATATTGCGGGTAATAAAAGGTGTAAGGTTATCCGAAGCTTATTTTGTCCTGGAGCGTGGCTTTGGGGGTGCGGGCAAGGTAAGCCAGTAAATTTATCAGATCAACAAAGCCGGCTCAACAAACAATGGGAAGAACCAAAAATTTCTTGACAAACCCGGAAAAACCATATATATATATTTATAGACGTTTCAGAGAGACATTGAGAAATGAAATGTACAAATAATGAAGACTCATATAGGAGGAGCAATATGAACAAGACAGAATTAATCGCCGCCATGGCTGAGCAGGCTGAAATATCCAGAAAAGATGCCGAGAAAGCATTGAAGGCCTTCACGGATGTTGTTGCCGACGAATTGAAGAAGGGCGGAAAAGTTCAGCTGGTAGGCTTCGGCACCTTTGAAGTATCCGAGAGAAAAGCCAGAGAGGGAAGGAATCCGCAGACCAAGGAGACAATCCAGATCGAAGCGTCCAAGGCTCCCAAGTTTAAGGCTGGCAAGGCTTTGAAGGACATGGTGAACGAGTAAGGTGTCATCGGTTCATAAGGAAATGCGTAAAATGAAGTATTAACCGTTTCCGGGAAATACAAAGTATAAAAGGCTCGGTGAATGTTCCGTGTTTCAATGTACCAACGAACAGCACCGGGCTTTCTTGTCCCTATATGGGGCAAATCGATACTTTTTGAACGGCCCGCCGGCTGCGCGGAATGGAGCGGACGGGCAGGAAGAAGGTAATCGGGGGAGGGTGCGTTATGAGATTGGACAAGTATCTGAAGGTATCCAGATTAATCAAGCGCCGCACAGTGGCGAACGAGGCCTGTGACGGCGGGCGTGTGATGATCAACGACAGAGTCGCGAAGGCTTCTGCCGAGGTAAAGCAGGGAGATATCATCACCATTTCTTTTGGGAATAAAGAGGTAAAGGTAGAAGTCCTGGATGTGCAGGAGACCGTGAAAAAAGACGAGGCGAAGGAACTGTTCCGCTACCTGTAGGTGAGAAGGGGACTTCCGGAGTGGTCTAAAATCCTTGGAGTGGTCTATACTCCTGGAGTGGTCTATACTCCATAGCTGCCGCATATACTGATTCAAGGTATACAAAAACTTGATGAGGCTGCGCTGCGGCTTCGGGGACGGAGGGACCTATGGAAGATTTAAGCGGGAATTCCCGTATACATAAGGTAGTAATGACAAACCGGAGAAACTGTACGGTAAACGGCGTAAACGATGTACTTTCTTTCGATATCCATGAAATCCTGCTGGAGACGGAGCAGGGGATGCTGATGATCAAGGGAGATGAGCTTCATGTCAGCAGGCTGACGCTGGAAAAGGGAGAAGTGGATATCGACGGCAAGATTGACAGCTTTACGTATTCCGATATGATGAGCGCAGGGCATAAAAACGAATCGCTGCTGAGGAGGCTGTTTCGGTGAATATGGCAGGTGAGAACCAGTTTCTGCTGCATTCCCTGATGATGGGGGCATTTATCCTCTTTGTGTATGATATCCTGCGGGTCATTCGGAGGGTAATTCCCCATGGCTGGTTCTGGGTTGCCGTGGAGGATCTGGTGTTCTGGTTTTACTGCGGAGCGGAAGTATTTCTGCTGATGTACCATGAGAGCAACGGGACGCTGCGGTGGTTTGCCGTGACGGGCGCCCTGGTGGGGATGTTTTTGTATAAAAAGCTGTTTGGTAGGCTGTTTGTCAAGTATGTTTCCCGGGGGCTGGGGATGCTGCTGAAAGGAATCGGCAGGATATGGAAGCGGCTGTTCCGGCCTGTGCGTCTGGCAGGCAGGAAAGTCGGAAACGGGACGCGGCGTCTGATGGGCAGGCAGAAGAGATTCCTGAAAAACAGGTTGACATATTTTCTGAAAGTACTCAAAATGAATCTGAAGGTGTGAGATTATGCGGCGGTGTGTATGAGAAATCATTTTTTCGGGGAAGCCCGGTCGGGCTGCGGCAGAAATGGAGATTATTATGGCAGGAAGGAAGAGGGTTGCGTACCGAAAGCGGGTGCAGAACCGTTTCAGCATGTTTCTGGTGACGCTGGTGGTTGTGTTGATTTTGATTCTGGTGCAGATGGGGAGCCTGGAGCTGCAGCGCAAGATTGACGTGAAAGCCACGGAGGCGGCGTCGCTGGAAGCACAGATTGCGGCGGAACTGGAGCGCGAGCAGGAGATAATCAATTTCGGCAAGGAAGTACAGACCAAGGGTTACATTGAAAACGTGGCCAGGGAAAAACTGGGGCTGGTTTATGAAGATGAGATTCTCTTTAAACAGAAGGAGTAGGCGGGAGCATGAGGCTTCCGCTTTTTTTGTCGCAAAACTTTAGGGGCAGGAGAACGCTTTTTTGACAAAAAAAATTTTTCCGGGTTTCTATAATAGTACTGCTGCGAAGAGGGACAGGGCAGCGGAAAGGGGTGCTTTGGCGTGATGAGACACAAAGGGGAGGAAAAGGAACTGCAGACGGCGCAGGTGTCTGATCTGTGCAGGCGCAGGCTGTTAAGCTATGCGGACAGTTTTTATGAGCTGGCCAGAAGCTACGATGAAGAATTCGAACCGGAACAGGAGAACCGGGAAACGGTTTTGATGGAGAGAAGGTTATGGGAGAACAGGCAGGTAATCAGCGGGCATCTGACGGAAATGGCGAAGATTATGACGGAGGCGGCCAGCGAGGTGCTGGTGTTCTGGCCCATGGAAGGGAAGAAACGCAGGCGTCTGGTGCAGGCGCTGGCGGAGGAAGGAATTGAGGTGGAAGGCCCGTGCTATCTGCCCAGGGAAGACGGCAGACAGGCAATTGTACTGACCATGCATACCCGCAGGGGAGCCAAGGTGTCGGCGGAGGATGCGGCAGACATGATTTCCGTATTGCTGGACAGGCGCCTGGCGCCCTCCGTAACCAGCCCCAGCGTGGTGGAGACCGCGCCCCAGAGCTTCGTACTGGAAGAAGAGGCGGCGTTTCTGGTGCTGACAGGCTTTTCCAGGGCGGTGAAGGAAGGGGAATCTGTCTCCGGTGACAATTACGCGGTGGTGGAGGCGGAGAAGGGAAGAGTGACGGTGATGCTGTCGGACGGAACAGGCTCCGGAGAGAAAGCGGGACGGGACAGCGAGCGGGTACTGGATCTGATGGAAAAAATGCTGGAGGCGGGATACGGAACCGACACTGCCGTCAATATGGTGAATACCGCTTTATTCGCGTCCGGGGAAGACGCAAACCATCCCACGCTGGATATCTGTGATATTGACCTGTACCAGGGCAGCTGCCAGCTGAGGAAGATTGGGGGCGCAGCCACATTCCTGAAACGGGGGCAGGAGGTGGAGCAGCTGATGACGGGAAATCTGCCGCTGGGAATTTTCGGGCAGGTTGAGGCACAGCCCCTGTATCGGCAGCTCCAGGACGGCGATTACCTGATTATGGTCTCGGACGGGGTTGTGGATGCCTTTGGGGGAGAGGATTATGAAAATACCATTATGAGCATCATAGCGGGGCTGCAGGAGCACAATCCGGGAGAATTGTCGGACAGGCTGATGCAGATAGCCATCCACTCCAGCGCAGGCCGGATTTACGACGACATGACCATCGGTGTGATCGGGATCTGGGAGACGTAAAGGGCTGCCCGGAGGGTTTCGGTTAGGGACCGCTAATTTCCTGCGGTTGACTTTTAACGCGTTTTGAGATAACATAAGGGCATGGATAAAAGCGGAAAAAAAGGCCGGACAGCCAATGACGGGAATGTAATAGAAAAAAAGGTATTTACGTACATGGAAGAGCATCGTATGCTCAAAGCCCATGACAGGGTCGTGGTGGGCATATCAGGAGGGGCGGACTCGGTCTGCCTTTTTCTGTTGCTTTCGGAATATGCGAAGAGAGTCCCGCTGTCCCTGGCAGCGGTGCATGTCAACCATGGCATACGCCGGGAGGCCGGGGAGGATGCCCGCTTTGTGGAAGAGCTGTGCCGGGAGAAGGGGGTGCCCTTTTTCCTGGAGGAGAGAAACGTAAGGGAATTCGCGTTGCGCCATGGGTACTCGGAAGAGGACGCGGGGCGGAGAGTACGGTATGACGCTTTTTTCAGGACGGCGGAGCGTCTTGGCGGCGCAAGGATTGCCGTTGCCCACAACAGCAATGACAATGCGGAAACCATGCTGTTTCACTTGTTCCGGGGAAGCGGGCTTAGGGGGCTGGGCGGCATCGCGCCGGTGAGAGGGGATATCATACGCCCCATCCTGTGCCTTGAACGGCAGGAAGTGGAAGCATATCTGCGGAGCGTTTCCGCCGGGTGGCGCCTGGACCTCACAAACCAGGGGGATGATTACAGGCGCAACCGCATCCGGCACCATATTCTGCCCTATGCGGAGGAAGCGGTGACAGCCGGCGCGGTGGGACATATGGGGCGGACGGCGGAGCTGCTGCGGGAGACGGAGGATTACCTGGAGATGCAGACGGGGGAGGCGCTGAAGAAATGCGCGGAGTCTGTGCCTGCCTTACCGGAGGGCGTGCCCGCTTTAACCGAGGGCAGCACTGTCAGGATAGACGTCGCCCTCTTTCGCCGGAACCATACGATACTGCAGAAGCGCATGCTCCTGAAGCTGTTAAACGGCCTGTCACCCACCGGGAAAGACATTGGGGCGGTGCATGTGTCGGACACGCTGGAGCTGTTTGAGAGAGAGGGCAACAGGCGCATCTGCCTGCCTTTCGGAATCGGCGCACGGCGGCAGTATGACAGCGTGTTCCTGGAACGGGCAGGGGAAGGCCAGGCGCCGGAAAGCGGCTCGGCCCGGGGGAAGCCCCCTGATGCGGCAGAGGCTGGCCGGTGTGAACGGCCGATAACCGTCAGCCTGGGAGAAGAAATATTTCGGACGCCCGCTGTTTATGATTTGGGAGACTGGGGAAAAATAGAATGTATGGGATTTTTCCTAAAAAAAGGTCAGGAAGTTCCCATAAAACAGTATACGAAATGGTTTGATTATGATAAAATAAAGGAATGTGTGGTGATTCGCTCCCGATGTCAGGGAGACTATTTCACGATAACGGATAAAGCGGGGAATAAGATACGAAAAACCGTGAAGGATTATATGATCACGGAAAAGATTCCGAGGCAGATCCGGGACCGGATACCTCTGGTGGCCGCGGGCAGCCATGTGCTGTGGCTTACAGGCTGGCGTATCAGCGAGGCTTTCAAGGTGGACGGGGATACGGAACGCGTACTGCAGGTGAGGGTTTCGGAGCGGAAATCTGCCGGGATGAAAGAAACGGAGGAGAAAGATGGCGGAGAGCATTAAGGTACTTTTGACGGAAGCGGAAGTGGACGCGAAAATTCAGTTGATCGGGGAACAGATCAGTAAGGATTACGCGGGAAAAGAAGTACATCTGATCTGCGTGCTGAAGGGCGGAAGCTTTTTTATGTGCGAGCTTGCGAAGAGAATTACCGTGCCGGTGTCGCTGGATTTTATGGCGGTGTCCAGCTACGGAAGCGGCACCGTGTCCGGCGGTGTGGTTAAAATCGTGAAGGACCTGGATGAACCCATCAGGGATAAGAATGTGATAGTGGTGGAAGATATCGTGGACAGCGGCAGGACATTGAGCTATCTGATGGAGATGCTCTGGGCGAGAGGGCCTGAATCCCTGCGTCTGTGTACGCTGCTTGACAAGCCGGAGCGGCGGGTTGTGGATGTGGACGTGGATTATACGGGCTTTCAGATTCCCGATGAATTCGTGGTGGGCTACGGCCTGGATTACGACCAGAGATACCGCAACCTGCCCTACATCGGTGTGGTGGAGCTTGAGGACTGAAGGCGGCAGCCCGGGTGCGCAATGGCGGCGCATTCTGCGGGGATCCGGGAAACGTAACGATCCGGTGAGGGAGAAAGCCGCAGGATAAGGCATGGGTACCTGGAACCGGCGGCAGAAGGAGACAGGTATATAGAATAAATAGGAGGCTTGCAAGTTGAGGCAAAACAGTAGAGGTTTCAATTCATATTTTCTTTTTATCCTCCTGCTTCTGATGGGCGTGGCGGTGCTTACGACCCTCAACGGAGCGGATGACGAGTATACCCGTGAGCAGTTCGTCAGCGATATGGAGGCCGGAAGGGTTCTGGAGGTTACCATCAATCCCAACAGCGAGGTTCCCACCGGATATGTGAGGGTGGAGCTGGTGGGCGGCGCCGATATGAAGCTTTACGTGACGGATATCGGGGAGGCGGAAGAACTGGTGCGCTCTTACGGGTTTGACCCGCCGGTGCGGGATGTGCCCAGGGAAGGCTGGGTTCTGACCACGCTGGTTCCCATGCTCATTGTACTGGCTGTAGGCGTGTTCCTGTTTATGATGGTCAATGCCCAGAATGCCGGGGGCGGCAATACCAAGATGATGAACTTCGGCAAGAGCCGTGCCAGGCTGTCCATCGGCGACAAGAACATTACGTTTCGGCAGGTGGCGGGCCTGAAGGAAGAAAAGGAAGAACTGGAAGAAATCGTCGATTTCTTAAGGGAACCCGGTAAATATACGAAGGTGGGGGCGAGGATTCCCAAGGGCGTCCTGCTTGAGGGACCTCCCGGAACCGGTAAAACGCTGCTGGCAAAGGCGGTGGCAGGGGAAGCAGGGGTTCCCTTCTTCAGCATTTCCGGTTCGGACTTTGTGGAGATGTTCGTGGGCGTGGGCGCTTCCCGCGTCCGTGATCTGTTCGAAGAAGCGAAGAAAAATTCACCTTGTATCGTGTTTATAGACGAAATAGACGCTGTGGCGAGACGCCGCGGTACCGGTATGGGCGGCGGCCATGACGAGCGTGAGCAGACGCTGAACCAGCTGCTGGTGGAGATGGACGGTTTCGGCGTCAATGAAGGCATCATCGTCATGGCGGCTACCAACAGGGTGGATATCCTGGATCCGGCAATCTTGCGTCCCGGGCGCTTTGACAGGAAAGTGGCGGTGGGTACGCCGGACGTCAGCGGCAGGGAGGATATCCTGAAGGTCCATTCCCAGAACAAGCCTCTGGCGGAGGACGTGGATTTGAAGCAGGTGGCACAGACCACCGCGGGTTTTACGGGCGCGGATCTGGAGAACCTGATGAACGAGGCCGCCATCAATGCCGCAAAGCAGGGCAAAAATTTTTTGGTGCAGGAGGACATCAGGAAGGCTTTCGTCAAGGTAGGCATCGGCGCGGAGAAGAAGAGCCGCGTCATTTCCGACAAGGAGAAGAAGATTACGGCATATCATGAGGCGGGGCATGCAATCTTATTCCATGTGCTGCCGGACGTTGGCCCGGTCTATACTGTCTCCATTATTCCCACGGGTGCGGGTGCCGCGGGCTATACCATGCCTCTGCCGGAGAAGGACGAAATGTTTATGACCCGGGGGCAGATGCTGCAGCATATTATGGTTTCCCTGGGCGGAAGGATTGCGGAGGAAATCATCTTCAAGGATATCACCACGGGCGCTTCCAGCGACATCAAGAAGGCTACCAAGGTGGCCCGCCGGATGGTAACGCGCTTCGGCATGTCGGAAAATATCGGTGTGATCTGTTATGATGATGACGATGACGAAGTGTTTATCGGAAGAGACCTTGCCCATACAAAAGGGCACAGCGAAGCCATAGCGGGCGAGATCGATAAGGAAGTCAAGGCCATTGTGGACGATTGTTATGCCAGGGCGAAGGCCATCATCCTGGAGAAGGAAAAGGTGCTGCATTCCTGCGCAGAGCTGTTGCTGCAGAAGGAGAAGATCGGAAGGGAAGAGTTCGAGGCGCTTTTTGCGGCGGATGGGCTGGTGCAGAACGAGGGAGTCAGCAGGCTTGATGAACTGCTGCAATAGGCCTGGGGCACTTTATGCAGACATAATATATGCATAGTGTACAAAAAATGGGATGATTTTTTGTTAATTTTGTTGTTTTTGAGAATTGGCAGATTGGGGTTTAAATGGTATTATAATACTCGTAACCCCCAATACATTATATAGTTTTTTGCTATACCCCATAAGAAATACCTTCTCTGAAAAGGACAGTCACCCCATGGCTGTCCTTTTTATTTCAGTAAAAGATATTTTCCGTCACAGATCAGGTCATCCAGTGCAGGCAGCTTCTCAAACGCGATGAGGGCAGAACTGCTTACATTGAACTCCCTTCCAGCCTCCGCAGGTACAAAATTCCCGTCACATCCGCCAGAATCCACCCGATGGGGATGGCGCTCCAGATGCCCGGCACGCCGATCTGAGGAAGGGGCGCCAGTATATAGGCTAGAAGCACCCTGGTACCCAGGGAGATGACGGTGAGTACCAGGGACATTTCGGGCCTGTTGATGCCCCTGTAATACCCGTAAAGCAGGAACAGGATACCGATTCCGCAGTAAAACGCGCCCTCCACCCGCAGATATCCGGAACCGATGGCGATGATGCCGGTTTCCTCCGGGCTGATGAAGAGCAGCATCAGGTACGGCGCGAAGAGAAATACCAGCAAGGATATAAAGATACAAAAAAGCATAGATATCTTCACGGCACTCCGCATACCTTCCCGCACGCGGCCTTTCTCCCCTGCCCCATGGTTCTGGGAGATGAAGAGGGAGAAGGCGTTGCCGAATTCCTGGGCGGGCATATAGGCGAAGGAATCAATCTTAACGGCTGCCGCGAAAGCCGCCATCACTTCCGCGCCGAAGCTGTTTACCAGGCCCTGTATCATCAGGATGCCGAAATTCATCACCGACTGCTGGACGGAGGAGGAGAAGGAAAAGCGGAGAATTTCCGCGGCGGCGCCCTTCTCCGGGGTAAAGGGGCGCAGGTGAAAGCGAAGCTGCGGTTCCCGGATCCAGGTATACGCCATCAGCCCCAGCCCGGACACTGCCTGGGCAATCACGGTGGCGGCCGCGGCCCCGGCAATGCCCCAACTGCACAAGGTCACGAAAACCAGGTCAAGCACCACGTTCAGCAGTGCGGTGCTTCCCAGGAAGTACAGCGGCACCACAGAATTGCCCACCGCCCGCAGCAGATAGGCAAAGTAATTGTATAGAAAAACGAAGAAAATCCCCAGGAAAATAATCCATATATAAGTGTGCATCATTTCCGTCAGCTCCTCCGGAACCTGCAGAATCCGCAGGATGGGGCGGCGCAGCACCATGACCAGCAGGTTCAGCAGGAGCGTTACGCCCCCTGTGAGCAGAAAGGACAACCGCATGCTGTCCTTCATCTTCTGTTCTTCCTTTTTCCCGAAATAATAGGAAAAAAGCGCGCCGCTGCCCATGCACATGCCGATGAGGATGGAGGTCAGGAAGGTCATCAGGGTGTAGGCGCTTCCCACCGCCGCCAGGGCGCCCGAACCCAGAAACTGGCCCACGATCAGGGTGTCGGCGATATTGTAAAACTGCTGCAGAAGGTTTCCCAGTATCATGGGGGCGGCGAACAGCAGCATGTTGCCGGTCACGCTTCCCTGTGTCAAATCTTTTTTCATCCGGACTTTTTTCATTTGCATAAAGCCTCCTGTTCCGATTCATTCTACCGTCTCAGTATATCATTACGGAGCAGGTTAATCAATGGGAGGAGCCGCTTTGGCCGGGATTCTCCCTGTACGGACCCAAAACAGGAGGATTTCTGCAAATTTGTATACAATTTTTATTGTCAATATGGTTTTTCATGGTTTATAATTTCAGTTATGGAGCAGGGCTGCTGTCTGTGTTTTATAAGCGGGCATTTTGTAGCAAAAATGATGCAATATTGGATTATAATGATAGTACATATATGAAAGACAGTTAACTTTTTTATGACAATGGAATACTTTCAGACATTCCGACAGCACGCAGCCGCCGGATGTACAGGACAGGAAGCGGACCGCAGAAATACCTGCCGTATATACATTCGCGGCCTGCGGGTACAGGAGGCCGGTTCCGAAAACGGAATGAGAAAGGAGGGACCAGTGAGAAAAAAGTGTAAGCCAGTGTTTTTTATACTTTGTATCTGCATTTGTATGTGGATGCTGCCGCCCGGAAGGGCTGCGGCGCAGAATGAGGCCATCGGGCTTCTGGTCCAGAAGTATGAGGATTACCGGGAAAGCTTTGCCGGAATAGAGACTCTGGAGGATATCGAAGGCAGCGGCTATGAAAAGATTGCGGATCAGTGTTTTCCGGTGCTGTTGGAGAGCTTCGGGGAGACGGAAGTGAATTTTGTATCCATCCTTCATAAGGAATATCATCGGCTGGCTGTCCTGATTGCGGACAGCGAGGGGAAGGTACTCTACAAGACGGATCAGCTGGAGGCGAATTACAGGCGGCTGGAACAGCTGGAACAGCCGATAAAGGGGCTGGCGGCGGTATCTTTCCAGGATTTGAACCATGACGGGCTGACGGACATTATTCTGATTGCCAGCTGCGAGAACGATACGGGTGAATACGCGGGTAAGAACTACAAGGTGGGGGATGTGCTTTTCCAGCGTGACGGGCAGTTCTACCGGGACTGGCGCATTTCCGATAAAATCAACCGTTTCAGCATGAATAAAAGCGCGGAGTTCATTGCCGCCTATGTGCGTGACGGCAATTCCACGGAGATACTGTATACGGCTACGACTTTGGATGAACTGCTGGAGAACGGTTTCCGGATTATCGAAGAGCAGCATTATTCCCGGGATTTTGAGAAGCAGGGAAAGCTGTGGGTGGTGCCGGGTATCATACGGATGGCGGAGTATGATATCTTCATGATTTATCTGGTGAATGAACAGGGAAGCATCGTGTGGAGCTTCCAGCCCATGGAGGATTATGATAACCTTTATGCCCTGAAGGGAATGACCTGCCGGGATATGGACGGGGACGGCATGAAGGATATCGTGGTGCTTGCCAGGTACAGTTACTCCGGTCCTGAAGGGGAATTGCTGATTGATACAAAATGTGACATTTACTACCAGCGAACGGACGGGTTCGAGGAGGATAAGGGGTTCGCGGAGAGTTACCGGTGTACGGAAAAAGACACCATGGCCGGGCTGGTAGGGATTATCAGGGAATATTGGGGGTGGCCGAAAGAGGAATGATTAAGATACTGATAGTGGATGATGAGAAATCTATTTGTGATTTGATTGACATTCACCTGTCCACGGCCGGATACCAGTGTAAGACGGTGCAGGACGGGCTGGAAGCCATCGATATCATCGAGGCGGAGAACTTTGACCTGATTTTGCTGGATATTATGCTTCCGGGCGCGGACGGGTTTGACATTATGGAATATATCAGGCCATTGAAGGTGCCTGTCATCTTCATCACGGCAAAGCATGAGGTGAAGGACAAGGTGAAGGGCCTGAAGCTGGGGGCAGAGGACTATCTGGTGAAGCCTTTTGAAATGGTGGAGCTGGTGGCGCGGGTGGAGGTTGTGCTGCGCCGCTATAACAAGACGGAGAGCATCCTGACGGCCGGGGACGTAGTGGTGGACAGGGAGGCGAGAAAGGTGACCAGGGCGGGTAAGCCCGTGGTGCTGACCAATAAGGAATACGGTCTGCTGGTACTGTTTATCAGCAATAAAAATATTGCGCTTTTCCGTGAAGTTCTATATGAAAAAGTGTGGGGCGACGAGTACCTGGCAGACAGCCGCACGCTGGATCTGCATGTCCAGAGACTGCGCCGGAAAATGGGCTGGGAGGAGAACCTGGTGGCAGTGTATAAGATAGGCTACCGGCTGGAAATCTGAGAATGAAATTTGTATATAAGATTTTGCTGGCAGCCATTATCATCATGGCGGCCGCGTTCGGGCTCAGCGGTTATCTTTTTGTCAATTCCGTATTCCGGACCTCCCTGGAACGGGAGGTTTCCAAGGCGCTGGATGACAGCAACATATTGCGTTTTGCCTTCGAGACGGCGGCGCTGAATATCCCCACCCAATATCATGTGCTGCAGGATATTGCGGTAGAGCAGATCGGGGAAAAGCTGGAGAGCAGCGGAAGGGAATCCGGCCGCTATCTGCGGCTGTCCAATGAAGGGCGGGAAGTCCTGTATATGAGCGACGGCTTTCCCGGAGATACGGAGCTTCTGCAGCAGATTACGGAGGAAACCAGGATCTGGCAGGTGGTTCCCCATGGAGAGCATTATTTCGTTCACACGGGAAGCATTATCAACGCGCTGGACAGAATGCTGTATCTGGAGACGCTGGAGGATGTGACGGAGGTATTTGAAGAGCGGGCGCAGGGATTTTCCGTGTATCGGAGGATTACGCTTGCCATGCTGGCGTGCTGTACGGCGGTGATGTTTTTCATCTGTACATGGCTGACCAAGCCGATCCGGCTGCTGGCTGGCGCTACCAGGAAGATGGCGGAGGGGGACTACAGCTACCGGGCAAGGCAGGTCAGTCATGACGAACTGGGACAGCTGACCACGGATTTCAACAGCATGGCGAATGCGCTGGAGGGAACCATAGGGGAGCTTCAGGAGGAGGTTCGGGCCAGGGAGGACTTTATTGCCGCGTTTGCCCATGAACTGAAGACGCCGCTGACCGCAATTATCGGTTACGCGGATTTGCTGCGTTCCAGGAAGCTGGACGAGGAGAAACATTTTTTATCTGCGAATTATATCTATACAGAGGGAAAACGTCTGGAAAACATGTCTTTCCGGCTGCTTGACATCATCGTTACCAGGCGGGATACCATAGAGCGTCAGCCGGTGGCGGCAAAGAGCCTTTTCGAGTATCTGAAGAGCATGTTTTCCGGAAATACGGAACAGAAGATTCGGATTGCCTTCGGCGCGGGGACGGTGTGCGCGGAGTCCAATCTGCTGAAATCCGTGCTGCTGAACCTGGTGGACAATGCCTGCAAGGCTTCCGGAGAGGGAGATTTGGTGGAAGTCCTGGGAAAGCGGACGGAGGATTCCTATACCTTCTGTGTCCGGGACCACGGGGTGGGCATTCCCCGGGAGGAGCTGAAAAAGGTCACGGAGGCTTTCTATATGGTGGATAAGTCCCGATCCCGCAGTAAAAACGGCGCGGGGCTGGGCCTGGCTTTGTGTGTGGAGATTCTGCGCCTGCATGACAGCGAGCTGGTTATCGAGAGTACGCTGGGGAAGGGGACCTCTATTCACTTTGTGATTCCGGACAGGACGGAAGAAAAGGAGGATGGCACAGGGCGGGATGAGGGAAGCGTCATGGAAAAAGCAGGGGAAAGCGCGGCCCACGGAGCGGCTCTGAGTAAGGATGAGGCGGAGGATGAAAAGCGTTCCGGCTTAACGAGTGGAGCGCAGCCGCACAGGTGAAAGGATTTTCCGGGCGGCTGACGGGGGAAGGCACGCGGTTGGAAATTGGTATGGCAGGTGAAGGTAGGCATGATGGAAGGAAATAGAATGAAATGGCGGAAGCCGGCGCCGCCAGGACAGCGGCAGGGCCGTAAGCTGTCTCTGAAGCGGCTGAAGAAAATCAGCCTGCTGCTGGTTCTGGCGGCAACAGTCATCGTGGTACTGGCAGTGTGGGGGCCCGAGACCCTGGCGATATACCGGGATAAGGGGATTTTGAATCAGATTCAGGCCCAGGAGACGGAGACAGGTACGGAGGGATACCGTTATTCTTTGAGCGGCAATGAAAAGGTGTATATTCTGTCAAAGTGCCTGGACAGCCAGGCGCAGCCGGAGAGCGAGCAGAATGCCCTCACAAGGGCAGAGACGGATTATCAGGGGGTGGCGGGAACCTATGCCTTTGTAGCCAATAAAAAAGAAGCTTCCGAGGAGCGGGATTCGTCTGCTTCCGGAATCGAACTCTGTAATCGGGGAATCAGGGAACTGAAGGAGCGGGGGATTCTGCCGGAGGAAGTGGGGGAGATTCGGGAGGATTCTTACCAGGCGCTCCTGTATTCGGCGATTTATGTGCCGGAACCACGGAACAGCGTATTGGTATGGAGGGTAGGCATGGGGGCGGCCGTGCAGAATGCTTACAGCGAATCCTGCCTGCTGGATGCCTATGTGGATGCGGATACGGGAAAAGTGTATGAATTTTATGCCCGGACAGATATTTCCTCCTGGACGGAGGTAGACGCGGACGGTATTGCGGCGGCCTGGGCGGAGTATATGGGGCTGGAGGCGCCGTTGGAATATGAGAATGCCAATCCGCTGTCTGAGAATACCCCTTATTTTAAAAAATACAGCTTTGCCGGGATGGAAGACGACAACACAATAGTCACTATCGGATATTATGAGGGGATTAACGAATTGTATCTGAAGATATCCAGGTAGACGGAAGGGACTGCAAGGATACAACTTTGATGGAAAAAAGATAAAACTTGTTTACAAAAAATATGATACTATGATGTAGCTCTCACGTATACTGTACAGAACAGATGCGGGAGGGCTTTTTTATGTTCGGGGGCGCATGTGATGTTCCGCATATATCTGCGGGATATGGCACAGGGGGGCGTATCGCTATGGAAGTATGGGGAGCCAACGGAACAGGGAAAGCCGGAAGAGGGGTATACTATGGATAAGAGAAACGGCAGGGAACGTAATGCAGGGGGAGTGGAACTGATCAGAATAAGGCCTCATGATATGGAATTGGATATGCAGAGACGCTGCGTGGAGAAAAACCGGGCGGGGAGAAACCATACAGAAAACCGGGCGGATAGATATACTACAGGGGCACGTGAGGAGGGAAACCGCGCAGGGAGAAATGATGCAGAAAACCGCGTGAGGAGAGACCATACAGAAAACCGTGGGGAGAGATATACTACAGGGGTACGTGGGCAGGGAAACCGCGGGGGAAGAAACCACACAGGGTACAACCGTATGGAGAAGGCTCGCCCAGGAAACCGACGCACAGGGAAAAGGCGGTGGATTCGGAAACGCATGACCATGGCGGCCACGGTAGTCTGCACAATTCTCCTGGGACTTGGGGGAATCCACCTGGTAAAAGCGGGTGAATTTCCCGATACATTGGGGACGGAGGAGACGGAAGAAATCGGGGGAGAGAACTGCCCGCAGGAAATACTGGGACCGGTTCCGATGGTTCCCAATGAGGTACTGGAGCGGGAGGGAGCGGAACATGAGAAAACGTTTATTGTCATTGACCCGGGACATGGGGGCACGGATACAGGCTGCAGCAGAGGCGAGGTGATGGAGAGCGAGGTCAATATGCAGATTGCCAATCGGCTGGCCGGTAAACTGCAGGGGATGGGATTTGAGACACTGCTGCTTCGGGAGGATGATATGACAGAGTTGTCATTGGAGCAGCGGGTGGAAAGAGCCGAACTGGAAAATGCTGACATATTTGTCAGTATACATCAGAACGCATATGATGAGGATGTTGACGATATCAAGGGGATTGAGACCTGGTATTACGGAGGCTCTGAGGGCAGCAGGCGCCTGGCAGAGCTGGTACATCTGGGAGCGGTAGGAGAGACGGGGGCTATGGACAGGGGAATTCAGGATACGAAAGATTTATATGTCCTGAAAAATACTTCCATGCCGGCATGCCTGATAGAGACGGCTTTCCTGTCCAGCCGCAGCGACAGGGGCAGAATCGTCACGGGAGAGTACCAGGACCAGGTGGCGGAAGGGATTGCCCAGGGCATTTACACTTATTTTAACCCCAAGACAATGTATCTGACCTTTGACGACGGCCCTTCCGCGGAAAATACGACAGCGGTATTGGATATCCTGAAGGAAAGGAATATCAAGGCGACTTTTTTCGTGGTGGGGGAGAATGTGCGCAGGCATCCGGATGTGGCGAAGCGGATTGTTGAGGAAGGCCATGCCATAGGCATTCACTGCAACAATCATGACTACAGGAAGCTCTATCAAAGTGCGGACAGTTACTTGGAGGATTTTCAGAAAGCCTATGACACGGTTTATGAAGTGACCGGGGTGGAGACGAAGCTGTTTCGCTTTCCCGGCGGCAGTGTCAATGCCTACAATAAGGCGGTGGGGGCGGAAATCATCAGAAGAATGACGGAAAAGGGATATGTCTATTTTGACTGGAATGCCAGCCTGGAAGACGCGGTAAACAAGTCTACGCCGGAGGCCCTTATCCAGAATGCCGTGAGCAGTACATTGGGAAGGAAGAAAGTGGTTATGCTGGCGCATGATGTGATTTATAATACGACACAATGCCTGGAGGAATTGCTTGACAGTTTTCCGGAATATGAAATGAAACCCTTGTCGGCAGAGGTGGAGCCGATACAGTTTTAAAAAAAGGGCGATTTTCTTTTTGCATTCGGATACCCCGCCCATGCGCAGCGCTGCATGATTGACGCGCCGCTGCCTGAAGCGGGGTATTTTCTTAACAATTTTCTTGACAATCAAGGCCCTATGGATTATTCTGATTCTATAGACAGAGAAAATATGTGGTAAGTCTTACATTCAGTATTTCTAAGAATTAAAGGCATTCGTTTTTTCCCATTTGGAGAAACTTATTTGAGGCGGCAGTGCTGTGACGGGTGAAATGTCAGAAGAGACAGCGGAGATTTGCAGATTTGGGAGACATGCGGAATGAACGGAAAAACGTATGAGAATGAGATACTTTATCATTATACAGATTTTCAGGCGCTGGACGGAATTCTTCATGATGCCAGACTGCGGGTGAACAATGTCCTGAATATGAATGACGCGGCGGAGATGCGCTATTTCATGAGCCGGCTGTGCGACGCGGTTGCCGGGAGGCTGGAAAATGAGGGAGACAGCGGGAAGGCGGGACAGGTGCGGGCGCTTTTTGCCGGGGCGCTGAAAAGGGAATTTTACCATCCGGCGTATGCGGCGTGCTTTTCGCTCCACCGGGACGACGCGGCACAGTGGGAGCGTTACGGGAATCGCGGAAGGGGCGTATGCATTGCGTTTCAGGGAAAGTATTTACAGAAAATGGCACAGGGGGCATTGTCGCTTCAGACTGTTTTTTATCAGGAAGATATGAATACCCATAATTTGACAGGTGTATTTTACCGGCTGGTAAAGCGGAACGAGGAGCTGTCGGCGGAAAGCCCCGACATCCGGAAGGCGCTGAATTATGCCTGGAGCTGTTCGGCAGCCTTTAAGCATCCCTCTTTTCTGTCGGAGCAGGAAGTAAGGCTGGTGGTTTCGCCATCCGTGAAGGAAGATTTTGATATCAGGCCATGCTACCATGTCAGCAAGGAGCGCATCAAGAAGTATTACCCGCTGGAACTGGATTCCATGTGTATGAGAATCGGAATCGGATGGGAGGAGCTGGTCCCGGAGATCATCATCGGGCCGGAATCCACACAGTCGCAGTCAATCCTGCAGGATTATCTCCGGGATAACGGGCTGGACGGGCTGGCGGAGCGGGTTTCCGTGTCCAACTGCCCGCTGCGGAGGTCTCCGGCGTAACAATGGGCGCGGTGCCGGCGGCGGAAGGACCAATGCGTTTGCGGGGCAGGTATATTATCCGGAACGGATGGAATAATAAAGAAAGCATCGGAACGGTTCGTATGGCGGTGGATACCCGTGACATACGGGCCAGGGATGCGCGGTTCCGGAATAATATGAAAGGATAAGCCCGGCATGGGGAAGGGATATGCGGGCGACAGGAAGGATATGGTAAATTCGGATACGGTAAAACTCCTTCAGGAGTGCGACGCCGGTACTAAGATGGCGGTGACGGCTATCAATGAAGTGTTGGAAAATGTGCGGGATACCGACATGAAGCGGCTGCTGCAGGAGAGCAGAAGGCATCATGAGAAGCTGGGGGACGAGATTCATTCTCTGCTGATCAGCCACGGGACAGCGGAAAAGGATCCCACGCTCCTGGCAAAGGGAATGTCATGGATGAAGACAAACATGAAATTGAGCATGGACAACAGCGATGCCGCAGTGGCGGACCTGATTACGGACGGCTGCAATATGGGCGTGAAATCCCTCAACAAATCCCTCAATCAGTACAGGATGGCGGACCATAAGTCCAAGGATATCGGCGAGAAACTGATTTCCATTGAGGAAAAGCTGTGCGGCGATCTGGAGAAATATCTGTAAGTGAAACTGCTTTTCCGTAACGGCTCGGCAGACACCGGGCTGTTACGGAAATACATATGCTGTGAGGCGGCAAAGCCTTATGGAGCCAGGGTGCTGCGAGGCGGCAAAGCCTTATGGAGCCAGGGTGCTGCGAGGCGCAAAGCCTTATGGAGCCAGGGTGCTGCCAGGCGGCAAAGGTTTATGGGGTAAGGACGAGGCAAAGGTTTGGGGTGCAGGGACAATGCGAAGTGTGAAAGGAGCGGATAAAGGTGAAGGAAAATCAGCAGATAAGAAAAGAAGACGTAAAAGTAGTATTTGATTCGCCCTATGTGAAGGTGGCGGACATTCGGTATGCGCCGGGAAAGCATTATTACGATGCAACCAGAAGGAACCCGGAGGAACTGACTGCGGTCAAGACGGATGAGGAGTTCAGAACCATGCTTCCCGATGCGGTGAGTTGTTTCGTTATCCTCGATACGCCCGGGGAGGAGGCGAAGCTGCTGCTGTCCTATGAATTCCGCTATCCCACGGGACGGTATCTGCTCAGTGTGCCGGCGGGGCTGATCGACAGGGAAGACGAAGCGGAGCAGGACCCCGTTTATTCGGCAGCGGTCCGGGAAATCAGAGAGGAGACAGGGCTTGAAGTGACGGAAGGAGACAGGGTATTTACCGTCAATCCGCTGGTGTTCTCCACACCCGGAATGACGGACGAGAGCAATGCGCTGGTATGCGCGGTTCTGCACGGTGCGGATCTGTCGGCGCTTTCCCAGGAGGGAGCGGAGGGTTCGGAACAGTTTGACGGATTTGCGCTTCTGACGAAGGCGGATGCGCGTAAGGTCTTCTGTGAGGGCAGGGATGAAAGGGGGAATTTTTATCCGCTGTACACATGGGCTGCACTGAGTTATTTTGTTTCGGATGCCTGGAAGGCCTGAAGACATGTCGGTAAATGAAAAGAGGTGGTGTGGATGAACCAGAAACTGAAGGAGAAGATACTGGAATCCCTTTCCGCAGTTCTGCCCATAACGGGCATTGTGCTGCTTTTGAGCATCCTGCTGGTACCCATAGACCTGGGAACCATGGTGATGTTTATTGTGGGTGCGATTATGCTGGTAATCGGAATGGGCTTTTTCCAGCTTGGCGCAGAGATGTCCATGACCCCTTTGGGGGAAGGTATCGGTGTACAGATTTCGAAGACAAGGAAGATTCCGCTGATTTTCCTGATCGGCTTTTCCATGGGGGCGATTATTACAATCTCGGAGCCGGATCTCCAGGTGCTGGCGGCGCAGGTGCCGTCGATTCCCAATCTGACGCTGATTCTCACGGTGGCTGTGGGTGTGGGAATTTTCCTGGCGGTGGCCATTCTCAGGATTTTGTTCCAGATTCATCTTTCCACCATATTGATTGGTCTCTATGTTGCCCTCATCGGCATATCCTTTTTTGTTTCAAGGGACTTCCTGGCGGTGGCTTTTGACTCCGGCGGTGTGACCACAGGTCCCATGACGGTGCCGTTTATCATGGCAATGGGTGTGGGCCTTGCGTCCGTCCGCGGTGATAAGAACGCATCAAGCGACAGCTTCGGCCTGGTAGCGCTTTCCAGCGTGGGTCCGATACTGGCGGTGCTGCTTCTGGGGATGTTTTTCAGTCCCAGCGAGGCGGCGTATTCCGCGGCGGGAGTAGCCAATGTCAGCACTACCCGGGATGTGGTAAAGGAATTTGTCTTCAGTATGCCGCCTTATGTGAAGGAGGTGCTGATATCCCTGATTCCGGTGGCGGCAGTGTTCATTCTGTTTCAGGCGTTCACCCATCGCTACCCGCACAGGCAGGTAAAGAGGGTAACGGTCGGTTTTGCGTATACATATATAGGGCTGGTGCTTTTTCTCTGCGGGGTGAACGTGGGGTTCGCGCCGGTGGGTTCCCTGCTGGGAAATGAGATTGCTTCCGAGGTCTGGAAATGGCTTCTGGTACCTATCGGCATGCTGATCGGTTATTATATCGTAAAGGCGGAGCCGGCTATCCAGGTGCTGAACCGACAGGTGGAAGGCGTAACCAACGGTTCCGTGTCGGCGAAATCCATGAACCTATGCATGTCCCTGGGGGTGTCTGCCAGTGTGGGCCTGTCCATGATGCGTGTGCTGACAGGGCTGCCGATTCACTGGATTGTAGTACCGGGTTATGTCATTGCGCTGATTTTGTCCAGGTTTGTCCCCAAGATGTTTGTGGGTATCGCATTCGACTCCGGCGGTGTGGCCAGCGGACCGATGACTACGACGTTTCTGCTTCCCCTGAGCATCGGCGCCTGCGATGCGGTGGGCGGCAATCTGATGACGGATGCATTCGGCGTGGTGGCGCTGGTAGCGCTGACGCCTTTGATAGCCATTCAGCTGATGGGAATTCTCTATCAGTACAAGCTGAAGCTGGAGGAAAGTGCCGCGGTACAGGAGACGGAAGTGCTGTATGTTATGGATGACATCATTGAATTTGAGGAGGGCGGTATAGATGGAGGACAATCGTAAAAAAGCGGCTTTTCGTATGCTGTTGCTGATTGCCACGCCGAAGCTGGTAAACAGGGCGACGGCTTTATTTAAGGAGGGGAATGTTCCCATGCAGTATGTCTTCCATGCCCAGGGCACAGCCACCAGCGATGTTATGGATATGCTGGGGCTGGACGGAGTGGACAAGAATATACTGATGAGCATGATGCCCAAGTGTTTCGCGGACGACATGCTGAAGAAGCTGCGAAAAAAACTGCATCTCGGCATGCCGAATACCGGAATTGCATTTACGGTGCTTATGAACGGCAGCAGCGGACATCTGGTACAGCTGATAGAAAATCTGGAGCCGGAAGAGGGCAGGAAATTTTTGGAGAGGAATGATGCCGATATGACAGATAACGAGTACAGTATGATTATGGCGATCGTAAACCAGGGATACAGTGAGGATGTGATGAACGCCGCCAGGCCGAAGGGCGCTTCCGGCGGTACGGTGTTCCACAGCAGGCGCATCGGAAGCCAGGAGGCCATGAAATTCTGGAAGATCAGCGTACAGGAGGAGCGGGAGGTGGTTATCATCCTGGCCACAAAGGAGGATAAGCTGGCCATCATGCAGGAAATCGGCCGGCAATGCGGCATGCAGAGCAAGGCCCAGGGCGTGGTGATGTCGCTTCCGGTGGACGGGATTGTGGGCCTGGATTAAGGGTACGGGCACACATTCGGAAGGGGGAGGCGCCGAAGGAGGGCATTCAGCAGTATTCCTTCGCCTCATACAAATAAAGCCGTCCCCTTTTGCCCACCCTTGCCACGGCTTCTACATGATAGAGGATATTCAGAACCGTCTGGGCCAGGGACAGGGGGATGCGGGCTGCCGCGGCAAATTCTTTGGAGGTGAAAGCGCCTTCCAGTTCAAAGGGCACAAACTGCAGGAAGTCCTGCGGGCAGTCCAGTTCTATTTCCCGGACCAGCTCCGTAGGAATCCTGTCATAGCGGCTGGCGCCCTTTTTCCGGTCTTTGCTCCAGCCGTTCAGCAGTTTATATTCCTCCACGTCCAGCAGGACCAGCCGCAGGCGGAGATTGGGGTCCTTCAGGTACGCCTTGATCTTATATAATTCCGGAAAAACCAGGTAGGGATTGCCCTTTCGGGGGGATTTGCGCTTTTTGCTTAAACTCCCGCTCTCCTCGTCAATCCAGATAAGCCATTTTTCATGAGGGATTGGATAGACGATGGTCACGGGATACAGGGGCAGGAACGCAGCGAGCTTGCCCCGCATCTTGTCAAACTGCCGGGTTTGGATTTCTATGATTTCACCGTCGGCAAAAATGTCTGCCACGTAATTTTCTATGGGGATCTCCTGACGGTCTTCATTCGGCTCGTAATAGTTCTTCAGTATGGCATGGAGACTCTTTTCCGCCAGGGTTCCGATGCCCAGGCGCTGCCTGTCGATTCCGATTACTTTTCTTTTTGCAGCTTCGAAAGCTTTTTTGTCAGGCATTTTATACCTCTTTTCGACTGATATATTTTGGGTGCCACAGTGACAGGATACCACAGATTCCGCCTGTTTTCCACCCTGAATACAGGTTTTTGCGGGTTCTTTTATGCGGTCCGTTTTGCTGTGCCCGGGCAGAATTCTTTTCAGACAGATACTTGTGGCAACGGGCAAGGGATGTTATAATGTAGCTTGACGGCAGCTTCCATTGCGGAGCGTGTGATTCCAGCGGGCGATGAGCCAGGCGGATGCCGCGAGGGTCATATACCCTTTGCTTGCGGCGGGGGTGCTGGCTTGCTTCCGGCGGAAGGCGGGGGCATGTATTCCTCCAGGGATGGGGGAAACGGGGGCAATGCTCCGCTGCCCGGGAGTGCTGCGGGTTTGAAAAAACGATGCTTGACGATATACGGTTAAGCATAGATTAGGATACGGTATCAGAGAAGATGACATACGGGGAATTTTGCGGAAAATTTCATATTCAGTTGAATCAACAGCAGTCGGAAGCGGTTCAGTCCGTCCAGGGGCCGGTCCTTCTGCTGGCGGTGCCGGGAAGCGGGAAGACGACGGTGCTGGTTACCAGGCTGGGGTATATGATTTACTGTGCCGGTATTGCGCCGGAACATATTTTGACGTTGACTTACACGGTGGCTGCCACGCATGATATGGCAGCCCGTTTTCGTTCCATTTTTGGGGACGGGATGGGCGAACGGCTGGAGTTCCGTACCATTAACGGCGTCTGTGCCAGGGTGATCCAGCACTATGGGCGGCTGATTGGCAAAAGCGCTTTTACGCTTGTAACGGACGAGAAGCGTACGGCAGCCATGCTTTCCTCCATTTACCAGAAGACGGAGGGCTGCTTTGCTGCGGCAGGCGATATTAAAAATGTCCGCACACTGATCACCTACATTAAAAACAGAATGCTTGATGAAGAGGAAATCCGCGGGCTGGACCAGGAGGCCGATTTTCATATTTCGGAGATTTACCGCGCTTACTGCGACGAGATGCGCAGCCGCGGCTGGATGGACTATGACGATCAAATGGTATACGCATATACGATCTTGCGTAAAAATCAGGAGACGCTGGAGTATTTTCAGAACCAATATCCTTATATCTGTGTGGATGAGGCGCAGGATACCTCCAAAATTCAGCACGAAATCATCCGGCTGCTGGCGGGAAAGCAGGACCAGCTGTTTATGGTGGGGGATGAGGACCAGAGCATCTACGGCTTCAGGGCAGCTTATCCGGAGGCGCTGCTGTCCTTTGAGCAGGACCATCCGGGGGCAAGGGTGCTGCTGATGGAGGAAAACTTCCGCTCCAATGCCCATATTGTGGAGGCGGCTGACCGTTTTATCCGGAAAAATGTCCTGCGCCATGAGAAGCACATGCGGGCGGCCCGTCCGGCAGGGGCGGAGATCCGGCAGATTGACGTGAAAGGGCGCAGCGTGCAGTACCGCTATCTGCTGAAGGTGGCGGAAGACTGCCGACAGGAGACAGCCGTGCTTTATCGGGATAACGAGAGCGTGCTGCCGCTGGTGGACCTGCTGGAGCGCCATGGGATTCGGTATCGTCTCCGCAATGCGGAACTGGCTTTTTTCACCCACCGGGTGGTGCTGGATATTCAGAATATTATTCTCTTTGCGGAGAATCCGCAGGATACGGAACTGTTTATGCAGATATATTATAAGATTTCGACTTATATCGGCAAGGAAAATGCAATCCGTATCTGCGAGATCAGCAGGGAAAAGAAAATGGAGGTTTTGGAGGCCGCGTATTTTCACGGAGAGCTTTCCCAGAAAACCAAAGAAAACTGCCGGACAATCCGGGCGGGGTTGAAAGCCATGCTGAAGGACCAGGCAGAATCGGCGTTGAACCGGATTACGCGGGAACTGGGGTATGGGGAGTACCTGGAGCGTGCGGGCATGGGCGACGGCAGGCTTTTTGTGCTGAGGGCAATTGCGAAAAACGAGGAATCGCCCCGGAGGCTGTTGGAGCGGCTGGCGGAGCTGCAGCAGATTATAAAAGACAAACCCAATCAGCCCGACTGCAGATTTATCCTTTCCACGATTCATGCCAGCAAAGGGCTGGAGTACGATGCGGTTTATCTCATGGACGTGATAGACGGAATATTTCCGGAGAAGATGCCGGAGGGCGGAGAACTTTCGGGCAGGGGAGCCGATGGGGGGAGTCCCGCGGGGACAAAGGCGGCAGCCGGGAACGGCAGGTTTGCGGACAGAAAGTCCCTGAAGGAAATGTTCATGAGAGAGAAGATGATGAAGGAAAGGGCCATGGGCGGAAATGACCCATGCAAAGCAGCCGGCGATGCGGGGACGGCATGTGGGAAAAGCGGGAGCGTAAAGAGCCGGGAGGAAAAGGCGCTGGAAGCCTGGGAGGAGGAACGGCGGCTGTTTTACGTGGGCGTTACCAGGGCGAAAGAACGTTTGTTCCTGTTCTCGGTAAACCGGAAATCCGTATTCATAAAGGAATTTATGAGGGGTCCGGTGCCCCAGGCGGAAAGCAGGGAGAGGAAACCGGAGCTGCAGATAAAGCCCATTGTCCGCGTACACCGGGATGTGGGGCTGAAAAAGATATTTTCCGAGGCGGGGTTCCGGCAATTCTGTGAACCGTTGGGCGCGGGACTGCTGGTGGAACATAAGAAGTTCGGAAAAGGCGTCATTGTGGAATTGGATGAAAGCTGGGTGGTGATTCGGTTTGAGGAGAAAGCCCGACGCTTTGAATTGAGGACATTGTATGAAAACGGCCTGCTGACGTTTTAGATTTCTCACACTGGGTATTGCATTCCGCGGGCCTATCCTTTAAACTGGTGTGTAAGGAATCGGCTGTTTGATGCGCGGTAAAAATTCGACAGGCGCGGGAAGCGTGAAATGCGGTATGGAGGTATGGATGGCGGGCAGAACGGTAAGGGAGAGATTGGAAGACAGTGAACTGAAGGTATTCTGCGGTTTTTCCATAATGATGGTGATTGCGGCAGGGATTGCGGGCATGGTGCTGGACGGACAGGGACCCGCAGGCGTACTCCGGGGGCTGTGGACGATTATTATTTCAAGGGATGCCCTGATTACGGACTACTTTGAGCTGGCGGGATATGGTTCGGCCCTTATGAATGCGGCGATTGTGATGGCCATGGGGCTATGGCTGCTGCACCGGGAAGGGGTCAGGTTTACCGGGCTGACCATGGCGGCGATTTTTATCAATGTGGGCTACGGGCTGTGGGGGAAGAACCCGGTGAACATCCTGCCCATCCTTTTGGGTTCATCTGTCTATGCGAAGATACATGGTTATCGGCTGGGCAGATATATGTATACGGCGTTGTTTGGCACCTGCCTGGCGCCGCTGGTGACGGAGCTGGTTTTCCTGCTGCCCTTTGACCGGAAAATCAATCTGCTGATCGCGGTGGGTGCCGGAATCCTCATCGGTTTTGTGCTGCCGGGGCTTTCCGCCCATACGGCGTCCACCCATATGGGATTTACTTTATTCAACGTGGGGTTTTCGGCGGGCATCCTAGCCTTTGTGATGGTCTGCATCCTGAAGTCCTTCGGGCTGGAATGTGAGTCGGTGCTGATCTGGCGGGAGGGAAGGCCGCTCTGGATCGGGTTGGGACTTTACGGTTATTTTTTACTGACATTTTTGTATGGAATGTACCTGGACAGGGGAAAATTAAACGGTATACGGAAGATTTGGAAGCATCCCGGACGGGCGGTGGCGGATTTCGTGCTGATGGAAGGTGTGGGAAGCACGCTGATGAATATGGCGATGGTGGGTACTCTCTGCGAGACCTACATATATCTGATCGGAGGGGATTTGTCAGGCCCGGTGGTGGGGGCGATCCTGTCGGCATTCGGATTTGCCGCATTCGGCGCCCACGTGAAAAACTATCTGCCGATCCTGGCCGGCGTATACCTGTCCACCCTCCTGAACCAGTTTGAGGCTACAACGCCGGGGGTGCAGCTGGCGGCGATTTTTGCCGTGGGGCTGGCGCCGATTGCAGGGCGCTTCGGCGTGGCGGCGGGAATTTTTGCGGGGATGCTCCATGTGGCTATTGCCACATGCACCTCACAGATGTATGGCGGGCTGAACCTTTATAACAACGGATTCAGTACCGGCTGGGTGGCAATCATAATGGTGCCCGTGATGGACAGCTTTATGACGGAATATAAAAATAGGAAGAGGAAGAAAGAGAAAAATGTTTGATGAACAGAGGAAAACCGCAAAAATCGTGGCGGAGCTGACTATGTTTTTCCTGTCTGTGGGGGCTGATCAAATCAATTCCAGCATTAAAAGGGAGGGAGGCCAGGGAATTATCGCCTTCCATGCCAATTACAGCCCTGAGGAAGCGGACAAACTGAAGGAGCTGAAGGCACTGGAGGAGCAGCGGAACAACGGGATAGAAGATATTTACTGGGAACTTGCGGGTTCCGGAAATTTCGGCGAAACCAGCCAGCTGCACCTGGTGGGGATGATGGTGGATAGAGCGGAAATCCGTATGGAAGACGGGTTTGTAGAGCTGAAGCTGTATAAACAGATTCGGGAGTAGGGCACGGATTTTCGCTTTACGGAAAGGATAACCGTAAGAATGGGTAAATACATCCGGTGTATCGTGCTGCTTTTGCTGATAGTGGCTGCGGTCTGTTTGGGTATCCGCTTTTATCCGGTTTGGAGGGCGGCCCGGTATCTGCATGAAAATATGGATTTGGCGCATTATGCCTATGAACTGGAAGTGGAACTGGACAGTGGAGCGCTGCGGAGAGAGTACGGCAGCCTGTTTACGGTCCTGACAGGCATGACAGGCTTTGAGGAAGACGCTCTGTGCCATCTTACCGTCAGAGGAAATGTGTGGGAGGATACCATTCATGTCCTGCTTTATCCCCAGGGTGCCGGGAATCCGCTCGTGGAGTTGTATCTGGGAAATGACATGGATGTCATAAACGAAACGCTGATTTACCATGCCGTTCGCAGCCATCTGGCAGAACAGTTCCGGTTGTTCGGCCTTGTGCTGCCGGAGCAGGAGGAATCGCTGTACATGAGCCTGGAACAGGTGGAGCAGATGTTCGGGCTGGATTTGGAAAGCGTCCGCAATTTCGGCCTTCCGTTTACGGGCGACGAGATTTCCGCGGTTCGGTATTTTATCCTGTTGGCTGTGATGGACAGGGAAAAGGGGGAGGGCCGAAGCCTTTATTCGCTGGAAACGGGGCAGATGGCGGCGGGAATCGAAGTGCCGGAAGGCGGCAGCGATGTGCCGCTGACGCTCCGGCTACATATAGAGAAGCCGGGAGAAACGGACGAGAAAATATTGGGTATTATTTCCCGCCTGGGCTTTCCGGTGGACAGAGGGCGGCTGTCCATGGTGAAAAGCGTATCGCTCACCATGGTTCCGGGAGGAAATGAGATCGTCATGCCTGAAAATTTTGTAAATCAGACTGTGGTGGAGCTGATTTCACGGATCCGGGAACTGCTGATAAAGCTGTTTGGCTGACCCGTTCAGGCTTATAAGGGCTTCGCGGGACCCTGATGTGCGGGGAGGAAGGTTTTGTCATGCTGCATGTGATTGAAGATTCACTTATGGACAGCGTAAGGCTGATTCCGTTTTTATTTTTGACTTATCTTGCCATGGAATATCTGGAACACAGGGCCGGAAAGGGGATGCAGAAATGGATTAAGGGCGCGGACAGGGCGGCGCCGGTAATGGGCGGCCTTCTGGGGGCGGTTCCCCAGTGCGGCTTCTCGGCGGCAGCGGCAAATCTGTATGCCGGGCGGGTGATTTCCCTGGGTACCCTGCTTGCAATCTTCCTGTCCACTTCGGACGAGATGCTGCCCGTGCTGATATCCGAGCGGGTACCGGTGGGCACCGTGCTGGGCATTGTCCTGGCGAAAGCGGCATTCGGTGTGGCGGCCGGGCTGGCGGTTGACTTTATGCTGCGGAAAAAGGGCGGGGAGAGGCAGAAGGGCATTTCCGATATCTGCACCCAGGAGCGGTGCCGCTGCGAGAAGGGGATTATCCCGGCGGCCCTGAACCATACCCTGCGGATTTTCCTCTTTATCCTGCTGGTTTCGTTTGGGCTGAATCTGCTGCTGCATTATGCGGGGGAGGAGGCACTGGCGAAGCTGATTTTAAACAAACCCGTAATCGGTCCCATACTGTCAGGGCTGGTGGGCCTGATTCCCAACTGTGCCGGCTCCGTGGCGATTACCCGGCTGTACCTGGAGGGCGCCATGGGGCTGGGGGCGGCAATGGCAGGGCTTCTCGCCGGTTCCGGCGTTGGCCTTCTGGTCTTGTTCCGTGTCAACCACAACAGGCGGGAGAATGTGAAAATCATGCTGCTGCTGTATGGGATCGGAGTTGGGGCAGGGATTGTCATGGGTATGTTTTGGCGTTAGGGCATGTTTGGAAATTGCCTTCCGGCGAATGGGGGAGCGCGGTTTGTCGCGGCAGACGGCAGGAATTCAAAGGTGCTTTCAGGTTTTGGATGCGCCAAAAACTTGCGCAAAGTGCTGTGGCGGGTCCTGTGTGCCCTGGGGACCAATGCAATTTGTGATTTTGGCGGTTAAAACGGTGTTTACCGGTGAAAAAGTGAGGAAATTGCCAAAAGTAAAAAAATCTTAAAAAATATTTGAAAAAACACTTGCATTTATAAGAAGAATGTAATATAATTTGTTTTGTTGTTAAGGAAACAACAAGTTAGCAACAGACGCAGGACATGCGTGAGATAAAATGCGCCGCTAGCTCAGTTGGTAGAGCACCTGACTCTTAATCAGGGTGTCCAGGGTTCGAGCCCCTGGCGGCGCACTTGGAAGAACTGTTTTTGAGGACCTGGGAGCCTTGGGGACGGTTCTTTTTTTGTGCCGTAAAGGCATAATCCCGGAGCGTGTCTGAAAATTTCTTCCGACAGATGGCAGGAATGAATTTTTAAACACCTCGCTTCACAGATAAAATTCATAAAGGAGAACGAAAATGAAAAAGCTGTTGAGTATCGCGGTTACGCTGTGTGCGCTTGCATGCGCGGTGGGATTTTGGCTGGTGGGAGGATCCGGGTTCCTGAAGATGCGGGCCGGTTCTGAGGCGATTGGAGAGGAGGCATTTGAACAGGCAGAGGGAAAGTACGTGTCTTACGAGGTGCCATATCCGGTTGCGTCCTGTGTGGAGGAATATTACTCGGGTGATCCGGACCGTGTGAAAACGATGGGATATGTGGCTTACGACGAGGCGCGCCAGGCGTTCTTATATGTGACGGTTCCGGACGGGGACTCCGGAAGGCTGGAGAACCTGATGTGGAATCTGAAGCTGGCGGTGGAGCTGCGGGCAGGCAAGGACATGAGTCCGGCTGTCGTGGAGGGCACACTGGAACCCATGGGGGAAGGGGATGTGGAACGTGTCCTTGACGCCGTGGAAGACAGCGAAGTAATCGGCCTTTACTGGGATTTATCGGGAGATGAGGCATACATGGAAGCCTATTTCAGCGATTCCTACGGCAAGGTAATAGAAAATATGTGCCTGAACCTGGACGGGATTCTGGAGGGGGCGAAGTGGTATTATATTGAAGACGGAGTTGTAGGCGGCCTGCATATATCCGAAATCTGGATATGCATGCTTACAGCGGCACTCAGCCTTTTGATATTTGTGATTCGCCTGGTGTCTCTGTTCACGGGAGGGAAAAAGAAGAAGATTGCCCTGCCGGCTCCCTCCGGAAGCAAGATGGAGCAGTTCTATGGATGGGAGAGGGAATGGGTTGAGGAATGGTGCGAATACAGCCTGAAGCGGGGCCGCAGGCTGGCGTATATAGCGGTTATCGGCAGCGTGGTGATTCTGACGGCAATCGGCATCTATGTGAAAACGCCCACTCAGCGGCTGATTGCGTTCCAGCTGCCCTTGGGACTGCTTTTGGGGGAACTGATAGGGGCATTGTTCTGGTACGGCCAGAAGGGACAGGCGAAGCCGGAAAAAATCCTGAAGAAATTTGCCAAACGCATTGGGAAAATATTCCCTTCCGCCACGGAACAGGAGATGTTTGCCGAGGACATCCTAGCTGCCGGAAAGGAATGGGAGTTGCGTGAGAAGACAAAGGAAGCCATGTTCCAGGCGGTGGTTGGAACCCGCTACTGGGTCGTTCTGCACTGGAACGGAATGGTGACGGTTGTGGATGGGGATAAAGTGGGCAAGATAGAGACGGAGACCATATCGGGAACGGTACGCAGCGGCAAGGTCCGCGTCAGCTACATATCCTATGCCGTTCGTTTCTATTACAAGAGCGGCACGCCGAAGAAGTCCTGCGATGTCTCAGTGAGCTACAACACCAAGGAAATGCAGAGGTCTTTCATTGACCTTATCAGGAAACGGGTCGGAGAGAACGTGGATTTTATGATGCTGTAATATGTCGGGAGGCGGCAAACATGAAAATATATCTTTTCAGGCACGGGGAAACGGACTGGAATAAGCAGCGCAGGCTGCAGGGGCAAAGCGATGTGCCCCTGAATGCGTTCGGCATAGAGTTGGCAGAGAAAACGGCCAGGGCGCTGGAGCAGGAGGGGACCGTCTTCGACAGGGCGTTCAGCTCCCCCCTGTCCAGGGCATTGGAAACTGCCCGGATCCTGTCGGGAGGACGGGACATTCCGCTGGAAACGGACAGCAGGCTGATAGAGATGAACTTCGGCGCATATGAAGGCAGTGCTTTCGACCCGCCCAAAAAGGAGCCTTCCCACCCGCTGCATAATTTCCTGTGCAGGCCGGAATGTTATGTACCCGCTGAGGGGGCGGAATCCTTCGATGAGGTTGGGGCGCGTGCCGGGGCATTTCTCCGGGAGAAAATCATGCCCCTGGAGGGAAGCTGCGATACGGTGTTGGTGACGGCTCACGGCGCCTTTAACCGGTGCCTTCTGCGGGCCATATCTTCCGCGCCTCTGGAGGATTTCTGGAAGGTGGGGCTGCCCAACTGTGCGGTTTCCGTCCTGTCTCTGCAGAATGGATGCTTTGAAATTCTGGAAATGAGCAGAATATATTATGACACACCTGTCAATGTAAGGCCGTGAACGGATGCCGTCCCCGGGAGCCGCGGCCGATGCGGGATTGGGGCGGACAGGGCTTACCAGGGCATCCATTCCGAAATCCGGAGGAAAATGAAAAATGACTGCATTTTTTGATACACATGCACATTATGACGACAAGGCTTTCGACGAAGACAGGGAGACGCTTCTGGAAGCCCTGCCGGGGAAGGGAATAGCAAGGGTGGTGAATGTGGGCGCCAGCCTGGCGTCTTGTAAGCGTACCGTTTCCCTGGCGGATAGATATGATTATATATACGCCGCGGTAGGTATCCATCCCAGCGAGACGGCGGAGCTGGAGGGGGAATCCCCTGACGCGCCAGGAGGGCAGTCCGCGGAGTCTCCCGATGCCCTGGAGCAGCTGAAGGCCATGTGGAACCATGAAAAATGTGTGGCGGTGGGGGAAATCGGACTTGACTATTACTGGGACAAGACCCACCGGGAGATTCAGAAGAAGTGGTTTGCCCGCCAGCTGCGGTTTGCCGGAGAGCGCGGCCTGCCGGTGATAATTCACTCCCGGGACGCTGCCAGGGACACCATTGACATTATGGCGGGGGAAAAGGCGGGGGAAATCGGCGGCGTTGTCCATTGCTTTTCCTATACAAAGGAGACTGCCGGGATTTTTCTGGACATGGGGTTCTATATCGGAATCGGCGGTGTGCTGACCTTCCAGAACGCCAGAAAGCTGAAGGAAGCGGCGGCCTATATCCCGATGGACAGGATTGTCCTGGAGACGGACTGCCCTTACCTGGCGCCGGCGCCTTACAGGGGAAAGCGCAACAGTTCCCTTTACCTGCCCCTGGTGGCGGAGGTCCTGGCGCAGGTGAAGGGGATTTCCGAGGAAGAGGTGCGCAGGGCGGCATGGGAGAACGGGATGAGGCTGTATGGCATGAAGGAGCGGGAAAAAATATAGGTTAGGGCGAAATAGGGCATATCGACAGATAAAAGGGCGAATGAGGGATAAAAAGCAATATGGATACGAATCAGATGATTATCATTGTAAGCCTGGCGGTTGCAGCTATGCTGTTCAGCGCGGTGCTTTATCTGCGGCAGCGGGCAAGGCGGGGCAGGCCCGAAGAATATGACCTGATGGAAGGGCATGAATTCGAGCATTACTGCGGGGAGCTGCTGAAGAAATGCGGCTTTCAGGAAGTACAGGTCACCAGGGGCAGCGGCGATTACGGCGTGGACATCCTGGCCGAGAAGGACGGCGTCACCTATGCCGTCCAGTGCAAGTGCTACAATGCGCCGGTGGGGGTGAAGGCCGTACAGGAGGCTTACGCGGGCAGGGATTATTATGACAGGATGGTGGGTGCGGTACTCACCAACCAGTATTTTACCCAACCCGCCATAGAGGCTGCCCGAAAGCTGAAGATTCTTCTGTGGGACAGGGAATACCTGGAGGACATGGTAGAGGACAGCGGAATGTGAAAAACTGTAATTACGAGCAATAATTTACGGCTTGCCATCTTCCGCCGCCGTGATATCGTAAGCGCTCAGCCGCTCCCGCAGAGAGAGGAAATCCGACGGGCCGCTGTCCAGGAAGAAAAGGTGGAAACGGTAATCCGTATAGTCCGCGCCCCAGAGCTTCCGGGCTTCTTCACGGAGGGAAAGGATTTCCAGATAGCCCAGGTAATACTTCGGGTAATTGCAGGGGGACTGGACGATGTAATTGTAGACGGACTTTGCGGTATCGGCATCCTGCACGCCGAACTGCTGCAGCAAATCCGCAATCTGCTGCAGGGATGCGTTTTCGTAATGAATCATGATATCCATCAGGGAGTAAAGGCACAGCTGCAGGCTTCGGTTGTGTGCTTCCAGCCGGGCGGTGAGCGCTGCCGCTTCCTGTCCGTTTTCCGTTAAAAGTTCCGCTGCGTAATCATAGGCGCGAAATTCCACATACACGGCCCAGCCCTCCTGGTAACCGCCGTACCAGAGCAGTTCCCGGGCGGGGCGCTCTCCCGCGGCAAGGGCGGAGCGGTTGTGATAGACGGTCTGGTACAGATGCCCAGGATAGCCTTCGTGGGCAAGCGTGGTGTACAGTTCCAGCCCGTCTGGGGTCTTGCTGCGGTTGATGTAGATACTGTTGGAGTCCGTGGCGTCCAGGGGCACGGTCAGGTAAAAAGCCGGCGCGCAGTATGGCTCCAGGCTGCCGGACACTGCCTTGACGGCAATGGAAGCGGGATTCCCCGGCAGGTCCGGAAAGTCCTCTTTCATCCGGTTTCGCAGATCATACAGCATCTGCGAGGCATCTCTGTAAGGAAACGCTTCCCAGTCGTTTTTCGCAATCCATTCCACGATTTCAGGATATTCTTCCGCCAGTTTTTTGATTTCACCATATTCTCTTGAAAACTGCATTGTCAGCATATCACGGATTTCCGCTGCCGGGCGGTAGGAGCCGGTTTCGGAGATAAGGAGCTGTTCGTAATACGTCTGCCCTTCCGGCAGCGCCGCCAGGCCGGCAGGCAGTACGGAATCGTCCTCCAGAAGGATAAGCCCGTCTCCCAGGGCCGTGTAGGCGGGAAGGAGTACTGTCTTCAGCAGCCTTTCGTTTTGGTCCTCGTAGGCGGCGGCTTCCCCGGCGGTGATGACTTTCCCGTCCACCAGCGGGGCAAGGCGTTCCCGGAAGGTGGTTTGAAGAAAATGTGAGCCGTTCTCCAGGGCTTCTTTTGTGACGATTGTGTCACATTGCTCGCGCACCTCTTTCAGGAAGGCGCCGGGCATGATGAGTCCTGCCGCGGCTTTCTCCTGCTCGTAGATGAGGACGGAGTCGAAGTAATCGTCGACCTGGTCCAGCAGGGCCAGGTAATCGTCCACATCCCGGCGGCAGCGGAAGGGATACTCGGCCAGGAGGATGGGGAGGTTGGACTGGGTGCCGGAAGCGGGAGAGAGCGGTTCGTCGTAGTAGGTAAAACGGCTCAGTGCCAGCGAATTTTCCAGGGTTCTGACCAGAAGGCGCAGCAGATAGGCGTCCGGCTCGGAAAGCTTTTCCGGGCGCAGGGCCTTAAGGGCCGCCAGGGTATTCTCGGATTCTGCCTGTCCGCGCAGGGCGCGTTCGGCATCATAACAGGCCAGCACGGGTTCATAGTCGCCGAGGCCGAAATTGCCGGGATTGGCCAGTGTGTAGTGCATGCTCAGAGTGTTGGATTTCATCTCGTCGGCGAACAGCCTGGCCGTAATACTGTCGAACTGCTTCTGGTCCCGCCGAAAAGAGAAAAGGAAAATGACCATGCAGGAAAAGGCCGCCAGGAAAACAATGCCGAAGAGCATTTGCCGGAATGAAATGGGGGAGTGCTTTTTCAAGAGATCACCTGAAGGTTAATATTGTTATACTATATGAAGCATGGGGAGCGGCCATGCATTTCTTTTTCTTGACTTGAACGCATATTTTTCCTATACTTAAAATAAGGTAAAGAACACCTAGTCGTCGGAATAAATAACGTTCCGGGCGGGAAGAGAGGTAATGCATGAGCGAGGCAATCAAAAGAGCGATTCAGGACGGAAAGACGATTCTGGGGCTGGAGTTCGGTTCCACGCGTATCAAGGCCGTACTGGTGGACGGGACCCACAGGGCTGTGGCACAGGGTACCTGGGACTGGGAGAACAGCTTGGTGGACAATGTGTGGACTTACAGCCTGGAGGAGATTTGGAAAGGCCTTCAGGGCTGCTATAAAAGCCTGACGGAGGATGTGCGGAACCGGTACGGCGTGACGCTGACCAGGCTGGAAGCGATGGGCTTTTCCGGGATGATGCACGGATATATGCCCTTTAATGCGGAGGGGGAGCTGCTGGTGCCTTTCCGCACCTGGCGCAATACCATGACGGAAGAGGCCTGCAGAAGGCTGACGCCGCTGTTTTGCTTCAACATTCCGCAGAGATGGAGCATTGCGCATCTGTATCAGGCTATTTTAAACGGTGAGGAGCATGTGAAGGACATTTCCTATCTCACCACACTGGCGGGCTATATCCACTGGCAGCTTTCCGGAGAGCGCGTGCTGGGCGTCGGCGAGGCTTCCGGCATGTTCCCCGTGGATTCCGAGACCTGTGATTTCGATGCGGAAATGACGGCAAAGTTCGATGCGCTGACGGCCCACAGGCGTCTTGGATGGGAACTGAAGGACATCCTGCCCAAAGTACTGCCCGCGGGAGAGAAGGCGGGATATTTAAGCGCGGAGGGAGCGAGAATCCTTGATCCCGACGGGAATCTGCAGCCGGGCGTGCCCATGTGCCCTCCGGAGGGCGATGCGGGAACCGGCATGACGGCTACCAACAGCGTGAGGGTGCGCACGGGAAACATTTCCGCGGGAACTTCCATTTTCTCCATGGTGGTGACGGAAAAAGCGCTTTCAAAGGTACATGAGGAAATTGACATGGTTACCACGCCTGACGGCAGCCCGGTGGCTATGGTTCACTGCAACAACTGCACGTCGGACCTGAACGCCTGGGTGAACCTGTTTGAAGAGTTTGCGGGCAAATTGGGGGTGAAAACGGATAAAAACGAGCTTTACGGCATGCTTTACAGGGAAGCGCTGACCGCGGATGCCGACTGCGGCGGGCTGATGGCGTATAATTATTTCGCCGGAGAGCCTGTCACGGGGCTGAACGGGGGCGGCAGGCCCATGTTTGTCCGCACGCCCGACGCGAATTTTACCCTGGCAAACTTTATGAGGAGCCATCTGTACAGTTCCATGGCTGCGCTGAAAATCGGAAACGACATTCTGCTGAAGGAAGAAAAGGTAAAGGTGGATTCTCTCACGGGACACGGCGGGCTGTTCAAGACGCCGGTGGTGGGACAGCAGCTGATGGCGGCGGCCATGAATGCTCCTGTGAC
>OFFK01000366.1_pt1 | contig 39743 bp, 29 predicted proteins | sample 1521361 | NCBI WGS metagenome assembly OFFK01 (sample SAMEA3504096, study PRJEB24116) | mouse gut metagenome | biome: mouse gut; feature: mouse-associated habitat; material: faeces | place: Denmark | collected 2011 | reverse complement strand
ATTGCCAGAGATCCAGAGTTTATGAGGGGTTCAAGAGATTTTGGGCTAAAAAGCGGTTAATAATTGCGGTTCCTGCTAAAGGAAACCTGAAGGAGTGCGGACGAAAGAAATAGCCGCTTATATCGGCGATTTGGAATCCACTACCGAGAAATACTATATTGCTGTGAGGAAAAAGCGTGTGGTAGAGGGTAAGGTGCAGCAGATTGTGGAATTGCCGGAGGCATTCCAAACAGAAGAAAAGGGAAGCAAATTGCCGGATGCTTCTTCGACATAGTTAATAAGGGCTGCCTGCAAATATTTGTATTTGTAGGCAGCAAATGTCCTTGATTAGTTTATTACAGGTTATAATTGAAAATCTTTACCAGTTTGATGCAGAGGAGAGCGGCATGTGGAGTAAAACAAAACAGGTATTAACAGAACGGATGGCAGACAGTCTTAAAAAGCGTGTCAGGTACAATTTTGAAGTATATACAACAAATAAATGTCATTGGTGGAGTGAGACACCGGTTTTCTATATATATGTGGACGGTGAACGCTGGTTTTAAACAAAGCTCTACTATTATCTTCTTAAAGAAGCGGAATATCTTCACGAAAATGTAGACAGAGGCCTTCCATATCATGAATATTGGGAGGCCCATATTAGGGCAGGTTCTGCTGCCTGTGCCTATGCATCGAAATATGGTTTTATGGATGTAGATAGCATAATGCTGTGTATCCACAAGTACCTGAATGTCTATAGTGCCAGGGAGTGTCTGGATAGTGGGAATTATATTTTAAAATTGTTGGCAGTGCTTGACAGAAGGATTGGGAAACGAACGGTAAAAAAGCTGGCGGACAATATTTCCAATGAGCCGGAGTGGTTTCGGAAATTTATCCTTCTTCGTGCAGAAGGCGAGGGGATTCATTGCCGGATAGAGCCAAATAGTAAAATAACCTAGAATGGGCCGAACGGAGGCTTCTGCAGGGGAGGTGGAGACCATGATCCTTGCGCAGCAGCAAAAGGCTAAGTTGCTTATTCCGGATGATAGTACAGCAACGGCTTCTGACATAATTTGATAAGGAATTGTCCGTAAAATGTAATTTTGCTGTTTGCTGTAAATTTTATAAAATTTTAGATAGACAGGTGGCAAAAGAGAATGAAAAATGATATACTGAAAGGGTACAGAAGGGAGATTTTATGAAAGAAACTAAAATACAATGGCATTCGGCTTTTGTGTCTGCTATGAATCTGGATCTTGGACCGGACAGAGATGATTTAATATTTGAGAAAGAATACAATCTGAACACAAAACCTCTGGAGATTGACCTGCTGGTCATTAAAAAAGCGGGTTTCGTCCAAATTGCCAGCGAAATAGGAAAGCTCTTTAAAGGGCATAATATCATGGAGTATAAATCTCCGGAAGACCATTTGGATATAGATACCTTTTATAAAACGCTGGCGTATGCCTGTCTCTATAAATCTTATGGAAAGACGGTAGATGCTGTAAGGGCAGAGGACATTACGATATCCATTCTCCGGGAGGCAAAACCGATAGAACTTTTCCGTTATCTTGAAGGGCATGGATGCAAGGTGACGAAAGCTTATGGAGGAGTCTACTATGTTGAGGGAAAGACTTGGTTTCCCACACAGATCGTCGTGACAGGCGAACTGGATCAAGATGCGCATATCTGGTTGAAAGGCTTGTCCGGAAACCTGGAAAAGGGCGATATACAAAAGATGATGGCTGAAAGGAACCATATGACAGAAAAAGCTGATAGGGAGCTGGCAGATTCTGTTTTGGAAGTAAGTATTAGCGCAAATAGGACAATAGTCGAAGAGTTGATAGGAGATGAGAGTATGTATGAAGCGTTGATGGAAATTATGGAGCCGAGAATAAAGCAGCGAGAAGATGCTATCATGAAAAAAGGCATCCAGGATACGGTAGATACATTGAGGGATTTTGGCCATAAGGATGCAGAAATTAAAACTGCAATTATAAAACGATACAATTTGTCTTTAGAAGAAGCGGAGGATTATATCCAAAACAAATAATTTTTAAAAAGATAGCCCTGAAATCTTAAGTAATGTATCTTGAGATTTCAGGAGTATTTTAATTTGCATTAAGACATGGGAGCGTTAAGGGGGAAGGGCTATGAAGTGTTTTTGGGCATATTCGAATCATCCGCATAATGTTAAGAATGATGTGATAGATGCTATAAATCAAATCAATAATAGTGGGATTATTTCGATTAAACCATGGGAAACAATGGATATTGAGGGGAATTTTATTATTGATGAAATATTAAAAGAAATTAACGCTTGCGATGTCTTTGTATGTGAACTATCTAATTTGAATAATAATGTTTTGTATGAACTAGGATATGCTATTGCAAAGAAGAAAAAAATAAGAATTTTTATTAATCAAAACCTGAAAAGCGTGAAAGAAGAGTTTAAAAGTTTCAGCTTGCTAACGCCGATTGGATATGTAGATTATGTTAATAGTAGTCAAATGCTTAATTCCTTGTATAAATTAGGAAATGATAATGAAATGGACATTTTAAGCAGTATAATATCGGGGATATCTGTAAGTAACTACAGTAACTTGTTATATATGAAGAGCTTTCAAGATACAAGTCCGTCAATATCGCTCACAAGGGCAATAGATGAGTTGAAACTTAAGTTAGTAGTAGACGATCCCAAAGAAGTTTCTGCACAAACTTTGGATTGGTATGTTACAAATTTGATTGCTTGTAATGGATATGTGGCCCATTTACAATCTACAAAATATAATGATGTCAAAGTTCATAATGCAAAAGTATCATTGATATCAGGAATTGCATTAGGGTTAAATATTCCTATGCTTATGTTAGTAGAGGAGCCATTTGAAGCACCGACTGACTATAAGGATATAATTAAGACATATACTGTAAAAAATGAATGTATTAAGCATTTTGAAAATTGGTATAGAGAGTATAATGATGAAATAACAGCAGAAGATAAGTTTCAACAGCATACCCAACAAGAAATAAGAGCGCTTTCTGGCTTGCAAAATATTAATTTAGGAGAAAATTTGGCAGAAAATGAGGCAGACAGGTTATTAGATTATTTTGTAGAAACGAGCAGTTTTCAAGAGGCTTTGAATAGTAATCTATCTATATTTATCGGAAGGAAAGGTACAGGAAAAACAGCTAATCTTTATAGTTTGGCAGAAGCTTATAATGGGAAAAATAGTCACGTTTGCGTTGTTAAGCCAATAGGTTATGAAATAGAAGGAGTTTTAGATACATTAGTAAAATTGACAAATGCCGAACGGGGATATTTGATTGAAAGTATTTGGAAATATCTTATCTATACAGAGCTTTTGAAGAGTATATACAGTGACATTAAACAATATCCATCACATTGGGAATTTGATAATGCGGAGAAGGATGTAATTGAATTTGTTGAAAATAACAAAACTATCATTCTGCCCGAATTTTCTATTCGACTTGAAAGCATAATGGAAAACCTTTCAGGTGTAAAAAGTAATCAAAATGGCAGTAAGCAAGAATATCAATTGAAAGTTAGTGAACTTTTGCACAATAATATTATTAATAAATTAAGGAGTATAATTGGTAGCTACTGTTCAAAAAAAGAAAAAATAGTCATTCTTATAGATAATTTGGACAAAGCATGGCAAGCGGGTGCCAATTTGAAAATGTTGAGTAATTTCCTTTTTGGTCTTTTGGATGTTGGGAATTCGGTTATAAGAGATTTTGCAAAAGAAAGCAATTGGAAAAAGCCTGTAAATTTATCCTTAATAATATTTTTGAGAGAAGATATATTTGCATTAATGGAACAATCTTTTCCCGAAAGAGATAAGCTTCAAATAAGCAGAATATCTTGGGATGACAAAGAAATATTGTTACGAGTAATAGAAGAAAGAATAAGAGGAGATGATAATATAGATGTATGGGCAAAATATTTTTGCAAAACTGTGAGCCAAGAGGATGTAAAAGATTTTATTACATCAAATATAATACCACGTCCTAGAGATATAATTACTTTGGCAAAGAAAGCCTTGGGAAATGCTGTTAGCCGGAAACATACTTTAATAGAAGAAAAAGATTTAATAGATGCGTTGACAGAATATTCCAAATTTGTTTTGGACACTTTGATAACAGAGCTCACGCCTATACACTCTGAAATTAGAAACTTTTTTATGAATTGTCTGGCGAGGACGAAATAATAAAACGTTCTGATTTAGAGACGGCAATGAAGAATGTCGGGATTGTTAACGTGAATGGAGACTACTTAATAGAGATGCTTTGTAAAATGTCTTTCTTGGGACAAGAAGTAAAGCAAGACATCTTTGAGTTTTCTTATAATGAAGACCAATTTAGAAAATATGATGCTATTGCCAGAAAAAATATATCAAGAAATAACATTACAGATTGCAGATATAAAATACATAAGGCATTTCATGTTGAATTAATGATAGAAACTTAGGGGAGAAAAACCAATAGGTCAATCCATAGGTCAATTTCCCTTAATCCAATCCTGAAACCCTTGATTTTCCCGGCCAAACCGCCCCTGAAATGACGGACTCTGACTCCGTCATTTCAAGGTTCGAATCCTTGTAGCCCTGTTATACAGACCCCGGTGGAGAGATTCATCGGGGTTGTTTTTTTGCTGTAAAATCAAGGGTTTGCGGCGGTTTGGGCTGTAAATCATTCTATGGGCATGAAAAATGCCGTCAGTAACATTTTACTGGTTTTTCGGTAAAAATTCCACCTTTTGAGAATGGATTGGATTAAGCGATTTAAGTCAAGGACTACACATTTTCAGGAGGACCTTTGCGACTTGACAATATGAGAAGGGAGTGCGGACGAAGGAAATTGCATAAAGCAGCAAAAAAACAGTGACATCACGCCTTTTCAGGTGTATACTGTTTCCGGTATCCAAACAATAACCTACAAAGATAGAATGAAAGCAAGACCAATGAGGAGGAAACAGAATGAACACGATACGAAAGCATGCAAATCAGGCCGCCTTAGTTCTAATGGCATGCCTCATGCTGTCTGCCTGTGGGCAGAAGGAGACAGCAGCTTCCATGCACTTGATAAAGTCCGAGGGAATGGTAGGCGTTGCGGACGGAAAGGGAAACGAGGTGGAGCTTATCGAAAGGTTGGGGCTTTACAATGGCTATCAGGTGGGGACTCAGCGCGAGAGCTATGCCTGGATCGACCTGGATGAGGAAAAGGTTGCGAAGCTGGACGAATCCAGCGAAATAGAAGTAGAAAAAGAAGGAAAGGTGCTGACGGCTCATGTGAAAAGCGGAAATCTGTTCTTCCATGTGGCAGAACCACTTGCCGATGAGGAAAGCTTTGAAATCAGAAGCTCCACAATGATGGTGGGAATCCGAGGCACCTGCGGATGGGTGGAGACAGCAGATAACGAACATATGTCTGTGTACATTCTGGAAGGCACTGTGGAGGGCAGCATAGCAATTCCGGAGCAGGATGAGGAGGAAAGGGAATCCGTGTCTGCAGGGGAGTGCGCGGTGCTTTCCATCCAGGACGGCATGGCCGAAATCCATGTGGAAAAGTTCGGGGTGTCGGATATCCCGGCATTTGTGCTGGAAGAGCTTTTGGCGGATGAGGCTCTGTGCCAGAAGATTCTGGAAGCCTCCGGACTGGATGTAAGAGGCGGGGATCTTGGAGACGAGGAACCCGACCAGGAAACGCAGGATGGGACAGATGAAACGGAAGAAGGCTTGGCCGAGACCCGGATAATGGACATAGGCGGGGACATCCTGGCCAGCGGAGGCGGTGTCATTCTGATAGTGAAAGACGATCTGTGCGGGGCAGTCAATGAGCAGGGAGAAGAAATCGTCCCCGCCCGGTATCCGTACTATTATTGCGAGCCGTCATATGACGGAATCTTTGCACTGGGAGACGAGGAGCAGTGTACCTTTTTTGACAGGGAAGGGAGAGAGCTGTTGACGGTTCCCCTGGAAGGCACTGAGGGCATATCAGCCAAAATAGGGGAAGGTAAGATTACCTATGTCCAAAACAACGTGGTCTGCTGTTATGACATTGAAAGCGACAGCATCGTCACACAGATTGAATTAGGTGAGGATGCCTGGTGCGGCGGGGTAAGCCCGGTACAGGACGGCTCCTTTTACTATTCCACTATAGATGACGGATTGTTTCTGGTGCGGACGGATGGAAGCGTCCAGCGCATCGATGACGCAAGGGAGGATATGTGGAAAGCAGCCGGATGGCAGCCACACAGCGATATCTATGTGGAACCGGATCCGGAAATATCCGGTTCCCAGATAACCGGTGCAGGAGTCGGTGATGCGATGCCCCGGTATATACAGTCAACGGTGAAGGATGGCTATATGCCTGTTATGTCATGGGAGATGGGTGCCGGGATCGCCCTGTTTGACTGTCAGGCACAGCAGTATTATGAGATTGATATGACCACTGATGAGGCACGGCAGACATTTTTGGGCCAGCATGAGTGGCATGATGAAGTGAGTTGGTCTATTCAAGAGTATTACAGTGATGCACAGTGGTATGGCAATCGGGGAATGCAGATGGTACTATGCCTTCAGTATCAGGATGGAAACAGCAAATCTTTCCTGTTGGACTTTTCCGGAGCAGAACTGAATGAGTATCGTGAGGTCACCAATCTGTCCGACATCATCCTTGCGGAATATGAGTATATTGAGCTGACAGAGAAGGGATGGTATCTGGCGGCAGAGGAGGGCAAGTATTTCTATTTGGATGAACAGGGCAGCCGGATAGATATGCCGGACATGGTGGACTGCTCAGCCTATTATAACGGCTATGCGATGATTGTCGAGGGGGACGGCATGGCCTATGTGGTCGATATGGATTTCCGGAAAGTGACGCAGGGGTATCCGGCGGACGGTGCCGTCTTGTATGGCGACTTATTTGTGATTTTCCAGGGGGAAGAAAATAAAGCACTGTTTATAAATTAAGCAGGCCAGATTCCTTGCCTGTCATGGAGCAGCGAACCAAGCAGCATAGGAGCAACGAAACCGGATGACTGCAGCGCAGCCGTCCGGTTCTTTCTCCATTATATCCTCATCGGCATCATTCCGCAATCGGATATTTCAAAACAGACATCCATGTCTCAGAAAATCCCCTGGAAGAAACCGTAAATATATCTCATTTAAGAGGGGCTGTCAAGGAGAGAAAGCAGTGTTGAAAAAAGGTATTCAGGGGGCTGTAAATTTGCTTCGCAATGTTGGGCAGGGAGATGATATGATAAAAGCAGCTATTATGAAACAATATGATCTCACTGAAGATGAAGCAGAGGAGTATATATATAGCAATGTATGAAACGTTGATGGAGATTATGAAGCCGGGAATAAAGCAGCGAGAAGATGCTAAAACGATTAAAACTATCAGAAGGAAAGGAAATCCGCATGATTCTGACAAAACAGAAGTACACAATAAATGATTTGCACAAGGATATGCGGGTCCGGGTTTCACAACTAAGTGGTATTCTGGATACTTGTATGATTTTGTTGGATACAGAATTATTGGCTGATAATGATGTAGAGGGGACATTGGTATACTTTGGCAGCGGAAATACGGAAGAATATACAAAATGGTTCCAACAGGAAAAAGCGATTACCCCGGTTTTCTTTGACAGCGCAGAATTGGAAGACGGGGTAGTATAAGATGAAAAAATATATTGCGATAGAAATGAGTCCGACTCAGGTAGGAATCGGCGGACACCGGATGTTCCCCAACATACGATTCAGGACTTAACAAGAGATGAAAGTAACGACTTCGAAATCTAAAAATTCAGAATCTTTTTATATAACCCAGTCCTATATAAACAGCAACGGCAAAAGCACTTTAAAAGGATACGTAAGCTGGGCACGCTCAAGGAACTTACTCAGACCCTCGGCACAGACAGGGACGGTGTAATGGCATGGGCCAGGGAACAAGCCAGGCTGGAGACGGAAATTTTGGAGAAACTGCAGCAGAAGTTGAATGTGTCCTGGCAGAAGGCGCAGGAGTATTTTCAGAAGTATGCAGCGGAGACAGTATAGCCAAAGCGGATACAAATTTCATAAAGTATTCGAGGTGGAGGACGGTTTGGAAATCCGCTGTATATCGGGAAGTTACGGTTGTGGAGGACTCGGCATGTATGCAGGTCGGGAATGCGGGAAGTTGGATTCATGTGGAATCTATACGTGACGACATCGAAAAGAAGGCTTGCCAAACCGCAGTCTTTGTGTTACCATGTATTTGTTACCAAAATAAAAGGAAATAAAGGATTTATGAAAGGAGGGCTTACCATGCAGAACAACGACAGACAACAACAGAGCAGAATAGAGAAACCGATAATCAAAGGTACAGCGCTCCGCAGGTATGATAGATAGTTTTGGCTTGAGCAGGCTATTTCTGACATGGATCAAAGCTTTTATTAAGATATCCTTGTTGTGGCAGCACCTTTGGGGTGCTTTTTTTGCGCCCATTTTTAAGGAGACGAAAAATTATATGAAAACAGTAAAAGGTATTTACGCCGAAGCGAAGATATTCACAGAGGATGTGGATGAATACGCCCAGGCACAGGTGAAAATGATATGCGACAACCAGGTGGCAGAGGGCAGCAAAATACGCCTGATGCCGGACATTCATCCCGGCAGGGTGGGACCCATCGGCTTGTCCATGACCGTCACGGACAAAGTAATCCCCCAGCTTTTGGGTGTGGACATCGGCTGCGGCATGACCTGTGTAAAATTGAATAAAAATAATGCAGAGTTCCAGAAGCTGGACCGGGTTATCCGGGAGAATGTGCCCTCGGGCTTTGCCATACGGAAAGAACCCCACCATATGGCGGAAGGATTTTCCTGTGATAAGCTCCGCTGTGCCAGGCATATCAACAGGCAGAAGGCGGAGAGGAGCCTGGGCACCCTTGGCGGCGGCAATCATTTCATTGAGCTTGACAGGGGAGAGGACGGAAGCCTGTACCTGGTGATACACACGGGCAGCAGGCATCTGGGGGAGGAAGTGGCAGAATACTACACAAAGCTTGCCGGTACATCCCTGAAAAAGCAGGGGATAGAGGTCCCTTATTATATGAGCTATCTGGAAGGGGAGCAAAAGGAAAACTACATGGAGGACGTGCAGACCGTCCAGGACTATGCCGAACTGAACAGGCAGGTCATTGTAAGGGAAATCCTGAAGGGCATGAAGTGGAAGGCGTCAGAGCAGTTCTCTGTGGCGCATAACTATCTGGATGCTTCGGGGGTACTCCGCAAGGGAAGTATCGCTGCCGAAAAGGGAGTCCGGGTAATTATCCCGGCAAACATGCGGGACGGCATGATTCTGGGCATGGGACTGGGCAATGAGGAGTGGAACTGTTCGGCGCCCCATGGTTCCGGCAGGAGGCTGAAGCGTGAGGACGTAAAAAGCCGGTATACCGTATCGGACTTCAAAAAAGAAATGAAGGGTATCTACAGCAGCTGCGTAGGGGCAGACACATTGGACGAGGCTCCTTTTGCCTATCGCTCCCTTGCGGAGATTGCTGAACGAATCGGAGATACTGTCCGGATAACGGAGGCCTTGAAGCCGGTCTATAATTATAAGGCAGGTGGCAGGGAGCCGTCACGAAATAAATTCTGAAATCATTGTCAGTGCCGGAACGGCATGGGGACTTTTACAGTAAATGAAAGACAGCGGGTGATTCTGTAATACATGTGGGAGGATTCCGCGGATGAACGTTTGAAGACCGGAATTCTGGCCTGGATATCGCATGATCATCCGAAGAACAAAAATTGAGAGGTGCAAGTGTATGATCATTCAGATCAGTGCAGGACAGGGACCCGCCGAATGCCAGCTGGCAGTGGCGAAGCTGTTTGAGGCACTTAAAAAAGAATATGGGGATTTCGAAATCCTGTCAGAGACCAAAGGCCATGAGAGAGGCTGTCTGGATTCTGTCCGTTTTCGGACAGAACATGACTTAAGCGGTCTGGAGGGGACAGTGCTGTGGATCTGCAGGAGTCCCTTCCGCAGGAACCATAAAAGGAAGAACTGGTATGTGGACGTAAGCATCGTCCCGGAGATGAATGAGGTGGCAGCGGAGGGGGAATACCGCATAGAGAAGTTTCGCTGCGGCGGGAAGGGAGGCCAGAATGTGAACAAGGTGGAGACCGGAGTGCGGGTCATCCACATCCCTACCGGAACCGTGACCCGGTCCACAGAGGAGAGGAGCCAGTTCCGGAATAAACAGAAAGCCATGGAGAGGATGAGGGAGAAACTTGCCGGCCTGCGGCAGGAGCAGCAGGAGAGGCAGGCGGACGCCGCATGGATGGAGCATTACCGCATTGTCAGAGGAGACCCGGTGCGGATTTATGAAGGAGAACGATTCCTGCTAAAGGAGAAAAGGATGGGGGCAGCAGGCCGGTAAAAGTCAAAATATGAACCGGGTTTTATTCTGCGCTTCCGGTATCGGAGGCTTCGGACGCCAACCGGAAGCGCACCGTAATCACACAGATTTCACTTCTGGTTCCCAGCCGCATATCCGGGCCGAACACCCCCACGCCCGAGGTGACGATATTGTGCATGCCGTCTTTTTCCAGGTAGCCGCAGGTATTTTCCCAAAACAGGCGTGCCGTCAGATTTCCCGGGAACGTCTGGCCGTCGTGGGTGTGCCCGCACAGGTCCAGATCCACGCCCGCGTCTGCCAGTTCCTGCAGTTCTCTGGGCTGGTGGTCAATTACGATGACGGGCCTGGAAAGATCCATCCCTTCCGTGAGCTGCGCCGGCGTTTTTCTGACGCGAATTCCCCTGCCGGGCCTTCCGTAGTCCGGCCTGCCGTACAGATAGAAAGCGTCTTCAATCAATACGCCCTCCTCCCGGAGCAGCCGTATGCCGGCCTTCTCCAGAAAGGCATCCATCCTGGGATCGCTGGCCTTTTCGCCCTTGCCCCCAAAGGTGAAGCCGGCAAGCACCTTTTCTTTGACGTCATGGTTGCCGTAGCAGGCATAGACACCGTACCGGCTCTGTATTCCGCCAAGGATTTCCGCGAGGATTTCCGGATTTTCCAGAGCCTCGTACTCGTTGTCGAATATATCTCCCGCCATGACTACAAGGTCTGCGTCTTCCTCGTTGATAAGGCCAGCCATCTGTTCCATATGACGGATGCCGATGCTGTATCCCAGATGAAGATCTGCTACCAACACGATCTTCAGTTCGTCCAGCCCTGGTGCCTCTTTGTCTACGGATACCTCATAATCCGTCACCCGGATATGATCCGCGCTGGTGATACCCGCTATGGTGAAGCAGCCGACACAGAAGATACACACCATACCGATGAGCCTGTGCCCGTTTGGGGAGAACAGCCTCTCTTTCAATCGGGAATCCTTCCGAAAGAGAAAGCGTTTCAGCACAAGCCGCAGTAAATCCGCAATCAGGATTACCAGCAGGGCATAGAGCAGCATCCCCAGCCAGGTGTTGGAAAACTGCTTCAGCAGCCGTTTTGCAGGCGAGGGCTTCAGGAGAAACGCTGCCAGGATGCTGAAAGCGGTACACAGATAAAGGGAGGCTATGGGGATCCGAATCCGTTTCCGCTTCAGGTAGGGCAGACACCGTTCCAGCCATGTCTGCATACGGTAGAACACATATGCGCACAGCAGAAGATAAATCGGAGACAAATAGACTGCTATCATCCCGCCGCCACCTCCTCCCTCAATATACATGTCTCATAATCCGTGATGCCTTTTCCCGTATTCGGATGCGCTGAGGAGTAGATTTGATCCGCGGCAAAGAAAAGCAGCAAAACCACTCCTGCCGCCATCAGCAGCTTCTGCGGTATTCTGCGGAACAGCCCGTCCAGAAAGGGGGCCAGCACATAGATGATGGCCATGCCGCCGATACCGAAGACCAGCAGCCCCTCCGCGCAGACTCGCCCATTGAGATTTAAGAAATATCCCGTATAGTCCCACCATCTGGTTCCGTTGTGGACAAATTCCAGATAGACCGAGGTGAAATATTCCACACTGCCGCACAGCGCTACCGCCAGCACAAATTCCAGCACAGGCTTTCGCCGAAAGCGGTTGAGCAGCAACAGCATCATCACGCTGCCGGTTCCGTAGATGGGAAGCCATGGCCCGTGGAGGACGCCCCGGTTGACAAACGTACCGTCCGCAATCAGATGCAGCCCCACCTCCCAGGCCCATCCCACGAAGGACATGGCGAAGAATATCAAAACCACGGACCAGGCGGAGTAGCATCTGAGGTAGTTCAGGCTTACCACCCATTTGCGCTTGTGCTTTTCAGGGATGGGATGCAGCCTGGTGGGATAGATTTTTCCCTCCAGGGCCTTTTTGTCATATTCCAAAAGGAATCGGCGGCTCTGCTCCTTCTCCAGGTCCTGCATCGCCTCCTTCTGCCCAATTGACACACCGAAGGCTTCTGCCAAAAACCGGCTGATTCCGCCTGTTCCGGGCGGTGTCACAGGCTCGGCGGCACATTCTTTTGCCGTGTCGCTATATTCCGCCTGCAGAATTGAACGATCCGCTTTTTCGAATAGATACCTGTCGTTGAAAAAGTGGGTATTTTCCGGATACGCTTCCAGGCCAAGGCGGCGAAGCCGTGCGTAATACTCTCCAAGCACCGCCATTTTATAAGGTGCGGTGAACAGGACATTGGAAAGGCCCAGCGTGATTATTCCCAGCAGGTCCCATCCCAGGAAGGACAGCTCCAGCAGGAAGCACTCCCATTTATGGCCTTTCATCAGCTTTCTGGACAGGGTAATGGCATCCAGGGCCTTTATAGCCGGATTCTCCGCCAGGATATAGGGCACCAGGTGGTAGGAGTAGGATTTGATAATGCCTCCTATCAGTGTCAGGCTCCAGAGGGTCAGAAAGACGCCCGCGACAAAATTCGCCACGGCCACATGGCACCATTTTTTCACACGCAGCAAAAACCAGATTCGCTGTCCCGGAACTTTTTCATAACAGCGGCCCTCCAGAAACATCCGGATGACCACGGTCCGGCACACACCTGCCACAAATATCTGAAACAAATACAGCAGTGCCAGCGCTCCCAGCAGCATTACAACCACTGCCGCTTCGTCTGTGCCCACCAGTGACCGAATGCCCACCAGCAGGGTCATCAGGTAGGCTCCGGATAAAAGCTTGTTTACCGCCGATGCCAGCACGCCCCTGCTCCTGCCGAATATCTCCGTTCCGCTTTCGGGGGATTCTGCCGCATATCGTTCTTCCGCCTCCTGAATCTGCTGTTTTCGTTCTTCTTCTTTTCCCGATGCCACATCCATGACAATATCAAAGAAAGAGGTGACGATGGCATCCGTAAAGGTCACCCGCGTCTGGGGCGTCATATCCTCTGTGATATTTTGTCCGGCTGTCCGGGACATGACCAGTTCCCCGCCCAGCAGGGAGGCTGTCAGGCACAGCAGCAGGAAAAGGAAATAATGTCGCTTCAGTACTTTTTTTGCGTCTGCTTTCATTTGTTTTCTCATGTGCATCTTCTCTTCTTCTCGCTTCCTGTGTTCCGTAATTGATATGAAGCTATTATACGTTCCTGCAGGCCCGTTGACAAGAAGCAGCTTTGCACGATAGGCGGTCTTTCCGTTCAGGTTAAATTTGGGGTCATTTTCCGCCTCTGCGGTTGGGTGCGTGAAAGGGGATCGCAAAATTGTATAGAAATGTGTCCGCGGACACATTGCAATTATTGACTTCGCGGGAGAGGCTGTCTGAACTGTTACAGGGGATCCGGCCTGGCTCCTCCGCAGGCGGAAATTTTTGTGGAAATATACAGAATATAATGATAGAATAAAGAAGCGGGAACAGGAAGGCCGAACTGCAGACCCGGACGGAGGGCGGTATGAGGATTGGAGTGTGCGATGATTCCGCGCAGGATCAGGCGGCGGTGATGAAGGTATTGAAAAGTATGGGGCTTGAGGCAGACGTGTTTGACAGGGGCGAGGCGCTGCAGGCGGCCTTCTGGCAGCAGGCTTATGATTTGGTGCTGCTGGACATCGAGATGCCGGGAACGGGCGGGTATGAGCTGGCGCTTGTACTGAAAAAACAGAGTCCTTCCTGTGAGATTATCTTTATTACAGAACATATGGAACTGGTGCTGGATGCATTCCGTTTTAAGCCGGCGGCTTTCGTGCCGAAGCAGCTGCTTACCCCGGAGCTGCCGAAGGCATTGGGAAGAATTCTGGATAAGGGGAAGCGGAACCCGGTTTTTGTGACAAAGAAAAAGAACAGGGACAGGATTGTGGAGCTGAATCAGGTAATGTACCTGAAATATATCTATGACCACGAGGTGCAGTTTACATTAAAGGACGGAAGCTGCTTCTCCGAGACAGGTTCCATGAAGCGGTTTGAGGCGGAGCTGTCAGGGGAAGGTTTTATCCGGATTTACAGCAATTGCATGGTCAATGCGCTGTACATTGTACGTATGGAAAAGGATGCGGTAGTCCTGGCGGACGGAGAGCAGCTGGCGGTGGCAAGGGAACGGCGGGAAAGCGTGAGGAAGGCTTATATGGAGTATTTGATGAAATGCTGACGGGATTGGTTGCGGCGGGATATTACCGCTGTTTTTATGGCAGAGGCAGAGGAGCCGCAGGGGCAGGAGCCGGGGCGGCGGTATTGGAGTTGATCGGTTTTTTGATTGCTGATATACGTTTTTGCGTTCAGCCATTGACGGCTTTGTGGCTGATAATGGCAGGGTATGTCTGGGGCATAGGGGACGGAGACCAGTTATCGGGCAGCGGGGACAGGGATATCGGAAGTGCCGGGGCCCGAATGCGGAGTGCGCCCTGGAAAAGTGAGAGAGAGGACGGAAGGGACGGGACTCGTGTGCAGGGCGCGCTTTGGAAAAGTGAGAGAGAGGACGGAAGCGGCCCGGTCCGGGGACAGAAACGGAATGCCGCGGCAGAAGAATGGGAGCAGCTGTTTTTGGCCGGCGGTGTATGGCTGCTGGCGTACAGTCTGGCGGAATGCTGTGTCGGGAACGTACTGCTGCCGATTCATTCGCTGCAGGCTGCACTTGCCGCAGCGCTGTCTGTAATGGCAGGCCTGTATCTGCTGGGCAGGGGGAAGCTGTATCCCCTATGGGCAGCGGCATTGGCGATGATGTGGCTGCTGGCAGGATTTTTGGGCAGGATTGCCTATGGGCAAAACTGGCAGACGCAGGTGATGACGGTTTCCCTTTATGCGGCGGCCGGCGGCATTTTGGTTTGGCAGCAGATTTATTGCATCTGGCGGAAGCCGGAGCAGGCAGGCTGGGAGGGCCGGCAGCAGGAGCCTGTGGCGGGAGGACAGAGGCTGGGAAAGGATGCGGCAGCGGAATGGCGGGAGGCGGCTGACAGGGAGTACCGGCAGCTTCAGATTTTCGAACATGACTTTCGCCATCACCTGGATATTGTAGCGGCTTTGTATGAGGAAGACAGTGCGGCGGAAGCGAGAAATTATATAGAGGATTTGAAACAGGCAAGGGAAAGCCGGCGGGGGCGGGAAACCGGCGGCGAAAGGGAGCTTTCCTATATTATGATGGCGAAAAGAAATGCCTGCAGGGAGGCGGAGATCACCTTTTCCTACCAGATTATAGGGAGTCCTCGCGGTATTGCGCGGATGGATATGACGGCATTGCTGCTGAACCTGCTGGACAATGCCATCCGTGCCTGTGCGGAAGTGCCTAAGCCCCGAAGCATCGGTGTGATGCTGCTCTCCCGCGGGGAATTATGGGAGATTGAGATGGTCAATTCCGGACATTACGCGCCGGGGAAAGGACAGCACTCCGGGACCCGGGAAGCCACAGGGCAGCAGGCAGTCTGGCGGGAGCGTATGGAAGGGCAGCATTCCGGGAGACAGCTCCATGGCATCGGCATGGTGAGTGTAAGACAGATTGTTGATAAATACCAGGGAACCTTACGGATATGGGAGGAAGAAGGCCGGGTGCGGCAGAAACTGATTCTGGTGCAGCGCAGCGGGCAGGAAGATGGCGTGGTACAGGGAGAAACGGAATAAAGAGAAAACCTTACGGAAAAAGGAGAAGCGGTTGTAAATGCCCTTCTCCTTTTTTATAATAAGAAACACGGGATGACCCTGCCGGTTTTCTGCCATGGGGAATAGTAAGGTATAGGGATTCCGGACGACACCAACGGGGAGGAGAAATATGCTTTTACGTAATATCCGCTTTATCTGCAGACATTATTTTCGCAGCACGCGTTCCATTTACGCCTACTTGCTGATGAGTATGGCGGCGCTGCTGCTGGTACCGCTGCTGAGCGTGTACATGCCGCGGGTGGTAGTGCAGGCTGTGACGGAAGGCTGGGAATTTTCCAGGCTGGTGCTGTATGTGGGCGTACTGGCGGCCGGAATCGTACTGCTGAATGTATTGTCTACCCTCAGCAATATGAAATATGACGAGAAGGCCAGCCGCGGAAGAATGGAAATGATAGTGACGCTGGAGGAAGTTATGATGAGATGCAGATACCAGCTGACGGAAGATCCTGTCTGGCAGACGAAAATTGAGGAAGCCGGGAATGCCGTATTTTCTGATGGAAGGACTTTTGGAATCGCCGGAATGGTATATACATTGCGGGATTTCGTCATCAATATCATGGGAATCTTTACGTTTTCCATGGTTTTGGGTATTCTGCATCCTGCGGTGCTGGTGCTGCTGGTAATCACGTCGCTGGTTCCCGGGCTGGCTGCCAACAGGGTGAATCTGCGCATATTCAGGCAGAGAACAAACTGGCTTGCCTATGACAAACAGATTAATTATATTTACAACCATGTGGCTGCAGCCGGGGCGGGGAAGGAAATACGGCTGTACAATGCATCCGGATTTTTCATGGGGAAGATGGAGGAAGCCATTAGGAACCGGCTGGCGTGGGCGAAAAAGATGATGCTGCGCAGTCTGGGAATCGATGGGGTATCCACGGCGATGCTGGTATTGCAGAACGGAATTTCGCTGGGCTGGATTGCCGGGGAAATCATACAGGGAAAAATCAGCGTGGCGGATTTCACCTTTTATTCGGGTGCGGTAATTCAGTTTACCCAGTTTATGAACCGCTTTGTAAGCTCTTACAGTACCGTGAAGCAGTGCAGCCATGATGTACAGACGCTGCAGGATGCTTTTGCGTACCTGCCGGAGGACAAATGTGTAATGACGGCAGTGGAAACAGACCGGCCGGCGCCGGAAATACGCTTTGAGAATGTAACGTTTTCCTATCCCGGCAGCAGTGAGCCGATATTGAAGGACATCAGCTTCTGTGCCCGTTCCGGCGAAAAAATAGCCCTGGTAGGAGCCAACGGTGCGGGGAAGACCACCATTGTAAAGCTTTTATGCGGGCTTTACCAACCAACAGCTGGACGGATCCTGATAGACGGAATCCCTGTATCCGATCGCAGGGAAGGCGAGCTGTACAGCCTGTTTTCCCCTGTGTTTCAGGATATGCTGGTACTTCCCTTCAGCGTGCTGGATAATGTGGCGGTGGCGGGAAAGGCGGATGTGAAAAAAGTGCGCCTTTGCCTGGAAAAGGCAGGACTGAGCCAACGCTTTCCGGACTTGAACCAACCGTTGGTGAAAGGCATACAGGACGGGGCGCAGAACCTGTCCGGCGGAGAAGAGCAGAAGCTTCTGCTGGCCAGGGCATTATATAAAGACGCCCCCATACTGGTGCTGGATGAGCCAACCGCGGCGCTGGATCCGCTGGCGGAGAGTGAACTGTACGGGAAATACAATGAGTTTACCCGGAAGAAGACAGCCTTCTTCATCTCTCACAGACTGGCAAGCACAGGCTTCTGCGACAGGATTCTGCTGCTCGGGGAAGGCCGCATTCTGGAAGAAGGATCCCATAAGGAACTGCTGGAAAAAGACGGACAATACGCCCGCATGTTCCACGAGCAGAGTAAATATTATAAGGAAGAAGCCGGATGAGCCGTGGCTAGGCGGCGAAACCGGGAAGGCCGCGAAGGCGTACGAGGCCTTGGGAATGAAAGGCGCGAAATTAGGAGGCAGAAATGAAACAGATTAAAAGTGTGCTATCATTTTTCGGCAGAATGGACAGGGGGCTGTATCCGGTGCTGCTGTTGGCGGCGCTTCTGGAGACGCTGGAGGGCTTCGGCGTGCTGCTGATTTCTTCCAACGTATTGAATCGGCTGGCAGCAGGGGCGGGGATGAAAGCCGTCCTTACGACAACGGCGGTTATGGTTCTGGCCTACGGGATTCTGCATTATTTCAGGATGGCGGTGGTCCGGCATAAGGATTACCGGCAGATGCGCCTGCATTACAGATACCGCCAATATGTGGTGAAGCAGGTATTCGCGGTGCCGTACTGGCATCTGGAAAAGGAAGGCTATGTAGAGACTGTGGAGCAGGTCAGGCAGAATGACAATGTCTACAATTTGAGCATGATGATATTGGACAAAACCTATGAGATTGGAAAAGGCTTTTTCTCCGTGTCGGTTGCCTTTGCCTCCTTCCTGCAGCTGCTCGGCATCGTGAAGGGGCTGGGAGAGACTGCTTTCCTGGCGGGAATGCTGATACTGGGATTGTTCGTGCTGATTATTGCCTCCACAGGTTATATTGTCTGGCAGCGAAAACGGAATGCGGAGAGTTCAGTGCAGCTTATGGAAGAAATAGTGAGACTGAACAAGGTGGCAATGTACCTGACAAACGCGGTGATTGGCTGCTATCCCATGGGAAAGCATATTCGCCTCTACGGCATGCAGGATACCATAATGAAGGAGGAGAGAAAGCATATCGCCGGATTCGATGAATTAGGTATCCATATGAACCGCCTGGAATTAAAGCCGGCGCTTGCGGGAGACATTTCCTCCATAGCCATCAGCGGCATGATTTATCTGACGGTAAGCGCAGTGGCCATGGCCGGCAGGCTGGGAGTGGGAAGCATCATATGGTATGCGGGCGTGGTGCAGCAGCTGCTGGAATCCATACGTCAGCTTGTCGGCACTGTCAGCGGGCTGTACAGCGACTGTACCAGGCAGCAGGTGATATTTCGGCTGGAGGCTGCAGCTGGTGAGGACGCTTCCGGAACCGGGCATGTGAAGCGGCTGCAGAATCACATACTGGAGTTCGAAGATGTCTCCTTCGCGTATCCGGGCACCGAGAGGATGGTGTTGGAGCATGTGAATTTACGACTTTCCGGAACGGAACGCGTGGCACTGGTGGGAGAAAACGGCTGCGGCAAGTCTACCCTTATCAAGCTGATTTGCCGTCTCTATGAGCCTTCGGAGGGAAGGATTCTTCTGGACGGGACGGACATACGTGAAATCGGCAGGGAGGAATATATGGGCTTTCTGGCGGTGGTATTTCAGGATTACCGGATTTTTGCGGCCTCCCTCGGCGAAAATATCACACTGAACGGACAGGATGACGAGGAGGGAATCCGGAAGGCCATTGATAAAATCGGCGTCGGGATCACCGGGATCAACACGCCTCTTCGCCGTGACCTGGAGGAAGAGGGTATTGAGGTGTCCGGAGGGGAGGGGCAGAAGATAGCCATTGCCCGGGCGCTGTACAAGGACGCTCCCATGGTGATACTGGATGAACCCACAGCTGCACTGGACCCCCTGGCGGAGAGCGGGATTTATGAGAAATTCGGGACGCTGGTGGAGGGAAAGCTGGCAATGTTCATTTCCCATCGCCTGTCCAGCTGCCGTTTCTGCGACCGTATTCTGGTACTGCAGGGAGGAAATATCGTGGAGGACGGCTGCCATGAGGAGCTGGCTTCCCGGGAAGACGGGCTGTACCGGGAAATGTGGGAGGCACAGAGGCAGTATTATGTGTAAGCATCGATCATTTACCGTTAAGGCAGAAGGCTCCGGAATACCGGGGACAGGGAAATAAAAATATCCGCTGAAGCGTGTTGCTCCAGCGGATATTCATAGTTTCTTTATTTCTGAGATGTCATATCATTGTAAACGTTAATGTAGAAACTCAGCAGCTGCTGATTGGTGTTTTCCCTGCAGCGTGCCACGTCGCCCAGCGCCTGCGCCTTTGACTGCCCCAGAATGTTCCCCGGCGCTCCGGCCCCTCCGCTGTCTCCGTCGGACATTTTGTTCAGTCCCTCAATCACACCGTGCAGGTAAGCCGTTTCATCCTGAATCGCCTTAATCTGCCGCAAAATATACGCCACATTGATTGTCTCTGCCGCATCGGAACCGGCTTCCGTGTTCCCGGGCGCCCCATGGCTCTGGCCCATTTCAATAACCGTTTTCTTCGCCTCGATATCTGTCATCTCGTTATCCTCCAAATTTGTATTCGGCGGACACGCAAGGCATATCTTGTTTTCAGATAGGAAGCGTGCCCTGCCGTTCTTTACAAGACCTCTGGCTCTTTTCGGCCAGGTCGCTTCATATTCGTTTCCCTGTTGGTCTACAACAAGAATGTTTTTTTCGATGGGTATCATCCCCTTTGCTGTAAATTGACTGATGAAAAAGTGAATGCCGTTTTTAGTAATGGGTGCCCTCCCCGATTCACATTTTCAGTATAGTGAAAAAGGGGTGTGTTGTCAAGGCGGTTTTGAAAATTTGTAACGGTTCAGACAGCCCCCGTGGACTTTACGGGGACTGTGCCATTTTGCGATTATCCCAGATGCCAGATATCGCTGTTGTATTCTGCTATGGTGCGGTCGGAAGAGAAGAAGCCGGCCTTGCTGATATTCAGCAGTGTACGCTTTGCCCAGTCGAGAGGGTTTCCGGCGTAGTCGGCAAGGGCCTGGTTTTTGCGGACAACATAGGCGTTGAAGTCCGGCAGCGTCTGGAACCAGTCCTTGTGGATCAGCTCGTTCTGCAGACGGCCCAGATGCTCTGCGCTGCCACAGGCAAGCATTTTTTCTGACGTCAGGAAATCAACGGCTCTGCGTATATTAGGGTCGATTTCATACCATTCCCGGGCGATATAGCTGCCGTTGCCGTACCGGCGGATTACCTGGGAGCTGCTCTGGCCGAATATATAGATATTGTCATTGCCGACTGCCTCGGCTATCTCCACATTTGCACCGTCCATGGTCCCCAGCGTCAGGGCGCCGTTCAGCATGAATTTCATGTTTCCGGTGCCGGAGGCTTCCTTGGAGGCAAGGCTGATCTGCTCCGACAGGTCACAGGCGGGAATCATTTTCTCCGCGGCGGTGACGTTGTAGTTTTCGATGAAGGCGATCTGCAGCCATCCGGACACTTCCGCATCTGCGGCGATAACCTTTGACAGCACCAGCAGCGCGTGGATGATGTCCTTGGCTATAATGTAAGCCGGAGCCGCCTTTGCGCCGAAGACCGCGGTGAGAGGCACCGGGGGCAGATGGCCGGCTTTAATCTCAAAGTACTGGTGAACCAGGTACAGGAGATTCAGCTGCTGCCGCTTGTACTCGTGCAGCCGCTTGGACTGGATGGCGAAAAGGCTGTCGGGGTTCACGGTGATATTTTGGGTGTGTTCCAGCCACTTTGCCAGGGCGGATTTGTTGTTCCGCTTGATGGCGGACAACTGTTTTAATACGGCTTCGTCCTCCGCGAAATCCGCCAGCCTCTCCAGCCGGGAGGCATCTTTTTTAAAGTCGGGCCCGATGAGGCTTTCGATGAAGGCGGCCAGTTCCGGATTACATTTCAGAAGCCATCTGCGGAAGGTGATGCCATTGGTCTTATTATTGAATTTTTCCGGGTAGAGCCGGTAAAAATGGTTCAGTTCACTGTTTTTCAGGATTTCCGTGTGCAGCGCGGCCACGCCGTTGGTGCTGTGGGTAAAGTGGATATCCATATGGGCCATGTGGACTACATTGTCAGAGTCTATGATGGCGGTGGAGGAGTCGCTGCCCTGACTGCGCGCCAGCGTATCCAGCTCTTCGATGATGGGTACCAGCTGCGGAACTACCTGCTCCAGATAGTGTTTCGGCCATTTTTCCAGAGCTTCCGCCAAAATGGTGTGATTTGTATAAGCGCAGGTTTTGGTGACGATTTCAACGGCTTCCTCGAAGGCAATGTCTTTTTCGCACAGCAGCCGGATGAGTTCCGGTATGACCATGGAAGGGTGCGTGTCGTTAATCTGGATGGCGGCATATTCGTGGAGGTTATGGAGATTGCTGCCCCGCTCCAGGCATTCCTCGAGGATCAGCTGCGCCCCTGCGCTGACCATCAGATACTGCTGGTAAATCCGAAGGAGGCGTCCGGCATCATCGCTGTCGTCGGGGTAGAGGAACAGGGTAAGGTTCTTCCCGATATCTGTCTTGTCGAAACGGATGCCGTCCCGGATAACGGACTGCTCCACGGTGTCCAGATCGAACAGGTTCAGATAATTGGTGCGCCCCTCATAGCCGGTGACGGCAATCCGGTAAAGCCTTGCGGTATATGGTTTTCCTGCCAGGGATACGGGATAGGTTTTGGCGGTTTTCTCTGCCCAGTCATGGCTGCCCAGCCAGAAATCGGGTGTCTCATTCTGAAAATTCTCCGTGAAATTCTGACGGAAGAGTCCGCAGTGATACCGGAGTCCGATGCCGTCGCCGGGGAGGTTTAAGGTGGCAATGGAATCCAGGAAACATGCTGCCAGACGTCCCAGGCCGCCGTTGCCGAGGCTGGGTTCCGGCTCAACCTCTTCCAGCCGGGCCATGGACTTTCCGTGGGCTTCCAGGCATGCCTTTACATCGTCATAGAGGCCCAGGTTAATCAGGTTGTTGCTCAGCAGCTTTCCGATGAGGAATTCAGCGGAAATGTAGTAGAGCTTCCGTCCCTTTACGGCATAGAGGCGCTTTTGGCTTTCCGCTTCCACGATGTGGAGCAGGGCTGTATACAGTTCCTCATATGTGCAGTGGGCAATGTCTTTTTTGCAGTATTCGTTTAATGCGATTTCCGTTTCCGTCATGTCTAAGGTCTCCTTTCGGTTTCATCAATATATCTTATTTTTACCATATTTACGGAAAGAATGCTTGTATAATGCAATTAACATATGATACTATTCTATTATCATGAAGTCAGGGCCAAAAGATTTTTGGAACCCCTGCGGTGCTATAACGCCTCAAAAATGACTTTTTTCTATGTTCTGCGGGTCCCGGGGGCATATATCGAATGCAGGCTGCAAGGCCTTTTGGCCCACACCTGTATGACGTTGGTAACGGACAGAGGGCGCGGGAAAGGGGGAGATATGAGTTCCGGTTATTATGAGACAAAACGGCATTCTGATACAATGTTTGCATATAATGTGTATCCCTGCACGATTCCGAAGGATTTTTCCTTTGTCCCGCTTCATTGGCAGGACAGCATGGAGATTATCTATGTGAAACGCGGAAGCGGGATTGTGCAGGTGGATTACGAGATGTTTACGGCGGAGCAGGGGGATATTTATATTGTCCTGCCGGGGCATCTGCACGGCCTGCAGAGCGTGCCGAGAGAAAGTATGGAATATGAAAATATTATATTCGATATTTCGTTTCTTGGAGGCGGGATCGATATCTGTAGCCAGAAATACCTGCAGCCCATGGTGAACGGCAGGGTGCGCCTGCCTGTCCGTGTCGGTAAGGAGGATGCCATGTACGGGCAGATTTCGGCATGCCTGGATGCGGCCGACGGGCTGTGTTCCGGCCGGCCGGCGGGGTATGAACTGGGAGTGAAGGGGCGCCTGCTGCTTTTGTTTTCCCTGCTGTTCCGGAACGCATCGGATGAAAAGGGTTACGCCGCGGAACAACGGGATGTGGGGAAGCTGAAGCTGGTACTGTCCAGGATTGAGCAGGATTACGACAAGCGGCTGACTGTCCGGGACGCGGCGGATGTCTGCGGATACAGCGAAAGCCATTTTATGCGGTGGTTTCGGGAGGCAACAGGGAGGAGCTTTGCCGGATATCTGATAGAATATCGGCTGGAAAAGGCGGCGTACGCGCTGCGGAACAGTGAAGAGACAATACTGGAAATTGCGCAGCGGGTGGGATTCGACAATCTGTCAAATTTCAATCGACTGTTCCGGAAGAAATTTGAGATGACACCCAGCCGGTTCCGGAAAAAATCCATCTTGTAAAATTCGGAAAAGTGTTATATATTGATAGGTAGAAACGATGAGAACACCTGTCTTCCGGGCGAAAGGGCGTAGGACGCAGGGAACTGTTTCAAGACAAACCGTACAGGTTCAGGCAGTTCCCGAATAGGGCAGGGTGTTTTCAAAAATACAGCTTCACGTTACAACATAAGGAGGAAAACATGAGTTCACTGGCGGCAAACCACTCTATTCCCATCGTATTGATTCCCCTGTACGGAACCGAGGAACTCGCGAGCAAAATCGAGTATTACTTGCGGGAGACCTATAATAAGGAGGAATGTCATGTAGTTAATTCACAGATTGTCCGCTTTTCCACAGGCGATGCAAAGGCAGTATTGGAGGACACGGTCCGGGGAGCCGATGTGTATATATTGGTGGATGTGGGAAACTACTCCAATACTTATCAGATGTATGAGCAGACTGTCCCGATGTCTCCGGATGAGCATTTCCAGAACCTGAAGCGGACGGTATCGGCTATCGGGGGAAAGGCCTACAGGATTAATGTGATTTCACCGCTGCTGTATGCCAGCAGGCAGGACAGGAGAATTTCCAGGGAATCTCTGGACTGCGCAATGGCGCTGCGGGAGCTGGAAAATATCGGTGTGAAAAATATTACTGCTTTTGACGTCCATGACAACCGGGTGGCGAACGCGGTTCCTTATAACGGATTTGACGATTTGTATCCGATTTACCAGGTAATTAAGGCAATTAAAAAATACTATCCCAATATTGAATTTTCCGAGGAGCATTCCCTTTTTATCTCTCCGGATTTGGGAGCCACTACAAGGAATTTTAAATATACCAATGAACTGGGGCTGGATATGGGCATCTTTTATAAGCGCAGGTCCAGGACCAAGGTGGTTGACGGCAACTATGTGGTAGACATACATAAATATATAGGACCCAGCGTGAAGAATAAGGACGTGTTCATTGTGGACGATATGATCTGCTCGGGAACCACCATGCTGGATGTGGCGAAGTACTGCAAGAAGCAGGGGGCGAAGAGGGTGTTTGCCATTGCCACCTTTGCGCTGTTTACGGCCGGGATCCAGAAGTTTGACGAGGCATATAAGAAAAACGTGCTGGAAGCCGTGTTTATTACAAATGCGTCTTACAGAAGGGACGAGATTCGGAATGCGCCCTGGTACAGGGAGGTGGATATCACAAAATATATTGCAATTTATATCCACTCCGTGAACGCCGGCAAGTCCATATCCAAGCTGCTGGATCCCCATGAGAAGATTCACAGGCTTCTGGATAAGGGCCGTGAACCGGAAAGCGCGAACCAATGAAAGGTCCGGAAGACGGAATATGGAAGGCATAAGCCGATGAGTGGGTTGGAAGGCGGGAGGGAAGGCGTAAGCCGGCGAGAGAATCCATAAGCTGATGGAAGGCTTGGAAGGCAGAATATGGAAGGCATAAGCCGATGAGCGGGCTGGAAGGCGGAATATGGAATGCATAAGCCGGCGAGAGAACCCATAAGCCGATGGAAGGCTTGGGAGGCAGAATATGGAATGCATAAGCCGATGAGCGGGCTGGAAGGCGGGAGGGAATGCATAAGCCGGCGAGAGAACCCATAAGCCGATGAAAGGTCCGGAAGATACATATCGGTGAGACAGGCTGCTGCGGTGTGCGAACATCAGCGGCAGCCGTTTTCGTTGCGCGATGTCCACCCCGGTACTGTGTTGTCACCGGCAGGCGTGGGCATCGTCGCCTAACTCAGTGTTATCCTGGTACGGGCATCAATTGCTGCTTACTGGGGAATCAATGCAATCGTATGCCGGGGACGGAACCGTATTCATCAGGAAAGGGTTCAGGCTGCCGCGGCATTACGGTAGTTGCCTGGTTTTGACAGGCCTGAATCAGGAAAAACAAGTATTAAATTCGGACATGCATGTGGATAAAATATCTCATCTGATTCAAGATAAAAAATCAACTGGAAAATGCGAAAATAAAGTAAATATAAAAAACATACCCAAAATAAATCAATATATGATATTAAATTAATGCTTGCAGAATATTAAAATATGTGTTACGATTTTCTAAAATCAGCGGCGGCGATTTTTGGCATGACTGACGAATCCCGGGTAGAAATGCAGATCTCCGGGAAGGAAAGGAATAGAAGAAAATGAACGAGACAGCAATCGGCAGAAAATACGGCAAAACCTACCATATGCCCCCGGAGGTGACCTATGACTGGGTGAGGAAGGATACCATAGAGAAGGCGCCTGTCTGGTGCAGCGTGGATTTGAGGGACGGCAACCAGGCTTTGATTGACCCCATGCCTCTGGAGGACAAACTGGAATTTTTCGAATTACTGGTAAAAATCGGTTTCAAGGAGATCGAGGTAGGTTTTCCGGCTTCCTCCGATACCGAGTACAACTTTATCCGCACCCTTATTGAGCGGAACATGATTCCCGATGACGTCACTATCCAGGTGCTGACCCAGGCAAGGGAGCATATCATCAGAAAGACCTTTGAGGCGGTAAAGGGAGCGCCCCATGCGGTGGTGCATCTCTACAATTCCACATCCGTGGAGCAGCGGGAGCAGGTTTTTAAAAAAGATAAGGAGGCGGTCAAGCAGCTGGCGGTGGACGGTGCGAAGCTTCTGAAGGAGATGGCGGAGGCTACAGAGGGGAACTTTACCTTTGAGTACAGCCCGGAGAGTTTTTCACAGACAGAGCCTGAATATGCGCTGGAGGTCTGTAATGCGGTGCTGGATGTGTGGCAGCCTGACAATGACCACAAGGCTATCATAAATCTGCCTACTACGGTGCAGGTTGCCATGCCCCATGTGTTTGCCTGCCAGGTGGAATATATGCACAAGCATATGAAATATCGTGAAAATGTGATCTTAAGCGTCCATCCCCACAATGACCGGGGCTGCGGCGTCAGCGATGCGGAGTTCGGCATCCTGGCGGGGGCCGACCGGGTGGAAGGAACTCTTTTCGGCAACGGAGAGCGCACGGGCAATGTGGACCTGGTGACGGTAGCCATCAACATGATGTGTCACGGTGTGGACAGCGGGCTGGATTTTTCCAATATTATGAAGGTGCGGGAGTCCTACGAGCGCTTCACGGGCATGCAGGTTCACGAGCGGGTGCCCTATGCGGGAGACCTGGTGTTCACCGCCTTCTCCGGTTCCCATCAGGACGCCATCAGCAAGGGCATGAACTGGCTGAAGGAGGGGAAGAGCGGAAGCCGCTGGGATGTGCCCTATCTGCCCATTGACCCCGGGGATGTGGGGCGGGAATACGAGTCCGACGTGATCCGCATCAACAGCGTCTCCGGCAAGGGAGGCGTGGCCTTTGTGCTGAAGCAGCAGTTCGGATTTTCCCTGCCTGCGGCTATGAAAGAGGAAGTGGGGTATCTCATCAAGGGGGTGTCCGACAGAAGGCATCAGGAGCTGCACCCTTCGGAGATATATCAGATTTTCGAGGAAAATTATATCAATCTGGGAACCGTGTTCCATATTCCGGAATGCCATTTCCGACAGGAGAAAGGCATCCGGGCGGAAGTGACTATAGAGCAGAACGGGGAAAAACGGCTCATCAGGGCCGGCGGAAACGGGCGCCTGGATGCGGTGAGCAATGCAATCAAGACCTATTTCGGCATCAGCTACCAGCTGTCGGTGTATGAGGAGCATGCCATTTCCAAAGGCTCCAGTTCCAAGGCTGCAGCCTATGTGGCCATTCTGTGCGGCGGTAAGCACTACTGGGGAGTAGGTGTGGACGAGGACATCATCAAGGCCTCCATTGCGGCGCTGGCTTCCGCAACTAACAAACTGGCGGTGGAGCAGCATATCACCGAAGGCCGGGAAGCGCGCATTGTGGAAATTATCAGTTTTATTAAAAATGACTACATGAATGTAACCCTTGACACGCTGTCCGAGGAATTCCATCTTTCCAAGCCCTATTTGTCCAAGTATATCAAGGAGAAGGCAGGGATGACCTTCCAGGAGGCGGTACGCAAGGAGCGGATGAAGAAGGCCCGGTCGCTGCTGCGGGAGACGGATTTGACCGTGGAGTGTGTGGCCGCCGAGGTGGGATATGAGAACGTGGAGCATTTCAACCGGCTTTTTAAGAAGAATTACGGCCTGACCCCGGTGCAGTACCGGAAGCAGGAAGAGTGAGGAGGAAAATGGGATTATTTGATTGGTTCAGGAAAAAGAATGCAGACGACGGTACCTGGCGCAGGCCGGAAGGCGCCGGTGCATACTGCGGAGATGCGGAGACGGGAAATGACGGCTGCGGGACATTTCGCATTACGGTGGAAGATGTGTTTTCCATTACCGGCCGGGGAACTGCAATCACAGGACAGGTGGAAGCCGGCAGTGTGACAAAAGGGGATAAGGTGATGCTGCGGCGGGTGGACGGAAGTTCAAGGGAGGTTATCGTGACAGGCATAGAGATGTTTCGAAAGCTTCTGGATACGGCGAAACAGGGGGATCATGTAGGGCTGCTTCTGGGCGGGCTGGAGAAACGTGATGTGGGGAGAGGAGACATACTGGAAAAGAACTGGTAATGACAGGGAAAATGCGGGGCAGGTGGAAGCGCCGGCGTGTCGGTGTATCGGGTGTTTCTCATCGAAATCCTGTATTCCGGCAGAGGACCGGTTCAGGCTTGACGATATTCGGGAGGAATTTATGGAAAAGAGCAGGGTTAGGGGTAAGCGGAGACATGGGGCGGTGAATAAAATGGCCCTTTTGGCGATTACGGCAGGCGCGGTTGCCTTTGGGGCAGGCTGCGGGAACAGCGTCATGGACAGAAAGGCGGCGCTGGGATTCGCGCTGGAAGATGCGGGGCTTACCGCCGATGATATCACCGTCACCAGGCAGGAGCTGGAAAAAGAGGACGGCAGGGCGCACTATGAGATTGTCTTTACATCCGGCGGATACGGATATTATTATGAAATTGACGCATCTTCCGGCGCCGTGACGGGGGTGAATATCAATGCGCTGGCTGCGGCGGGCGGTGAGTCCGAGCAATCGGAAAACATCCGGGAAGGCGGAAGCCAGCCCGGCGTAGGGCAGAACCAGGAAGGCGGAAGCCAGCCCGGCGGAGAGAAGGGCCAGGAAAGCGGAAGCCAGCCCGGCGGAGGGCAGGGCCAGGAAGGCGGCGGAAGCCAGTTCGGCGGAGAGCAGGGCCAGGAGAGCGGCGGAAGCCAGTCCGGCGGAAGTCAGGGCCAGGAGAGCGGAAACGTAAGTCAGTCCGGCGGAGGGCAGGGCCAGGAAGGCGGCGAAAGCCAGTCCAGTCGGACCGGGCAGGTGGAAACCATGGATGCCGCTAAAACCACAGCACTGGCAGATGCAGGCCTGACGGAAGGGGAAGTAACCTTTACGAAAGAAAAACTGGACTGGGATGACGGCGTAGCGGTGTATGATATCGAGTTTTACACGGCAGACAGGGAATACGAGTATGAGATTAACGCGACCACAGGCATCATCATGGACAGAAGCGAAGAGGTTCTCCGGAATCCCGGAAACTACAATGTGGGGACGGATCCCTTAATCGGAGAGGAAAAGGCGAAGGAGATAGCTGCCGCTCATGCAGGTTTTTCCACTGCAGAAGTTTTCTTTACCAAGGTAAAGCTGGAACAAGAGGACGGGCGCATGGAGTATGAGATTGAATTTTATAAGGACCGGGTGGAGTATGAAGCGACGATAGATGCCGCTGCGGGGACTGTCCTGGAATATGAAAGCGAGTACGATGACTAACACGTGCAGGAAAAATTACCGGCAGAGTGTAGAATTGTCTGTGAAGAACCGGTTTATGGAAGGCATGCTGACGGAGAAGCGGGGGTTTATGATGAAAAAGAAGATTTTGATAACAGGGTTTGAACCGTTCGGAAAGGATACGGTCAATGCCTCCTGGGAAGCGGTGAGCCGGCTGGAGGACAGGATTGGGGACCTGGAGGTAACGAAGCTTCTGATACCGACAGTGTTCGGGGAGGCTGCGGAGAAGGTTTTGGAGGCTGCCCGGGAGCTGCAGCCGGATGTGATTCTCTGTGTGGGTCAGGCAGGAAACAGAACCATGGTGACGCCGGAGATGGTGGCAATCAATCTGCGGGACGCTTCCATAGAAGACAACGCAGGGAAAAAGCCCCAGGAGGAGCCGGTGGTGCCAGGGGGACCGACAGCCTATTTTTCATCTATTTGCGTGCGTAAGATCGTAGAAACTGTCAGGAGCGGCGGTATCGCCTGCGGAATTTCCTATTCTGCCGGGGCGTATGTGTGCAATGATTTGTTTTACAGCCTGCGGCATCATTATGAGGGAAGCGGGACGGGAGTGGGATTTATACATGTGCCTTGCCTCGCAAAGCAGGGGGAGGGCAAAGGTCCCGGCCTTCCGGAGCAGCACGATGGCGCGCGTCCAGGCATGCCGTTGGAGGACATCGTACAGGCGCTTCGTCTGGCGGTTGGGGCGCTGTGAAGATATTTGATTCCCCCGGGCAATGAGCCAAGCGGATGCGTCGGCATCCATTTGGCGAATGCTGCGAGGGGCACATACCCCGCTGCAAGCAGCGCTACAAGCTTGATGCACCGTTGCTTGCAGCGTGGCTGCTGACTTGTTTTTGGCTGCATGGCGGCCTTTTCGATAATTAACTGGTCTATTTCATCTATGCCGTTTGCGCCTGCCTTGTGGGAAACCATTTGTAAAATCGGCAGGCTCTTGTTGGGGAATTCTTTTAGCGGCGAGTTATGTGAATCTTATTGTCAAATGGATATTTGTCCTTATTTGCCACAGTCTTACTGTCTTTCATTTCTTTTGCGGTTACAGCATAATAATTTCCAACATTTTGCCGAATGAAGTTTTCAAACGATGGGTGCGCCGTCCGATGCCGTGAACGGAGTGAGCAGTCATACGGAAAAGCGGCCGATTCTATAAAATGATAATTGCGGATATTCCTGTAAGGGCTTACAATGGTAATGAACAGGCTTGTTTCCGCGCTGTGTGACCGGTGCGGGAAAAAAGGTGAAACAAAAGTGCCGCTGGTGCGGCGGAACGGAGGGAATTATGCTGCGACTGGAGTATGACAGGAAACAAATCGAAGAGGTAATCGACAGGATTGTCAGGAAGACAATGAACATGGATCTGACCTGGGATTGGCCCTGCGGGGTAGCTTATTACGGCATCAGCGAGGCCTATGAGAAGACGGGAAAAGAGGAGTATCTGAAGCTGCTGAAAGACAGGGTGGATGAGCTTATTGACCTTGGGCTGCCCAGGACCTGGACCGTGAATGCCTGTGCCATGGGGCATTGCCTCATTACCCTTTATAAGGCTACGGATGATAAGAAATATTATGATATCCTTATGAGTAAAATTGCCTACATATCCAGGGATGCCCTTCGCTTCGCGGACCATGTGCTGCAGCATACCGTGTCCGCCAACAACGATTTTCCGGAACAGGCATGGTGTGACACCTTGTTTATGGCGGCATTCCTGCTGCTGAGGGTGGGGGTTATGAATAAGGACGAGGATATGATTAACGATGCGCTGAATCAATATTATTGGCATATCAAATATCTGCAGAATCCCGGCAGCGGTTTTTATTATCATGGCTATGACAATATCGCCGGAGACCATATGTCCGGCATTTATTGGGGCAGGGCCAATGCATGGGCTGCGTTTACCATGTCCCAGGTGGGCGGCATCCTTCCGGAATGCTACCTGTATCCCAAGTATATGGATGTGGCAGGATCCCTGAACGAACAGCTGGCGGTGCTGAAGACCGTGCAGACGGAAAACGGATTGTGGAGGACCGTGCTGGATGACCCGGATTCCTATGAGGAGATTTCCGCTTCCGCCGGAATCGCAGCAGCCATGCTCACCAGGGGCAATCCGCTGCATTCCAGGTATATCAACAAGTCCATCAGGGGACTGCTGGACAATGTGAGCGAGGACGGCAAAGTGATGAACGTGTCTGCCGGGACGGCGGTGATGCGCGACAGGGAAGGCTACAGAGGGATCTCCAAGGATTGGATTCAGGGATGGGGCCAGGGGCTGGCGCTGGCGTTTTTCTCTACGCTGCTGATTTCCGATACCATAGAGAAGGACGGTGCGCTCTGAGATGTTTTACAGGAAATATGTATTTGGGGATGTGCCGGGAGGAACGGTCAGGGCAGATGATCTCTATAGCCCGGAAAAAGGATTTGGCTTTGTAGTCGAAAGAAATAGGCGGGAACAGGAGCGGCTGCGCCTGCCGGAGCTGAATTCCGCTTTTGACACCGTGTACTGGTATCAGGGCGAGGAGCTGTCACGTGTGGAGGAGGACTGCAACGGCTGCTTCCTGGATTCCGACAGGGAAATCGCTGCCCTGGAGCCGGCGGCAGCTTTTCAGGGAGAACACAGGCGGATACCTCTTTGCTTTAAGGCGGATGTGCCCCGCCAGGGAAATTACAGGGTGACGGTAACCATCCGTGGGGCGGAGCCTATGGAGGATGTGTTGATTTTCACGGGGCGCAGGAGGCTTGGGTATCGCGGCACCGCAGGAGGGCCTGTGGGCGCAGGAAGCGGTGCGGATACTGCCGGAGCCGGAGTGCGGTCCGGCTTAGAGGCGGAACTGGGAAATGCTGCAGGAGGGCCTGTGGGCGCAGGAAGCGGAGCGGATACTGCCAGAATTGTGAGGCAGTCCGATTTGGGAACCGATGCGGGAATCGCCGGAACCGGGGAATGTCACAGTCTAGAGGCAGCGGGGCCTGCGGAAAAGGCGGGGACGGAAGAGTTTGTATATACAATGTCCGTAAATGTCTGTGATATCATTCCGAGGGGACAGACGCAAGTTTATACAGATAAGTCACTGGATATTGCCGTCCTGGCCAGGCGCCCCCGGATCAGCCGGATAGAAGTGGAGGAGCTGGACTGTCCAACGGTGTTTATTGCCGGGGATTCCACAGTGACAGACCAGGGCGCAGAGTATCCTTATGCGCCGGGAACCAGTTATTCGGGGTGGGGGCAGATGATTTCGGGATACCTGAACCGGGAGGTGGCTGTTTCCAACCATGCCCATTCAGGACTGACCACTGCCAGCTTTCGAGATGAGGGGCATTACGGAATTGTGCAGCAATATATTCGGTCAGGCGATTATCTGCTGATTCAGTTTGCCCATAATGACCAGAAACTGGAGAGCCTGAAGGCGGAGGAGGGATATAGGGCGAATCTCCTGCGTTATATCGGGGAATGCAGGGAGAGGGGCGTTTTTCCCATACTGGTGACGCCGCTTGCCAGAAATACCTGGAAGGGTAATGACGGAAGCTATAATGACCTTTTGGAGGAATATGCCGCTGTCTGCATCCGTATAGGGCAGCAGGAAAACCTGCCTGTGGTGGATTTGCACCGGCGCAGCATGGATTTTATTGTAAAAACGGGACTGGAAGCTTCCAAATCCTATTTTTTCCCAGGCGACTATACCCATGGCAATGACTATGGCGCATATTTGATGGCAGGTATGGTAGCGGAGGAGATTTCCAGGGTGTGCGGGAAACGGGAGGAGAGAGAATACCGGTTTCTTGCGGAGTGTGTGACGGGAGGCTTTGGGGAATGGGCTGCGGCGGAGCGGATTGTGCCGTTAACGAAGCCTGAAAAGTATGAAAACGTGCCGAATCCGGAGGAAGTGCAGGCCCTTTCCGATATAGAGAATCCGTCCCAGCCTGCGGACAGGGTGTCGGCATTGGATATGGTTATCCGGACAGCAAGATTTTTCCCCACAAATGTGTATAATGATATGTTTACTGACGTGGTGGGACATGAGTGGTATGCGGGGACGGTGGAATGCGCCTACCAGAACGGCATGATTGACCCGGGGTTGGTGGAAGGCGGAAGGTTCTTTCCGCTGCGCCCGGTAACGCTGGAAGAGTTTCTTGTGTTCGCGGTAAACGGTTATAAGAGCCGCAGGGCGCTTCCGGATAACGGCACTGCGGCAGCAGAACAGGGGGCAGGCGCGGAAACTGTAAAGGACCCGGCAGAAAGGTTTCGCGTTTATGACGGGAAGTGCAGGGAATTTGCCAGACCTTATGTGCGGGCGGCCTGCGGGCTGGGACTGCTTCCACTTGACGGCAGTGCGGTTCTGGACAGGGTACTCACCAGGGGAGAGGCTGTGGAACTTTGCAGAAAGCTGGGGATATGAGAAAGCCGCCTGCTGGATGCCCGGGGAACCGGAAGACGGCAGTCAAATGAGAAGCAAAAGACGGCAGTCACATGAAAAGCAATATTAGAAGCAACGAACACACCGGTACCCGGCGAGTTGGCGCTGGAATTCCATGCCGGAACCATTACGTCGAGATCGGCGTGGCACATATGCGAAGAACCGGAAGACGGCAGTCAAATGAGAAGCAATGTTAGAAGCAACGAACACACCGGTGCCTGGCGAATTGGCGCTGGAATTCCATGCCGGAATTATTGCGTCGAGATCGGCGTGGGCGGAATTCGGAAAAACACCAGTCCCACATACCTATCAATTGCGTCGGGACCGGCGTGGGCGGAATAGAAATCGAGGAAATAGAATATGGCAGAACAAAAAGGTGGTTTTACGCTTCCCGGGGAATCCGGATACGAAGCGCTTACATTAAAAATGGCAGAAAAGTGGGGAGCCGATGTGATACGGGACAGTGACGGCACTGTACTGTCGGACGAGATTGTCCATGCGGGATACGGCATTTATTCTACCATATGCATTATCCGGGATCACAACGAGTGGGCGAAGAAGAACAGGGACAAGCTTCAGCAGGCCTTTCTGTGTACGCCCCCTGCAGTGGCAGAGGGTATCAGTCTGACGGTGAACCTGATGGAAAGCTTTTTCGAGGAACAGTTTTCGGTCAATGACACGGAAGCGGCTTTCAAGTACTGGGAAGTGTATGACAGGACATGCAATAAAAAACTGGATTCAGATAATTGGGTCTACAGAAAAGAGACAGGCGAGGTAATCATAAAAACAGCGGTTCCCTTTCACAGATACACGGTGAGCTTTCTGGCTTACCGCATCTGGGAAGAGATTTCCATGTACAACCACACCACCAACAACTGGGACAAGGAGCATCTGATGCAGATTGATCCCAGATATCCCGAGGCCCGGGAGTACCTGCTCCATTGGATGAGGAATTGGTGCGAGAATCATCCCGACACAACGGTGGTGCGATTTACCTCCATGTTCTATAATTTTGTGTGGATCTGGGGCAGCAGCCCGCGGAACAGGAACCTTTTCTCGGACTGGGGTTCCTATGACTACACGGTGAGCGCACTTGCCCTGGATGAATTCGAGAAGCAGTATGGGTATGCCATGACGGCCGAGGACTTCATCAACAAGGGACAGCTTCACGTGACCCATATGCCGGGCACAGAGCGGAAGGCGGACTGGATGGAATTCATCAATGAGTTCGTAATTTCCTTCGGGAAGCAGCTCATAGACATGGTACATGCTTACGGCAAGAAAGCCTATGTGTTTTATGACGACAGCTGGGTAGGCATAGAACCCTATAACGGGAGATTCGCGGAATTCGGCTTTGACGGGCTGATCAAATGTGTATTTTCCGGCTATGAGGCAAGGCTCTGCGCCGGCGTGGACGTACCTACCCATGAGCTGCGGCTCCATCCCTACCTGTTTCCGGTGGGACTGGGCGGCGCACCCACTTTTGCGGAAGGCGGCGACCCTACACTGGATGCAAAGAAATATTGGAACAGTGTCCGCAGGGCGCTGCTTCGGGCGAAAATCGACAGGATAGGGCTGGGCGGCTATCTGCATCTGGTGGAAAAGTATCCGGATTTCTGTGATTATATCGAGAAAGTGTCCGATGAATTCCGGCTGATCCGCTCCTTCCATGACGCGGGGAAGCCATATACCATCCGGACAAAAGTAGCGGTTCTCCACAGCTGGGGGGCGCTGCGTTCCTGGACCCTGTCAGGGCATTTTCACGAGACCTGTATACATGATTTGATTCATATCAACGAAGCGCTGTCCGGGCTGCCGGTGGATGTGAAATTTATTTCCTTCCAGGATATAAAGGAGGGGGCACTTGAAGACGTGGATGTAGTAATCAATGCGGGACGAGCAGGCAGTGCCTGGAGCGGCGGCGAGAACTGGAAAGATGACGAAGCGGTGACGCTGCTGACAAAGTGGGCCTATGAGGGAGGCACTTTCCTGGGCGTGAATGAACCTTCTGCGGTGGAGGGCTATGATACGTATTTCCGCATGGCGCATGTCCTGGGTATCGACAAGGATACCGGGGCGAGGGTGTGCCATGGCAGGTGGGCATTTGAAGCGCAGGACGGGGAGGGCGTGATACCCGCAGGTGCATGGGTGGAGCCGAAGGCGCATCTGTATCTTACGGACGGCAAAGCCAGGGTGCTGATGGCATCCGGCGGAAGCTCTGCCCCAGACAGCCATTCTGCCGGGGAAAACGAAGAATGGCTGCCGACGGTATGCGAGAACCGGTTCGGAAAAGGAATGGGGATTTACCTGTCTTCCTTCCGGGTGACGCCGGAGAATACGCGCATGCTCTATCAGCTGATTCGGCACGCGGGCGGCGAGGGAACGGAAGGGCTGTATATGACTGATAATTTGTATACGGAATGTGCCTACTATCCCCGGAGCAGGAAGCTGGTCATCATCAATAACAGCCATCGGGAGCAGACCACGTCCGTTCCCACCGAAGAAGGAATACAGACAGTGACCATGGCGCCTTATGATACGGTGTTTGTGGAGCTGTAGATTCCGGACTGCAAGCGGAAGGCTGGCGCGTTAACCCCCGTCGGGGAAAATGCGCCAGTATCCCCGGCTGTCCCTGTCCAGCAGCCGCTCGGATATCATGTCACGGCGGATGGTGCAAAAATCATCATTATAATCTGCGATGATGATATTAACCTCCCGCTCCGAATAGATTTTGCCGGGTTCAAACGCCTTGACAATTTCCTCCAGTACGATGCGTTCTTTTTTTCGCTGGGCGGGGATGGACTTCAGCCTGCCGTACTCGAAGAAGGCATCAATTACCTTCTGGCGGTATGCCTGCTCCCGCTGGGCCTGAAGCTCCGCCTCGTCGGACTGTTCTTTCAGCACATCCAGGATAGTCATGGAGAAGGTGTCCCGGCAGAGAGAATACATGGTGTAGTACTGGGTTTTCGTGGATGTGACGGCGCCGATTTCCGTCAGCTTCTTTAAATGGAAGGAAATGGTGGCGGGGGTCAGCCCCAGGCGCTCCGCCAGGCGTTCCACATACATGTCTTCCTGCATCAGCGACTTTAAAATCTGCAGCCTGGATTTGTCTGCCAGGCACTTGAAAAGCTTAATGGCATTGGCTTCTGTCATACGGGCACCTCCCAGAACTCATCGAATTTCTGCCGGATTTCCTTCATGGCTTCCAGCTTCACCTCCTCCTGCAGCACGCGTTTCTCATCATTGTGTTCCCGCGCTTTGGAGAGAAAGGTTTTCCAGGTTTCTTCGAACATGGCCAGTTTGGCATCTGTGAGCGCCCGCAGCTCCTGTTCGCTTCTGGGTGTCTTCCGGTAGGATAGGAAGACGGTCTTGATGATCTGGAAGATGTTCGCCCGGATTTTCTCGAAATTGGCTTCATCGCTTCGGTGGTCTTCATTTAACTGAACCACCGTTTTTTGTATGTCTGCAGTGCGCTTGTCCAGGAAACTGATAAATGCTTCCGATTTTGAATGATTCATGATTTTGCCTCCTTTGAATTAAAATTGATAGCATTATCATATTATAATAAAATAAAAAAGTCAATATCTAATTATATATTTATCTAATTAAATTGGGGCAGGCGCATGCCTGTTGACGGCTGCGGGAGACGGATGATACAATAAACGGGAAGGAGAAGAAAGCCTGAAAGCCCGGCTTAAGAATGGCAGAAGCTCATTTCAAACAGCGGGGCAGGTGCGGAACGACAAGGAGAGTATATGCTGAAGGAACTGGAGCGGTTTTACACGGATTACTGCGGTGAAATCCGGAAGGAAGCGGATGCCCTGCGGGGGGAACAGATGCCGCCCGTCACCGAAGAACTGTTTGCAATCTATGAAAATACGGGAAACCGTTTGAAATACGAGAGCGTCTATTTTCTGCGGAGAAAATACCTTGCGGTTTTCGGCCTGAAGGGAATCCTGGATGGGGAAGAGAGGGATATCCGGAAGCTGGAAGAGGTTATTCGGGATATCTGCGGCGAGGAATGTTGGGCGCTGCCGGCCCATGTGAACCGTAAAGAGGATGAAAACTGGCGCAACTACATAGATTTATTTGCGGCGGAGACTGCCCAGACGCTGGCGGAGATTTCCGGCCTGCTGAAGGGCAGGCTTTCCGCCGGGGTTTTGGAGACGGTTCGCAGGGAAGTGATGCGCCGTGTGCTGATTCCTTTTGCCGAATCCCGGGCGCCCTACGGCCATTGGGAGTACGGCGGGAGCAACTGGTGTGCTGTGTGCGGCGGCAGCATAGGCAGCGCGGCGCTTTACCTGATGGGGGAGCAGCCGCAGGCGGCATGTGTGGCGGGGGAGGATGCGGAGACGCCGGAGATGCTGCTGCGGATTACGGACAGGATTTGTTATTCTCTGGAGCATTACTATCTGAAAAGCTTCGCCAGTGACGGCACATGTCTGGAGGGCCTGGGCTACTTTACCTACGGGATGACCTATTTTGCCGGATATGCGCAGCAGCTGTATGAGTTTACGGCGGGGAAGCGCGACCTGTTCCGAAATGAAAAGCTGGCGAAAATAGCGGCTTTTCAGGCGAAGTGCTATTTTCCGTCCGGGAAGACGGTGAGCTTCGCCGACGGCTTCACGGACGACACGTTCCGCCCCGGGCTTACCTTTTTTCTGGCCATGAAGTATCCGGGGGCCGCCATTCCGCCCATGGAGCGGGCGGCCGGACTCAATGACGACCATTGTTTCCGGTGGATGGGGCTGTACCGCAATCTGGTTTGGACAAAGAGGTATGCGGATTTTCTGCGGCGGGAGAAGTGTTCCGGAGAGACACCAGGGTATGCCGGGACTGAGGCATTCCAAATCATTCTTCCTGACGCCCAGTGGAGTATCTGCCGGAGCAGGAACGGCGCGGGAATGGCGGCGAAGGGCGGACACAACGGCGAACCTCACAATCACAATGATGTGGGCAGTTTCTTCTATATAAACGGGAAGGATTTCCTGCTGGCGGATTTGGGCTGCGGGGAATACACCAGAGATTATTTTGCGGAAAAGCGTTACGGTTACCTGTGCTGCCGTTCCCTGGGGCACAATGTTCCGCTCATTGACGGCAGGGAGCAGCTTCCGGGCGGCGGCTACGGCTGTGACGGTTTCCGGGCGGACGGGGCGGGCAGGACGGTAATCAGCTTTGCCGGGGCATATGGCAATCCGAATCTGAAATCCCTGGTCCGTACGCTGGATTGGGATGAGGCAACGGGGACGCTGCAGGTGGAAGACTGCTTCCGGACCACGGGGAGGCTGCAGTCTGTCCGGGAGAACCTGGTCACCCAATGGAAGCCGGAGATAGAGGGCGGCACCATTTGGATATACGGCGCCGGGAAGGGGTGTGTGATATCGGTGGAAGATTCGGATGCGGAGATTGTCAGTGTGCATCAGGGCTTCAGCGACCATGGCGGGATTCTCAGGGATGTGTGGCTGCTTCAGTGGGAGGTGCTGTGGGAAGGCGCCCAAGGGCAGGTAAAGTCCTGCTTCCGGGTGGAGGCGCTGTGAGACGAAAACGGAGCCGTCCCGCGGGAACAGGCGGGA